>Ga0207797_1000039_pt1 | contig 76839 bp, 88 predicted proteins | sample PRCRCaboRojoPR_6_FD_187275 | JGI IMG/M metagenome (GOLD analysis project Ga0207797, IMG submission 187275) | Marine sediment microbial community from Cabo Rojo, Puerto Rico - PR CR 10% Liquid 1 (SPAdes) | ecosystem: Environmental > Aquatic > Marine > Coastal > Sediment | place: Cabo Rojo, Puerto...
GACCCGATCGAAACCGTCGTCGGTGACTTCGAGGACGGGCAGTTCGACGTCGTCTATTCGGTGGAGACGCTCCAGCACCTCCACCCGGACGTCGAATGGGTCTTCGAGGAACTGGCCCGGATCACGGGTGACCTCCTCGTGACCGCCGAGAACGAGGGCGACGCCGCGGCCGAAACGGCGGACGACTCCGCCCGGACGACGACCGCCCGGGTGAACTTCGTCGACGAGGGCGTCCCGCTGTATTATCGCGACTGGAACCGCGTCTTCACGGAATTGGGGTTCCTCGAGGTGGCCAGTTCGTCGAGCAAGCGGGACACGGTCCGGGCTTTTCGTCGGCCGCGGTAGATCGAGGAGGTGATCGGTATCCTCTGGAAGGGGGGCCTGCCCGCCGATCGCCCTGGCTTCGGAGGTCTCGCTACCCTCCGTGTTTCGTTCACGGTCGTCCGGGACGACGCAAACCGCATTCCTATCGTTCACACGGGAGCGGCAACCTTACAACGGGATCACCAACCGGTCACCGGCACGCTCGACGGTCGTTCCGAACGGGGTCGATCGCTCGCGCATCGTCGTCCGGACCCACGCGGCCGCGTCCCCGTCGGCCAGGCTGGCCGCCGCGGCTTCGATCTCGATCGGCACGGCCCGAAGCGCATCGAGACGGCCGCCGGACACGACCAGTTCGAAGAGAGCGCTCCGCTTGTTGTGGAATCCTTCCTTGTGAACGTAGTCGTCGACGAAATCGCCAGCGTCGTAGATGATCGGGCGGCCCCGATACACCTCGACGCCCTGGAGCACGTGTGCGCTGTGGCCGTGCACGACGTCGACGCCGCGGTCGACGAGCCATCGGGCGAACGCCACCTGCGTGGGGTCGGGCGACGTCTCCCAGTTCGGGCCCCAGTGCAGCGAGGCGACGAGGAGGTCCGGATCGTGGACGCTCGCGCGATCGATCGCGTCCCTAACGAGCGACCGGGTCACGGGATCGGACCGGTCGAGCCGGGCGAAGGCGGTTCCCGCTTCGGTCGCGGTGGCGGCGTAGGGCGACCACTGGTCGGTGAGCGCGATCGTCGCCACGGTCAGGCCGCCGGCGTCGACGACAGCGGGAGCGAGCGCGGCGTCGCGGCTCGGGCCGGCACCCGCGTTGGCGACCCCTGCGGCGACGAGGTGGGTTCGGGTGTCCACGAGCGCGGGTTCGCGGAAGTCCAGGACGTGGTTGTTCGCCAGACTGGCGACCGACGCGTCCGCCGCTTCCAGGGCCGGCACCGCGAACGCCGGGTCCGCCCGAAAGGAGTAGGTCTTGTCCGGCCAGGGCTCGCCCCGATCAGAGACGCAACACTCCAGGTTCAGGACGAGGCCGTCGAGGGCCCGGAGGCGTTCCAGCGTGGATCCCCAGACGCCGGCCGGGTCCCCGTCGGCCCACCGGTCGTTCACGCTCCGGCCCAACATCACGTCGCCGACGAACCCGATGGTGGCGTCGGTGGCGCCCGCATCGAATTGCTTCCGGTTCGACGGGCGGGGCGCGCTGACGCAACCTGCCGCTCCGGCAACGCCCGCCACGCCGGCGACCCCGGCCGCCAGGAACCCGCGGCGCGTCCAGTCCATCGTCCGTGCCGGTCGGGCCGAACCGGCATCAACGCTGTGGGAGCCGATGGGCAGTCGGCCTGCGAAAACGCGACCCACCATCGCCGGCTCGTTTCCCGTCCGTCCTGATCTCCAACCGCTCCCGACGAGCCCGGGGATTTCGTCATCCCCTTCGCTAGCAACACCACCGGGAAACTCCGAAGTCAGGCCGGTGCGGAACTGTGTGAGTAAAGATCAACATGATAACATAGTGTTTTGTTGTTGCGCTTTCCTGTAGGGACAATGGGACGACACGGGACGGTCGGGCTCTTCGCGTCGCTGGCGGCCCTCTGGGGCTTCTCGTTCGTGGCAACCCGCGCAGCCGTCCAGCACGTTCCGCCGGTCCTCCTTGCCGCCTTGCGGTTCGACGTCGCCGGCCTCGTCGTTCTCGGCTTCGCCGCCGTCACCGCCGACCGGTGGCGCCCCCAAACTCGCGCTGACTGGATCGTCGTCGGTCTCGGTGGAGTGTTCTTCGTCACGGCCCACCACGCCCTCCTGTTCGCCGGCCAGCAGTACGTGTCCAGCGCCGTCGCCGGCGTCGTCATCAGCCTCGATCCGGTCCTCGCGGCGGCATTCGCCGCTGCGCTCCTTCCGGACGAGTCGGTCTCGTTCCCCGACGTCGTCGGGTTTGGGTTCGGCGTTCTCGGCGTCGGCGTCATCGCCAACCCCGACCCGAACCGGTTACTGTCGGCGGACGCCCGGGGCGTGACGCTCGTGTTCCTCTCGGCGGCCGCGTTCGCACTCGGCGCCGTCCTCACCCGACGGTTCCGAACCGAACCCGGCCGATCGACCGACCTCCCGGTCCGGTCGATGCAGGCGTGGATGATGCTGCTCGGCGCCCCGCTCCTCCACGTCCTGAGTGTCGCGCTCCCGGGGGAGTCGTTCGCCGCGGCCGAGTGGACCCCGGAGGCGATGCTGGGTCTCGGATACCTCGCCCTGGTCGCCGGCGGGGTCGGCTACCTCCTGTACTTCGCCCTCCTGGACCGACTCGGCCCGGTCGAGATCAACCTGGTGGGGTACGTCGCCCCCGCCTTCGCCGCCCTCGGCGGCTGGGTCGTCCTCGGGGAGCGACTCGCCCCGACGACGGTCGTCGGGTTCTGTAGCGTCGTCGCCGGGTTCGCGTTACTCGAACGCGACGCGCTCCGGACGGAACTGGGACGGCTGCGGGAGGCGGGGGCGTCCCGCCGGGAGTAGCCTTGGTACTCGCGACTGAGAATCTATCTATAGAAAACACGAATAGCGGCTGTCGGAGGATGTTCAGGGGACGGGTCCCCTGTGAGGCCCGTTGCTTCTCGCCGCGTGTCTCGGCCGGGACCAGTCGCTCCTCGGTGGTCGCGCTCACTCGAGCTGGTGGTAATCGAGTTCGAACCCGCCGTCGAGGGCCGCCTGTACCGCCTCGCTCGGCGTCCCGACGGATCCGGTCGAGAGTTCCATCGCCCCGACGCTGTCCGAACGAACCAGGACGTTACGTCGCCATTCGGAGCTCGTGTCCGGGTAGTCGGTGCGGAAGTGGGCCCCGCGGGACTCCGTTCGCTGCCGCGCGCTCCGGAGGACGGCGTCAGCGGTGAGCAGGGCGAACCCGAGGTTGAGCGCGAACTCGTAGGACTCGCTCGTCCTGTCTCCGACCGCAAGATCGGACGCCCGCTCGCGGAGTTCGTCGAGACGTGCCAGTCCGTCCGCGAGCCCGCCCTCGTCGCGCAGGATGCCCGTGCGATCCCAGAGCAACGCCCGGAGGTCGTCGAACACCGCCGCCGGGTCGTGCGTTCCCTCGCTGTTCGCGAGGGCGGCGAGATCGTTGAGGTGGAACGCGGCGTCCTCGGTGAGGTCGTTGCCGCCCCGTCCGTCGCGTTCGGCGAGCCGGTCGGCGACGGCCCTGCCGGCGACCGCGCCGTACGCGATCGTCTCCGCGAGCGAGTTCCCCCCGAGCCGGTTCGCACCGTGGACGCCCGCCATCGTCTCCCCGATGGCGTACAGCCCGTCGACGTCGGTCTCGCCGACGTCGTCGACCCGGACCCCACCCATACCGTAGTGGGCGGTCGGCGCGACCTCGACGGGCTCCTCGGCCATGTCGACGCCCAGGTCCGCGAACCGCTCGTACATCCGCGGGAGCCTCGCCTCGATGAAGTCGCGGTCCCGGTGGGAGATGTCGAGATACACGCCCCCGGAGTCAGTGCCCCGGCCGTCGTGGATCTCCGCCGCGATCGCACGGGCGACGACGTCCCGGGCGTCGAGTTCCATCCGGTCCGGCGAGTACCGTTCCATGAACCGTTCGCCGTCGGCGTTGTAGAGACGACCGCCCTCCCCCCGAACGGCCTCGGTCACGAGCCGACCGTCCCACGACTCCCCGTACCGCCTGCCGACCATACCCGTGGGGTGGAACTGGACGAACTCCATGTCCATGAGCGTGGCCCCCGCCTGGTAGGCGAGTGCGGGTCCGTCGGCGGTGTTCTCGTCGTCGCGCGAGGAATGGCGGCGGTAGAGCCCGGTGTATCCGCCCGCGGCCAGAACCACCACCTCCGCGTCGAAGACGACGAACTCCCCGGTATCGAGATCCGTGCCGACTGCCCCGAGCACGCGACCCTCGTCGCTGAGGATGCGGGACACGAAGACGTTCTCGCGATAGGGGATCGAGAGCGACTGTGCACGGTCGACCAGCGTGTCGAGGAGCGCCTCCCCGGTGTAGTCGCCGGCAAAGGCCGTCCGGCGGAACGACTGGGCGCCGAAGTAGCGCTGGTCGATGTCGCCGCTTTCGGTCCGGCTGAACTCCATGCCCCACTCGTCGAGTTCGCGGAGGAGGGCCGGCATCCGTCGGGTGACCGTCTCGACCTTTGCCGGATCGTTGAGGTGGTGCCCCTCGTTCAGCGTGTCGGCGGCGTGGATCGTCCAGTCGTCCTCCGGGTCGAGGGTCCCGAGCGCCCCGTTGATACCGCCGCGGGCCCACGTCGTGTGGGCGTCGCCGTGGCCGCGCTTCCCGATGACGAGCACGTCGTCCGGGTCGACGCCCCGTTCGACCAGTTCGATCGCGGTCCGTGCTCCTGCGGCACCTGCGCCGATGACGAGCACCCGCTGGCTCACGGTCTCGTAATCGACCGAAGGGGCCGGCGTACCTGCGTCTGTTGGGGGCGAGTTGTTCACATGAAACTTCGGGACCATACACGGTTAACCCCCATGCCGAAATCGTTGTGTGAGCGCCGCTAGCCTGCCATAATGGCAGATTCGCCACCTGTTGGGGAACACGAAACACCGTCGCCGCCAGCGCTTGAGAACGGCGTACGCGTGGCCAACGGAGCGTGACACAGCGTGGGTGACCGAACTCGAACCGCATCGACCGACGCCCACCCACAGCCTCCTGCCCGATCGAGAGAACCGTACTCTACGTTCGGAAGCGGGACTAACGACCGCCGCGTTTCCGGTACCAGACACGCTCACCGACGGGTGACGCCCCGTCGTCGATGTCCAGCCGACGCACGAACAGGTCGCGAACGGCGGGCGTGACGACGAGGTCGATCGTCCCGCCGTCCTCGGGGGAAACCGTGACGACACAGTGCCCCTCCCGCTCCGCGAGTGACTCGATGGTCCCGACCGACCACCGATCGCGGTGGTGGGCCGGCTCCCGTGCGTGAATGCGGTCGTGGGTCATGGTGGTGGCGTCAGGACTCGCCCGGGACTGTCCGATCGCCGGTCGCGACGGACTGTCGGTCGCCGTCCGCCAGCGGTTCGTCGATGCCGAGGAGCGTTGCGCTCGCCGTCCAGAGCCGCCGGGCAGCATCCCCGTCCCGGGCGGCCTCGGAAGGGGGCTGTGGCTGCCTGTTCGCGAAGTACCGGCCGGATACCTCCGCAGTGCGTGGTGAAAGGCCGACGAACAGAATCTCCGCGGCCCCGTCGGCCACGGACGTCACCCCGGGGACCGCCTCGAGTCGCTGGAACAGGCCCGGGAGCGGGCCGGGGAGGAACCGACTGAACCCGCTCCCCGGAATCGCGCCGGGATGGATGCTGTTGGAGGTGACGTCGCGACCCGTTGCGTCGAGCCGTCTGGCGAGTTCCGCGGCGAAGAGGACGTTCGCGAGCTTCGAGTGGCTGTAGGCCTTGAATCCGGTGTATCGATCGGCGCCCCGCACCCGCTCCATGTCCAGCGAGGCTCCCCTGTGAGCGCCGGAGGCGGTCGTGACGATCCGGGCGCCCTCGCGGAGGTGATCGAGCAGGTCGACCGTCAGCAGGTACGGCGACAGGTGGTTGACGTGGAACGTGTACCCGACGCCGGCGTCCGTCAGCGACCCGTTCCGGAACAGCCCGCCGGCGTTGTTGACGAGGAGGTCGAGCCCGTCGGTCTCTTCGCGCACGGCGGTCGCGAGGTCCCGGACCGCGTCGAGATCCGCGAAGTCCGCCTCGACGAACGTCGCGTCGGCGCCCGCCCGGGAGAGTTCCGCGACCACTTCGGCGCCAGCCTGCGCGTCCCGGCCGTGGACGACGACGTCCGCGCCGAGTCGGCCGAGCGCCAGCGCCGCGGCCCGGCCGATCCCGCTCGTCGATCCGGTGACCAGGGCCTGCAGTCCACTGCGGTCGACGTCCGACACACCCGCGATGGCTTCGGGGGCCTCGCTCATTACCCGTCACAGGGGCTCGACGAACAAAACACCGTCATTTCGATCCGGAACGCCGTGGATCGTGAGACGCTCCATTCACTCAGTTCATGGAGTCATGGAGGAATCGTTCCATCCCGGCCAGGTTGCGGGCGACGGCGAGACCGCGTCCCGTCGCCGACCACAGCCCGAGGGACGCCCCGTACGAAACTCGAAATGGCGTCCTTCCGGGAACGAAAGCGTAAGTCCACCGGGTAACAACTGGACGCATGCGAACGACAGTCACCGAACACGACGGACTCGTGCTCGCCCGGATCGAAGACGACGACTTCGTGTTCGAGGTGAATTTCGAGACGCTCGAGCCCACCGACGTGACGCTCCGGTTCCGACGCGACGGCGAGAAAGTCGGGAGCATCTACAACGACAATGGAACCGAGAAGACGATGGCGCGGCTCACGACGGCCCGGGACGGCGGGGACTTTATCGGCGTTCGCGTCCCCAAGGAGTTCGTCTCGGAGGTGCTGACGACAGCCGTCGAGACGGGCCGCGTCACCGACGAGTCGGCTGCCGAGGGGTACCGACTGCGCGTCCTCTGAGTGGGATCGGCGCTACACCGCCAGGACGGGCGTGTCGCCGCCCTGGACGAGCCCTCCGTGATGCTACCGAAGACGAACCGTCCAGCGCCGCCCCGGGTGCGGGTGTTCATGATCGCGGGGTCGGCGCCGACCGCTGTCGCGTACTCCGTGATGACTCGGCCAGGGCTTCCGGAATCGACGGCGACCGACGTTCCGACGTCATTGGGGCGCCTCCTCGACGAGCCGTTCGGCCGTCGCCGCCCGCTCGCGTTGCCCGCGATCGAGTTTCCCCTGGCCGCCCGGCAATCCCCCTGACCGCTGGAACGTTCGACGACCGACGGGGCGTGTGTCCCGGCGGCATATCGCTCGGCCTGGCTGACCGCGTGGGCTGCGACGTCGGTCGATTCCGCGCTGCCGTCCGTCGGGAAGAGGCTGGTGTCGGACGGCCGTCGACCCGTGGCCCGGTTGGTCCGGATGTCGTTCTTCGATCAGTCACGGGAGCGCTACTGCTGGCGAGCGATGAGCACTGCGTCGGCGAGGACGTCGTGGCCGATCGGGACCAGCTGGAGCGCCCCGCCGAGCACCGAGACGGTACCAGTCACGAACCCCGTCAGCGGTCCGAAACTCGCAGCCAGCGCGTCGAAGGTCGCCAGCCCGGCGGCGACGTAGACGGGTCGCTCCCGCCGGCGTATCTGTGGGCGCTCCCAGTTGTAGAGCCCCGTCACCACGTGGCCGATCCCCACCACGGCCAGCCGCGGGTGCCAGTACGCGTACCTGAGGAACTCCGCCCGGACCGTTCCCGCGAGGGCGGCGACGTTGACCGCGGTCGCGGCCACGTTGAGCCCGCCCCACACCAGCCAGACCCGGTTCCGCTGGACGGTCGGCGAGGTATAGAACACCCCGGCGAAGATGCTCCCGCCGATCAGGACGACACACAGGAGGACGATGGACTGGATCAACCCGACCGGTGCCAAGCCGGGGGCCGGCTCAACAGCCAGAACGGCCCCCAGCCGAGCACCCCTGGAGGAAGCCGAACAGCAGCAAGCCGTCACCTGGAAGGGACGGGGTCAACAGCCGCCGGACGTACAGTGACCGAACGGCGCCCGATCGGTAGGCGCGGTCGACGGCCGGGCCGCCTTCACCGGACATGGTTCCCCTGCTCGGGTGGCACCCCGGGGCCGACGTTCCCGGTCGTCCGCCAACGACAGAAACGGTCCGTCGTCCGCGGTAAGGACCGGCCAGTCAAGACCCCCTGTATCCGTCCCCGATACGGCTGTCGACCGTCACAGCGACGACGAACTGACCGGGGCTGTCTCCGTGGCCACGATCGGGGACGCCCGATGACGCTTTCGAAGACCGGAAATCGGGCCGCTGCACCCACGACTCACGATCCATCCACAGTGAGTGTGTGGAGCGGCTCTACAGTTCCCGTTGTCCCGCAAACCGTCGAACGTGTCGGGAACCGAAACTCCACGGGGACGGGTCGAAGGGAGGGGCCACTCTGAAACAGGTATTTGATCGGCCCATCCCTACCAGGCGTATGTCAACCGCTGTCGTCTGGTTTCGTGACGACCTTCGAGTCGCGGACAATCCGACGCTCGCTGACGCCGTCGACGCCGCCGACGCCGTGGTGCCGGTGTACGTCTTCGATCCCCGGGAATACGGCGAGACCCGGTACGGGACGGAGAAACGCGGTCCCCACCGCACGCAGTTTCGCCGCGAGAGCGTCCGCGACCTCCGGGCGTCGCTACGGGACCGCGGCGGTGCGTTGTTCGTTCGACGAGGTCGCCCCGAAGCGGTCCTGCCGGAACTGGCGGATCGCACCGACGCCGACGCGGTCTACGCCCAGACGAAGCCGTCGGTCGAGGAACTGGAGCGAGAGCGGGGCGTCCGGGACGCCCTGCCGGAGGGCGTCAGCTTCGAACGCCGGTGGACGCACACGCTGTATCACCTCACGGATCTCCCGACGGCGTACGATCGGATCGAAGACACGTTCACTCCGTGGCGAAAGGAGGTCGAACGCCACAGCGCGGTCCGGGATCCGGTGTCGGCCCCGGACACGATTCGAACGCCTGATCTCGAGCTAGGGGGGATCCCGACGCAGTCGGACCTGGGCGTCGCTGAGCCGCCGACGGACGACCGTGCCGCGTTGCCGTTCGAGGGCGGGGAGTCGGCTGGCAAGCGCCGGCTGGAGGAGTACGTCTGGGCGGGCGACCATCTCAGAGACTACAAAGCAACCCGGAACGAGCTGTCGGGCGCGAACTACTCGTCGAAGTTCTCACCGTGGCTGGCGGCCGGCTGTCTCTCGCCGCGGTGGATCCACGCCGAAGTACGGCGCTACGAGGACGACCGCGTCGCGAACGAGGACACCTACTGGCTGGTGTTCGAACTGCTGTGGCGGGACTTCTTCCAGTTCCAGTTTCTCAAACACGGTGCGGACTTCTTCACCCCGACCGGCATCCGGGACGTGGACAGGCGATGGGACCGCGACCGCGAGGCGTTCCGCAGGTGGGCGGACGGGGCGACGGGCGTTCCGTTCGTCGACGCGAACATGCGGGAGTTGAACCGGACGGGATACATGTCCAACCGGGGGCGCCAGAACGTCGCTTCCTTCCTCGCCGACGCGCTCGGCATCGACTGGCGGTGGGGCGCGGCCTACTTCGAGTCGCGCCTGATCGACTACGACGTCGCCTCGAACTGGGGCAACTGGGCCTATCAGGCTGGCGTCGGCAACGACTCCCGGGACAACTACTTCAACGTGCTTTCCCAGGCCGAGCGATACGACAGCGAGGCCGCCTACGTGACGACCTGGCTCCCTGAACTGGAGGGACTCCCGCCGAGGTTCGCACACCGCCCCTGGCGCATGAGCGATCGGGAGGGAACCGAGTACGGCGTCGAACTGGGCGTCGACTACCCGCGGCCGATGATCGACATCGAGGCGCGGTACGACGAGTTACGGAACACCCGATAGACGGTCGTCCCTGTCCTGTCAGGGGTCGCCGTTCGTAGCCGGTCGTGCAGATCCGCGACCCGGTTTCGAACGGCGGCCATCTCGCCACCCTCGCGCTCGTCGTCGACCTGCGGGTACGTCAGGCCCACCCGGTGGTCGGCCGCAGGCGGTCCTCGTTGCGGTCGAGGTACTGCCAGTACAGCGCGGTGAACGGGGTGCGTGAGTACCGGTGTTCGGGGGGCCCCGGGGATTACGAATGCGGACAGGTGAATTATACTCCTACAGACGGTTCTCTCCGACCATGGGCTGTCCGATCTGTGGAAGTGAGACTGGAGGGGCGTCAGGCTCGTATCCGAACGTCGTGTGTGACGAGTGCGACGAACGAGCAGTCGGCGAGGATGGCGACGAACCCTGGCACGGTTGGCCCCCTGGCGAGAAGCCTGAGTCCGACGGCGACGTCATCCAACTGCCGCCAGACAGGGGTGAGAATCCCGTGTTCATCGACGGTCAGAAGTGCTGGCGACGATACCGGTTCGGAGGCTGGGTCACGATGATGGACGAGCACGACTGCGACTCGCTTGAGGAATTCTACGAGAAGCACGACGCTGTCTGATTAATCCATGGATGGACCCGAACCTCCCGACCCCGAGGCCGAGGTGAGCGAAATTCAAGAGTGGATGGACGAGCACTTCGTCCGGGCGATCAATGAGGGAATTCGAGACGCGCTGGAGGGGGACGGTCAGGAAGGAACTTTAGTCGAAGGAGACGGGGCGTGAAGACCGGGAAGTCAGCCCGGCGATAAATCACGAGGAAACCGCCCGAGGGCAAGGAGAACAGCGTAGAACTATTACTGGGGTGGTTGTAATTGTACGGGTAGTCATCCAGGGGCGCCTTGATTCGAACACAGTTTGAATTCTCAAATCACAATACCCTACCCTATTGAATACCCAAAGTCCTCGTGTATTTCTTACCGGTAGAAATGAGGCCTCAGCACTCACATCCCGGAGTCTCTCCACATCTCAATACGTTTCGATCTCGACTCCAAGCGCCTCAAAATCGTCGGGGTTCGCAGTGAGAACCGGTTCGTCGTAGTGATCCGCGACCGCCGCAACCATCGGGTCAACCTTGTCGATGCCGCTTTCTCCCCCGGCGGCCAGGTCCGCCTGTGCCAGCAACTGTCCGGCGCGGTGGGCAATCGTTTCGTCCTGGTGGACGACCGGATACATCCGAAGCGCGTTTTGAACCTTCCTTCGTTCGTCTTCGTCACCGAACGTAGCACCGTAGGAGATCTCCATGATGACTGGTGACGGAACGCGCTGCACGGTCCGTTTCTCCGATAGTTCAAGGCCTTTTTCGAATGCGTCCTGTCGTCCATCGAAGAGATCGATCAGGAAAGAAGTATCGAGGATCATTCAAACCGCTCACGCAACAAACGCTTTCCCTCCACGTCGACGGCGTCTTTCTTATCAAGGCGATTTCGCATCGCTTCGGCTGTATCGGTCGAGAGAATCCCCGCGACATCCTCGGGGTGGGGACCGCCGATGAGCCGGCGGATCGTCTCTTCCATGGTTTCGCCCTCTCTCTTGTGCGCTTTGATGAACGCGTGGAACTCTTCGGAGATGCGGACCGATTTGCTCATGCGCCGTATACTTGGATATACGATCTAATCAATCCTTGGTAGCGTCCGTTGCCCGGCGTTGGCGGGAAGGTGAACGCAGCGATCAGTGGACCAGCTGACCATGGCCTGTGTCCACCGGAACCAGGACCAAACCCCTCAGAGAGATCGTCTACCCCAAAAAGGCGGCCTCTGTACTCATTGGATTTCGATCTATCGGTAGAAACAACTTCTATCCCAATACTGAGTTTCTATCTCAAGTCAACCCCAACCAACTCATTTGGGTCCAGACTATCCCCTAGACTTATTACGATAGACGGAATAGAAGAGACTGTCGAAACAATGCAGATAGAAATAACAATCAAAGCTGACGAAAACGAACTGTCCGAGGTCGCAGAAATGCTGTCAGGGCTGGATGCCGAAACAGAAGTGGCTGACAGCGATGAGAGCGAGAGCGCCGTGGACGAACTTACTGAAGAAGAACTGCACGTCATCGCTGCTGTCCAGGAATCTCCACGCTCTGCACTTCGGGTCATTCAACGAACCGCAAACCAGCTTGAGGGATCCCCCTTCACCGAATACGACGAAGACGAAGGCTGGAATGAAGAACGGGAACAGATTCAGAGTCTTCTCTGGTCCCTTAGCGAAGATGGCTGGGTCGAAAACGATGGACAACAGTGGTACCCTGGTGACCGAGCCCCCGACAACATTCGACTATAAATCTGTAATCCAAGTCGAATAGGCTCACTCACCATTAACTAGAGTTCTTGTGACTGTTCATTAAGTGTGGAAACTCTCTCCGCAATTTCGGCAGGTTACCCATCCCCCTTTCTTTACTTTCTGTTTCTCGCCACACTCGGGGCATTCACGCCAAACCGAACGATTCCGATGCGCCATGGGCCACCCACACGGGCAACGTCCAAATTTCTATCTCTGTAACAGGTGTGGATTACTTTGGGTCCCCCCGGTACCCCTCTACTGCGAACTCGTACGCATTTTCCGGATCTTTCACGATCCGTTCCAAATCCTCGGGTCCAGAAATCGTCTCGACGATGGAACGCAATAGCTGTCCCCGTAATCGGAACCAGTCCGTACCGAGCAACTCGCGCTCCTCGATTCGTGCAGGCACCCAGTGACAGTCGCCGACCTGGGCACGGTACCCTTCAGCTGCAAACGCTAGGGCTGTCGTTCCATCCAGGAAGTCGGTTAGCGCAGGTGAAACAGCTGTGAGATACCACTTGCTGAGTGTGAGGAACACGAGGTCCGGCCCCTCCGCAAACTTTTGCGTCAGGGTGCTGTGCACGTCTTTCTCTCTGCTGATCCTTCTGACCCTTTGTTTTCGGGTCGCCTCATCACCCAACCCGAGCCGTTTCGCACGGGAACGGACGGAATCGGAGTCATTGAACGTACACTCGTAACAGGGTATCTCGGTCGAGGAGTTCTACGAAAAGCACGGAATCCTGTAGATCGATACCCAGCGGAAGGATCGTGAGACGAAGGAGACTGGTCATGAGGAGGTTTCCTGTTCGGACGAGATGAATCGATTATCGCATACAGGAAACCGCCTCAGGATAAGGAGAACAGCGTAGAGCCAGTACCGACGTGATCTTTGTTGTACGGGTGGTCATCCAGGAGCGTCTTGAATCGAACACGGTTTGGATTCTTCAATCATAATCTTATAACCGGATAAATGACCCAAAGTTCTACTGCATTTTCTACCGGTAGAAGATTGGCCTCGGCACTCACGACTCACGATCTATCCATAGTGAACGTGCTTACGGCGCCTATCGAGCCCGCTCGTTCCGTTACTGGTCGTCTAGCATCCGGATGCCACGCTCCACGACCGCATCAGTCACGAAGAGACTCGTCTCACGCTGGAGTGCCCGCATACGGGATGCCGCTTCGTCTCTGTCGAGCAATCCGCGGCCGTAACCGAGTGCAAGTATGCCGACGGAACCGTGTACTTCGACGCCCACGTCGGACGCTGCCTCTCTGGCAGCGAGGTCATCGGTCAGGAGAACGACTCCCCGCTCTTCCGCGACCGCAATCGCGGCGCGTTCTCCGGCGTCTAGTTCTTCACCGCTGACTCGGCTTTCATCAGATTCGACGAGTTCGTACGAGAGGTCGGCTAACTCGCCCGGAACACCACCGGCCTCGACTTCCTTGTAAACCGCCTTTGGAACGAGTAGTGTGTCAAACTTCGAGAGCAGTTCGAGCGAATCGATTTCGGCGAGGTGAATGAGCGGTCCCGCGTCGGAGACAGCCGCGAGCGTCACGCGTTCAGGCCCCAGTCGACGTCCTCCTCGACGACCTCGCGCTCTCGCTCCGCTCGTTCGACCTTTGTCCGACCGACGCGCTCGATGGCCTCCTCGCGGTCGAGTTCGCCGTCGAGGTACTGTGCGAGCACGAGGTCCTCCCACAGGTCTTCGAGACCGCGTTCGAGCGCCCGCTCGAACACTTCGGACTCCGGAAGGCCGCGAGCCTCCGCGATTTCTCGTACCCGGTCGGAAATTTCGGCGGCCATGCAGTGTGATTACTCGGCAACGTTCATAAATCCGCGTCTGCCGGCCCGATGAGAATCTGACCGGGGCCGATGTCTACCATGGCCACGACCAGATGTCCTCAGAGACGTCGTCTACCGTCAATAATAGCGGCCTCGGTACTCATAGGGCTCGTCATTGCCGGGTGCCGAGTCCGGCTCGGCCCGGTGGCCTCGTCATCGGCCGGCCGGAGCTACGGCGTCGCGAACAAAGAACCCCCGTGCCCGCGTCTCGTTCACAGCTCCTCCGGATCCTTGACGGTCAGGTCCGAGTCCTCGGCGTCCCCGGTGTTTCGAGTCCCCGCCGGCTCGATCAGCATGACCGTCGTCTCGACGGGCGCGACGGGACGATGTTCGACGCCGGCCGGAACCACGAGCAAGTCCCCGCGCTCCAGGGTCGCGGTCGGTTCCTCGCGGAACTCGATTTCCAGGCGACCGTCCAGCACGTAGAACAGTTCGTCGGCCTCGGGGTGGGCGTGCCAGACGAACGCGCCGTCCAGGCACGCGACCTTCACGTGCTGGCCATTGGCCTCGGCGACGATCCGGGGCGCCCAGGTTTCCTCGACGCGATCGACGGCCGCGGAGGGCGAAACTGGTTCCATGGTCCTCCTCGCGGCCCCGGCGGTTTGAGGGTTTTCGACACGGCAACGCAAGCCACGTAATGTCCGATTGAGCGCGGTCCGGGAATCGAAATTCGGTGACTGGACGGGGACTCTTCTGTTCCGTTCCGAACGACGAATCGAACCGGTCCCTCGCGTTCGACGGGCGACTCGAATCGCTCAAGGGACGCTTTACATCCCGCACCGGTTCCGAAACTATCGGCTCCGGAACAGTAGGCCATTATTACTAATGCCCCACCCGTCGTGTGACCGTTCGACGTTCCGGCCGTTCCCCCAACCCCAGCGTCCGAAGGCCGAACGTCGACCCCCCAAGGAGCGGACGAAAAAGCATGGCAGGACTATCCGAGCAGCAATCGGACGGCAGACGAGTCGTAACGACGGGTCAACGTCCCTCGATGGCGGTCGTGGAGGCGGTCGCCGACAGGAAAGGGGTGGAGCCGATAGAGGTCGGGCCCCTCGCGTACGAGGTCGATCCCGACGCGCTGAACCAACTCGTGGAGTCGATGGACTCGGGCACGATCACCTTCCCGTTCGAAGGGTTCGAAGTCGAGGTCGACGCCGACGGCGACGTATCGCTCGCCACGGAGCGAGCGGCCGTGGCGGACACGACCGCGGATTGATTCCCCCTCGTCGTCTGGACGGCGCGCTCGTCGCGTCGTCCGGGTGCACTGCGGCCCCGGTAGGATTCGGCTCGAGTGCGGTAGAAGTCGACTCGAGTGCCAACGGTCCCGACAGTTCGGCGACCTCCGGGGGCTACTCGTGCCCCATGGCAGTCACGTCGAACGGCGGTTCGGCCGCCTCGGGCAGGGGCGTCTCGTAGGCGTCGGTGCCGATCTCAGCGGCGAACTCCTCCCTGGCCCCGGCGAGGACCTCCGGGTCGTCGAGCAGGTCGTAGGCCGTCCCGGCGAGCACCTTCGCGGCGAACAGCATGCCGGTCAGCCCGAAGTCGCCGTTGGCCGCGACGGCCTGCCACGAGTGGCCGGGCGTCCCGACGGGCCAGGTCGCCGCGCGGAACTGGCCCGTCGGCGCGATCCAACTCACGTCGGCGACCTCGGTCGACCCGTGGGTCATGACGTCCGCGTCGTAGGCCTCGACCGGCTCGGGATGGAGCGCCTCGTCGCGGACCGTTTCGTACACGTCGTCCGGGACGTCCGATAGCCCGGACTCGATGGTTTCCTCGTCGATGGTCTCCTTGAGGTCGGCCGCGAAGGCGTAGTCCGCGTCGTCGTACGCGATCGGGCCGACCGCCTGCATGTTCTCCCAGATCACGTCCGTCACGACGTCGTTGGCCCGGTAGTCGTAACAGCCGGTGAGGAACCGCTCCTCGACCTCGGTCTGGGTCATCAGGGCCGCGCCGTCGGCGACGTCCCGGAGCCACTCCGTCAGACGCTCGACCGCCTCGCGGTCCGGCGCCCGGACGTAGTACCAGACCGTCGCCGTGTCGGGGACGACGTTGGGTGCCTGCCCGCCGTCGGTGATCGCGTAGTGCAGGCGGGCGTCGTCGGAGACGTGCTCGCGCATGAACTCGACGCCCGTGTTCATGAGTTCGACCGCGTCGAGGGCGCTCCGGCCGGCCTCCGGCGCGCCCGCCGAGTGCGCGGACACGCCCTCGAAGGTGAACGTGAGCGAGTTCAGGGCGTTCGAGCGCGACCTGGTCGGCGTGCTGAGGTCGCCCGGGTGCCAGGTCACCGCGGCGTCGAGGTCGTCGAAGGCCCCGGCCCGGGCCATGTAGGTCTTGCCGACGAGGGTCTCCTCGGCGGGACAGCCGAAGAACGCGATCGTCCCCTTCAGGTCCCCCGCCGCGATCCGTGCCCCGATCGCGACGGCGGCGCCCACGCCGGCGGTGCCGAAGAGGTTGTGTCCGCAGCCGTGGCCCGGTTCGCCCTCCTCGACGGGATCGCGCTCGGCGGAGACCGTCTGGGAGAGGCCGGGAAGCGCGTCGAACTCGCCCAGGATGCCGATCGTCGGATCGCCCTCGCCGTAGGTGGCCACGAACGCGGTGGGCATCCCGCCGACGCCGCGCTCGACCTCGAACCCAGCGTCGGCGAGTTCCCCGGCCAGAATCTCCGCCGACTCCTCCTCGTGGAGGCCGAGTTCGGGCGTCTCCCAGATTTGCCGTCCGACGGCTTTCAGACGGTCGCCGTGGTCGTCGACCCACTCGAACGCGTCGTGCTTGCTCATGGATGCCCTTCCTCGCCGGGCGCCATAGTGGTGTTCGTATCGGCCCCGCCTCACCGCCTCTCGGATGAGTTACAGCTCCCGGGCCGGGCCGACGTCGGGGTCGGAACTCCCGGGGGAACCGACGAAGAGCCACGCCGGCGAGCCCTCCGGTACGACCCCACTGGTTCAGGGAGTCGAGGCCGCCATGGATCTGCTCGATTCGGCGGCCGCGGACGGCGCCGCCGTGGCGAGGCGATCGCGGCCGAAGCCCCCGCCGGGAACGACGACGTCGCGGTGGACGTGACGGCGATCGAGGGCGACCGGGGATCGACGGACGCGGTGATGGTCCGGGTGCGGGGACCCGACCCGGACGCCCCGACGCTCGGCGTCCTCGGCCGCCTCGGCGGCGTGGGCGCTAGACCCGGGTCGGTGGGACTGAGGTCGGACGCCGAGGGCGCAATCGTCGCGGTGGCGGCGGCCTCGCGCCTCGCGGCGATCCGCCGCAAGGGCGACGTTCTCCCGGACGACGTCCCGGACCTCGTCGCTACCTCGTTCGTCGTCGAGGTGGCGAAACCCTTCCCCCGCGGTCGGGCCACGGTCCGCGGTCCCGAGGAGGACGATGGACTCGTCGAGGTGTCCGGGTCGTTGGAGCGCCTGCAACGTCAGCGCACGACGAAGGACGGGAGGTAGAGGAGCAGACAGGCGACCGCTGCGCGCCGATCGATGCCTCGGCGCCAGTACATCACCCCGAGCACGGCGAGCGAGACGGCGAGCATGTAGCCCGTCGAGAGGAAAACGGTCCGGGGATCGGTGACCGCCACCTCCGCGAACAGGGCACCGATCCCGAGCGAGAAGACCGGGTCGGTGACGTTGCTCCCGAGCAGCGCCCCGACGGAGATGCCGGCCTCGCCCCGCAACGCTGCGAGGCTGGCCACGACGATTTCGGGCGCGGTGGTGCCCAGCCCGGTCAGCAGGCCGACGAGGAACTCGGGGACGCCCAGCAGACGGGCGACGGCGACGCCGTTGGTCACCATGAGGTGCCCGCCGACGACCACCAGCGCGAGGCCGACGACGATCCAGGGGACCGCCCGGGAGGGCGGTGCCTGCTCTTCGGCCACTTCCCTGGTGACCTCCGCACCGCCCTCGTGGGAATAGAGGTCGTGGATAAACGCGACGTACGCGAGCATCATGAGGAATCCCTCGGATCGGATGACCTCGCCGTCCTCGAGGACGAGAATCATGATGACCATGGCGAGGATCATCGCCCCGCCGTAGACGAGCACGTTCCGGCGTTCGGCCTCGATCCCCGAGATCAGCGCGACCACCCCGATCGCGAGCGTGATTTGGGAGGTCTCCGACCCGACGATGTTCCCCACGAGGAGGTCGCCGGCGCCGTAGACGGCGGCGTAGACCGAGGTGGTCATCTCGGGGATCGAGGTCCCGATCGAGACGATCGTCACGCCGATGAAGAAGGGGGAGACCCCGTAGTACAGCGCCAGTTCGGCGGCCGAGTCGATGGTTCTCCCCGCACCGACCAGGATGAGCGCCAGGCCGACCGCGAAGCCGACGAGTTCGAGGAGCACCCCGCGTAGAATGACGCTCGCCGGCGAGTAAAGTGTGAGCCCGCTGTCCCGACCGGGGGTCAGGGACTCCGGGAAAGACCCTGCGCAGCGGTCGTGTCGTCCACGAAAACCAGTCCGTCGAACTGTCGTCGGAAATTCGACTCCGCGAGGGTCACCGGCGTGTCCCGGTAGCCGCCGGCGACGTCGAAGTGACGGGGTCTCGCGTCCAGCCACTTGGCGGGTGGCGAGTCCGGCGGAAGGCCATTCAAATCCAGGAAGCACAGCGGGGTTTCGAGCCGGCCGAACACGTCGGGAATCGACCCTTCGGGCGGGGACTCGATCTCGAAATCCCGGAACTCGTCCTCCGGAGCGTATGCGGCCCGGACCGTGCCGCCCCCGAGGCTCAATCCCAGCGCGTAGTAGTCGATCGACCGCAGGGTCGCGAGGTTCCTCCCGAGCGACGGGATGCCCTGTGTCTGTCTGACCCGTCCGCCGGCGAACGCGTCACGGGCGAGATGGGCGTTGTGTCCCCACAGCGCGATCCTGTCGGGCGGTTCGTGGCGCAGGAGCCACTGCACCTGCGCCGCCATCGCGCTGTCGCGGATCCGGACGTTAGCGCCAGTATCCGTCCGACCCTGACGGATCGCTTCGAACTGTTTCCGACCCTGCTCGATCGTCCAGAGCAGTCGGCGTGCACGATCGTACTCCCGCCGGGACGTTGCGTCGACAAACGCCGATTCGTGCTCGTCGAGGGCGTCGCCCAGCGCCGCGACGACCGCCTCACTCGCGTCGAGATGCGCCCCGAGTTCCGCGTCGTCGGAGGCGTCGGGCACGCCGTTCTCGACGAGGTGGCGGAGATCGTTTCGGACGGCGTCGAGGACCGCCGGATCGACCGTTTCGACGTACGACTCGAGTTTCGACGCGGCGACCGGCGGGTACTGGACGTCGATCCCGTGGACGTGGACCCTGTCGTCCGGGTCGCGACCCTCGTTGAAGGACCGGATCCACTCGACCAGATCCAGGACGGACTCGGTCCGGTACGGGCCGTGGATGATCTCGCGGGAGAGGGGGGCTTCGGCCGTCCCTTCCCCACGACGGACGTATTCGTTGACGTCGAGCATCGCGGCGAAGTTCGCCTCGAACCCGAGCATCCGGACGCCGCGTTCCTCGACGAGATAGCGAAAGAGACGGTCCTTGAACCGGAAGAACTCCCGCGTCCCGTGGGAGGCCTCGCCCATCCCGATCACGTCCGCGTCCCCGACGGCCGAGCCCACGACGCCGAGGTCGTCGAACGAAGCGTCCGGATCGACGGTATTCAGCCGGGCGACTGCGTCCGAGAGCGAGTCCACCAGTTCGTCTTCGTCGAACCCGGGGACTTCGGCCGGATCGTCCGTCATCGTCCCCCGTCGCAGGACCGACGGTCAAAAAGCTACGGTTTCGTGACGGATTCCTACCGGTCCCGGAACACCGCCTCGCCGGGTTTCACGCCGGTCCCCGTCGAGAGAGTCACGCCCGCGTTGAGACTCGCGTTGACGCCGGTCTTCACCTCGTCGCCGAGGACGACGCCGAACTTCCGCCGGCCGGTCGAGACGCGCTCGCCCTTGACGGTGAGTTCGACCGCCGCGTCGTCGTGACGGAGGTTGGCGACCTGCGTCCCGGCGCCGAGGTTCACGTCCCGGCCGAGCACGCTGTCGCCGACGTACGAGAGGTGGTTGGCCGCCGCGCCGGCCATCAGGACGCTGTTCTTCACCTCGACCGAGTGGCCGACCGACGCGTCCGGCCCGATCAGGGTCGCGCCGCGGACGTAGGCGTTCGGCCCGACAGAGGCCCCGGACCGGATCATCGCCGGGCCCTCGATCACCACGCCGGCGTCGACGGTCGCGCCTTCCTCCACCACGACGGCGCCCCGCAACTCGGCGTCCTCGTGGACGTCCCCGTCGATCCGGCGGTCGTACTCGGCGAGCTTCCACTCGTTGGCCTCGAGCAGTTCCCAGGGCCGGCCGACGTCGAGCCAGCGGTCGAGTTCGATCGGCCGGACGTCCCGCTCGATGCAGGCGCGCTCCAGCGTGTCGGTCAGTTCCAGTTCGCCCCGCTCGCTCTCGGGCACGTCCAGCCACCCCCGCGCTTCGGGCGGGAAGACGTAGGCGCCGGCGTTGATCAGGTTCGAGGGCGGCGCGGAGGGCTTCTCGACGACGCCCGTGACGCGATCCGCGCCGTTCTCCACTTCGAGGACCCCGTACTCGCTCGGTTCGTCGACGCGGTAGGTGGCGACCGACGGGCGGTTGTCGAAGAGGTCCGACAGCGACGACGGGTCGTAGAGGGCGTCCCCGTTGAGGACCGCGAAGGGCCCGTCCTCGAGGTGCTCGACGGCGGCCCGGACCGCGTCGGCCGTGCCTCGCTGTTCCTCCTGCACCGCGTACTCGACGGGGACCCCCGCGTAGGCGTCGCCGATCCGTTCGCGGATCAGGTCGGCCTCGTAGCCGACGACCAGCACGAGTTTCGTGGCGCCGGCACTCATGGCCGCGTCGAGCGTGTGGGCGACGAGGGGGCGGTCACCCACGGGGAGCGCGGGCTTGGGACGGCGATCCGTCAGCGGTCGCATCCGGGTTCCCTCCCCGGCGGCGAGGACGACGGTTTGCATGGGCGGTGGTACCGGGGCGTCGACAAAGGCGTTTGTGCCTCGGCCCGACGGTTCGGTTCAGACGGCAGCGACCAGGGCGCCGCCGATCACGGCCAGGCCGCCCAGCCCGACGCAGACTCCCCAGAAGGAGACCCGGCGGACGATCCGCATGAGGGCGTCGATGGTGGCGTACCCGACGACGGCCGCCGTGGCGAGGGCGATCGCACCGGCGGTCGGCGCGACGCTCGGGACGCCCCCGACGTCGAGGACCACGATCAGTCCGGCGCCGAGCGCCGCGGGGATCGAGAGGAGGAAGGACAGCCGGAACGCCTGTTCGCCCTCGTACCGGCGCAGGAGCAGCGCGCTGGTGGTCGTCCCCGAGCGCGAGACGCCCGGGAGGACGGCCAGGCCCTGGAGCGCGCCGACGAGCACCGCGTCGAACGCGGTCGGCCGCCGGGCCGAAACGCCGTCGCCGCCGGCCGCGGTGCGCTGGAGGACGCCCGTGGCGATCAACAGGAGGCCGATCAGGGCGACGAACGCGCCGCCCGAGAGCGCCGAGACGGCCTCCTCGAGGACCGCGTACCCGGCCGCGCCGACCACGCCGCTCGCGACCGTCGCGACGCCCAGGAACGACGTCTCGGCCGTCCCCGCGGCGAACGCGTCGCGGGGACGCCAGGCGGGCACCGTCGCGAGTACCTCGGCGATCGACCGGCGGTAGTAGACCGTCGCCGCCAGCGCCGTCCCGAGGTGGAGGAAGAGCGCGAGTCGGACCGACGACTCCGGGCTCCGGCCCAGCGCGGTGAGCGCCATCGAGACGTTGCCCTCGCTCGAGATCGGGAGCCACTCGAAGACGCCCTGGAGAACGCCGAGCAGAAACGCGAGCAGGGATTCGGTCACGGTTCGAGGCAGGCGGGGCGACGGTTTGAATCCGTCGGGACGAATCAGAGGAAGGGGAACGGCGAGGGCCGGAGCGCGAACGGGGACTGCCGAGTGGAATGCAGACGTGTGACGGCGGCGAACGCCCGTGAGGGGACCGAGGCCGGACGGCGTCCGTTTAGAACGCGGCCCGAAGCCGTGGGCGGAGCAGGGCGAGGCCGGCGCCGAGGGCGACGGCGCTCGCCGCGAGGAGCCCCCCGGTCCCGGGCGAGAGTTCGCCGAGCACGGTCATCGTCGCGCCGACGAGTAGCATGACGCCCAGCGACAGGAGCGCGACGTAGGCGAGGGTCGCCGTCGTCGTCGTGCTCGACACGGGGGCGCCGAACTGGAGTGCGATCGTGCGTCGGTGCAGTTCGTTTTCGGTCGGTGTCGTCATGGTCGGGGTCACCTATCTATCCGTAGCACCGGTTACCCCATAAACATTTGCTGAATGATAGTTCTGTAAGGACGTATACTGAAGAAATCTTCTGTCGCCACTGTATGCGATTTTCGGGTATTTGTGCCTCGTTTTTCACCCGAAACACCCGGGATGTCAAGACCTATCTTACATGTTTGTCCGGGGTGGTCCGACGCGGGACGGCCCGCACGGGAAGGGTCGACCGGGCCGCCCCCGAATCGGGGTCAGTCGTCGGCCAGCAGGCGCGCCCCGCTCGAGGGGACCCGCGTCCGGTTTTCGAGGACGCCGTCCACGTCGACGGCGAAGACGGCGTCGCCGAACAGGGCCATGCTGCCCGCACCGCCGGCGTCCTCCACGCGGGCGACCGTCTCCGTCACGAAGGGGGTTGCAAAGTCCGTCTCCTGGAGGTAGGCCCACGACCGTTCGGCCAGCGAGCGCATGGTCGGGGGGTCGTCGAGGGCCGCCAGGTGGTTCGTCCCCGCCCGGCGGGCCGCGGCCATGGTCTCCTCGTCGGCCAGGGTTTCGCCGGTGTCGATGCCGCCACGGGAGACGTACTCGACGGCGGCTTCGGGTTCGGTTCGACGCGGTTCGCCGTCGGCAGTCCACAGCAACCCGCCCCGGTCCTGAATAAACACGTCGCCCTGTCCGGTCCCGGCCGCCATCTCGGCCTCGTGGGCCGCCCGGAGCAGTTCGCTTCTGTCGTGCCCGGCGTCGACGGCCGCGTTCGCCGCCAGGGCCGTCGCGAGGGTCGCCGCGCCGCTCGCGCCGAACCCGTGGCCGAGGGGAACCTCGGGCCGGACGTCGACGCCGGCTGTCACGCCGAGGTCGGCGAGAACGCGCTCGACCGGTTCGAACGGCGCCGGCTCGCCGTCGACGGTGACGGTCGTCTCGGGTGCCGGTTCGAGGGCGACGAGGACGCCGTCCTCGATGGCGAAACTGGCCCCCCGCGAGGGGCCGTCCCCTTCCGCCGGCGCGAACAGTCCCGTCACGCTACCCGGTGCGAAGGCTTTCGTCGTCATTCAACGGCCCCTGGGTGGTGAATCGTCCTAAAAAACGCGGGTTCGGGGCGGGGTGCGTGGTGAGGCCGCCTCGTCGGCAGGCGCGGGAGTAGCGTCGGACCCACGGCGAACGTAGGGGAAAAACGATCGGCACCGTGGAACGGCGGGAACCGAGTGTGGCGTTCGACCACGACGAACGGGACGACCACCGGGTAGTCTGGGGTTCGATCCCGATCCGCGTGCCTACGCGGTCCGGCGCGGGCGCGGTTCGGGTCGGGAGGGGGTTCGGACTCGCGGTCGGACCCGGACGAACGCCGCCGTCATCGCGACGGCCCCGACGACGAGCAGCAGGCCCGTCCCGGGCGAGAGTTCGGCCAGGACGTACATCGACCCGACGAAGGCGAACACCGTGCCGACGGCGACGAGCGCGGCGTAGACGAGCGTGGCCATCGTCGTCCCGGTCGACATCGGGGTGCCGAATCGGAGGGCGGTCGAACGCCGGTGCATCTGGGCTTCGGTTTCGGTGGTCATCGTCTGTTTCACCTATCCAGTTCTTTCGCCGCCGAGGGGATAAACGTTCGCAGAATGATAGTTCTGTAAGGACCCATACTGAAGAATTCTTCTGCTTTTCCCTCCCTGGTTTCTTTCGGTCCTATGCCGGTTCGTTTCTGCGGATTGCCCAAATAGTAACACTAAAATGATAATTGGTCGCGGCGGGGCCGGCCGTCGTCGCGAAGGCGAGTCCGGGGGCCGTCCCCCGATCGAGCGTTCGCGGTCCGCGCGGCATGACCGGATCGGGAGTCCCGGAACGCCCGCGCCAGGGTGACGGAGGGGTCGGTGCTAGAAAGCGCCGAGGACGGTCAGGAAGGCGCGACGGGTGACGGCGACCGTCAGGCCGAAGGTGCCGAGGGTCGCGCCCACCACGATCGCCAGGCCGCCGGGACCGGCGGGTACCTGGCTCGCCAGCGTCGCGGAGAGGACGCCGGTGAACAGCACGGCCAGTCCCATCGCAGCGGCGAAGGCGAGGGCCAGCACCACGGATTCGATCGCGGCCCCCCGGCGTGACCGTCGGGCGGCAGGCGTTCGGCGAGTCGTCGTGTCGGTCGTGATCGTACTCGTCATCGTTGGTACCTGCCCGATACTCGGGCGGCGACGCTCATAAATATTATCTGAATGATAATTCGGTTAACGCTCTTACCGAAGAGTTCTTCTGTAGCTCCCTCCTTCGATCGTTTCGGAGTTAGCCGGAGGTCGTCACCCTCTCCCACGGGGTATGTTAGACGTTGAACTACACGTTACGTCACCGGTCGCCGGTTCGGTCGACCGGCGATCGGGTCCCTCCACCCGGTGGGACCGGTACCAAAATTATAGCACGTCGCCGCCGCATGCTCCCCCCATGCCAAAGATCAGCGTCGAGGTCCCCAAAGAACTCCTCGAGGACCTCGATCGTCACGTCGGCGAGGACGGGAAGTTCGTCAACCGGAGCGAGGCCATCCGGGCGTCGATCCGGAAGACGCTGGACCTCCTCGACGAGATCGACGAACGGCACGGCCGGATCGACGACGAGGAGTGAGGAACGGACCGCCGCTCGACGCCCGCGGGAGCGATCACTCGTCGTGAGACACCCGGGGATCGAGGCTCGCGTGGAGGACGTCCTGGAAGAGCGTCCCGCCGACGGTCAGGAACGCCAGCACCATCGCCGCGCCGATCAGCAGGGGGAGGTCCCGCTGGAACACGCCGTCGTGAATCAGGTGGCCGATGCCCGGAATCCCGAAGATCAGTTCGATCACGATGATCGCCACGAGCATCACGTCGATCAGTTCGGTGAACGCGGTCGAGACGATCGGCCCGGCGGCGTTCCGGAGGACGTGACGGGTGATCGTTCTCGGCCCGGCCCCCTTTGCCCGCAATAGCTTGACGAACTCCTCGCCCAGTTGCTCCAGAGACTCGGCGCGGGCGTAGCGGATCTGGCCGGCGAGGATGCTCGATCCGGCGACGACCGCCGCCAGCGCCATGTTCCCCGCCGTCCGCCAGGACCACACGCCCGCGATGTCCGAGAGCCCGCGACCGAAGACCCCCAACTCGACGGCGACGAACCACATCAACAGCCACGCCAGCAGGAAGTTCGGGACGCCGAACCCGACGTAGGAGAGCCCGACGCTGAACTTCGCCACGAGGGAGTCCTCGCGGGTCGCGCTGTACAGCCCCAGCGCGATCCCACCCACGACCGCGAGCAGGAGCGCCGGAACCAGGTAGGCTGCCGTGAACAGCAGCCCCCGGCCGACCATGGCCGTGACGGGCTTGCCCGTGGTGAACGAGCGACCCCAGTCCAGCGTCGTCACGTTGATCAGCCAGTTCACGTACCGTTCGAGGAGCGGATCGTCGAGGTTTCGCGACTGGCGGTAGGCCTCCAGCACCGCGTCGAGTTCCTCGCCCGAGAGGCCGCCCATGACCGCCGCCCGCTTGACCATGTGGATGGTCGGATCCTTCGTCAGCGCGATGAACAGGAACACGACGGTCATGACGAAGTAGACGAGCAGGACGGCCACGGCCAGTCGCTTGGCGAGCCACCAGCCACGACTCACGGCCGGTCACCCGTGGAGGAGCCACGGCGGGACGGGTGGCCGATACGTGGCTGCGCCGATCCGGTCGCTGCGGAGCAGGGGACCACCACTGGCGTGTGAGTCGTATACACTCAAATATAAATATTTATATCCGAAAGTCGCATACGCGGAGCCGAATGCTGGTCCCCGATTCGCAGCCATGACGGTGGCTCCCGAAACGAGTGACGAGCCCCGTTTCAGGAACGTCGACTGGGAGAACGAGACCGGCCGAACCTGGTCACCGTCGCCCTCCACCTGGTTCGTCCTGGCGGGACTGGTCGCCATCGGCCTGGCGTTCGCGTACGACTACCTCCTCGTCCCCCCGAAACAGCCCGTCGTCGGCGGCTGGGAGGCGCCGATCATCGACTGGCTCCTCCTCGTCTCGCTGGTCCTGTTCTTCGGGTACGCCCTGGTACCCCTCGCGAGCCGGGAGCGCACGCGACGGCGGTTGTGGGCCCAGGTGCGGAACCGCCCTGCCGTCGCGGCGAGCGTCCTCTGGCTCGTCCTGGTGCTCCTGTTGGGCACCGTCGGCTACGCGATCCTGGGCAAGCCGACGAAACACCTCAGGATTCCCTATCAGCCGCCGGCGTTCCTGGCGGGGGACCCGTTCCTCCCGGGCCGGTGTGTCGGGGCCGTGGTCGACGGGCGCTGTCACGGCACCCTCCAGCACCCCCTGGGGACGAACGTCTACGGCGAAGACATCGGCGTGCTGATCGTCTCCGGGATGCGCGTCGCGGTGACGCTGTCGCTCGTGACCGCGACCATCCTCGTCTCGGTGGCCACCGCCGTCGGGACCGTCGCGGGGTTCGTCGGCGGCCGGGTCGACGCGGTCCTGACCGGGTACGTCGACGTCCAGCGAACCGTGCCCGCCTTCCTCGTGTACGTCGTCTTCGCGTTCGTCACCAAGCCGAGCCTGCTGGTCCTGATCGTCGTGTTCGGCTTCCTCAACTGGGGCGGGATCGCCCACGTGGTCAGGAGCGAGGTGAAGGCCATCCGGGAAGCCGGATACGTCCGGGCCGCCCGGAGCGCCGGGGCCGGGCGCCTCCACGTCCTTCGCCACCACGTCCTGCCGAACGTCTCCGGCGGGATCGCGGTCGCGACCACCCGCCAGATCGCCACGCTCATCCTCGTCGAGGCGGCCATCTCCTATCTCGAGTTGAACGACGTGATGGTGCGCTCCTGGGGCGAGATCGCCGCCTCCGGGATGGGCCAGTGGTTCCCGCTGAACTGGTGGGTCGTCGCCGGGCCGGGGGTGGCGCTCGTGTTCACCGTCGTCGCCGTCAGCGTCGTCGGCGACGCGATCAGGGACGTCTTCGACCCGCGAGGTGTCCCATGACCGGGGACGCCCTCCTCTCGGTCGAGGACCTCACCGTCGAGTTCGACACGCCGGGGGGAACGATCCGGGCGGTGGAGGAGGTCTCGTTCGAGGTCGGATCCGGCGAAACCGTCTGTCTCGTCGGCGAGAGTGGGTCGGGCAAGACCGTCGCCGGGGAAACCCTGACGCGACTCGTCCCGACCCCGCCCGGCGAGATCGTCGGCGGAACGGTTCGCTTCGACGGGCGGGACCTCACGTCGATCGACGAGCGCGAACTCCGGTCGATCCGGGGGAACCGCATCGCCCACGTCTTCCAGAACCCGCAGAACGCGCTCGACCCGGCCTACACGGTCGGCGACCAGGTCGCCGAGACGATCGAACTCCACGAGGACGCCCCCGACGCCCGCGAGCGCGCGGTCGAACTCCTCGACCGGGTCGACCTCCCGCGCCCGGCGACGGCCGCCGGGAAGTACCCCCACGAACTCTCCGGCGGCGTGAAACAGCGGGTGGTCATCGCCACCGCGCTGGCTGCCGATCCCGACCTGCTCGTGGCCGACGAACCGACGACCGCGCTGGACGTCATCACCCAGGCCCAGATCCTCCGCCTCCTGGCGGACCTGCAGGCGGAACGCGACCTGTCGGTCCTGTTCGTCACCCACGACCTCGGTGTCGTCTCCGAGGTCGCCGACCGCGTCGTGGTGGTGTACGCCGGGCGCGTGATGGAACGCGGCCCGACCGAGGCGGTCCTCGAGGACCCCGCCCATCCCTACACCCGGGCGCTGCTCGCCAGCCTCCCCGGGCGGGGCGAGTCGATGACGCCCCTCCAGGGGTCGTTCCCGGACCCCGTCGACCGCCCATCTGGCTGCCTCTTCCACCCGCGCTGTCCCCACGCCGTCGACGAGTGTCGCGAGGCGGTCCCGACGGAACACGACGCGTCACGGTACCTGCACGAGGAGCGGTCGGCCGCCTGCGTCTACTACGGCGAGGGCTACGACGCCGCCGAACTGGAGGGCGACACCGCCGGGCCGGAGGGCGACGCACCCCAACCGAATGCGGCACCCGCCGATCCGGACGACGCCGTCGAACCGGACCGCGACGTGCCCGGCCCCGACGATGGCGGCGGCGACCGCGGCGACGCCACTCCAGAACCGGACGTCGGTGCCGTCGACTCGGACGGTGATCGGCCGTGACCGACGACCCGCTGCTGTCCGTTCGAGGGCTGAAGAAACACTATCCCGTCACCGAGGGGCTCCTCGCCCGCGAGGTCGAACGCGTCCGCGCCGTCGACGGCGTCGACTTCGACCTGCGTCCCGGCGAGACGCTCGGGCTGGTCGGCGAGTCCGGCTGTGGCAAGTCGACCGTCGCGGCGACGACGCTCCGCCTCGAGGAGCCCACCGGCGGGGAAATCCGCTTCGACGGGGACGACGTGACCGCGTACGAGGGCGACGATCTCAAGCGGTTCCGCCGGCGCGCCCAGCTGGTCTTCCAGGACCCCAACGCCACCTTCGACCCGCGCATGACCGTCGGCGAGGCGGTGGGCGAGCCGCTCCTGATCCACGGAATGGGCGACCCCGACCGGCGCCGGGCCATCGTCGAGGACCTCCTGGAGCGGGTCGGGCTCTCCGCGGACGACGCGGACCGCTACCCCCACGCGTTCTCCGGCGGGCAGAAACAGCGGATCGCCCTCGCGCGGTCGCTCGCCCTCGACCCGGACCTGCTGGTCGCCGACGAACCCGTGAGCGGCCTCGACGTGAGCGTGCAGGCGTCGGTGCTGGAACTGATGGCCGACCTCCAGGAGACGTTCGACCTCTCGATCCTGTTCATCAGCCACGACATGAGCGTCGTGCGGGAGTTCTGCGACCGGATCGCCGTGATGTACCTCGGCGAGATCGTCGAACGGGGCCCGATCGACGCCGTGCTCGACGACCCCGCCCATCCGTACACCCGTGCGCTCGTGGAAGCGATCCCGGACCTCGGGACGGACGAGGGGCCGCCGCCCGAGCCGCTGTCCGGCGACGTCCCCGATCCCGCCGACCCGCCCGCAGGCTGTCGGTTCCGGACCCGCTGTCCCGTCGTCATCCCGCCCGAGGATCTGGACCTCGACCGGGAGACCTGGCGCGCCGTCTACGACCTCCGGCTGGCACTCGAGCGTGATTCGCTCGACCGCGAGGCGCTCGAGGAGCGGGTCGGCACGACCGACGACGCGCTCCGTGACGGAGTCCGGAAGGCGTTCGACGTGCCGGCCGAGCTGGCGGACCCGGTTGCGGAGTCGACCCTCGCCGCCGCGCTCGACGCGCTCGCGTCCGGCGACGGGGACGCGGCGGCCGCCCGCCTCGAGGGGACCTTCGCGTCCCCCTGCGAGCGCCACGAGCCGACCCCCGTCGGCGTCGATCGGGAGCGCGACGCGGCCTGCTTGCGCCTCGAAGACCGCGTCGACGGTGAGGCGGACTGACCGTCGCGGACGTCGGCGGAATCCCTATGGGGATTCGGGCGAATGTCCCCTTATGATACGGTCTCGCGTCGGCCTGGGATCGGCGACCGTCGAAACGGTGCTGCCGGACGAGGACTTCTCCCCCGGCGACACGGTCGAGGCCACGATCGAGGTGACGGGCGGGACGTCCGACCAGCGGATCGACGAGTTCCACTGCTCGATCGTCGCCGTCGGCGACGCTGGCGGCGACGACGTCGAGTACGTGATCGACACGTTCGACCTGCTGGACGGGTTCGTCATCGAGGCTGGCGGGACGGAGCGGGTGCCGTTCACGGTCGCGTTTCCGGTCTGGACGCCCATCACCAGCCAGAACGTCGGCGTCAGGATCGACCTCGGCGCGGACATCTCGTGGGCGGTCGATCCGCACGACTCGCTCGTCGTGGACGTCGTTCCGGACCCCCTGATCGGCGCCACGCTCGATGCGGTTGAGGCCCTGGAGTTCGAGTTCCGGCGCTCCTGGTTGCACGAGGTCGACTGGGTCGACGACCGGGAGTTCGTCCAGGTCTTCGCGTTCGAACCGGGGCCGGACTACGAGGATCGGGTCGACCGCCTGTTGCTCACGCCGATCCTGGAAGACGACCGGCTCCGCCTGAACGTGGAGATCGACCGCGTGGACGCCATTGCCGAGGAGTACGACCTCGATTTCAACAAGGACGAGGTGCCGTTCGCGGTCTCGACCCCCGATCCGTCGATGATCCAGGGTCGCATCCGGACCGAGATCGAACGCCACTCCTGACCGTCGGGACGATCCGCCGGAGGCAGGGGCTTCCCGGCCGTGTTCGGACGGTCGTTCCGGGCCGGTCCTCGACCGACCGAGAGCGGCCGAGGGACGCCCTGCGCCGGGCGACCGGGCCGGTCGGTTACCCACCGGAGGGATGGTACCAACCGCCCCACGAACGAAGTGCACGAAACTCCTGTATTCGACACCAAACCACTCCGGAGTCGGATGGTCGAAGTGATCGGCGTGGGGGAGATATAACATATATTCGTCAAGAATATTTCCGTCGGATCCGGCTACTGCGGGAGATGGCGGTTCCCTTCGGCCAGTCGGTGGCCGGTGCACCGACAACTAGAAATCACCCGCCGAGCCGACCGGACGACCACGTCGGTTGCCGCCGAGTCGACCAGGAAACTCGCATCGACCGATCCACTCGGACCGAACCGGACTCCGGGGGCGATCCGAACGCCACGATGGATCGCCACCACCCACTATCGGTCGACGCGCTCGGCGAACCCGTACCGCGGCTTGACGTCGGTCACTTCGACGTCGACGGACTCGCCGGGTTCGGCGCCGCCGACGAACAGCGTGTAGCCCTCGACCTTCGCGATGCCGTCACCTTCGCTGCCCTCGTCCTCGATCTCGACCGTCAGGCGGTCGCCCGCCCGGACCGGGGCGGTCAAAAAGGCCTTGCCGATCAGGTACAGTTCGGAGGAGGCGTCCCGCGATGCGTCGGGACTGGTCGCCCGCACGTACTCGAATTCCTCCTCGACGTCCGCACGGAAGTCTTCGAGGTCCGGGCCGTCGAAGACCTTGACGACGAGATCGCCGCCGCTCTCCAGGACGTCGACGGCCGTCCCGAAGGCCTGCCGCGCGAGGTGGACCGACCGGGCGTGATCGAGTTCGTACTCGCCGCTGACGTTCGGGGCCATGTCCGAGACGACGACGTCGACCGGACCGCCGGCGTCGTCGGCGTCGCCGACGACCTCGCGGATGCGGTCCTTGGTCTCCGCGTCGGTCATGTCGCCGCGGATCGTCTCCACCCTGGCGCCGTGGGCCTCCTCCAGCGGGTCGATCCGCTGGCGGTCAACGCCGATCACGGTGCCGCCCTCGCCGACGCGCTCGGCGGCCACCTGCATCCAGCCGCCGGGTGCCGCGCCGAGGTCGACGACCGTGTCGCCGGGCGCGAACAGGTCCGCCGCCTCGTCGAGTTGCTTGAGCTTGTAGGCGGCGCGGGTGCGGTAGCCCTCCTGTTTGGCCCTGTTGTAGTACTCGTCGCGACCTGTCATGCGTCACTCACCAAATTCCCTGACATGTTACACGCGGGAACCTGCGGCGAATCTGCGTTCATGCGGGGAGAGACGCCGTCGACTCGGAAAGGTACATCGGATGCTCCTGCGTCGGACTCGAGAACCACTGACACGGTATCGTTGCGATATTACGAATTCTTTTATATTAAAATCGCCTTATCGCAACACATGTACACCGAGGCCGAACTCCGCGTACTGGCGACCGCCCGGGGATAGCCCACGGTCTCGGCCCTCACCGAGAAACTATAGTAACGTTTGGAAGTCTTTACTCGTAATCACTCTTCATTCCACTCTTGTCTGTCGATTACAGGCAACCAACCGAGCGGAACGAGTAGATACTTCTGGAGACTACTATAGACCGGAGCGTGAACCACGTCTCCGAACTCGTCGACGGGATGCGGGAGAAGGGCCTCGTTCACACCACTCGGTCGGGGAAGACCAAGCACGTCCGTCGATCGAGTGCCAGAGCGGTCGAGCTGTTCGATCAGTTCGTCCAGCGGTACCCCACATCCCCTTCCCGGAACTCCTCGCGGGCGCGAGTCTCCGGGTACTGTACCCTCTCGACGATCCGTCGTCACCGACTGATCTCGCGGAGCAGGCCGGCGTCCACCGTAGCACGGTCTATCGGTCACTGTCGCCGCTCCAGCATCGCGGCATCGTCTACCGCGACGACGGGAGCTTCGCGCTCAACGACGAGTTCGAGGAACTCGCCACGTTGGCACGCGAGCTCGCCCACCATAAAAAACCGGAACCGAGTGTAAGCGCACGTCGACACCTACACCATCCCCTGGGAGTCGCTCGACGAGTTCTTCGTCCGGTCCGACGAACCGATCGAGCCAGACGCGTTCCACGTGACTGGCCCGGAGCGGTTCCAAGAGTATGACTTCCCGTTGTTGGCCCGCCAGCGTCGGTACTACCTGTACTCCGAGTCCAAAGACGGGGTATCGCCGGCGGAGCTGTGTTGCCACATGCTGGTGATCGGCGACGACACGAAGTCGCAGTCGTATTGCCTCATCCTGCTCAGTACGGTGAATATCGACAGAGACGAGCTGCTTGCCCTCGCGGCGACCTACGACGTGGAGGACGCCGTGGTGGGCTTGCTCGAGTACCTCGACACCCATGGAGAAGAACGGACGGCGTCACTCCCGACGTGGGAGGAATTCCGTGACCTCGCCGACGAATACGGGGTAGCAGTATGAGAGAGCGGTTCGACAGCGAGTACATCCGGTCGGAACTGGAGCGTATCGGCGACCGACTCGAAACACCTCTGACGGTCTACCTGATCGGCGGTGGGTCGATGGCGTTTCGCGAGCTCAAGGAGACGACGAAGGACATCGATCTCGTCGTCACCGACGGGGACGCCCTCCGTCAGCTACAGACAGTATTGCTGGAGAGCGGCTACGAGGTCGTCGAGGAACCGGGCGAGGAGCACGACGACCTCGGGGCACAGCGTATCCTCGAAAACGACGACGGCTGTCGGATCGACGTGTTCAACCAGCAGGTAGTCGACAAACTCGTTCTCTCTGAGAAGATGCGCCAGCAGAGCGTGACACATCTCGTTGCCGGTGAACTGACCGTCGCGCTGGTCAGTGCCGAGGACCTATTCCTCTTCAAGACCGTCGCCGGACGCAATAGCTCAACTCTGTGCCGATTGAACACCCTGCCAAAGGTCATAGAGTACCTTGGTTAGTCGAGTCGACTCATCCGCCATTCCCTCAATCTCTTCGTCGGTTCTGCCTACTACAATGGAATGTGCCCCAGCATCTCCGTGTTCCCTGAAATCGTCTAATTTGTCACGGAGTTCCACCTGCCCGTCCGTGCGGCACTCGACCGGATGCACGATGAGCTGGGAGACCTCGAAGGTGTCCTCGCGTTCGGCAGCGTCGCCCGCGGCCGGGCCGACCGCCAGAGCGACATCGACCTCTGGGCGCTCGCCGACGATCGCGTCGACCAGCACCGCGCCAACGAACTGGCGAAGGAACTCGGGAAGGAGCGGTTCGACGGCGACCGCTACGAGTTCCAGATCCTCGTCGAGACGCCCGAGTCGGCCCGCGGCCACGGCGACCGCCTCCAAGACGTGTTCACCGACGCAATCACGCTCGTCGACAGCGACACGCTCCGGGATCTCAAGACTAAGGTGTTGAGCGGTGCCTGACGAACCGGACGACCTCGGCGAGGCCGTCGCGCACGCCGAGGACGCGTTCGGCGGCCAGCCGGGCCAGCCGGACTACGAGGAGGGGCTCGATCCCAACGACCATGACGCCGACGTGGTCCAGTTGCGGAAGGCGTGTCGGCTGCTCCGCGACCACGACGGCTACCACACGAGCGTCATCGAGATGTCGTTCGCCGCCATCGAGCGCACCCTCGAGTGCTATGCGCTCACCGCGTCGAACGACACGATCGACGACTTCCGCGAAGGTCACGACCGTGCCTACGACCGCGGTGCCGATCTCGCTCTCATCACTGAAGAAACCGCACGCCGTCTAAAACAACTATACCGCGACAACCGTGCGGCGGCGTACTACCGGGACACGGTCGCGGCTGCCCAGCAAGCCGAGGCGATGTTCGACCTCGCGGTACTCGTCCACGACTACGTCAAAGACTTCGCACGGTGCTCCCACGAGTGTCGGTGTCGACGGTGAGCCAACCAGTCCGAGTGGGGTATGGTTCACCATCGGAGTGAACGCCAAAACGAGATTCGCGGGCACTATCGCTGAGCAGGAGAGAATCCTGCCGTCGACAGTGCTACGCGCTGTCTGCTCGTTGCGTCTCACACTGGTTCGGTGATCGGCGAGAAGGGACACCAACGGCCCGTATCACACCCCGAGATCGCGTAGCTCCCAGTCGTCGGGAAGATCGGCGTCGAACCCGGTCTCGGCGACGAGATCGCGGATGCGCCGTTCCACCGTCTCGTCGAGTTCGAACGCGTCGTCGAACGCCTCGTCCCAGTCCCAGTATCGCGGCGTCGTCGGCCAGTGGTCGTCGGTTTGCAGCCCGTAGACGCAGTCGAGCAGGAACCGCCGATAGGGCATGTCCTCGCGCATGGGTCGCGAAAACGTCCCGTCGATGGACTCGTCGCGCACCAACCGTTCGAGCGCATCTATCGCCGCGTGCTGGTCGGCGTAGAACGCGTGTTCGAGCACCGGATTGACCCAGAAGACGTCCTCGGAGGCGCGTTCGTGGAGGCGGTCGACGACCGCGTGGTCGGGATGCCCGATCCCCCATCCGTAGGCGTGCGTCTCTTCGGTCGCCAGGTCGTCGCCATCGCCAGCCTCGACCGCGACGGCGTCGAGGTAGTCGAGTGCCCCGACCGGAATCGCTTCGACGCCGTCGGTCAACCGCGTCCGGACGACGGTCCGACCGACGGCGTTCGCGATCGCTGGCGTCGCCAGCGGAATAGTCTCGTCGATCGTCGGGTCGTACGCGTCGAGGACCTCCTCGAGGAACGTCCACCCGTCGGATCGGGTCGCCTCGTCGAGAGCGTCGCTGATCGGCTCGTAGTACGCCCAGAACAGGTCTCGATACGTAGCTCCGCCCTCGTCTTCATCCAGGGCGGCCGAGAGTTCCGATTCGAACGTCGCAACGGCCCCGAAGATGGCGTCGACCTCGCCGGCTGCCATCCGGTCGAGTCGATCGTCGAGTTCGGGGACGGTCGCGTCCCGGTCGTCCGTCACCGGCTCCGCTGCATCCGACGGGGTCGGGGGTGTAGTGTCCTCGCAGTCGTGGAGCCGAAGTCGCGTCAGCGTCTCGAAGGATTCACCGCAGTCCTCACACTCGTGGGCCATAGTGAGCCTACAGACGCCCCGAGGAAGTGTGTTGTGCGTTCGTTCCGGAGAGTGGTGGCGTCGGTACCCTCAGAACTGCTGGCCACGTTCGCTACAGGAACGGTTCCAGACTCAGCGGGGCGCTCGAAGCGGCACAAGATTGAACGACTGGACTACCGTACAGTGCCACCATGACGCCGGCACAGGTCGCGTTCGTGCTGGGCGGGGTCGCCGCGCTCGCGATCGTCGCCACGCTCTTGGTGACCCTCGCCACGGACGTTCGCTTCTGGCCGCCCGGAGACAGCCGACTGAAGGCCGGGCTTCACTGGGGGCTGGTCGCCGTGTTCGACGTGGCCGTCGTCGCGGTCGCCGTCCTGGAGTGGAACACGTGGGTACTGCCCCGCCCGTCGTCGCTGCTGGTCGGGGCTTTGCTCTCGGCCGTCGGGGCGGGAGTCTTCGGGTACAGCGTCCGCGTCATGAACCAGGTCGAAACGACGGGGCAGGCGGTCGAGGAACTCTACACCGACGGCCCCTACGCTCGATCGCGGAATCCACAGTACGTGGGGATGCTGATCGGCCTGGTCGGCTTCGGCCTGCTTGCCAACGCTCCCCTCGTCGTCCCGTTGCTCGTGGTGCACGGGTGCTGGCTGGTGTTGCTCCCCTTCGCGGAGGAGCCGTGGCTCCGCGAGGCGTTCGGGGGCGAGTTCGAGCGATACTGCGAGGAGGTCCCCCGTTTCGTCGGTGTGCGGACGTTCGAAAGGACGTGACGACGTGGAACGCGCCCGATCGGGAAAAACGAGGGAAGCGCTCGATCGGTTCGAGAACGGGCGACTGCGACGGCCGGGATCAGTAGTCCTCCCAGTCCCCGGCGAACAGCGCGTTGATCAGTTTGCTCTCGGCCTTCCGGAGGTGATCCAACACGGTCGGTTCGGAGACGCCCATGATCTCCGCGAGTTCGCTCACCGAGGTCTCGCGGGGCCAGGTGTAGTAGCCCTCCTCGATCGCCAGGCGGAGGATCTGGCGCTGTTTCTCCGAGAAGACGTCCATCGGAAAGAGGCTGCCCGAGTCGCGGTCCTCGTCGGCCGTCATCCGGACGACCTCGACGTCGGCGTTGCGCACCCGCCGGACCGTGTCGAGGCGATCGGAGACCTCGTCCCGCGGGTTGTACGTGACGACGGTCCAGTACTCCCGGCCGTCGGTCATCCGAACGGGCTGGTCGGGATAGAACCCGGAGTTCACCAGGGGGTCGTTGATGCTGTCGTGCGCGCTGTACTCGACGAGGAGCCCCCGGGCCGTGTTTCCCGGCGTCGGCGTGTCCGAGTCGTACTGGAACTCGTGTCCCAGCGTCCAGACCCGGTCGGTCCGCTCTGACGCGCGGATCTCCTGGATCAGCGACTCGACGGCGTCGGTGGAGTGCGCGTAGGCGGTGAACCGCCCGGTCGCCTTGTCGCCGGCCGTGTACACCCCGTGTCCGAGCAATCCCCCGTCCCTGCCCTCGGTTACCTCGAGGGTCCAGCAGTTCGGATGCCAGATGTCGAGGGTGAGGCGCAACCCCGTGCTCGATTTCCCCGTACCGGTCGCCCGCTCGCCCCCCGCGTCGTCGGCGTCCCGTCCCGGTCGTGGCTCGGCCATCTCACTTCGTTTAGAACGCCCGGGGACATCACCGTTTGGCCTCACGTCACCGAATTTGTAATGTCCACATATTTAAAAATCGAAACCGTCCCGGGCGCTGCCACGACGCTTCGTTCACCCTACTGTGCCGCGATCGCACGTCCGCCGCCTATCGGTACCGCGGTCGCACGTACGGCGAGGTGAACGACCGCAGGAGCGACCCGTACCCGGGTCGGACGGCGAGTCGATCCCCGACCTCGACCGGGGGCGTGGTCCCGCTCAGGTCCAGGACCGTGTGGTCGCTACTCGCGCCGACGATCGAGACGTCGTCCCGAACCGGCGCCAGGTCGGACGGCGCGGCGTCCTGGCGGCCGAGCGCGACGATCGCCCGGGTCCCGCGGCCGCCGTCCCGGACCGTCGGCGGGTCGCCGAAGGCGGCCTGGGCCGTCTCGCCGTCCGGCGCGGCGGGTTTCTCTTTCAGTTCCACGACCTGGGCCGAGAGCTCGAACGCGTCCTGGCGCAGATACTCCACGGGGACGTCCTCGGTCGGTTCCGTCCCCAGCAGGATTCCCTCGCCGATCCGGATCTGGGTGATCCCCTCCAGGCTGTCGGGGTCCTCCAGCCGGGGCAGGACCGCCGACCCGCCGGCCGAGACGACGGGGAGTTCGCGACCGAGCGCCGACTCGGCGCTCCCGGCGAGGTCGCGAAGCTCCCGGAGCTTCCCGGGCGTCGCCTGCAGGCCGCTCATGCACGCGAAGTTCGTGCCGATCCCGGCGATCTCGATCCCCGGCAGGCCGTCCGCCCGCTGCAGGAACGCCGGCAGGTCTTCGGGGAGGACCCCCTCGCGTCGATCCCCGACGTCGACCATCACGATCGCCCGGTGCGTGGTCCCGCGGCGTCGGCAGGTCGCCGACAGCGCCTCTAGGGTGTCGATCTCGGAGTGCAACGACGCGTCGGCGACGCTGGCCACCGCCTCGATCTCGCTCGCCATCGGGATCCGCAACAGCAGCAGGTCGGCGTCGAACCGCCGTTCGAGCCGGCGGAGGTTCTCGATCCGGGAGTCGGCCAGCAGGTCCGCGCCACCCTCCAGCATCGCCTCGGCGACGTGGGGGTCGGCGCAGACGCCCTTCGTGACGGCCGCGAGGTCGCCGTCGAACCGGCTGGCGACCGAGGCGGCGTTCTCGCGGACCGCGTCCAGCCGAACTCGAACCGTGGGCAACGACCCGCCGCCGTCGTCGCCCTCCGGCGCGTTCGTGGCGGACATCGCCTACGCGATCAGCGTCGTCGCGGCGTGGGCGATCGTCCGGGCCACGTCGACGACCTCGTCGGTGTAGACGAACTCGCCGGCGCCGTGGATGTTCTCGCCGTCGGGACCGACGATGACGGTGGGCAACTCGGCCCGGTGCCCGAGGTAGTTGAAGTCGCCGACGCTCGCGAAGTACCCGATGGCGGGGGACTCGTCACAGACCGCCTCGGTCCCCTGTTTCAGCGCCTCGACGAGTTCGTGATCCTCGTCGGTGACGTAGGGCCCGTAGAAGATGTCGGGCTCGGGGGCCTTCCGGACGTTCACCTCGACGTCCGACTCGAGATCCAACTCCTCGACCATCGCCTCGGCGTCGGCGATGACGCTCTCCTTGGTCTCGCCGATGACGACGTGCCGATCGGCGTAGACCTTGGCGTGCTCGGGCACCGAGAGGGTCTGGCTCCCGCCCTCGAGCATGAGCGGGCAGACCGACCCGTCGCCCAGTTTGGGATGGCTGCCGACCTCGAGTTCCTCCAGCGCCTCGGCGACGCGCCCGGCGTCGACGACGGCGTTGGTCCCCTTGTGGGGCTGGGAACCGTGTGCCGCCGCGCCGTAGACGTCGATCTCGTAGAGGAACCGCCCGCGTGCCCCCAGCAGGAGCGCGGGGTTCTCGATGTCCTCCTGGGCGAGGATCGGACCGGGCTCGGTGACGATGGCCATGTCGACGTCGTCGGTGTAGCCGTCGCGGATGAGCTGGTCCGACCCCAGGCCGTAGGGGCCCTCCTCGTCGATGACCGCCGTCAGCAGGACGTCGCCGGCCCACTCGACGTCGGCCTCGGCGAGCGCCTTGAACGCCATCATGTGGGCGACCGTGCCGCCCTTCATGTCGCAGGCGCCCTGCCCGTAGAGCTTGCCGTCCTCGATGCGGCCCGAGATGGGGTCCTCCTCCCACTCCTCGACGATCTGCACCGTGTCGATGTGGCCGTTGAACAGCAGCGTGGGGGCGTCAGGATCGTCGCCCTCGAGGCGGGCGACGACCTGGTCCCCCTCGAACCCCGTGATCTCGGGTTCGCTGACGTGGTGGTACTCGGGGTCCAGACCGTGCTCGTCCAGCCAGTCGTAAACGAACGCGGCGGCCTCCTCCTCCTCGAAGTACGGGCTCTTGATCTGCACCAGGTCCTGCAGTAGCTCGATCGTCTCGTCGGCGTCGATCGAGTCCGCGATCTCGTTCGCGAGCGCTTCGACGTCCGTGGTGGTGGAGGTCTCGCTCATCAGTCGTCACTCATCCCGAAGTCGGGGTCGTAGTCCTTCGTCGCCACGCCCGGGAGGGTGGCGAAGATCTGTTCGGTCGAGGTGTCGGCGTCCTTGCCGCGGTACCAGAAGAACGCGAAGATGATCGTCCCGACGACCAGCCACGGCACGAAGATCTGGAGCGCGCCCTCCCAGGCCCGTCCGACCGTCAGGAGCGCGCCGGTGCCGACGACGGCCACGGCGACGGAGACGACGTGCCACGTGCCGAAGTCGATGGCCGACTGTTCGTGGAGTTCGGGGCGGGACAGGTAGATGTACCCGACGGTCACCGACACCGTCAGATACGCGATCAGGTAGCTGAACGTCGCGATGCCGATCGCCTGGCTGAGCCCGGTCGACCAGAAGGTGAGCATGACCGCGCCGACGTACGTGACCAGCAGCGACCAGTGTGGCGTCCGCCATCGCTCGTTCACCTGCGAGAACCACTGCGGGAACACCTGGTCCCACCCCCACGAGTAGGGCATCTTGATCGCGGCCGCCATGACCGCGTGAACGCTGGAGGTGGTCGCGAGCAGGCCGCCGAACGCGACGATGGCCGTCGCGTTGAACGGCAGGAAGGCCTCGCCGGCCGTCGCGAGCGGCCGCGCCGAGTTCGCGAGCACGGTCCAGTCGTCGACGACGCCGTAGATGACGATCGCCGTCCAGACGTACACGAAGATCAGGAACGCCGTCCCGCCCACGAGCGCGAGCGGGAGGTTCCGGTCGGGGTTCTTGACCTCCGCGCTGATCATGCCCGCGACCGCGATCCCGATGTACGCGTAGAACAGCGGGACGGCCGACTGGAGCGCCCCGTCGAAGCCGCCCGTGAGGAACGGCGTGTAGTTCGCCGGGTCGACGTTCCACGACCCGGGGACGATCAGTACGAGGATCGAGACGACCAGCAGCGAGAAGATGATGTTCTGCGAGAGGCTGTACCGTTCGATGCCGACGAGGTTGATCAGGAACAGCAGGGTGAGCAACCCGAAGCCGGCCAGCGTCTGGTCGACGCCCGGGAGGAACACGGCGAGGTACGAGCCGAACCCGATGGCCAGAACGGCCTGGGCGGCCATGTACCCGAGCCACTTCGACCACGTCACCGCGAAGCCGGCGTACCGGTTCTCGTACGCCCGGGAGAGGAACGAGTGGGCGGATCCTGCCCCCGGGAAGATGGTCGCGATGTACGCGTAGTTGAACGCGATGGCCATCGCGACGATCCCGGTGACGACCACCATCGCGATGACGCTCGGCCCGGTCGTTTTGCTAGCGGTTCCCAGCGTGACGAACAGTCCGGCGCCAAGCGTCCCCGCCACCACGGTGGCGAAGGCGCCGAACAACCCCACGTCCCGCGAGAGTTCCTTGTTCTCCCATACGGAGCCATCTGTCATGATTAACGCCACGTAACCTTCTGGTCCCCGTTTCGATATACGGCCGGGCAACCATCCTAGAACGGCGTTTTCGATAGTTCCGTCGATCTCACCCGCTCGAGGAGGGCCAGCTGTCGGACCGGGCCCGGCCGCAAATCGGCTCGGATCGACCCCCCAGGGCCGGGAACGGGCCCCTTCGTCCGCCGGATGGAATCGGCGCCGGCGAGTCGACGTGCGGAGGGTTCGCGTGACAGCTCGTGACAAACCCACATTCTGACCCCCGGCCCTAGCATCCTAGATCGGACGTCGGAGCCCCGTCCGGGGCGCGGAACCGGCCGCTTTCCCGCGCTTTCAACCGCTCCGCAGGCAGGTCCAGTGGGACCAGCCGCCAGGGGTGGGCTCCGACGGCGCCCGCGTTCGCGACCGACGATCGGAGGTCCGAGGGCGGCCCTCACGATCGGCCTGTCCGACACGACACGGAGCGAGTCCGGCCGGCCGGATGGGTGAGAAACCGGGGGTTCGAAAGGGTGCCTTTTTTATCCCCGCTTTCGTAACCCGAAGCAACATGTTCAGGGCCATCGTGAGCGCGGACACCCTTTCATCGGCGCTCGACGCAGTGAGCGTGCTGGTGGACGAATGCAAGATCCACCTCACCGAACAGGGCTTCGAGATCCGCGCCGTCGATCCGGCGAACGTGGGGATGGTCGATCTCTCCCTCTCGGCCGACGCCTTCGAGTCCTACGAGGCCGACGGCGGCGTCATCGGCGTCAACCTCTCCCGCCTCGAGAACATCGCGGGCATGGCCGACACGGACCAGCTCGTCGAACTCGAACTCGACGAGGAGACCCGCAAACTCCACATCCAGATCGACGGGCTCGAGTACACGCTGGCGCTCATCGATCCCGACTCGATCCGCCAGGAGCCGGACATCCCCGACCTCGATCTGCCCGCCGAGATCGTCCTCGAGGGACGGGACGTGAACCGCGCGGTGACGGCGGCCGACATGGTGTCCGACCACATCGCGCTGGGCGTCGACGACACCGACGAACACTTCTACGTCGACGCGCAGGGCGACACCGACGACGTCCACTTCGAACTCGGCCGCGAGGACCTCATCGACGTCACCGTGGCCCCGGCCCACTCGCTGTACAGCCTGGACTACCTCAAGGACATGAACAAGGCCATCCCGAGCGACGCCGAAGTGACCGTCGACCTCGGGGAGGAGTTCCCGGTCAAGATGCACTTCGAGATCGCCGAGGGCCAGGGCCACGTGACGTACATGCTGGCGCCGCGGATCCAGAGCGACTGATCGCCGCCAACGACCCCCGATTGTTCGATGCCGTCGGTCCGCGTACTCCTTTCGCCCCCGGGGCGTCCGCTACCGGCATTGCGATCGCCCGTGTTCCTCCCAAGCAAACCCGAACGGGTCCGTCGCCCGCCCGACCCCGCCGAACGGCAACGGGGAGGGCCCGTTGACAGCATCCGCCCATTCGTTTCGTTTGGCTGCCGGCGACCACGGCCGAACCGACGGTGCGTTTACATGCACTGCGAGCGACCACCGCCGCATGGAGGGCGTCCTGTGGTACGTGCTCGCGAGTTCGCGGGGCGGGCCCAACCGCGCCAGGATCCTCCGCGCGCTCGACGAGCGCCCACGGAACGCCAACCAACTCGCGGAGGCCCTGGACCTGGATTACACGACGGTTCGCCACCACCTCGAGGTCCTCGTGGACAACGGCGTGGTCGAGCAGGCGGGCGAGGGGTACGGTGCCGTCTACGTCCCGACGGATCGCTGTCGGGTCCACTGGGACGTCGTCGAGGAGATCTTCGGGGAGGTGGAGTAATCGTGACGACACGAACGACGCCGGGCGGAATCGCCGACGGGCGCCCAACCTCGGACGAAATTTGGAAGAGATATATGAACCTCGTCGCGCAAGGGGACAACGAATGACTCTGCTGCTGGACGCCGCGCTCGCCGCCGCGGGGATCAACGTCCTGCTCCTCGTCGGCCTGCTGGCGGTCTGGCTCCGAAGCTACCGCGAGGTGGGCGCGACCCACACCCTCGGGCTCATCGTCTTCGCGGCGTTCCTCGTCGTCGAGAACCTCCTGTGGCTGTACTTCTACGGGATCGACCGGACCTACCGGTCGTGGTTCGGCGCCGTCTCCCCCGAGAGCCAGTGGGGGCTGTTCATGCTCTGCGGTCTCGAACTCGTCGCCCTGCTCTTCCTCGCGAGGATCACCTGGACGTGAGCGGCGACGCCCCGCACGACACTTCGGACGAAATTCGGACTGATTCGGGAAAACCCTCTTGGGGGCTTCCTCGAGAGTAAGTGACACACCATGTCCCCGACACGACGTGCGCTCCTCCGGCGAGCGTCCGCGGCCGGCGTCCTCGGCCTCCTGGCCGGGTGTACCGACGGCGGCCTCGGCGGCGGCACCGGTCCCGGCGGCGGCACCGACACCCCGACGGCCACGGAGACGACGACCCCGGCACCGACGTCGACCGCCCCAGGCGAAACGACGGCCGACGAAACGCAGGACTCGATGGGAGACGGAACGACGACGGGAACCGAACCGCCGTCCACGGAAGCCGAAACGGAACCGGACGCCACTACCGGGGAACGGGCGACCGCCACGGAAACGACGACGGAGCAGACGGAGGCGACGACCAGGGAGACGACGACCACGGAGACGTCGACGTCCGAACCGGCCGAATCGAAGACGGTCGCGCTCGAGGGGTTCGCGTTCAACCCGGTTCGCGCGTTCGTCGACCCCGGAACGACCGTCCGATGGGTGAACGAGGACAGCGCCGCTCACGACGTGACCAGCGCCCAGTTCCACGACGCCGCCGAGTCATGGGATTTCTCGAAGGGGCTGTCCGGCGGCGCGAGCGTCTCGTACACCTTCGAGTCCGCCGGCGTCTACGAGTACTACTGCACGATCCACGGCCGGTCCTCGATGTGCGGCGTAATCGTCGTCGGCGACGCCTCCCTGTCCGATGACCTGCCCTGCGAGTCCGGCGGGTACGGCGGAGGCGGAGGTGGCGGTGGATACGGGGGCGGCGATGACGGTGACGACGATGACGGAGGGTACGCTATCGGCGGCCACGGGACCTGAAAGGCGGCCCACGATCGGTTCCCTGACCGGCCGGATCCCGGTCGTTGGGGCCGGCGATACGGGACGGTGGTTATCTCAATTTCGTCCACGTCCCCCGGTCGGGTCGGCCGAGCGACGGCGCAGTCGACACTTCCGTGACCCCATAGGAGACTCCCGGGACGGCCGGGGAAAGTCGCCACCGACGGTCACGACTGACGGAGATCCCCACGTCGCCGCGAGTCCCGCCCCTGGTCGCCGTTCCCAGTAGCGGCGCGACCGCGACGACGGAGTCGACGACACGACCCGGCCGTCTGATCGGGACCGCGGTCGCGGCCCCTACCGCGTCGATCGGTCTGCTTTCCCCCAGTTTGCTCGTTGCTATCAATGCCGCTTCGGCGTGTCGGTCGCGAAGGGGGTCGGTTTCAAGTCCTCGGCCGGCGAATCCTCTATCAATGCCAGCGGCGTATCTCGCACAGACGGGGGGCGAGGCGGAAACCGCCATCGCGGTTGCCCGGGGGCTCGCGTTCGTGGCGATCATCGTCGCGGCGAGCGTACTCGTCTACTACCTCACCGTTTACGTCCGGGGAGTCCTGGTGTCGACGTACAAGGACCGGTGGTGGTACCTCGCGGTCGGCGTGGCCGCGGCGATCGTCTACGGCGTGTCGGGGCTGGCGGAGTTGACGACGGACTTCGAGAACGCCGCCGCCGCGTTCCGGGTCGGCGCAACCCTGTTTTTCTTCCTGTTCAGCGCCGTCGGGATGCGGGCCCTGTACGCGACGGTGAAACTCGACCGCGGGGACTTCGATTCGCTCTCGATCCCGGGGTGGGTGTGGTACGTCGTCATCGGCGCGTTCGTCCTCGCCTGGTGGATCGCGTACCTCTCCGGGACCGGAGGCACCGTCGCGCTCGTCGAGGCGGTCGGCCTCGTGGGGGCCGTGACGTACACGCTCGCGTTCGCGGCCCTGACCGTTCGCAACGCGGAGGGAACGGCCATCGCGGCCATCCTCAGGCACTTCGTCCCTGCGCTGGTGGGGTTCGCGGGCGTCGTCGTCGCCCAGCAGGCCGGCCGCTACACCGACGTCGATCCCGGCATCGTCGTCGGCGTCGAACTCGTCGGAACGGTCCTGGTCGGCGGCTTCCTGTTCACGACGGCCGTGGCGATCCGTCAGCAAGGCGAGGAGGTCGGCCGGATGTACGACCGGACGACGTGGCGGGGGCAGCGGCTGGAGTGAGTGGGTCAACCGAAGGCACCCACCGAGAACGGCACCGAATAGGACCGGACCACTCACCACTATGACTTGTTCGATGACGAGGACTACGTCGAGTTCTTCGTCCGATGCGCAAGGCGGGCGACCGACGGCGGCCCGGTCCTCGACATCCTCGTCGGTCTGATGGGGGACCAGGCGCGATCGCCGGCCGATCGGGTGGTCGAGGGCGGAACCGGGTACCGGCGGTTCGTCGGGCGCGAAATCCGGGACGACACGGTCACGATGACGCTGATCTACGAGGCCGACGAGGACGGGGCGCAGGTCGACCGGATCGTCCAGCCGATGCGGACCGCGGTCGTCGACCGCGAGGCGGTAGACCACCGCCTCGATGCGACCGGGGTCGAAGCGGTCCGCGAGTTCGCCGATTGCGACCGGACGCCCGACGTCGAGGACGACGGCCTGCTGGTCGTGGCGGCAAAATCCAGGATCGGCTCCGGGTGACTGAGCAGTGGTTGCAGCCACACCTGGATCGATACGGAGATCGAAGCGAACCCCCGTCTTTACACACCATGCCGAACGAAAACAGCACATGGAGTTCACTGACGACGAGGTCGTCATCGACAAGCCAGCCAACGACCTCGACAGGTTGGTATTGGACGTCGCCGGAATACTGGAGGCGCTCGACGTTCGATACGCGATCGTCAGTGGCTACGTCGCGGTGCTGTTCGGTCGAGCACGCGCGACCGAAGACATCGACGTGATCACCGAGCGCTTCGACGAAGCCACGGCGAACCGACGCGCCTCGGAGTTGCGAGATGGGGGGTACTGGGGCTCCGCGATGCCGCTTGACGAAATGTACGCAACATTGGCCGACGACCGCCCCGTCCGTGTCGCCGAAAAGGACCATCGGGTCCCAAACGTGGAACTCAAATTCGGCAGCGACCAGTACGATCGGGCGTCACTCGAGAACACCATCGCGGTCAACCTTCCGGACGGGACGCTGCTGATCGGGTCGATCGAACTTCAAATCGCTTACAAACTCGATATGGGGGCGCAGAAAGACTTTGAGGACGCCATCTATCTCTACGAGGTGGCCGAAGAAGCCCTTAACAATCGGGAACTCGAACGGTTCGTCAGCCAACTCGGCGTCGGAGCGGAATATGAGCGACTCAAAGCGACTCGATGATAAACACGCCCGCAATCGCGAACAGCGAGTGGTCCAAATCCGCGAGTGGGCTAAATACGTCAGAACACATCCGGACGAGGACTGGGGCAAGCAGGTGAACAGGATTTTGAACTCGCAACTCCAGTCGGCGCGCCACTTCGAGCACGACCGACCGGATCCGGAGTCGCTGCGACACGCGCTTCTCCGCGACGAGGACGATTCGGGAGACTGATCACCTTCGTCGGCCGGTATCTCGACGCCACCCGACAGCGTTCTCCACGCGACGCAACGCCCCGACGATCGGCGTCCAGGCGAGGATCAGGACCACCATAGCGGGGTTGGTCAGCCAGGCCGCGAACGAGGTGTCGGCGAACACCGCGAGCGGGGCGTTGCCGAGCGCGTGCACGCCGACCGCCACGAACAGGTTGCCAGTGCGATAGTAGACGAGGGCGAACAGCACCCCGGAGACGAAGACGAGCGCGAGGTTGGCCGGAATCACCTCGATCGCGACCTCCCGGTAGAGACGGTTCGGGACGTGGAGCAACGCGAACGCCACCTGCGACCCGACCAGGGCGAGCGCCAGCCGCGTCCGTCGACGGTCGACCCGATCTTCGAGCATTCGGTCGATCTGGGTCAACAGGAACCCCCGATAGATCACCTCCTCGAACAGGGCGTTACCCAGCGCCTGCGCCAGGAAGGCGCCGAGGACCGGGCCGGCGCCGGACGAGGTCCAGGATCCCGCGACGCCGATGGTCCCGGTCGTCGACAGTTGCTCGATCGCCCCCACGACCTGGATCGCGAGCCAGAGCACGAGCGTGAACAGTATCCCCCGGCGGAGGCCGCGTCGATCGAGACCGACGTCCCGCGGTTCGAGGCCGATTCCGCGGAACATGACGCCCCAGACCACGACGACGAGTCCAACGAGGTTCACCAGGAGCGTGGGCCGAACCAGTCCCTCGGTGGCCCGCGCTATCGGGCGAAAGACCCCATCGAGGATCGACTCGTTCGGGAAGACCAGCAGGTTGACGATTGCGTTGAACGCCACGACGAGCACCAAGACGAGCGCGATCGACGCCCAGGACGTGCGCCGGACGGACGAGAGGTCGATCCGGAACGGCGAGTCCCCCCACTCCGGCGGCTTCTTCGACCCAGCGTCGGTCACCTCGTCCGATTCCATCGTGACCGTCCCTTCTCGGCGGGGCCGCTTCGCTATTTCGACCGCAACCGATCGGGAGCCTGCCCGCACCCCACGTTTAAGTCCCGTTTCTTCGACTGTGGGGACGATGAACGATTCCGACTACGACATCCCCGGCGTCGACCTCCACGACGACGAGTACACCGTCGAACAGTCATTGATCCGGAACAAGTACGCGGCCTACGACAAACGGGGGAACGTCGTTCTCCGTGGCAAGCAGAAGTTGCTCAAGATGAAAGAGCAGTTCCCGTTCGTCGACGCCGACGGGAACGAGGCCTTCGAGGTGAAAGCCGCAAGCATCATGGACGTCGCCGGCGATTACGCCCTTTCGGACGCACGGACCGGTGAAGAGATCGTCGTTCTCGACAACGACTTCTCGATCTTCCAGGACACCTGGAAAATACGGGACGCGGACGACCGGACCGTGCTCGCGGAGATCAACTCGCGGGGCGCCCTCGTGACGCTGGCCCGTCACTACGTCCCCTTCGGCGGGATCATCCCGCACAAGTACGAGATCACCGACCGATCGGGGGAGCACGTGGGGACCATCGAGGGGCAGATTTCACTCAGGGACCGCTACGAGATCTCCATCGACGACGCCAGCGACGTGCCCAAGGAACCGATCGTCGCGGCGGCGATGGTCATCGACGCCATCCAGGGGAACTGAACGACGGCCCGGTGGCCCGCGGCCCTGGACGCCACCGATTCGTCCGCGATCGATCCACCGCGCCACCGATTTTTATGCGCTTGTCCCCGGTTGCATCCCATATGGAAACCCGACCGCTGGGCGACACGGGCCACGAATCGAGCGTCCTCACGTTCGGCGCCATCGCACTGAACTACCTCGATCAGCCCGCCGCGAACGGGATGGTCGATTCGGCCCTCGACGCCGGCGTCAACCACGTGGACGTGGCGCCGACCTACGGCGACGCGGAACGCAAACTCGCGCCGAAACTCGGGGAGCGGCGGGACGAGGTCTTCCTCGGGTGCAAGACCCAGGAGCGGACCTACGCCGGGGCGTGGGGCGAACTCCACCGGTCGCTGGACCGCCTCGGCGTCGACAAAATCGACCTCTACCAGTTCCACGCGGTCACCCGCTACGACGAACTCGAGGCGATCACGGGCGAGTACACGCCGGAGATGGCCCGGGACGAGGACCCGGGCGCGCTCCGGGCGTTCCTGGAGGCCAAGGAGGAGGGGCTGATCGATCACGTCGGCCTGACCAGCCACGGCGACCCGGCGCTGATCCGCGAGGCGATCCGCCGGATCCCCGAACTCGAAACGGTCATGTTCCCATTCAACTTCACTCTCGCCGGCAAGGACGGCCCGGAGCACGACTACCGGTCGGTCGTCGAGTTGGCGAACGAGAAGGGGCTGGGGACCCTGTGCATCAAGGCGTTCGCGAAGGGGCCGTGGCCCGACGACCTGTCCGGCAATGACCGGCCGTACGAGACCTGGTACGAGCCCTACGACGCGCCGGCGGACCTCGAAGACTGCCTGCGCTTCGCGCTCTCGCACGACGTGACGTCGATCACGAACGCCGGCGACCCCGAACTCGTCCCGGCGATCCTCGACGCTGCGAAGGCCTTCGAGCCGATGAACGGGGACGAGCGGGCGGAACTGCTCGAACGGGCCCGCGACGCCGACTCGCCGGTGCCGGCGCCCTGACGGGACTACGACAACAGACGGCGAACGGTCGACGTCGCCCGATACCAGAGCGTGTCGTTCTCGTAGCCACGCCAGCCCCGCATGCCGCCGGCGAGGGTCGTGGCGTCGTACCCCTGCTCCCGGAGGAAACTCGTCGCCCGGCGGGAGACGACCCCGACCTTGCAGACCACGACGACCTCGTCGTCGGAGGGGATCCGGTCGAGAGCGTCGGCCAGCGCGTCGGTGTCGCCGCTCCGGAGGTCGTGATAGACCGGAACGTTGTAGCTTCCCTCGACGTGACCCTCCCGGAAGCGGTCCTCGGGGCGGATGTCCAGGACGAAGACGTCGCCAGACCCACGTCGGTCGTCGAGTTCCTCGGGACGGATCTTGGGCATGTCGCTACCTTCGGCCCGACGGAGTTAGGACTGACGCCAGGGCAAGCGTCGGCCAAGGGGGGAAGGAGAAACGGTCGGGCCGATCACGCCGAACGGATGCGGGCCAGCGGATCCCCTCGCGTGAAGTCGTCGCCCTCGTCGACGAGGATCTCGCTCACTTCGCCGCCGGCCGGCGCGGGGACGTCGACGCTCACCTTCTCGACCTGCATCTCGCAGAGGGTCTCCCCCTCCTCGACCCGGGTTCCCGCCCGGACGAACCAGTTGGCGACGATCCCCTCGTCGACGTCCTCGGACCCCTCCGGCCAGTAGTCCGCGGAGTCGACGGCGACGGTCTCGTCGCTCATTCCTGGACCGAGCGAACCGCGTCGGCGACGTCCTCGACGCCCGGGTTGACCTCGTTTTCCAGCGGGCGGGCGTACGGGATCGGGACGTCCGGCATCGCCACCCGCCTGACTGCGTGGAGGTCGCCGAGCGCTTCCTCCGTCGTTCGGGCGACGATCTCGCCGGTGACGCCGAACGAGCGGTAGTCCTCGTCGACGACGACCAGGCGCCCGGTCTTTCGCACCGACTCGATGACCGCGTCCGTGTCGAGCGGAACGAGCGTCCGGAGGTCGATCACCTCGGCGTCGATGCCCTCGGCCGCGAGTTCCTCGGCGGCCTCCAGCGCGCGGTGGACGTGCAGGCCGAGCGTGACGACGGTCGCGTCCTCGCCCTCGCGCTTGACGTCGGCCTCGCCGAACGGGATCGCGTACGGTTCGTCCGGGACGCCCGTCTTCGGACCCTCGGGGGCCGGCATCCACCCGAGTCCCATCAGGCGCTTGTGGAACATGTAGACGACGGGGTCGTCGTCGCGGATCGCGTTGTGCATCAGCCCCTTCGCGTCGTAGGCGTTCGAGGGGACCACGACCTTCATGCCGGGCAGGTGTGCGAAGGTGCCGTACAGCGTCTGGGAGTGCTGGGCGGCGTCGTTGTACGTGCCGCCGACGGCCGTCATCAACACCATCGGGACGCTGACGGACCCGCCCGACATGTAGGTGTTCTTCGCCATGTTGTTGTAGATCTGGTCCATCGCGACGCCGAAGAAATCGGCAAACATGAGTTCGACGATGGGGCGCATCCCGGCCTGTGCGGCGCCCACGCCGGCGCCGATGAAACTCGTCTCCGAGATCGGCACGTCCATGATCCGGTCGTGGCCGAACTCCTCCAGCAGCCCCTCGGTGCTGTCGAAGATGCCGCCGTAGTCGGCGATATCCTCCCCCATGACGAACACCTCGTCGTCCTCGCGCATTTCGTGGGCAATGGCCCCGACCATCGCCCGGCTCATCGTCAGTTCGCGTTCCTCGGCGTGTGTTTCCTGGGACATCAGTCGTCACCTCCGGTGGATTCGGTGGTTCCCGGGTGCTCCGCGACGCCCGCGGGCGGGTTGGTGAACACGTCCTCGTGGGCGTCCTCCGGGTCCGGTTCGGGCTGGTCCTTGGCCCACTCGATCGCCTCCTCGACGCGCTCGTGGGCGCGGTCCCGGATCTCGTCGATGGTCTCGTCGTCGACGCCGTGCTTCCGGAGGTCGTCCTCGAGCTTCGGGATCGGATCGAGTTGCTCGGCCCGCTCGACGTCCTCCTCGGAGCGGTAGGCCTGCGGATCGCCCATGAAGTGACCCATCCGGCGGTGGACCTGGACCTCGATGAGCGTCGGCCCGTTCCCGTTCCGGGCGCGCTCGACCGCCTCCCCGGCGGCCTCGTAGACGGCGACGGCGTCGTCGTAGTCCACGCGGACGCCGGGCAGGTCGAACCCGCCGGCGCGCTTCGAGCCGTCCTCCACGTCCGTCACCCGGTCCTTGGGCATGCTGATCGCCCAGTCGTTGTCCTCGATCACGAACACGACCGGGAGATCCTGCACGCTCGCGAGGTTGAGCGACTCGAGGAAGCCACCCTGGTCGATCGCGCCCTCACCCAGGAACGCGACGGCGACGTCGTCCGTGTTGCGCTTTTTGGCAGCCAGCCCGGCGCCGACTGCGGGCGGAACGCCCTGGGCGATGATGCCGCTGCACGCGAAGTTCACGTCGGGGTCGAACAGGTGCATGTGACCGCCCTTCCCCTTGCCGAGCCCCGTCTCGCGGCCGAAGATCTCGGCGGTCATGCGCTTCAGGTCGACGCCCTTCGCGATGGCGACGTGGTGGGGTCGGTGCGGGGCGGTGACCGTGTCGTCGTCGCGCAGGTGAATGCAGACGCCGGCCCCCGACGCCTCGTGGCCGGCGGCGAGGTGGAGTTCGCCGGGGATCGGCCCGGCGGAGATGTCGAACGCCGGTTGTTTTCCCTCCAGGTACTCCTCCTGGAGGCGTTCCTCGTAGCGGCGCGCCGTTACCATGTCCTCGTACATCGATCGTAGTTCGGTAACGCTTGGCATGATGTGCAAGTGTTACCGAACGCGAAGGATCTCTATAAGTATTGGTCGGTTACCGGGGTTGGCCGCGGCTACCGGGTCCGTAACCGGCGCCGAACGAGCGCGCGAGCCGATGCGAACGACCGTCCGAACGGTCGTCTTCGGCCCGACTCCGGCCCTAGTCGATGTGGCCTTCCTCGCGCAACTGGTCGGCGTCCTGGCCCGAGTATCGCCACTCGATGTTGGCCTTCTCGTCCTGCCAGTCCCAGGGTTCCACGAGGACGACGTCGCCCTCGTTGATCCAGGTCCGGTACTTCATCCGGCCGGGGATCCGGCCCATCCGCTCCTCGCCGTCCTCGCACTGTACTCGAACGTGGTTGCCACCGTCGTGATGGGTGACGACCGCGAACAGCTCGTCGTCGGAAGGCATCCGCAGGTTCCGACGGCCTTCTTCTTCACTCATTGCGTTCTCTAGCTCGGTGGCACGGTTAAGTCATCCGGAACGGACGCTACCGTCTGGCACGGCGAGTCCCCGCCCAATTCGACCCCGGTCGAGGGTGGCACGAACGGTGCCCCGGATCTCGGGGAGCGGCAGTTGCCACCAGTTGTCGGCGGTCAGGACCTTCGACGACCCGGTAAGCGACGGGTAAGTGAGCCCGGGGCAACTTAATTACCTTTATGAATTTGTGCAATAATCCTCCCGAACCCTGTTCACCCGTGGTCCGCCGACGCGGAATCACGGACCACGGAGCTACTATGGAGCGACGCGACACACTCAAGACGATCGGTGCGATGGGGATAGCGAACACGCTCGGACTGGGAGCGAGCGGAACGGCCGCCGCCGATCCCGGGAACGGCGGGAGTAGCCGGGGCGGGAACCCGGGACGGATCGGCCGATACGGCGGGAAGAAGACGTTCGCACCGCCGGACCTCGGTGGATTCGACCACGTGCTCGTCTATCTCGCCGAACCGCTCATCCAGGGCGACTGGAACAGCGTCGAGGGCGCGAAACGGTTCCAGCGCGACATCATGGGCCGCGACGACGAGGAGGTCGAGGCCGACCGTCGCGCCGCGGAAGCGTTCTACGAGGGACGGTTCGGTGTGACGTTCGAGGGGGACGTCGGCCTCTTCGAACCCGAGGAAAGCAATGACGGGACGGCCACGCTGGTTCCGTTCTATCAGAACCCGGACGCGGGCTACAACGCGTACGTCGTGTCCGGTCGAGCCATGCCGAACAACCACGAAGGCGAGGCGACCAACCGCGAGGAGATGCTGGCCGGCAAGGTTCGCGACGGCGGGTGGATCGTTCGGATCACCGAGGACACGACCCTTGGCGGCACCCACGGCGGTGGCGAGGGGTTCGACATCGGGGCCGGTGGCATGCTCGCGTACGGCGACTACAACATCAAGATGGGCGACCACGAGGCCCCCATCATGATTCGCTACGAATCCGAGCACCCGATCCCGCCCCTGGACATGCCCGTGGCGTTCAACTGCGACCTGGTCCACGACGAGTGGGGCGAAGGGCAGGTCCGCGGGACGACCAACGTCCCCGGCGGCGGTCTCCGCAACGTCCTCACGTTCCCGCCGTCGTTGTAATCGGACGTCGCCATAACGGTCGAGAGCGACTACCGGAACCGCTTCGTTTCCGCGACCGGTTTCCGGCCGAACTGTTGAAAATCGGCCGTGAGTGACTACAGTGTCCGCCGAGCAGTCGGTTCACGGCGTCGCGACGCCGGTCCAGGGGATCGCCACTCGGGTTCACCCAGGGGTTCCCCCGCCGGTAGAATCGTCGACGCGTTCATCTTTTCTCGGGGTGTCGGTTGCATCGATGGTCACGATCGAGCCCGAACGCCCCGCCGACCGTTCCGGGGTCCGCCACGTCGTCGAGGCGGCCTTCGACACCCCAGAGGAAGCCGCCCTCGTCGAGGCCCTCCGCGACTCGCCGGGATACGTCCCCGAGTGTTCGCTGGTCGCCCGGGACGTGGACGAGGACGGCGACGGGGACGGGGACCGGGATCGGAATCGGGACCGGAACCCGGACCGACGGGCGAACGGGGTCGTCGGGCACGTTTTGCTCACTGAGACGGAGCTGCTCGACGCCTGGCCCGCCGCCCTGACGCTGGCGCCGGTCGCCGTCCACCCGGCCCGACAGGGCGAGGGGATCGGGAGCGACCTCGTGCAGGCCGGTCTGGAAAACGCCCGTCGCCAGGGATACGACCTCGTCTTCCTCCACGGCGACCCCGACTTCTACGGCCGGTTCGGGTTCGAACCGGCGGTTCAGGCCGGGGTCGAGAACCCCCTCGAACTGCCGGACCCGGATTTCCAGGTCTGTGAGTTGACGCCCGGCGCGCTCGAGGTCGCCGAGGGACGGCTGTCGTATCCGTCGGCGTTCGACGGTGTGTGAGTCGTCAGGAGGCCTGCCGGGTCCGGGTACCGGACGATCGCTTTCGCGAGGGTCCGATCCCCGACCTCACTCGTCGGTCGTTTCACTGGCGCCCCGCCCGCCGTACACCGACGTCTCCGGGTGGCGTTCCTGCCAGATGATCCAGAACAGCGGCGACAGGTCGCTCGCCTGGTCGAGCCTGGTGCCGGCGTAGGGGCCGTCGACCGCGACGCCGGACACGCGTCGCCAGCGCGACCCCCCGGCCCGGAGGTGCCGGGGGCCCTCCGGGGCGAACGAGAGCGTCGCGCCGTCGACCCGACGGTCGTACCCGAACAGCGCGTCGTCCGGCCCGGTCGTGACGACGACGGGACGATCCCCGACCCGGTCCTCGATCACGCCCGCCTCCAGGACCGCCGGCAGCGGGTAGGCTCTCGCGGCCGCGCCGGTCGCGACCCCGAGCACGATGGTCTTCGGGTGTAGCCCGCCCCGGTTGGCCTCGGCACTCTCCCGGCGCGTCTCCTCGTAGTTGGCCACGAACGAGCGCGAGTAGTCGTACGTCACCGGCCCGACGACCGTGTTGGATCGTGGCGGGGGCAGGAGGACCCGCCCGTCCGGATAGGCCCGCTGCCACTCCCCCCAGGTGGTCAGCGACGAGGGGAGCAGCGAGAGCCGCCGTCCCGTCGCCCCACCGTTGATCGCGGTGGCGTAGAGCTGGCTCCAGTAACTCCCCGTCGCCCGGTCTGACAGGACGAGGTTCGACTTCCAGAGCTTCCCCGAAACCTCGAATATCGTGGCCTCGTCGCCCACGCGACGGATCGCCGTCATGCCGCTGGCACAGAGCGGACAGTAGGTCACGAGCAGCGGGCCGTGGAACCGGTCGTTGACGATCTCGTGTCTGGCCAGCACCCGGATCGGATAGGCGCGGGCCTCGCCGTTCCGGACGACCCCCATCACGCCGTCGGTCGACGACAGGCGCGGTCGAACGACCGTTCCGTCGTCGAGTTCGATCTCGATCCCGGCCCAGTCGGCGCCGAAGGCAGGGTCGGTGATGGCCGGGATGGCGTCGCCCGGGGCCGCGACGATCAGCTCCGAGGACGGGATCGGGAGGGGCTGACCGGCGAGCGAGGTCACTCGTTCGGCCTCCGCGGTGGGTTCGGACCCCTCGCCGGGGCCACGATTCGTCCCCGCGGTGGCCCCGGTCGACGTCGGCGAGCCGCGGCCCGAAGGATCCTCCAGCCCGGCACAGCCCGGGAGTCCGAGGGCGGCACCGCCGCCGATCGCTGCCAGGAACGCGCGCCGGTGCATTGGCTGGAGGTTGGACTCCGGCCTCATGACCGACAGGCGGTCGTGCGCGTCATGACCCCGACCGTGATCGCGAGCGACCGTCCGGCCCCCCGATCTTGCGCGTCACGACCCTGACCGTGATCGCGAGCGACCGTCCGGCCCCCGAACGTGACGTCAGTGACTCGCGACGGTTGCCACGACGCCCAGCAGTTCCTCGTCCTCGTCGCCCGGTCCCGATCCGCCCTGGAGGTCGGGGAACGTCCCCTCCAGATCGAACCCACACGACGACAACAGCGTCTCGATCGATTCCGGTGAGTAGTGCTGTTGCCAGAACCGGTACATCGTGGCCGCACCGTCCGGTTCGACGACGAGGTGCTGGTCGAGCGCCACGGCTTGGTCGCGATAGACCCCCGAGGCCGTGAGCACCAGGTGGGGGTCCGGTCGCCAGAACCCGCCGTCTTCGTCCCGGAGTTCCCGTTCGGTTTCCCACCCCGCGTCCGGCAACGCTCCCGTCGGCAACACGTCGAAGGCGAACTGGCCGGCGGCGCCCAGCGCCGTCCGGACCCGGTCGAGGACGGTCCGACGGTCCTCGGGCCCGAACGTGCCGAAGTCCGTGTTGATCAGGACCGCGGCGTCGTACTCGCGATCGGGGTCGAACGCCCGGTAATCCACGAGTCGGTAGTCGACGTCGTAGTCAGCTTCGGCCGCTCGTTCCCTCGCGTGTTCGATCGCCGTCTCCGACGCGTCGAGCCCGGTCACGTCGAGGCCACGGTCGGCGAAGCGTTCGGCGTACAATCCCGGACCGCATCCGAAATCGACGACGGCGTCGCCGGGCGTCAGATCCAGTTCGTCGACCAGCCAGCCGACCTCCGCGTCGATCCGGGCGGGGGGCCGGCTGGCGGCGCCATGCGTTTCGTCGAGATGAGCCTCCAGCAGTCGCCCGGAGAGGGACGGGTTCGACCAGAACTCGGCCCCGGAAGCGAACGGGGCCGGTCGCCGATCGATCGCGGCCAGTGCCGAGAGGTCGATCCCACCCTCACGAACCACCTCGAAGCGAACGTCGTCCATGCGGATCGATCGTCGGACCGGACGATGAACTTTCGCCCGGGGCTGGCACGGATCGACTCCGGACATCCGAGTCCTTTTCCCGCTCGGCCGACTCGGTGAGGTATGGCAGTCTCTCAGGGCGACACGGTAACGATGGAGTATACCGGGCGACGGACGGACGGTAGCGTCTTCGATACCTCGCGCGAGGCGGTCGCCGAGGAATCGGGACTGACGGAACGGGAATCCGATCGCGAGTTCGGGCCGATCACGGTCGATATCGGCGAGGGGCAGCTAATCGAGGGCGTCGAGGAGGCGTTGCTGGGCCTCGAGGAAGGCGACGAGGTCACGGTGGAGGTCCCCCCGGAGAAGGGCTACGGCCAGCCGTCGGAGGACCGGATCGTCGAGGAGAACGCGGACGAGTTCGCGCAGATGGTGGGCCAGGAGCCGACCGAAGGCACGTACGTCGAGACCCAGGACGGCGCGTTCGGCGAAGTGGTCGACGTGGACGAGGACACGGTGCGGATCGACTTCAACCACGAGCTGGCGGGCGAAACCCTCGAGTTCGACGTCGAGGTCGTCGAGGTTCGCTGATGGGACTCTTTCGCGACGCCGGGAAACGGCTCGAACGGTTCAAGCGGACGGTCGAGGACGTCGCGAAGGACGAAGCCGAGTACGAGTGTGAGGAGTGCGGCGAACTCGTGTACGCCGATCGGGACGACTGTCCCGAGTGTGGCTCTCCGGCGGTGGTCGCACGCACGTCGGAGCCGGACGGCGAAACTGCGAGCGGGGGAAGCGAAGGAGTGGAAGGCGGCGACGAACAAAGCGTCGAGGGGGCTGACGCTCCCCGCGGTGACGAGCCTGGCACTTCGGGGCGTAACGACGGCGACGCGCGGCCGGACTGACCGTCAAAATCGGACGAACGCCGAAGGCGACCGTTCACTTCACGCGCTACCGAGCGGTCGGAACCGCCGGGGTTACCGTCCCCGGCCCTTCCCTTTCCCCTTCCCCATCCCCGTTCCATTGCCGGGGTGCTCGGGGGTTTCGGGTGCAACGCAGTAGAACTGCACGTTGCTGATGGCGTAGAGCTTCTCGAGCTCCAGCTCGCGGAGGTCGATGGTGACTGCGCCGTCGACGGGGACCAGGTCGCGGAAGGCGTACGTCTCGCGACCGGCCTTGACCAGCGCGTCGAGTTCGCAGTAGTCCGTCTCGAAGGTGACGCTGATCGGCTCGCAGGTCTCGCCAGTCTTCGAGTCGTAGCTTCCGGGTGCGTACCCGATCAGCGGGTCGTCGCCCCTGTCGGTCTCGCGGACGAAGTCACAGCCGTCCTCGTACTCCTCGAACTCGTACTTCTCGAGGAGCGCGTCCCCGGTCTCGCAGTCGGGACAGCACAGCTCCTGGAGCTCGACGATCAGCTCGTCGACGAACCCTTCGAGTTCGCCGACGTCGACGTCGAAGGCGAAGCCGGGCGTCGCGACGTGTTCCTCCAGGTAGGTCGGGAGGTCGGTGTATTTCGTCATAGCGTCGGTCCCCATGGCCTGCTGGTCCTCGCCCTCCGCGCCGACGTAGACGGTGATGAGCCTGGTGGCGCCGTCGCCGATGGCGGCGTCCTTGATCGAGGACGCGACCAGCGCGGTCTCGTCCATCTCGTCGACGGTCACCTGACGGCCGTCCTTTCCGGTCGCTGCGGTGCCCTCCTCGTCGTAGGCGTCGTTGCCGCTGGTGGTCGACCAGTTCGTGCTGTCGTCGCGGGGCGCCGTGTACGGGCCGAGCGTGTAGCTGGTGTTCGTGTAGTTCGGGCCGCCGTCCGTGAACACCAGCAGGAGCTTCAGCGCGCCCGAACGCGCGGCGGAGTCGTTATACAGGGCCTGGTCGGCGACGTCGAGCGCGCCGGGCATCGGCGTGTTGCCGCCGGGCGAGCCGACGCTGACGGTTAGACCGCTGGGAGCCTGGAGGTCGTTCTTGTTCCGGACGCCGTTGTCTCCGAACTCGAGACTGCCGATCGTGGCGTCCGCGCCGGAAGCGGCGACCCTGTCGATAAACGCGTTCACGCCGGTCTCCAGGTTGGCCACCTCGTCGCTGTTCAGGGAGCCGGACGTGTCGATGGCGCACATCACGTCGATCGCGCCACACAGTTCGATCGAGCCCTCGTGCTCGTCCGCGCTCGCCAGGCCGGGGACGGTCCCCAGGCCGAGGCCGCCGAGCGCGAGCCCGCCGCTCGCGAAGGCCGTCGACTTCAATACGGTTCGTCGGGAGATGCCGGTCGAATCGCTCCGGCTGTCGCTGTCGGATGTGTTCATTGTTTCTCCCCCAATAGGAGTGGTATTTCGTAGGCCGGATCAGTGGATAACCATATCGACAGTTCGGATCGTTTCCGTTCCAGTTTCAGACAGGACCTCGGGGGCGGTCGGCCACGGCCGAACACGTCGGCCCCGGCCCAGCAACCCTCCAAATACAGGAGGAATGGGGCGTTACTGACAAGCAACTGTCGGAGGAACGGTCGTCGATTGGGTGGCAACCGAAGGGGATCCAGGGACCGCTGCCAACGGTGCATGGCGTGATCGACGCCCTCCGCCCGGCGGGGCTGGCCGGGAACGTCTCTCCCCGCTGTCAAAATCGAGCCCCTTAATATGCTGGGGGCCCGGTATCCGTTGGTACCATGAGTGACAACGCATCGGACGTACTCGTCTCTGCGGACTGGGTGGAGAATCACCTCGACGACTTCCGGAGCGACGACCCAGACTTCCGCCTCGTGGAGGTGAACAGCCCGGAGAGTCCCGAGGAGGACTTCCCGTCGCGCTACGACCAGGGCCACGCGCCCGGCGCGATCGGCCTCCAGTGGGACGAGGACCTCTCCGACGAGGTCCGGCGCGACATCCTCGAGAAGGACGACTTCGAGGCGCTTGTCGGCGAACACGGCATCACGGAGGACTCGACCGTCGTCTTCTACGGCGACGGCTGGATCCCGAACTGGTTCGCGCTGTTCGCCTACTGGGAGTTCAAGTACTACGGCCACGAGGACGCCCGCGTCCTCGACGGCGGCAAGGACTACTGGGTCGAGAACGACTACCCGCTGACCGACGAGGCGCCGGACTTCCCGTCGGTGGACTACGAGGCCCGCGGCCCCTTCGAGGGGATCCGCGCCTACAAGGACGACGTCGACAAGGCCATCGAGAGCGGCCTGCCCATCGTCGACGTGCGCTCGCCCGAGGAGTTCACGGGCGAGGTGATCGCGCCGGAGGGCATGCAGGAAACCGCCCAGCGCGGCGGCCACATCCCCGGCGCCACCAACGTCCCGATCGCGCAGGTCCTCCAGGAGGACGGCCGGTTCAAGAGCGCGGAGGAGCTGCGGCAGCTCTACGCCGACCACGGCGTCGACGGCGACGAGTCGACGATCACCTACTGCCGCGTGGGCGAGCGCTCCTCGATCGAGTGGTTCGTCCTCCACCAGCTGCTGGGCTACGACGACGTGCGCAACTACGACGGCTCCTGGACCGAGTGGGGCAACCTCGTTCGGGCGCCGATCGAGACGGGCGAGGAGTAGGAGGATCCCGGTCGGGCTTTTCCTCGATCTTGCGATAGCGAACCGACCTGACGACGGCATCCGGTCCCGTCGCCGGCGCGCTCGATCGGTCGGTGGTGGGACTGATGGGCAACTAGCGCCTGCCCCGTTACGTCGTGGACGGTCGTGATCCGCTCAGCGACCAGGGTCAACGGTCCGGTGATCCCTCGGCCTCGCGGCCGGAGAGCGAGTCGACCTCGAGCGCGTACCACCGCCGGTCTGGGCCCGCGTCGGAGGACTCCCGGACGGTCGCGGCGGTGTCGGCGGCACGGCGGAAGAAGATCGCCGCCGCGCGGGTCGAGACCGCTTCGTCGCTCAACCGGACGATCGGGCCGGTCGCGATCGCGCTGCGCCAGGACCCGTCCTCGCCACCGTAGTCGTACACCGTCAGGGTGGCCGCCTCGGTGGCCTCCAGGAACCGCTCCTTCCGACTGTCCTCGACCGACAGCAACTGGAAGATGCAGCGGTGCTGCCCCTCGTCGTACCCGTACGAGAGCGGAATCCCGTAGCTTGTCCCGTCCTTCGCGAGCGACAGGATCCCGTGGCCGTTCTCGCCCAGGAACGATCGCGTTTCCTCCCGCCCCATTTCGGACCCGATGCCGTACATGCCATGGGTTTGAGGCCGCGACTGGTATCAAGGTTCTCCCGGTCGGGAGCCACGCTGGTCGGCGACGGCCGGCGAGAACGAGGGCGACGGTCACCGGTTCCGGGATCCCCACGACGGCGTAACCCGGCGGAGCGGATCGCGATCTCGGAGCCCTGTGCGGGTGGCGTCGACGACCAACCCCCGCGCGGGACCTCGCCCCGGGACCGTGCGTGGCGGGATCAGAGGAGCGGCCCCGGACCCTCGACGAAGGCGAACCACGCAGCGAGCAACAACAGGAGGGCGATGAGTCGAAGGAGCCACCGACGCCGCGCGTCGCGCCGACCGGGGACGCCCCGCCCGACCCGATCCGACCCCCGACGAGTCTTCGGAGTCCCGAGCAAAACCGCGAGCCGCGCGGAGTTCATACTGCCTGCTACGTTAGCTGTTAGCAAATCACTGTCGCCGGGACGGAGCCGTATCCCTGACCGCCGTCGGGCCGGACGAGTCGGCATCCCCCGGAAGACGGCGCCCCGAAGTACCCCTGCAGAGGACCTCGACGGCCCGATTTAATAATTAATAAGTTTCTGATAATCAGGTTTATTAGAATCAATATCTGAGTTAATATCGGAATGGCACACATTCACCTCGGCGAGGGCTCGTTCCCCCTCTGGGCACTGGCCCTCTGGACGGCGCTGGGAATCGGACTGATCGCCCTGGTCACGTATCGGATTCGGAAGAAGGGAGTCGACCCGAGCCGGATCGCACTCGCCGGCATCGCCGCCGCGGCGAGCTTCGCGGTCTTCCAGTTGAACGTCCCGGTGTGGGGCGGCATCCACATGAACTTCACCGCGCTGGTCGGCATCCTCGCCGGCCCGCTGCTCGGGACGATCATCGCGCTGGTCGTGAACGTCTTCTCGGCGGCGCTGGGTCACGGCGCGATCGGCCTCCTGGGGGCGAACACGCTCGTGAACGCGACCGAGGTGATCGGGGCGTACTACGGGTTCCGCTGGCTGCGTTCCGCCGACTGGGACACCTTTCCGGCGGCCGCGAGCGGCGCGACGGCGGGACTCGCGGCCGGCGCGATCCTCATGGCCGTAATCATCGTCGTCAGCGGGGTCAACAACAGCGCCCTCCCCCGAACCGACCTGGCGATCGCCGTCGCCGGCATGGCCGGATTGAACTTCGGGGTCGCCGTGATCGAGGGGCTGTTGACGGGGTTCATCGTCCGGTTCCTCGCGGCGATCCGCCCGGACCTGATCGGCGACGAAGCCGAGAGCAAGCGCACCGACGCGACGGGGGTGAACGCCTAATGGACCGCTGGAAACAATACGGGAGCTTCCTCGGACTCGTCGTCGCCTTCACCGGCATCGGGCTGTGGGGCTTCACCGCGACCGGCGGGGCACTCCCGTACGGCAAGCGGTTCGCGAAGACGGTCCAGCGGGGCGTTCAGGACGGCGGCGGCCCCCTCGTCGACGTCGGTCGCGGGGTGGTCATCGCCGGGCCCATCCGGCAGGGCGGGCTGGTGCTCGAGTGGGTGGCACTCGTGGCACTGCTGAGCGCCGTCGGGATCGGCCTGTACGTTTACGTCGACCGGACCCGGATCGGCGGCGGAGGGTCCCGATAACCGATGGCCGCGCTCTCCAATCACGTCCCGGACCCCCGCCTGATGACCGCCTACGCCGAGCGACGGGACGGCCCGCTCCACCGGATCAACCCCTGGACGAAGGTCGGCGTGCTGGGGGCGCTCGTCCTCGCCGTGACGATCCTCGACGGCGTGCTCCCGCTGCTGGCGCTGTACGCGGGCGTGCTGGGGGTGTACCGGGTCGCCGGCCTCCCGCTGCGCAGACTCGCGGGCTGGTACACGCTCCCGGCCCTCTTCGTCGTCTCGATCGGCGTCCCGCTCCTCGTAATGGAACCCGGCACCCCGATCGGGGCCGCGATCCCCACGCCGCTGGGGCACTTCTCGATTACCTGGGCCGGTCTGATCCTGGTCGTGGAACTCGCCGCACGATCGCTGACGGTCGTTACGTTCGTCCTGGCGACGACGATGACCACCGCCTACGCGGACGTGGCCGCGGTGGTCGATCGCCTGCTGCCACACCCGATCGACCAGGTCGCCCTGCTCACCTACCGGTTCACGTTCGTCATGCTGGAGACCCTCGAGGACCTCGTCAACGCCGCGAGGTCGCGGGGGGCGACGCTCACGGAGTTCTGGTCGAACCGGCGGCTCTACGCCAGGATCATGGGCATGACGATGCTGACCGCGATCGAGCGGTCGGAGCGACTCGTCGTCTCGATGCAGGCACGGGGGTACGACGGGGAGTTACGACTGGCCCGGTCGATCCCGCGCCCGCCGGTCCACGAGATCGCGTTCGTCGCGGGAGCGTACCTGAGCGTCGTCGCCTACGGAGCCATCGCAGTCTGGGAGGTCTCCCCATGAGCGATCCGGCCCACAGCCCACTGATCGAACTGCAATGCCACTCCCACACGTACCCTGACGGGACCGTGGGCGTGCACGACATCGAGTTCGACGTGTATCCCGACGAGATCGTCGCGGTCGTGGGCGGCAACGGCGCCGGCAAGTCGACGTGTCTCGAACACCTCAACGCCACCCTCGTCCCCGACGAGGGGCAACTCGTCGTGAACGGCACCGAGATCACCGGGGCCAACCGCGGGTACGCCCGCTCCGAGGTCGGGTTCGTCTTCCAGGACGGCGACACGCAACTGGTCGCCCCGACCGTGCTCGACGACGTGACCTTCGGATTGCACAACCGCGGCGTCACCGGCGACGAGGCGATCGAACGCGCCCGGGAGGCGCTCGCCGCCGTCGACGCCGCACACCTCGAGGACCGCGTCCCTCACTACCTCAGCGGGGGCGAGAAACGCCTCGTCGGCCTGGCGGGCGTCCTCGTGCTCGACCCGAGCGTGATCGTGCTCGACGAACCGTTCGCCGGACTCGATCCCGACCGTTCCAGGATGGTCGCCGATCGGCTTCGGGAGATCAACGAGGGTGGCATCAGCGTCGTGTTCTCGACGCACGACCTCGACGTCGCCGCCGAACTCGCCGATCGGGTGTGTGTCATGCACGACGGCAACGACCTCGGGGGCGGAACGCCACGGGAGGTGTTCTACGACGACGAGTTGCTGTCGCGGGCGAACCTCCAGCCGCCGACACCGGTGCGGATCGCGCGAGACCTCGGACTGCACGATCGACGCCCTGTCACGGAAGCCGAACTCGTGGAGCTGCTGTCGGCGGCGGACGGCTCGACGACTGCGACGCGCGATGTCCGCCCCGACGGCGGCGCCTGAACGCGGAGCGGGCGCACCTACGGCCGATCGTCCCAGAACCGGTCCAACCCATAGGACAGCATGTCCGGACTCACCGGCTGGAAGGCCTCGCTCTCGGGGACGTACTCCCGAACCGAGTCCCAGCCGTCGCGGGCGTACCGTTCGTCGACGAGGACGCGAACGCCCACCTCCTCGGGGCCGCGAATGACCCGGCCGACCGCCTGGCGGGCCTTCCTGACGGCAGGTATGGTGAGCGCGTACTCGAACCCGTCGCCGAAGGCCTCGTCGTAGGCCGTTCGGACGGCCCGGGTTCGGGGACTCGCGGTGTTCACGATCGGGACGCCACAGACGATCGCGGCCCGGAGGCGATCCCCCTGGTAGTCGACGCCCTCCGTGAGGGTGCCCCGGAGGCTCGTCACCAGGACCTTCGGGTCGCCGTCGAAGAACTCGGCCTTGAGGTCCTCGGTGACGTCGTCGGCGCTGGACTCGTCGAGCAGGACCCGCTTGTCGAGGTCGCTCGCTTCGAGGACGGCAGCGGCCCACTCCGCCTCGGCGTAACTGGGCATCCCGACGAGGACGTTCCCCGGCGACCGGGCGACCGTCCGGATCGCGTCGGCGTATACGCGGCGGGTCTCGTTCTCCTCGCCCGGATCCCCCCGGCCGGTCCTGGTCGCCGGCGGGCCGCGGTTGTCGTACGTGAACTTCGGCGCGGCGACCGCGAAGCTCTCGCGGTTCCCGGCGGGGAAGTGCAGGCCGTAGGTCCGCTCGCTGACCGGCCGCCCGGCCTCGCGTTCGAGGTGGCGGAGTCCGGTCACCTCGGCGAAGACGTCGAGCGGGGCCAGCGTCGCGCTCATCAGGACCCCGCCACCGAACTCGGCGAGGCGGTCGCCGATGGCGTCGCCGGGGACGCAGTTGTGCAGCGCGAGGCGGGCGTTATAGGCCCGCCGCCAGGAGTCCGCCGGTTCGGCGTCGTCCCAGGTGCGGTCGAGTTCGATCTCCCGGAAGTAGGTCTCGTGGTCGCACTGCCGCCAGGCGGCCAGCGACCGTCCGACGCCGGGGATCGCCCGCCCTTTCTCCTCGTCGTCGGCCTCGTTGAGGATCCGAGCGACGATCGCGCCCACCGCCTCGGCGCGCCGCCAGACGTCCTCCGTGTGGCCCTCGCGGTCGGCCCACTCGGTGATGGCGTCCGGTTGTGGCCGCTCCGGATCGCGGAGAGGGATCTCCTCGTCCTCCAACTCGGTCAGGTCGGCCCGCCAGCCCTCGTGTTCGCGGTCGAGGAACGCGGTCACCCGGCGGTCGAGTTCGTCCCGGAGGCCGCGGAGCAGCGCCCGGACCGCCTCGAGGTCGTCGCGGGTGACGTCAACTTCCGCCAGTTCGGCCCGGATCAGGTCGGCGTCGGCGGTCGCCTCGACCCGGTCGCCGCGCTCCTCGAAGGTGAGCGGCTGGATGACCCGGCTCAACTCCGACTCGGCGTCCCGCAGGGAGGCGTCGGCCACCCCGTCGCTCACGAGGTCGCGCACCCGCGGCTCGAGCATGTGGGCCTCGTCGCAGATCACGAACGTGTCCTCGCCCAGCAGCGGCGCGGTGAACGCAGCCGTGGTGGTCGGGTCGAACGCGTGGTAGTAGTTCCCCACCACGACGTCGACGTGGGGCAGGAGCGCGCCCATGATCGAGTGCGGGCAGGCCCCGTGGCCGGCCGACCGGGCCACGAGGTCGTCGGGTTCGATCAGGCCGGCGTCCTCGAAATCGAAGGGGACGGCCTCGACCGGGTCGCCGTCGCCGGGGAGGGCGTCGAGGAATTCCGCGTAGAACGGGCAGTACTCCGTAGTCGATCCCCCGTCGTCGTACTCGGGCATCTCGGGCGGGTACGGCGTCGGTTCGCCGGCCGTCTCGAGGTAGTTTTCGGCGCTGCCGCTTCGCCCGCTGTCGGCCAAACCGACCTGCCGGCTGCGAGCGCGCCCCGCGAGGGACTGGGCGGTCGTGGATCCGCCCTCGCCCGTGACGTCGCGAGTGTGCTCGCGCAGGCTCTCGCACCGCTCGTACACGTTCCCGTCGTCGATCCCGCCGGCCCCTTCCCGGTTGTACGGGCAGACGTCGGCCTTCCCGACGAGCGTGAGGCCGGACACCGGCGACCAGTCGTCCGGCAGGTTCGCGTTGATCGTCCGGAGGTCGGCCTCGAACTGGCGGAGCTGTTGCTTGACGCTCGTGAGCACGAGGACGCGCTCGAAGCCGCTGTCCGGATCGCGGACGAGGTGGATCCCCGCCGTGAGCGCGAGCATCGTCTTCCCGGTCCCGCAGGCGCCCTCCAGGACCGTGAACCCGCGATCGCGCGCGGTCTCGACGGCCGTCTCGATCCCGTCCACCTGCGGCTCGTAGGGCTCCTCGTGACCGAACACGGTCCGCCAGTCCTCGTCCGCGGTCATCCCCTGGGCCCTGGTCGTGGCGGAGGAAAGGCGTGTCGGAGTCCGGTTCCGGGAGGTGCGCGCGATCCACTCACGGGACGACGCCGACCGTCAACAGCGTTCCCAGTTCGCGGTAGCGTTCGACCATCTCCTCGCGTGTCTCCCACTCCTCCAGCGGGAATTCGTCGGCCGGCGGAATCTCGATCTCGCGATCCGGGACGTTGTCCTGGCAGGCGACGTGAAACCCGGCCTCGCGGAACGCCTGGCGGTACTCGGCGCGACTCCAGAGCGACATGTCCACCGCGATGTACTCCGACCAGTCGTGGGAGTAGGGGTTCTCCTCGAAGTAATTCACTGCGCAGTGAAACGTCCCGCCGGGACGGAGCACCCGCCGGAGTTCCCGGAGCGCCTCGATCGGGTCCGCCGCGTAGTAGAACGCCTCCATGGAGAAGGCGTGATCGACGCTGTCGTCCGCGAACGGGATCGAGGTGAACGTGCCCCCGACGAACGCGACGTCGGGGTCGTCGGTCGCAGCCCCGGCGTTGGCCGCCATCGCCGGCGACGCGTCCAGGCCGTAGGCCCGGCCAGCCCCGGCGTTGGCGCTCAGCGCGCGGACGGCGTATCCGCTCCCCGAACCGAGGTCCAGCACGACGTCGCCCGGTTCGACCGGCATGCGGGCGAGGACTTCCTTCGCGGTGTGCCAGTGCTCGTCCGCCATCGACTCGTCGCGGCCGTCGGCCGCCCACTGGTCGAACTCCTCCCGGACGGTCATACCCGGGGTGTGGGAAGCCGGCGACAAAACGGTTCTGTCCGACGGACTGAGGCGGAACATCCGAGAGCCTTTTGGCGGCCCCGATTCACGGTCCCGGCATGGTCGGACCCGGAAAGCGATACAAGCTGGCCGACACCGCCCAGCAACTCGTCGGGGGGTTCCTCCTCGCCGGGCCGTTCGTCGTCACCGAGGAGGTGTGGGTACTGGCGGCGAACATGACGTTTGGCCACGCGCTCGTGACGGTCGGCATCGTCGTCGCGATCGGGTACGGCGCGCTCTACGAGGCCGACGCCGACCGGGACCCGGAACGGGAACCCGAGGTCGCCGGCGTCCCGCTCCGGTTCGTCTCGCTGATGGGCGTCTCGTTCGGCTCCGTCGCCATCCTCGCGCTGGCGTTCACGGCCCCGGAGACGTTCCTCGTGCAGGAGGGGATCCTGACGGACCCCACCGACAGGGCGCTGGTGGAGACGACCCTCAAGGCCATCTCGGTCGGCGCCATCTTCAGCGTCGTCGGGGCCGCGACCGCGGACACCGTGTTCTGACGGGGACGACCGGATCCCCCCAGGTTCCACGCAACGGGTCCCGCGCTTGCTGTCCTACAAGGTCCGTTTTGCCGATCGACAGGCCTTTGAGTCCGCCTGAACAGTCCGTTGATATGTCGGATTGGTCCCGACGGGACGCCCTCCAGGCAGTCACCTCTATGGGGGTGCTGGCCATCGCGGGGTGTTCCGGAAGTACGAGCAGTACGGACGAAGTCCCGCGGCAACGAGGCGAGCCGGTGTCGGACGTCGAGGTGACGTTCGCCCGGGACCGGAAGGGCCGGTCACTCTTCGAACTCGACGACGACGAGGAGGATCGAGTCGGGGGCCTGCATTTCATGACGGGCGAAGAGGACCGCGATCGGGTAAGCTTCCGGTCCAGCGATCCGGCCGGCGAACTGCGGGCGTTCGTGAACGAGACGGACCTCGAGTCCGAGTCGGTGTACCTCCTGGAACGATCCGTCGGCGCGTGCTACGAAGTTCGCCTCACGGGGGTCTACCGCGAGTCGGACGGCGTCGATGCCGACTTCTGCCGGGCGCTCCGACCGGCCGACGTCGCCTGTTCCAGGGACGACGAGGACGCCCTCGCCGTCGCCATCCGGTTGCCGTTCGACGGCGAGGACTTCAACTCGTTCGGATCCCGCTGGGGAAGCGACTGCGACCGCCCGGGAACGGCCATCGCCCGCGAAGGGGGTGACGACGGGTGACCGATCGGCCGCGGCGCGTCCGGTCCAGGCGGTCGGTGCTGGCCGCCTGTGGCGCGGGGATGGCCGCCCTGGCGGGCTGTTCGGCCGTCGGGATCCGACCCGGGGACGACGAGGGTCCGGAGTACGACGCCGGACGACTCGCCGCCATCGGCCGCGAGGGGGCCCCGTCGCGCCCCGACGCGTTCCCGGTGACGGTGACCGGCGAGATGACCGAGCGCCACTCCGAGCGCGCCCGGGAGCTCCTGGACGCCGTGCCGGAGCGTCCGGAGGTGCCGAACGGCGTGGTGACCCGTCGGCTCCGTGACCACCGCGAGGAGGTGGCCGAGGCCCTCGACGAGTCCGGCACCGAGGACGACGATCCCCAGGCTGGAACCCACGCCGACGAGGAGCCGGGTCTCGAGCGCCTCTCGGAGGCCCGACACCACCGTGCCGACGCCGCCGAACTCCTCGGCGCGTATCGGGGCGCGACCAGCGAACTCGACCCCGACCGGGTCGCCGAGCGACGCGAGACGCTCCGGTCGGACCGTCGGTCGTTCGAGTCGGGTCGGGACTACCGCGGCGGGGAGCCGGGGGTGGCCCTGGTCGTCCATGCCGAACTCGAAGGGTACAGCGATCGCGCCCGTCGAAGCGCCGAGGCGTGGCCGCCCGTGCCGGACGACCCGGCGACCGAGCCGTTCAAAGTAGGGGAGATCGTTCGGGGCCTCGAGGCCGGCCGCGCCGCCCTGTCGGACGCTCGCCGGCTCCGGGACCGATATCTGGACGGGATCGACGACCCGCAGCCGTTCCGGTCGGCGATCACGGTCACTGCACACCGTTTGGACCGGCGGGCGTCGTTCCGCTGGCGGGGGCTCCACGAGTACCTCGACGCCGGTCCGGACGACCTCCCGTTCGACCGGTCGCTCGACGGGACCCCTGCAATCCACCTGTTCGCCCGGGCGAAACGGACGGTCGACTCGGCGGACAGGGCCGCCGAGGAAGCCATGCAGGCGGGGAACCAGGCGAACGCCGTCCTCGCTGGGGCGAGGCGAATCGCGGGCCTTCGCGCCCTCGAGTCCGTGATCGACGCCATCGAGGAGGGCAAGTACGATTCTCCGGACGACGCGGACCGCGTGGCCGCCGCCCGAGCGGACGCCGTCGACGCGATAGAAACGGCCCGGGGAACGTCGCCGGTTGCACTGAGCGACGAACTGGCGTTTCCAGCCCACGATGCACTCCGTCTGGGGGTCAGGCGGCTGGAGGAGGCCCGGAACGGGCGACACGACGTCAACAGGGCCTTCGCGTCGCTCGCCTACGCCCGACTGTACGCCGGTGCCGTTCCGGAGGCCCTCGCGACCGCGATCCGGTACCTCGACCCGAATGCGGACGCGGCTTGACCCATCCCACCGCCGTTACATTAATCGTTTCAGATGTGAAAACTAGCGACTGGAGGCGATAGCATGATCGGCGACCAGTGGCTACTCTGGCTCCTGATCCTGGCGGTCGTCGTTCGGACGGCAGTCACCTATCGTGTCCGGCGGCAACGCCTTGAGGGCCGCACGGGGGCCGACCGGTCGGTCGGCGAAACCGGGGTGGTCGATCCGGACGCCGGCCCCGTCGAGTGTCCCCACTGCGGGGCCCAGAACGAACTCGGGTACCGCTACTGTCGGTCCCGCGTCGGCGAACCCCCGGGCGACGTGGGCTTCGAGACCGCGGCGCGAAGCCCGGCGGGTCGTCTGACGCGCTGACCGGCACCGGCCCCCGTTTCACCCGTGAACTCGGGGGTCTCGAGTCCGGATCCCCGTGCTTCGATGGCGGGTCGCGCCGGCGTCGTCCTCGCTGTGGGTCGTAGTACCCGCAGGCTTAAGTCCCATCCACGGGTTCCAAACCAGTATGGATTATTCGCTCGACATTCGAGGGACGCCGGAACGGACGATTCCGGGCGGCACTGCCATCCTCCTGTTGCACCCGAGTACGGGCGAAACCGACCGCATCGACACCGACTTCCTGAAGACCGACACCGACCGGTTTCTCGTCGTCTCCACGCGGACCACGGCCCGCGAGGTCCTCCAGAAGCTCGATTACTACGACGTGGACGAGGACCGCGCCGTGATCCTCGACACGCTGAGCATCGAGCGCGGCTATTCGCGCCGGAGCACGGACCGGATCCACTACGTCTCCGCACCGGACGACCTCGACGGCATCGTCGAGCGAACCGCCGAGTTCCTCGAGTCCACCGAGGGCAAGCGCCGGGTGAGCTTCGACTCCATCACCGAACTCGCCTACTACGCCGGCGACACGCGGACCGTCGAGGCCGTCGAGCGCCTGCTGGACCTGCTCGACGAACACGACGCCGTCGGCCTCTTCCATCTCTCGCCCGAGGTCCACGGGGACCACCTCGTCGACCGGTATCGCGAGCTGTTCGACGGCGTCGTGGAACTCGAGGAGGACGACTCGGTCGCCCTCGACCTCTGAGGGTTTCCGGGAGCGGGGCCCTCACGATTCGAGGGCGTCGAACACCCCGTCACGATTCGAGGGCGTCGAACACCTTCTCCGCCCACGTCACGGCGTACGGGGCGCCACGGTCGCGGTACGCCGCGACGTCGAGCGCGTCGAACGGCGCCGGGAGGTCCAGGTCGTGTTTGACCCCGCTACAGGCGAGTTCGATCGCCGCGGGGAGGTCGGTGTCGCCGGTCGCGACCGACTCCGGAAGCGACGCCACTCGCGGCTGCAGGCGCTCGCCCGCGTCACGCCAGGCCTCGCCCAGCGCGGGCCGCTCGGCGGGCCAGGTCTCGAACGCGTCGCGCGTCCGCAACCCGACCCAGGCGTCGTACAGCGCCGCCGCGACCTGGTAGGTGTCGCCCGGGCCGAGCGGGACGGCGGCGTCGAGGTCCCGGTACGCCCCCTCGAAGAACCCGAGGAAGTGCTCGGGGACGTCGAGGCCGACCTCGACCAGCGCCTCGGCGACGAGGAAATGCACGAAATCGGCGGGCGACCCCTCCGTGCGGGGTTTCTCGATCACGACCGGGGGCCGGGTCTGGCGGGACCAGGCGACGGAGCCGTCGCCGGGCGCCCCGATCGCGACGTCCCCGCCGGCGAGCCGTCCGAGCACCTCCGGGGCGTCCGGCGGCACCCACGCCTCGGCATACGCCGAGGGGTCGAACGACTCGACGAACGCGCCGAGTTGCATCGCGCGTTCCGGCGGGAGGGTCTCGAAGTCCCCCTCCGACCGCAGAACGACGGCGTCGGGGGCGTGCGCCGCCCGCACCGCCTCGAGCTCGCCGTCGAGCGTTCGGCGTTCGAACATCAGGCCAACAGGAGCTGGACGATCAGGGCCAGCACGAGGATCACGCTGACGACGACGGTACCGAGAACGATCTTCGTGGCGTCGCTCATGGGCGCCACTGGGATCGGGGCGGGCATAAACGGTGAGGTTTCGGCGGACGGGTGGTCTCGGGCACGATCCCGACGCGGTTCAGTCCGCCCCGCCGGACTCGCCGGCCCGGCCCACCCCGGATTCCCGGGCGACCCGTTTCCACTCCCCCGACCAGAACCGGACGGTGTTGAACCCCGCCCGGACGTACATGTCGGCCAGGATCGCGGCGTGGACGGCCACGATCCCGAGCCCGAGCCCGGGATCGACCGTGAACCCGCCGAGCGAGAGCGTGGTCGCGCCCAGCGGGACCGCGACCGCCCCGACCGTGACCGCGGCGGCGCCGGCCGGGACCGCGATCGCGCCCAGGGGGAGCCTGACGAGGTAGGTGCCGGCGAGGCCGCCGTAGAACGGCCAGCGCATGTCGCCGGCCCCCCGGAGCGCCCCCCGCATCGTCCGCGAGATGCCGAAACCGGCCACGGCGAGGCCGAACACCCGGACGAACTCGACCGTGAGGCCGACGTAGTCGGTGTCGAACGCGAGCGTGATGGGCCGGGCCAGGAGGATGATGAGGACCGCGATCGGGACCTGGGTCGCCAGCGCGATGCGGAGGGTCTGCCACCCGTAGTCGACGGCTTCCCCGTCGTCCCCGGCCCCGATGCTCTGGCCGACCAGGGTGCTCGAGGCCGTGGAGTACCCCCACGCCGGCATCAGGGCCAGGAGCATGATCCGTCGGCCGATCGCGTAGGCGGCCAGCACCGGCGTCCCCAGGACGCCCAGGAAGAACAGGAAAGGGAACCGGCCGAACGTCCTGGACAGGCGGGTCCCGGCCAGCGGCAGCCCCACCCGGACGATCTCGTAGACGATGCCCGGGGCGAACTGCCGGCCGCCGAACCGGAACCGAACGTCGAACCGGCCGGAGACCAGCAGCCCGAAGAAGACGATGGCGGCGATGGCGTTCGAGAATGCCGTCCCCCAGGCCGCGCCCGCGATCCCCAGCGCGGGAAACGGACCAAGCCCGAAGATGAGCACGGCGTTCAGCGTGACGTTCGTCGGCAGGGTCACCAGGCGGACGTACATCGGGGTGCGCGTGTCGCCGCTGCCCGCCAGCGCGCGGGCCGCGATGATGCTCCAGAACCGGAACGCGAGCGCCAGCATGACGATCCGGAGGTAAACGGCGCCGAGTTCGATCGCCCGCGGATCGTCGGAGAGCACGTCGATCAGCGGCTCCGCGTACACCCAGGTCACCGCGGTGACGGGGATCGAGATCGCCAGCGAGAGCCACAGCGACTGCTTGACCGCGAGGTCCGCCCTGGCGTGTTCGGCGGCGCCCTTGAACCGCGAGACGACGCTGATCGTCCCGCTGGAGACCGCCAGCGCGAGGCCGAACGGGACGAAGTAGTACTGGAACCCGAGTTCGAGCGCGGCGACGGCCGCCTCGCCCAGCGCCACGCTCACCATGAGGAAGTCCGCGGTCCGGAGGAGCGTCCGCAGTCCGCCCGTGACCATCATCGGCACGGCGAGGTCGAACGCCTCCTCGCCCTTCCGCCGGTCGACGATCCCGAGTCGAGCCAGCGCTGCCGGGAAGAGAACGAGAACTCGGCGGGCCCGCTCCCGGAGGTCCGGCATGGCTCCTCGGTCCCGTTCCCACGTCCACTCCCCCACGAGAAACGCCTTTGCAATCGACGGGTGGGTTGCCGGTTCTGCCGCGTGGGCGCCGGAACCACCCCGCCCGTCCGTCCCCGCGGGACCCGACGCCGCGATTCGTCGTCTTCGACGCGCCATCCGTTACCCGGATCGTGGCCGATCCATCACCCCGTCGGGGATCGACGTCCACGACCGGGTCTCGGATCGGCGTGGATCGACCGCGGACCCCGGCCAGCAAGGGACGCTCGCCGCGACCGCCGGGGCCTCGGTCGCGCCCCCTACGCGGCCCCGAAATTCACCACTTCGAAACCCTTTTAGCGCTTTCCGGGGGATATGGTGGTAACTGAGGACTCATGGACGTCGAAATCATCTCCCAGGAGGAAAACCCGATGTTGCACCGGTCGGACGTGAAGTTCGAGGTCGTTCACGACGAGGCGACCCCGTCCCGTCTCTCCGTGCGCGACAGCCTCGCGGCGAAACTCAACAAGGACGCCAACGAGGTCGTGGTCCGCGAACTCGACACGAAGTTCGGCATGCGCAAGACGATCGGCCACGCGAAGGTCTACGAGACGGCCGACCACGCCCGCGACGTCGAGCAGGACCACATGCTCGAGCGAAACAAGATCATCGCCGGCGACGACGGCGAGACGGCCGAGGAAGCCGAGGAGGCCTGAGGCGATGGCGCGCTACGAGTACTACACCGAGGACGGCGAGATCGACCGCGAACGCTGCCCGCGCTGCGAGGACGCCTTCCTGGCCGACCACGAGGACCGGCAACACTGTGGCCGCTGTGGCTACACCGAGTGGAAGTAGCTGAATGCGCGTTCTCGGGATCGAGGGCACGGCGTGGGCAGCGAGCGCTGCGGTCTTCGAGACCGACGGGTCGATCGCTCCCGGCGGCGTCGCGACCGACGACGAGCGCGTCCTGATCGAGACCGACGCCTACCAGCCCGACAGCGGCGGCATCCACCCGCGCGAGGCCGCCGAGCACATGCACGAGGCGATCCCGACGGTCGTCGAGCGGGCGCTCGACCGCGCGGACGGGCCGATCGACTGCGTCGCCTTCTCGCAGGGCCCCGGCCTCGGGCCGTGCCTGCGCACCGTCGCGACGGCCGCCCGGGCGCTGGCCCAGCGCCTCGACGTGCCCCTCGTCGGCGTCAACCACATGGTCGCCCACCTCGAGATCGCCCGCCATCTGTCGGGGTTCGAGTCCCCGGTCTGTTTGAACGCCAGCGGCGCGAACGCCCACGTCCTGGGCTACCGGAACGGGCGCTACCGCGTCCTCGGCGAGACGATGGACACCGGCGTCGGCAACGCCATCGACAAGTTCACCCGCCACGTCGGGTGGTCCCACCCCGGCGGGCCGAAGGTGGAGGCCCACGCGAAGGACGGCGAGTACGTCGACCTCCCCTACGTCGTCAAGGGGATGGACTTCTCCTTTTCCGGGATCATGAGCGCGGCCAAGGAGGCGTACGACGACGGCACCCCCGTGGAGGATGTCTGCTACTCCCTGCAGGAGAACGTCTTCGCGATGCTCGCCGAAGTGTCCGAGCGCGCGCTGTCGCTGACCGGCAGCGACGAACTCGTCCTCGGGGGTGGCGTCGCCCAGAACGACCGCCTGCGGGAAATGCTGGAGGGGATGTGCGAGGGCCGGGACGCCGAGTTCTTCGTCCCGGACGACCGGTTCCTCCGGGACAACGCCGGGATGATCGCGGTGCTCGGCGCGAAGATGTGTGAGGCCGGCGACACCCTCGAGATCGCCGACTCCCGGGTGAACCCGGACTTCCGGCCCGACCAGGTGCCCGTGACCTGGCGGGACGGCGAGTCCGTCGCCCGCTCCGTCCGTGACGAGGACGAGATCCAGGGCGCCGAGGCGACGGTCACGATCGGGGCCGATCGCGTGATCAAGCGGCGGCGCCCACGGTCGTACCGTCACCCGGAACTCGACGAACGCCTTCGGACCGAACGGACCCGGCTCGAGGCCCGGCTGACCGGCGCCGCACGGCGGACCGGCGTGCCGACGCCCGTCGTCTACGACGTCGATCCCGAGCACGCGACCATCGTCTTCGAGCGCGTCGGGACGAGCGAACTCCGCGGCGCGCTGTCGGCCCGCCGCGTTCGAACCGTCGGGCGCCACCTCGGCCGGATTCACGACGCCGGGTTCGTCCACGGCGATCCGACGACCCGGAACGTGCGGGTCGACGAGAAGGGAAGCGCGGAGGAAACGGGGCCCGCGGACGCCGGCCGGGTCTACCTCATCGACTTCGGCCTCGGCTACCACACCGGCCACGTCGAGGACCACGCGATGGACCTGCACGTCTTCTCTCAGAGCCTCGACGGCACCGCCGACGACCCCGAGCGGATGCGCGAGGCCCTCGAGGCGGGCTATCGCGACGCGGGCGACCCGTCCGTGATCGATCAGCTCCGCGAGATCGAAGGTCGGGGTCGGTACCAGTAAGCCGAGGGCGATCGCCGGGAGGAACCACGACGGGACCAGCCGAGGAGAGGAACGTCGCCGAGGGAGTCCCGTCTCGACTATCAGGAGGAGAGTCTCCTTCTCACGTCCGTCGGCTACCACGAGCTGTATCACGGTGCTGTCACGGTCGCGACCCCGTCCTCGTTGACGATGCTCTGGCGTGGGTAGAGCTTCTGGACTACGACAGGTCGCCTGCCGTGGAAGGGGTGCGCATTCGCCAGAAACTGGAGGCCAACGTCCGAACGATCGTCCGATGGCCTGTTGCCGCTGCGACAGGTATTTCCGCACCTCGCACTTTGCGGAATCATGGCACTGAGTGCCCGCAACCGACTCGGCGGAACCGTCGCATCAGTAAAGAAGGACGAGATCATGGCGGAGGTCGTCGTAGAATTGGGGGACGGACAGGAAGTCACGTCCACGATCACGCGCGGGTCGGCCGATCGACTGGACCTTTCCGAAGGTGACGAAGTCGAGGCCGTCATCAAAGCCAGTGAAGTCATGATGAGCAAAGACTGACGCGTACGGTCCGGACGCTCTGGGCCCGGTTGAACGCCCTTCTTCGGAAATCGACGTTGGGGTCCGTCCGCGCCTCGTCATCGACGTCCGCCCCGACGAACGTGGGGGACAATTCAGGGAGCACGATCACTACGGTGTGAGGTGTGTTCGATCACCATCGATGGGACGCATACGACCGGCGCCTGGCACCGTGGTTGCCAGAGAAAAGGATTTACCCGTCGGACTGGTATCAAGATCCATGTCCGACAAACCCGCCTCCGGAGAGATTTTCGGCATCCCGTACAATTTCGAGCGCCCCAGCATGCGGCGGCTCATGTCGTCGTA
>Ga0207797_1000040_pt1 | contig 76339 bp, 77 predicted proteins | sample PRCRCaboRojoPR_6_FD_187275 | JGI IMG/M metagenome (GOLD analysis project Ga0207797, IMG submission 187275) | Marine sediment microbial community from Cabo Rojo, Puerto Rico - PR CR 10% Liquid 1 (SPAdes) | ecosystem: Environmental > Aquatic > Marine > Coastal > Sediment | place: Cabo Rojo, Puerto...
TGCTTCTCAGAGGCCCCTCCGGGGCCATGGGATGAAGCGTTGGGTCGGATCGGGATGGAAGTGCTGGGGAGGGGACGAAGATGGAGCGAGAGGTCTGGAGAACGGAGCGAGAGGTCTGGAGAACGGAGCGAGAGGTCTCAAGGACAGAGCGGGAAGTCTGGAAGGGGGAACGGGAGGCCTCGAGGAGGAAGGGGAAGTCTCGGAGACGGAAGGAGAAGTCTTGAGGCCGGCCGGAGACATCCCGAATGCGGAACGGGAGGCCTCGAAGAGGGAAGGGGAACCGGGGAAGGGGAACCCTGGAGGACGGAATGGGAAGCGTCGCAGAAAGAGCAGGACATCTCCAAGGAGGGGGTGACCAACTCCAAGGGGGGGTGACCAACCCGTCGCACCGCAGGAAGGGGCGTCCGGGCCAGGACCTCTGCGCCCGTGGGCATCTTTTCGTTATGTTCCAGCCCGACATGGTCAAGCCCCATTCGAGGCCATAGGATTCTCCATTCGAACACCCTCCAAGCCCCGACACCTGACGCTCGATCCATGAATGTCCAGCTGATCTCCGCCGATCCCCTCAGTCTCTCCACGCCTCTCCTGATCCTCCCCATCCCGGAAGACGCCACCTCTCCGAAACGACGGAAGGCCCCGGACGGCGTGCTCTCTTCTGTGGATGGACTGCTGGGGGGAACCCTGGTGAGAGCCCTGGACCGGGGCGATTTCTCGGGGAAGAAGGAGGAGACCCTCCTCCTCTATCCCCCGGAGGGAAAGGGGCCGGATCGGATCCTCCTGGTGGGCCTGGGCGAGGAGGACGAGTTGGAGGGGGAGGACGTCCGTCGCGCCCTGGGCCAGGGAGTGAGGACGGCCGAGGGCCTGAAGCTCACCGAGATCTCCGCCTGGCTGGATTCCTCTCTGCCCCTGCGTCCGGCTCTCGTTGCCCAGGCCATGACCGAGGGGGCGGTCCTGGCGTCATGGCGTTTCCGGGAGCTGAAGACGGAGGAGGACGCAGAGGACAAGGAGGGAGGCCCCGAGGTGGAGAGCCTCACCCTTCTTCAGCAGGGTGCGGAGGAGGAAGTCCGAATGGGGCTCCAGATCGGTCTGGCCCAGGCCCGGGGGGAGAACCTGGCCAGGACCCTACAGGCCCGTCCGGGGAACGTGGCCACGCCGTCTCACCTGGCCCGGGAGGCCCAGCGGGTCGGGAAGGAAGGGGGAATGAAGGTCACGGTCCTGGGACCGAAGGAGATGAAGGACGAAGGGATGGGGGCACTTCTGGCCGTAGCCCAGGGCTCGGAGCAGGAACCCCGTCTCATCGTCCTGGAGCATCAGGGAGGTGAGAAGGACGATCCGCCCCTCATCCTCCTGGGCAAGGGGCTCACCTTCGACGCCGGGGGGATCTCCATCAAGCCCTCCCAGGGCATGGAGGACATGAAGTTCGATATGTCCGGCGGCGCGGCCGTCATCGGGGCCCTCCAGGCCATCGCGGAGCTGGCCTTGCCCTTGAACGTTGTGGGAATCGTCCCCAGCTCGGAGAACCTCCTGTCCGGCCGGGCGGTAAAACCCGGAGACGTCATCACGACCCGGGAAGGGAAGACGGTAGAAGTGGTGAACACGGACGCAGAGGGCCGGCTCATCCTGGCCGACGCCCTCTCCTACGCCCGGACCTTCCAGCCTGCGGCCATGGTGGACTGCGCCACCCTCACCGGGGCGTGTGTCGTGGCCCTGGGACATCACGCTTCGGCGGTCCTGGGATCCGCGGAGGACCTGGTGGAGGAGCTTCAGGAGGCGGGACGCCGGTCCGGGGAGCGCTGCTGGCCCTTGCCTCTCTGGAAGGAGTATCGGGACCAGTTGAAGAGCACCACGGCTGATCTGAAGAACGTGGGAGGACGCCCGGCGGGAGCCATCACGGCCGCCTGGTTCCTCAAGGAGTTCGCAGGGGACGTTCCCTGGGCCCATCTGGACGTGGCCGGCACCGCCTACGGTGAGGGAACGCTGTCCTATCAACGCAAGGGAGGGGCCGGGGTCCCCACCCGACTCCTGGTGGAATGGGTTCGGGTCCGCCTTCGGTGATTCGTCTCCCTGACCCTTCGCCGGGTTCTCCTCGTTCTCCTGGAGGAAAGGGCTCTCCGGAGGGGAGTCGCCTGCCGTGCTCTCTTCTTCCGGAGGTCCTTGCTCTCCTCCTTCTCCTCTTCTTCTGCGTGTCCGCCCCGGGAAGCCTGTCGGCCCAGGTTCCCCCGGACAGTCTTCGGCGTCCGCCCGACTCCCTCCCTTCGGACACGCTGCCTGCAGAGCAGGCTCTCCCGGACTCCCTCCAGGAACAGGAGGCCGCCGGGGACTCCGTCAGTGCCCAGGACACGATTCCGGCGGTGCGTCTCCCGGCCCTGGTCCGGCCCCTCTCGCCGGGGTGGGAGACAGGGGTGTGGGAATGGGACCGGGAGGCCCTCCTGGGCAGTCGGGCCTTGACCCTGGCGGACCTGGTGGCGGAAGTGCCCGGGGCCGTCCCCGTCCGGGGCGGGGATTTCGGGGCTCCCCGCACCGTGACCGCCTTCGGTGCCGGAGGGGGCCGGATCCGGGTTTTCCGGGATGGGCTGGAGATCCTCCCCCTGGAGGGCAGCGTCACGGACCTGAGCCGGGTGGGGTTGGCGGGACTGGAACGGGTCCGGGTGGTCCGCTCGGCGGGAGAGATCCGCATCGAGCTGGAGAGCCTCCTCACCGCCGACGGCCGTCCCTACTCCCTCATTGAAGCGGGAACCGGAGACCTGAACACGAACCTCTTCCGGGGCACCTTCTCTCATCCCCGGGCCGTGGGAGGGGCCGTGGCCCTGTCCATGGACCGGGTGGACACCCAGGGCCTCCGCAGAGAGGAGCCCGGGGCGGGTACGGCAGCCTGGGTTCGGTATGCCCGCCCCCTGACGCAGAGGGGCGTGGTGGCGGTGGACTTCGCCCGCTCCTCCTCGGACCGGGGAGACCTGTTCGCCCCGGAGACGGCCCGGCGCTCCGACTGGTCGGTGCGCACCCGCTGGGATCTCCTTCCGGGTCTCCGGGGGGACGTCTACTACGCCTCGTCTTCTCTTTCCACGGAAGAGCCGGACACCTTCGACTTCGGCCTCGAGACCCGGACCCAGGTGGGGGGGATTCTCTCTCTCGATTCCCGGTGGCTCCGGGGCCGAGCCCACCTTCGCCGCCTGTCCGGGGAAGGGCTTCCCGGAACGAGGGCCGCTGTGGAAGTGGCCTCGGGCCTGCCTTCGGTGGGAGGTGTCGCAGGAGAGCTGGAGTGGGATCGCTGGGAGAGCCGATCGGTGAGCCGGACCCGGTTCCGGGCCTGGACGGTGCCTTTCTTCGGCCTTTCTCTCTTCGCGGAACGGGGAGGCGGAGAGTACGGACTCCCCTACCTGGCGCCTGTGCCCACCCCGGACGACACCTTGTCCGGTGGGCAAGACGGGGAGACAGAGGGGGCGGAGAGCATCCCGTCGGTGGTCCCCGGACCTCGCTTCTCCGAGACCACGGGGACCCGGTTCGGATTCCGGTTCCGCTGGAGGGATGTCTCCCTTGGGGCGGCCCGTCTCACGGTGGAATCGGATTCCCTCTTTCCCCTTGGGCTCCCCTCGGATCGGGAGGGAGCGGTCTTTCCCGGTGGGAAGCGAGAGGGGTTCGAGGTGTCCGGTCGCTTTCCCCTGTATCCCCGGGGCCTGTTCGTGGCTGGATCCTACCAGTGGTGGGACCAGCCGGACGAGATCCCCGGGACCGGAGCCGGGTCTCCGCCCGACGAGGATCCCCTGGCTCCCGGGGAGCTGCCCTGGCGGTACCTGCCCAGAGACAACTACAAGGCCGAGGTCTCCTTCCATGACACCTTCCTGCCCACCGGGAATCTGGAGGTATGGTTCGATCTCGGGGTCCGGGGCCGGGAGCCCATGGCCACGCCCATACCCGAAGATCCCGAGGCCGTTGGTCTGGTTCCCGTCGTGGTCCCCTTCTACCAGAGCTGGTTCGTCCGCCTCCAGATCCGGGTGGTGACGGTACGGGCCTTCATCATGTGGGAGAACTTCACGGTCCGGCAGCGGAACCAGGATCTGCCGGGACGGGTCCTCCCTCCGACCCGGTCCCTCTATGGTGTTCGCTGGACCATGTGGAACTGACGAGCGAGATCAGGCCGGAAGAGCCGTTCCGGCCGGATCCCAGTGGAAAGGTCACGGATGATCCGAAGCATGACGGGATACGGAGAGGGGGAGCGCGCCCTCTCCAACGGTCGCCTCCGGGTCACCATCAAGACGGTGAACCATCGCTTCTTCAATGCCCATCTCCGCACCCCCCAGGGATTCAACGCCCTGGAGGCCCCTCTGCAGGGATGGCTCAAGGGGTTCTTCTCCCGGGGACACGTGAGTTGCACCGTGAGCTGGAATCCGGATCGGGACGAGGAACGTGAGGCCCTGCCCCGTGTGGATCGGGAGCGGGCGGCCCGGTTGGTGTCCATGCTCCGGGAGGTCCGGGACGACCTGGACCTGGGAGGCGAGGTGGACCTGGCCACCCTTCTCCGCTTTGGGGATGTCCTGGTGACTCCCGAGCTGGATGCCCAGGCTCCCCCCGTGGCCCGGGATGACCTCCGGGAGGTGACGGAGGAGGCTGCCCGTGCAGTCCTCATGATGCGGGAGAGGGAAGGGGCCCACATGAAGGAGGACCTTCTTGAACGAGTCCAGAGCATGGAGGAGAGCCTGGCCATCATCGAGGATCGAGCCCCCGAGCGGTTGGTGGAGGAGCGGGACCGGCTCCGGGAGGCCATCCGGGAGCTGGCGCAGGACGAGACCGTGGACGAGGACCGTCTTGCCCGAGAGGTGGCGTACCTGGCGGAGCGGTGGGACATCAACGAGGAGGTGGTCCGCTTCAGGGGACACCTGCAGGCCTTCCGGGAGACCCTGGAAGACCCGGGGCCCACTCCGGTGGGCAAACGTCTGGGCTTCCTGGTCCAGGAGATGCACAGGGAGGCCACCACCGTGGGCTCCAAGGCCAACGACCTGGAGATGAGCCACGCCTCCGTGGCCATCCGGGAGGAGATCGAACGCCTCAGGGAGCAGCTGGAGAACGTGGAGTGACGGAGCCCGGCCCGGAGGCCCGGCCCGTGGTCCTGGCGGCTCCCAGCGGAGCCGGAAAGACCACCATTGCCAGGCGGTTGGTGGAGGAGGGAGGGTTCGTCTTCTCGGTGTCCGCCACCACCCGCCCCCCTCGGGAGGGAGAGGTTCAGGGGGAGGACTACCGATTTGTGAGCCGGGAGGAGTTCAGGCGGATGATCGAGGCCGGGGAGCTGGCGGAGTGGGCCCAGGTCCACGGCCGCCTCTACGGGACTCCCAGGGAGAGCCTCCGAGCCCGGGACTCCGGGGAGCAGGTGCTCCTGGATATCGATGTCCAGGGGGCTCGGCAGATTCGGGAGGCGGTTCCCCGGGCGCTGCTTCTGTTTATCTTACCACCGTCCATCGAGACTCTTCTGGGCCGTCTTCAGAGCCGGGGTACGGAGGACCAGGAGGAGATCCGTCGTCGCCTGGCCACAGCCCTCCAGGAGCTTCAGGCCGCCGAGGCCTTCGATTTTTTCGTCATCAACGACGATCTGGACCGGGCCACCAAGGAGGTTCGGGCTCTCGCCCGGACCGGTGCCCCCCCGCCAGGAGGCCCTTCCGGGTCCCTGGAGGATGCTCTGGCATTGAGGGAGGCCGTCCGGGATCGACTGGCTTACGGGGAGCTGTCCCCATAGCGTCCGTTGCCGTCAGAGAATTGAAAACGATCGTCGTATCGTCACCAGGAGGAATGAGCAGACCATGCGTGTTTTTACCCCCGATGAGGTAGCCAAGAACGCCGACAGCAAATACCTGGGCGTGCTGGTGGCTGCCCGCTACGCCCGGGAGTTGAATACCCTTCCCCGGGAGACTCTTCCCCTGGGGCAGGAGAAGAAGCTCACCACCCGCTCTATGGAAGCCCTCACATCGGGCCAGATCGACTTCCGCCTGGTGAGTCGACGGCGCCGGGAGGAGTAGGACGGTGTCCACCCAGGTCCTCTACCCACGGCGACCCTGGGAGGGGCGACGGGTGGTCCTGGGCGTGTGCGGGGGTATCGCCGCCTACAAATCCGTGCAGTTGGCCCGGGACCTCACTCGCCTGGGTGCCCGAGTGGACGTGGTCATGACCTCCGGAGCCCAGCGTTTCGTCCAGCCCCTCTCCTTCCAGGGCGTCACGGGGCGGGAGGTCCTCACGGACCTCTGGTCGGGATCGGGGCCGGCACGGCACATCACCCTGGGTTCGGAGACCGATGTGGTGGTGGTGGCCCCGGCCACGGCGAACTTCATGGCTCGGGCCGCCCAGGGAAGGGCCGACGACCTTCTCACCACCCTCCTCCTGGCCACCCGGGCTCCGGTGGTGGTTTGCCCCGCCATGAACGAGGCCATGTATACCCACTCCCAGACCCGGCGGAACCTCATGCACCTCTCCGGCGCCCTGGGACACCAGGTGGCGGGCCCGGGTGTGGGCCCCCTGGCCGCCGGCGAGGGTGAGGGCCCGGGGCGGATGCTGGAGCCGGAGGAAATCACCGAGCACGTGGGCAGGGCCCTGGGGCTGGAGTCCACCTGGGAGAACCGACATGTCCTCGTGACGGCGGGCCCCACCTGGGAGGCCCTGGATCCGGTTCGGTTCGTGGGGAACCGGTCCTCGGGACGCATGGGGTTCGCCCTGGCCAGCGCCGCGTGGCGGAGAGGAGCCCGGGTGACGCTGGTCACGGGTCCCACCTTCCTTCCCTCCCTCACGGGAGTGGAGACCGTGAGGGTGGAATCCGGAGATGAGATGAAGGCCGCCGTGGAGGAGGAGCTTCCCTCCGCCGATGTCCTGATCTTTTCGGCGGCGGTGGCGGACTTCCGACCGGAGATGATGGAATCCCGGAAGCTGAAGCGGTCCCGGAAGGGGGAGGGGATGACCCTTCGCCTTGTTCCCACCACGGATATCGCCAAGTCCACCATGGAGGGTCGAAAGCCCGGGTCCGTGGCCCTGGGATTCGCCCTGGAGACCGAGGACATCAAGGAAAACGCCCGGAGGAAGCTCCAGGAGAAGAAGTTCAATCTCATCGCCGCCAACTCTCCCCTGGAAGAGGGTTCCGGCTTCGAAGTGGACACGAATCGGGTCACGATCCTGGACACGGAAGGAGGCGTCCAGGAGCTTCCGGTCCTTCCCAAGCACGACGTGGCGGAGAAGCTCCTGGACCGACTGGCGAACCTGGTCCAGGATCGGGAGTGAAGGACGCAGGGTGACCAATCAGGGACTGACACCGGAAGAGGCTGCCCGTTACCTGCGGCAGCGGGGAGAGGTGACTGGAGGGGAGATCTTCCTTTCCGGGCTCTCGGCCAGGAAGGCCCTGGAGCTGGCCCGGGAGGCCAGAAGAGTGGCAAGGGCATCCGGTGGGAGGTCCGTGGACCCCAAGGACGACCAGGCCACGTCGCCGACGGAGACCTCCGAAGGGGAGGCGATGGGGATGACGGCGACCTACGACGACCTCCGGGCCCAGGCCCTGGTCTGCCGGCTCTGTGGCCTGGCGGACACCAGGAAGCACGTGGTCTTCTCCGACGGCAATCCCCGGGCCCGGCTCATGGTGGTGGGGGAAGCCCCCGGGGCCCGGGAGGACGAGACGGGACGGGCGTTCGTGGGCCCGGCAGGCAAGCTGTTGGATCTCCTCCTGGCCACCGTGGGTCTCAGCCGGGAGCGGTCCGTATACATCTGCAACGTCCTCAAGTGCAGGCCTCCGGGAAACCGGGACCCCCTGCCTGAGGAAATCCAAACGTGCACGCCCTATCTTCGTCGGCAGATCCAGCTCATCGCCCCGGAGGCGATTCTGGCGGTGGGGTCCTTCGCGGCCCGGTTTCTCACGGGACGGGAGGAATCCCTGGGACGGCTCCGGGGAGAGGTCTATTCCTACCAGGGAGTGCCGGTGGTGGTCACCTATCACCCTGCGGCCCTCCTTCGCAATTCCGGCTGGACACGGGCCACCTGGGATGACCTCCAGTTCCTGCTCCAGATCATGCCTGAGACGGATCGTGCCGTGACGCCGGATTGACCGGAGAGGGACCGGATCCCGGAAGGGGAAGGATCAGAACACCGTGAGCACACCGACGCCATCCACATCCACGTCGTCACCCCCAGGGGAATTCGATCGGCAGCCGCCCTCCTCCCAGGAAGCCGAGATCTCGGTCCTGGGAGGGATGCTCATCGACCGGGACGCCGTGGCACAGGCCGTGGAGCTCGTCCGGGATTCCATGTTCTACCGGGAGGCCCACCGGCGGCTCTTCCGGGCCATGGCCCGTCTCTTCGACCGGGGGGACGTCATCGATGTCATCACCCTGTCCGAGGAGTTGAAGAAGACGGGGGAGTTGGAGGCCGCCGGGGGGCTTCCCTACCTGGCTGAGCTCCTGGACGCGGTGCCAACGGCAGCCAACCTGGAGTACCATGCCAAGCTGGTCCGGGAGAAGGCTCTTCTCCGCCACCTCATCTCTGCAGCCTCCACCATCATCAAGGACGTCTACGAGCAGGGCGAGAAGTCGGTGGAGGAGGTCCTGGACGAAGCGGAGCAGAGGATCTTCCAGGTGGCCGAGAGCCACGAGCGAACAGGCTTCATCTGGATCAAGGAGATCCTCTGGCCCACCTTCGAGCACATCGAGCGGCTGCAGGAATCGAAGTCGGGTATCACCGGAGTGTCCACAGGCTTTCCGGACCTGGACCGGATGACGACAGGGCTCCAGAAGGGGGACCTGTGCATCGTGGCGGCCCGTCCCTCCATGGGAAAGACCTCCTGGGTCCTGAACGTGGCCCAGAACGCGGCCATCGAGCACAACACCCCGGTGGCCATCTTCTCCCTGGAGATGTCGAAGGAGCAACTGGTTCAGCGGCTCCTGTGCGCCGAGGGAAGGGTGGACAGCCAGCGGTTGCGGAGAGGGCAGCTCTCCGCCGACGAGTACCAACGTCTGGCGGCGGCGGCGGGACACCTGAATACCGCCCCCCTCTGGATCGACGACTCTCCCGGGAGCACGGTCCTGGAGATGCGAGCCAAGGCCCGGCGCCTGGCTGCGGAGACGGAGTTGGGCCTCCTTGTCATCGACTACATGCAGCTCATGTCCGGAGGCACCCGAACGGAGAGCCGGGTGCAGGAGGTGAGCGAGATCTCCCGGGGGCTGAAGGCCCTGGCCCGGGAGCTGAACGTGCCGGTGGTGGCCCTCAGTCAGCTGAGCCGAGCCCCGGAGCAGCGGACGGATCGGCGACCCCAGCTCTCCGATCTCCGGGAATCGGGCTCCATCGAGCAGGATGCCGACGTGGTCATGTTCCTGTACCGCCCCGAGTACTACTTCGGACCTGAGGACAAGGACGGCAACTCCCTGGAGGGGAAGGCCGAGCTGGCAGTGGCCAAGCAGCGGAACGGGCCCACGGGCAACGTGGAGCTCTTCTTCCACAAGGCCTACACCCGGTTCGACTCCGTCACCTCCCAGGAGCTGGAGGAGGCCGTGCAGGGCCCCGGAGACCCCTTCTGAAGCACTCCGGATCTCTTCTGGAGGTTCGACGGCACAGGAGCCCGCCTGGATCATGAGCGCAGACGCCCGAGTGGAGTCCTCGTCGCTGAGCCTGGGAGTGGCCATCCCGGCGGCGGGACGGGGGGAGCGGATGGGAGGCCGACGCAAGCCCTTCCTGGAGTTGGAGGGAGAGCCCCTCCTCCTCCGCTCCCTCCGTCCGTTCCTCCGGCATCCCCGCCTTGGGGCCGTGGCCGTCGCCCTGTCCCCCGACGACCTGCAGACGCCCCCGGGTTGGCTGACGGAGGCGGACCCCAGACTGAAGCTGGTGCAGGGAGGCGCCACCCGGGGAGAGTCGGTGTGGTCGGCTCTCCAGGCTCTGCCTGGAACCGTGAATGTCGTGGCCGTGCACGATGCCGCCCGTCCGCTGGTGAACCGAAACATCATCGACCGGTGTCTGGCGGAGGTGGAGGCAGGACGAGGGGCCGTGGCCGGCTGGCCGGCGGTGGATACCCTGAAGGAGGTAGACACCCGCGGACGGATCGTCCGAACGCCGGACCGGGAGAGGATCTGGCATGCCCAGACCCCCCAGGTGTTTCCCCGGGACCTGGTGATGCGGGCCTACCGGGAGGCCTGGAAAGAGGGCAGGGAGAACACCGACGATGCCGCCCTGGTTGAGGCCGTGGGAGGGGAGGTGGTCATGGTGGCTGCAAGCCCCTACAATCTGAAGGTCACGCGCCCCGAGGACCTGGTCATGGCCCAGGCCTTCCTTTCTCTGGTGGACGACGGATGAGACCCAGGATCCTGGACATATGGGGGAATCCGCCGGATCCGGCCCTCCTGGGCATGGTGGCCCGGCACCTGGAAGAGGGAGGACTGGTGGCCATGCCAACGGAGACGGTGTACGGATTCGGATGCGCTCTGCAGGACGGGGCGATCCAGGAAGTGCAGCGTCTGAAGGGGCGGGGGCCTGAGAAGCCCTTCCTCGTCCTGGTTCCGGGGCCGGAGACGGTTCCGGACCTCTCCTGGACGCCCCAGGCACGGGAGCTTGCCCTGGCGTTCTGGCCCGGTGCCCTGACCCTGATCCTCAGGGACCCGAAGGAGGTGTTCCCCCCGGGCGTCCGTAGCCAGGACGGGTCGGTGGCCCTGAGGGTCAGCTCCCATCCCGTGGCTCGAGGCGTGGTGAAAACCCTGGGCGAGCCCGTGGTCTCCACCAGCGCCAATCCACCCGGAGGCCTGCCGGCCCTGACGGCGTCGCAAGCCGAGGAGACGGCGGCTATCCTGGGCGCCGGGGACGATGTCTGGATTCTGGACGGGGGAAGCCTCTCCCCGTCGGATCCCTCCACCCTTGTCGACTGCACGGAATCCGAGCCGGTGGTCCGACGGCCCGGCGCCGTGTCCCTGAATCACCTCCGTCGCATACTCCCCGATATCCATGGCCCCTCCTGATTCCAAGACCGAACTCCCGGCTCGCATCCTCTTCGTGTGCAGCGGAAACACCTGCCGTAGCCCCCTTGCCGAGGTCCTGGCCCGACATCTGGCCCGGGAGCTCGGGGTGGATTCCGTGGAGGTCCGCTCCGCCGGGACCTCCACCGTGGCGGGTCTCCCAGCCAGTGGGGGGGCTCTCCGGGCCGCCCGGCGCCACGGGCTGAGCCTGGAGGACCACGAGTCCACACCCCTGGCATCGGAGTTGGTGGAGTGGGCCGATCACATCTTCACCATGGGGTCCACGCATCTCCACACCGTTCGGGAGATGGGCGGGACCGGGAAGAGTGCCCTCCTGGGTGCCTACGCCCGGGGCGGGACCCCTGCGGAAAACGATCTCTCCGTGCCCGATCCTTTCGGCGGTGACGACGAAATCTACGAGGAGACCTACCAGACACTGGTGATCTACGTGGGGCTGATCCTGAATCGCCTGATGTCGGAGGACTCCCCATGAGGGGGCTCGTCACCTCCCGGAGCCGAGTCCTGGCTCTCATCGGCGACCCGGTGGCTCACTCCCTGTCCCCGGTGATCCAGAACGCAGCCCTGGAGGCTATGGGGTTCGACGGCATCTACGTCGCCCTTCGCAGCCGAGTAGAGGAGCTCCACGGGCTCGTACGGGGCCTGGCCCTTGGGGGGGGAGGGGGCAACATCACGCTTCCCCACAAGGAGAAGGCGGCCACGGTTCTGGATGTCCCCTCTCCGGCGGTGCGCCGGACCGGGGCCTGCAACACCTTCTGGTTCCAGGACGGGAAGATCCACGGAGACAACACCGACGTCGAGGGGTTCACCCGGGCCCTTTCCGCATTTCTGGGAGGCCCTCCGGGTGGGGAGAAGGTCCTGCTTCTGGGAGCCGGGGGAGCCGCCCGGGCCTGCCTCATGTCCCTCATGGACGAGGGGGTGGGCGAGGTTCACATCCTCAATCGGACCCGGGAGCGGGCCCGGGCCGTGTCACGGCGCCTGGGAGGGGATCGGGTCCGGGTTCTGGACGGTCCCCGGGAGTCGGAAGGGGAGGATTACGATCTCGTTCTCAATGCCACCCGCCTGGGGTTGGATGCGGATGATCCCCTTCCCCTGGATCTGGAGACGTTGAGCCGAGCCGGCGCCGTCTTCGATCTGGTCTACCGGGCCCGGGCGACCCCCTTCGTGGAGCACGCCCGGGAAAGAGGCGTCCGGGTGACCGACGGCAAGGAGATGCTCTTGCATCAGGGAGCGGTGGCCTTTCAGCGGTGGTGGGGAGAGGAGCCTCCCCTGGAGGTGATGCGAGGGGCGCTGGAGGAGGTCATGGCCCGGTGAGGAGCACGGAGGTGGGTCGGGAGCTCCTCCGTCTCTTCCTTCCCCGGGCATGTCTGGGCTGTGGCGAGAGGGTCGCCCCCGAGGAGGGGGAAGCCCTGGTCTGCGGCCGCTGCAAGACCCTCTTGAGGTCCCCGCCTTCCCCCTGGTGTCCCCGGTGTCAGATGACCCTGGGCACGGGTCATCCCCAGGGGGAATCTTGCCTGGAGTGCCAGGGCTGGCCCGAGATCCTGGCCTCCAGTCGCTCCGCGGTGGTCCTGGAGCCCCCGGCGGATGCCCTGGTGCATGCACTGAAGTACCAGGGCTGGCGCGGTCTGGGGGCCCTCATGGCACGGCGCATGGCCCGGACCCGGCCCGGCACTCGGGAGGACCCCCTCCTGGTTCCGGTTCCCACGACCCTGCGGCGTCAACGGATTCGAGGCTACAACCAGGCGGAGATCCTGGCTCTGGACCTCTCCCGCCTCCTGGATCGCCCACTCCTGAAAGCCCTTCGTCGGCCCGGCGGGGCATCCCAGGTCCGGCTCACCCCAAGGGAGAGAGCCCGCAACGTCCGGGAAGCCTTCCAACCGGTGGTGGAAACAAGCTCCCGAATTCGGGGTCGTAGCGTTATTCTCGTGGACGACGTCCTCACCACCGGAGCAACGGCGAGGTCGGCGGCCGGGGTTCTGGGCAAAATGGGGGTCGGGGAGGTCCATGTCCTCACCTTCGCCCGGGCCATGCCCTATTCGGAGAAGAGTCGTCGGTTGCCGGATCTCCGGTAGCTGCCGGGAGCCGGCGAGAAACACGTTTCCATCACATCCTGCAGACAAGAGAGCGCAGAGGAGAACCCGTACATGCCCCTTCGAGTTGCCATCAACGGATTTGGACGGATCGGACGACTGGTCCTGCGGGCGGCCAAGCAGGCGGGCCGGGAGGATCTGGATTTCGTGGCGGTGAACGACCTGACGGACAACCGGACCCTGGCCCATCTCCTGAAGTACGACTCGGTCCACGGCATCTATCCCGGCACCGTGGAGGCCACGGACACCGGGCTGGTCGTGGACGGTGACGAGCTCCGGGTGTTCAGCGAGAAGGACCCGGCGGACCTTCCCTGGGACGAGCTGGACGTGGACGTGGTGGTGGAATCCACAGGGCGCTTCCGGGACCGGGAGGGAGCGGGGAAGCACCTCCAGGCCGGCGCAAAGAAGGTGGTGATCAGCGCCCCGGCGAAGCAGGAAGATGTCACCATCGTGCTGGGGGTGAACCAGGAGCGATACGACCCGGACAACCACCACATCATCTCCAACGCCTCCTGCACCACGAACTGTCTCGCCCCCGTGGTGAAGGTCATCCTGGATTCCTTCGGCATCCGCCGGGGCCTCATGACCACGATTCACTCCTACACGAACGATCAGGTCATGCTCGACGGGCCCCACAAGGACCTCCGCCGGGCCCGGGCCGGGGCCGTCTCCATGATTCCCACCACCACGGGTGCCGCCAGGGCCACGGCTCTGGTCATCCCAGAGGTGGAAGGGAAGATGGACGGGATGGCCATCCGGGTACCGACGCCGGACGTCTCCCTGGTGGATCTGACCGTGGAAGTGGAGAAGGAGACCACGGTGGAAGGGGTGAACCAGGCCTTTCGGGAGGCGGCCGGGGGGGCCATGAAGGGGATTCTCCATGTGTCGGAGGAGCCCCTGGTGTCGGTGGACTTCACCAGCCATCCGGCCAGCTCCATCCTGGATGCTCCCAGCACCGCCGTCATGGACGGCCGCCTGGTCAAGGTGCTCTCCTGGTACGACAACGAGTGGGGGTACTCGGAGCGGGTGGTGGACCTGGTGAGGTACGTGGGGGAGAGGCTGCGGTAGCAGGATCATGAGCGAGGGGTTGCGCCAACTCCCCTCAATTTCCCTCGCCTCCCCTCGTGGAGTGAGGGGACCCCGGTAGGGCCGTTTCCCTGCCCGGGGATGGACCGGCAGGGGGTGGGAGACCCGGCTTCCTTTCCGTGTGGAGAGGTGTAAGGAGGGGACCGGGTTCCCCGTATGAAGCAGTGATGACGATTCAGGAGAGGGTTCACGTGCGTCCCGGCCAGAAGACATCGACCCAGGCCGGTTCCGATCTGCCCGGGGACTTCGAACGGTGGTTCAAGGACTACCGTTCCACAGTCTACCGATACGTGCGGTTCCGGGTGGCCTCCCGGGAGGCGGCCGAGGACGTGACCTCCGAGGTCTTCGTCAAGGCTCTCCGGGCCCTGGATCGTTACGAGCCGGAGCGGGCATCCCCCAGGACCTGGCTTCTGCGCATCGCACGAAACGCCGTCACCGACCATCTCCGGTCCTTGAGGCGTCGGTCCTCTCTCCACGTGTCCCTGGACCGGATTCCGGATCTGGTCGCCGATCTCCCGAGCCAGGAGGAGCGGGTGATGCGGGAGGAGCGGATCCAGCTCCTCCTGAACGCCAACCGGGAGCTTCGCCCCGGGGACCAGGAGATCCTCTCGCTCCGGTACGGGGCCGAGCTCACCAACCGTGAGATCGCCGAAACTCTGGGAATCACCAACAACGCCGTCGCCGTTCGTCTTCACAGGGCCCTGGCCCGGTTGAAGGACGCGGTGGATCGGCAGCAGTCCGAACAGCCGTGAGGGAAACGTCATAGATGAAGAGACCATCCGAGCCATCCGATTCGGACTTCAGGGAATCCCTCTTCAGGGAATCCCTGTCCCCGGATCTGCGGGCCCTGGACGCCGAGCTCTCCTCCATCCGCATCGAAGAGCGGGCCTCCTTCGGCCCTGAGCTGAAGGCGGAGCTGGAACGGGTTCAGGGAGAGATCCCGGAGGGGGTCTCCCCGAGCCGTCGGGCCTGGATCAGACCGCTCCTGGCAGCGTGTCTGGGAGGACTCATGATTGTCGGGGTGGCCGTACCCGGAGCCCGGGCATCGGTGGCCCGTCTGGTCCGGACCGTCCTGGAGGAGGCCGCCCCCTCCGTGTTCTCCTCCCCGCCCGAGCCCCGTCTCCCGGGAATCCGGGTGGACGAGCCGGAAGTCCTCTCGTCGGAGGGTGTGACCCGTACCGTCCTGTCACCTCCCATGCTGGATGAGGAGGAGGATCCCATGCCGACGGAGGCCGGCGCCATGCCGGAGGTGGAGTTCACCTTCCCCGAGCTGTTCCACCGCCAGGAGGCGGAGAACATCGTGGCCTCCTTCTACCCCAGGCCCCTCCAGCAGGCCGGGATCGGCGGATCCGTGCGGCTCCTTCTCTGGGTGGATACGCTGGGGACGGTGGACCACGTCCAGATGCGGGAGGGATCCGGCTACCGGACCCTGAACCTGGCGGCCATGAGAGCGGCCCAGCAGCTCCGCTTCCGACCGGCTACCCGCTCGGGCACGCCGGTGGGGACCTGGGTGGAGTTCACGGTCCAGTTCGTGCCACCCCGTTCCCAGGGACCACGGGATCTGGATCCCGTGGACGATCCCGGGCCGGGAGGCTCCTGACCCGAATCCGTCTTCCGGTGTATGAGCGCCCCTCCGGTCCCTGTTGTGGGGCCGGAGGGGCCGTTTCTATCTTGCGGCCGAGCCCTGCGGCCTCCGGCTGCTTCTCACAGTGAATCCAGGAGCCACACCCCCATGCCAGTCAAGACCATCGAGGACCTGGACCGGGGAGAGATCTCCGGCAAAAGGATCCTGGTCCGGGTGGATTTCAACGTCCCCCTGGATGACGGACGCATCACCGACGACACCCGGATCACCCGGGCCCTCCCCACCCTCGTCCATCTCCTGGAACGGGGCGGACGGGTGGTGGTCATGTCCCACCTGGGACGGCCCAAGGGAAAGGCGAATCCCGATCTCTCCCTGGAGCCCGTGGCTCGTCATCTCCGGGAGAGATTGGACTTTCCTGTGACCTTCTCTCCGGACCTGGTGGGGGACGAGGCCCGGGAAGCGGCACGGGGTCTGGAGGATGGCGAGCTCCTGCTGCTGGAGAACACCCGCTTCCACCCCGGGGAGACCCGGAATGACCCGGAGCTGGCGAAGCAGCTGGCGGACCTGGGAGACGTGTACGTGAACGACGCCTTCGGAACGGCCCACCGGGCCCACGCCTCCACGGTGGGCGTGGCGGAAGCCCTCCGTGAGCGGGGCTGCGAGGCCGTAGCCGGGTTCCTCATGGAGAAGGAGATGGAATACCTGGACCGGTCCCTCCAGGATCCGGTACGCCCCTTCGTGGCCATTCTGGGCGGGGCGAAGATTTCCGGGAAGATCGATGTCATCCAGGCCCTCCTGCCCCGGGTGGACCGTCTCCTCATCGGGGGCGCCATGGCCAACACCTTCTTCAAGGCCCTGGGCCTGGAAGTCGGTGAGTCCCTGGTGGAGGAGGATCGTGTGGAGCTGGCCCGTTCCACCCTGGAGAAAGCCGGAGACAAGCTGCTCCTCCCCGTGGACTGTGTCGTGGCCGACGAGATCGCCCCGGATGCCGGGACCCGGGTGGTGGCCCGCTCCGAGGTTGGAGAGGCCGATGGGATCGGAGACGTGGGCCCCGAGACCCGAGATCTCTTCAACCAGGAACTGAAGGAGGCCAGGACGGTGGTCTGGAACGGGCCCATGGGGGTCTTCGAGATGGAGCCCTTCGCCCAGGGGACGTTGGCCGTGGCTCGGGGCGTGGCCGGGGTCACCCGGGCCGGAGGTACCACCATCGTCGGGGGGGGAGACTCGGCTTCGGCGGTGGAAAAGGCCGGGGTGGCCAGCGAGATCAGCCACGTGTCCACGGGAGGAGGAGCCTCCCTGGAGCTTCTGTCGGGTGCGGAGCTTCCCGGGCTCACGGCCCTGGACCGAGAGGAAGGAGAGGCGACATGAGTGCCCCAACCGTGATAGCCGGAAACTGGAAGATGAACCTGGACGTTCGCCGGACCCGGGAGTTCTTCCAGGGCCTGTCCCTGGACGCCACCTCGTGGAACGGCAACCCGCCCACCTTTCTCATCTTCCCGCCGGCTCTCTCCCTTGCCGCTGCTCTGGAGAGCCGGCCCCTGGAGCCGGAGATCGGCCTGGGTGTCCAGAACATCCACTGGGAGGAGTCGGGAGCGTTCACCGGGGAGCTCTCCGCCTCCATGGCCCGGTTCGCCGGAGCCACGCATGTCCTGGTGGGTCACTCGGAGCGCCGTCATCTCTTCGGGGAAACGGATGAGGAGGTCCGGCGAAAGGTGAAAGCCGCCCTGAACGAAGGACTCACGCCCGTCGTCTGTCTGGGGGAAACCCTGGAGGAGCGGAAGGCGGATCGGGTGGAGGGGGTGATTCTGGAACAGCTGGACGCTTTCCTCCCGGTGCTACAGGAGCATCGGAACCAGCCCTCCATGGTGGCCTATGAGCCGGTGTGGGCCATCGGAACGGGAGAGACGGCCACCCCGGAGGACGCCGCCGCCGCCCACCGGGTTCTCCGGGATCGACTGGTGGAGGTTCTCGGAGAGGACCGGGCCGGGGCGCTTCCCCTCCTCTATGGGGGGAGCGTGAAGCCGGACAACGCCCGGGAGCTGTTGGAAGCCCGGGACGTGGACGGGGTCCTGGTGGGAGGGGCCAGCCTGGATCCTGACTCCTTCGCCGGGATCGCCCGGGCGGCCGCCCCCTGATCCAGGATTCGAGGCTCGGCATCCGTTGACAGAAGGCAGGCTCCAGGCGACGTTATCAAGCTGCGCACGTCAACAACGGGATAAGGGGAATGTACTGGTTTCTGCTGGCCCTTCTGGTTCTTGACGGACTCTTTCTGGGTGTCGTCATCCTCCTCCAGTCCGGAAAGGGTGGAGGCCTCGCCGCCATGGGCGGAGGTGTGACCGCCACCGAGGGGATCCTGGGGGGGCGACAGGCCACCACGGTCCTCATTCGGGCCACCTGGACGGCCGGAGCCGCTTTCATGGTCCTGGCCCTGGTCCTGTCCATCCTCTCCTCCCGAGCCCAGCAGCCCGATTCCGTGCTCATGGAGGAGATGCAGCAGACGGCACCGGCTCCGGAGCCCCTCCTCCCGGGAGTCGGAGATACGTCCGGGGGATCCGGGGGCGGTGGGGAAGGTACCGGTGGGGCCGGCGAACCCCTGGAGATTCCGCCCCCCGGCGGTTCCTCGGATGCCGGTGGTGGCGGCGACGAAGGAGCCGGAGGGGGACCGGGGCTTCCCTGACTCTGGAAGGGGAAGAGTCCCCGGCAGCGAGAATAGCCCTCCCGTATCACCCATCATCCTGGAACAAAGCGTTGGAAGATCACGGCCCTGGCCGGGCCCCGAGCCCCCCGTCCGTTCCCGGGGCGGAGGATCTGGACCGGCACGACCTCCTGGAGATCTTCCGGGCCCTCGTCCTGGCCCGGGCAGCGGAAGAACGCCTGGAGACCCTCTTCCGACAGGGTCACATCGGCGGAGGGCTCTACCGTTCCCTGGGCCAGGAGGCCGTCAGCGTGGGAGCCGTCTACGCCCTCCGTCGTCGTCAGGACGGGACCGGAGACGTCCTGGCCCACACGATTCGGGACACGGGAGGCCTCTTTCTCATGGGGGGAACTCCCCGGGAGTATTTCCGCCAGTACCTGGCCCGAGCCACCGGGCCCACCCGGGGCAAGGAAGCCAATGTCCACTGGACGGATCTGCAGCGGGGATTCGTGGGTCCCGTCTCCCCTCTGGGGACCATGGTGGGCGTCATGGCCGGCATCACCCTCTCGTTCAAGATCCGTCGCCAGGATCGGGTGGGCATGGTGTTCTACGGGGACGGAGCCTCCTCCACCGGTGCCTGGCACGAGGGGCTGAACCTGGCCGGGGTTCAGGAATGCCCCATGGTCGTGGGTCTGGCGGCCAACGGCTATGCCTTCTCCACCCCCACCCGGAAGCAGACCCGGGCCCGTAGCTTCGCCCTTCGAGCCCAGGGCTACGGGATCACCGGGGAGTCGGTGGACGGCAACGATGTCCTTGCGGTCTACCAGGCCGCCCGCCGGGCCGTGGATCGAGCCCGGGAGGGCCGGGGGGTGACCCTGTTGGAGTTCCTCACCTACCGCCGGAAAGGCCACGCCCAGCACGATTCCCAGGACTACGTTCCCCCGGAGGAGATCCGGTCCTGGGAGTCCAGGGATCCCATCCGACTCTTCGCCCACCGCCTGGTCCAGGAGCAGGGGGTGCCTCCGGCAGAGCTGGAAGCCATGGGAGAGGAAGCGGAAGAGGAGGTGGCTGCGGCAGCGGAGGAGGCTCTCGGGGAGCCCTATCCGGAAGGAGAACAGGCCCTGGAGGGGGTCTATACCGACCTCTCCGCCCCGCCTCCCTGGACCCGTCGCCCGGGGCCGGATCCCAGACCCGAGGAGGTCTGGCGGATTCGGGGGAAGGAGTGAGAGAGTGAGCGCCCGCCTCCCGGTGCCGCCCCACGTCTCGAAGACCCGTCGGGGAGAGGCCGTCACCGTCCTGGAAGCCGTGAGCGAGGCCCTCTGGGAAGAGATGGAACGGGACGAGAACGTCTTCCTCCTGGGGGAAGACATCGGCGTCTACGGCGGAGCCTTCAAGGCCACCCAGGGGTTCCAGGAGCGGTTCGGGGAGCTCCGGGTCATGGACATGCCCATCTCGGAAGCCGGGTTCACCGGAGCGGCCGCCGGAGCGGCCCACATGGGGATGCGGCCGGTGGTGGAGATGCAGTTCATGGACTTCATCGGCCCGGCGGTGGATGTGATCACCAACTACCTGGCTACCTCCCTGTACCGGGGTAGCGGCCCCCTTCCCGTGGTGATCCGGGGACCGTCGGGAGGGGGGAACCGGGGTGGGCCCTTTCACTCCCAGAATGTGGAGATGCTCTTCTTCCACACTCCGGGGTTGAAGCTGGTCTACCCCAGCAATCCCCGCGACGCCAAGGGACTCCTGAAGGCCGCCATTCGAGACGACAACCCGGTGATTGTCCAGGAACACAAGGGACTGTACCGGGCTCCGGCCCTCCGGGAGGTGCTCCCCCGGGAGGACTTCACGGTACCCCTGGGGAAGGCCCGGACCGTGCGGGAGGGGACGGACCTGACCCTGGTGACCTATGGGAAGATGGTGCACCAGGCCCTGGAGGCGGCCCGGACCCTTTCGGGTCGGGAGGGGGTTGAAGTGGAACTGCTGGATCTCCGGACCCTCCTTCCCCTGGACGAGGAAGCCATCGTGGCAAGCGTCCGGAAGACGGGGAAGCTCCTGGTGGTCCACGAGGACACCCGGACCGGGGGGATCGCCGGAGAGATCGCCATGCGTGTCAACGAGAGGGCGTTCGAATGGTTGGACGGTCCCATCCTCAGGGTGACCGCTGCAGACACGCCGGTGCCGTATTCCGGGACGCTGGAAGACTATGTCCTTCCCCAGGTCCCGGACATCGTCACGGCGGCGAGGTATCTTGCCAAGTATTGAGGGTATGGTAAACTGAAATCCTGCTCGGCTTCCCCCGGCGCCCCAGGGCAAGCGGGGGATCCGACGCCGGTCTCGAGTCGAGGACGAACCACAAGCTGGAGAGACGAGGTTGGCCCGCATCGAAGTCCCCATGCCCCAGATGGGCGAATCCATCGCCGAGGGCACCGTATCCAGGTGGCTGAAGAAGAAGGGTGAGAAGGTCCAGAGGGACGAGCCCATCCTGGAGATCTCCACCGATAAGGTGGACGCCGAGATCCCTTCCCCCGAGGAAGGCGTGCTGGTCGAAGTCCTGGTGGAGGAAGGGGAGACGGTGGAAGTGGGCACCATTGTGGCCTACCTGGACCCGGACGCCGAGGCGGGAGCCGGTGCCGGAGAGGGAGAGGCGGAGGGGGAACAGCCCGCCGCGGACACCGCCGAGGCCCCGGGCCAGGAGGCCTCTCCCGAGCTTGAGCCGGCGGCCCCGGAGGCCGCCACCGAGGAGGCTCCTCAGGCGACCCCCCAGGCGGAGCTCCGGGAGCCTGCCGAAGAGGAGGAGAAGGAGGAGGCCCCTGCCGCCCCGGAAGGTCCGGAGACCGCCGAGGAACGCTTGAAGACCCGTTCCACCCCGGTGGTCCGGAGGATCGCCGAGGAACACGGGGTGGATCTCTCCCGGGTGGAGGGGACGGGACACGCCGGACGGGTGACGAAGCAGGACATCCTGGCCTACATCGAGGGACGGGGCGAGGAAGGGGAGGAAGAGCCGGCGGCCGGGACGACGGCACCGGAGGTGGCAGCGGAGGCCGAGGCCCCGGAGACGCCTTCTGCCAAGGCCCCGTCCGCGCCCTCGGCTCCCTCGGACCTCTGGACCCGCTTCTACAACGAGGTCCAGCACCCGGAGTTCCCGGTGCGATCGGCGGACGACGTGGAGACCATGGACAAGATCCGGCGCCTCACCGCCGAGCACATGGTCCTGGCCAAGCGGGTGGCGCCCCACGTCCATTCCTTCATCGAGGTGGACTTCACCCGCATCGACGGCATCCGAGGGGCGAACAAGGCCCGCTGGGCGGAGCAGGGTGCCAAGATCTCCTTTACCGCCTTCGTGGTCTGGGCTTGCTCCCGGCTCCTCAGGGAGTTCCCCCAGGTCAACGGCACCGTCTCCGGAAACAACCTCATCTACAGGGGCAACGTGAACGTCGGGGTCGCCGTGGACCTGGACCCGGGTCTGATCGTGCCGGTGATCCGGGACGCCGACGACCTGAGCCTGGTGGGAATCGGCCGCCGAATCATGGATCTGGCCGAGCGGGCCCGCTCCCGTCAGCTGAACCCGGACGAGATCCAGGGGGCCACCTTCTCCATCACGAACCCGGGGGTTCTGGGCACCTTCGTAGGCATGCCCATCATCCCCAAGGGTACGTCCGCCATCCTGGGTACCGGCGCCATCGAGAAACGGGTGGTGGTCGTGGAGGACCCGGAAACGGGGACCGACTCCATGGCCATTCGGAAACGGTGCATGTTCTCTCTGGGCTACGATCACCGGATCGTGGACGGAGCGGACGCCGCCCGCTTCCTGGCTCGTCTCAAGGAGCTCCTGGAGACCTTCCCGGAGGATGCCTGAGGACGAGGGCCCCCCGGTCCAGGTCCGGCGCCTGGGGAGCGTGCCCTACCGTCAGGGCCTGACTCTGCAGGAAGCGAGGGTCCGGGAGAGACGGGAGGGCAAGATCCCGGACCAGCTCCTCCTCCTGGAGCACCCCCATGTCATCACCCTGGGGAGCTCCGCCCAGGAGGACCACCTGCTCCTGACTCCCCAGGAGCTCATCGCCCGGGGCGTGGAGCTCTGCCAGGCCGGGCGGGGGGGAGACGTCACCTACCACGGGCCGGGACAGCTGGTGGGATACCCGATCCTGGCCCTCCGAACCCACGAAAAGGACCTCCACCGGTACCTGAGGGACCTGGAAGAGGTGTTGATCCGGGCCCTGGCGGCCTTCCATGTCCAGGCGGGAAGGGAAGAGGGATTCACCGGCGTCTGGGTCCCGGAGGGGAAGCTGGCGGCCATCGGGGTCCGGGTGTCCTCAGGGTGGATCACCTCCCACGGCTTCGCCCTGAACGTGGACCCGGATCTCTCCCGGTTCTCGGCCATCGTCCCCTGCGGCATCCAGGAGCGTCCCGTGACGTCCCTGAGCCGAGTCCTGGACCGTCAGGTCTCCCAGGAGGAGGTGATCCCCCGGGTGGTCCAGGCGTTCGGGGAGGTGTTTCGGCGCACGATGGTTGTTGTCTAGACAACAATCCCGCCGGGGGGAAAGGGAGGCGGGAAGGAGGGTGCGGGCGTAGGGTTTTTCGAAATCTCCATCCCCGTCCAGGGCTGTCTCAAGGGATCGATGGTCCCATATCAATTTGTTTACTCCCTGTTACAACCGGCGGAGCTTCATATCATATGACAAGTCTTAAAACCAAACATGACAATGGCTTGAGGCGTATCATCCGTCTTTCCCGTTTCCGTAGAGAGAATCCTTGACGGCTGGGGGGAGGGGAGTGAATGATGTGGATGCATTCCTGATGCGGCCTGCGGAAACGATGGCGATGGCCATCCTCCAGCAGAGCAGGAATGAGAGCCAATGAGCGGGACGCCGTTACGTTGGTAGCCTGGTAGGTCTTGGAGCCGCCAGGCCGGCAGAGAGGTTGCTGGTTTCTGTCGAGCCCCGTCAGCTGCGGGGAGCCTGAGCCGCTGACCGCGCGGCACAGGGCAAGGGATGAGACCTCCACCGTCCGCACGTGGACGGGTCCAAGAAGGAGTCGAGTCTCGCCAGCAGAACTGAGAGCCCCGGTGGCGGCGTGCCGTGCCGGGGTTCTCTTTTTTTGTCCCCCCCCAACCCTGCGGCCCTCCATGTTTGGCCGTCCCTCCTCCCGCACCCCCCGGGCCATCCGGGAGCCGGTCCCCTACCCGGAGTCCTCCAGGAATCCGTCCCGGGGAAACCCGTCGTCGTCCGGGGGGAGGTCCTCGAAGAAATCCATGTATTGCTCCTGCTCCTCCCGGCGCGTCTCCAGCCAGTCCTTGAAGCCGGAGGCCACCAGACCCTTCGAGCCATCCTGCTTCCGGGCAGCCCGAACCGCCAGGTAGTTGGCATACTCGTTCCGGGGGTGACCGGCGTGGCCCCGGACCCATACCCACTCCACCCGGTGCCGGTCCCGGGCTCGATCCAGGGTCTTCCAGAGGGCCAGGTTCTCCGGGGGCCCTCCCTTCCGCTTCCAGCCCCGGGACTTCCAGCCGGGAACCCACTCCGTGATGCCCTTCACCAGGTACTGGCTGTCCGAGACGAACCGCACCCGGCAGGGCCGTTTCAGGAGCTCCAGGGCCCGGATGGCGCTCTCCAGGGCCATCCGGTTGTTCGTGGTAGCGGGCCGGGACACCCAGAAGTCCCTTCGCTCCCAGGCCGCTTTCCTCCAGAACTCCATCAACCCGGCGGCACCCCCCGGATTCGCCCGTCCCTGGAACTGGTTGCCCAGACACGATTCGTCGGCATGGATGCAGACAGGGAGAAGATCCTTCATTGACAACCTCGTCTCGACCGAACGCAACGGGAGGACGGAAGATGGGGCCTGCCTCGCTTGACGACCAGGGAAGCGCACCTAGATTTCCGCCCTGTTCTTCCCCTTTCAAGCGCTGTTGAACCAGGGGACAGCCCCGGCGAGAGGCTGCCCCGGCTCGCCTCCCTGGATCAGCGGTCCTGCACCGGACGGGACTCCCGTGACCCGATCTGCCCATGGCCCCCCTGCCCATGGCCCCCCTGGCCGCGGCTCCCCGTGCTTCCTCCTCCTGGAGGACGGCACTCTGTTTCCTGGGACGGCCCTGGGGGCCCCGGGACCGACGTTGGGGGAGGTGGTCTTCAACACGTCCATGACCGGCTATCAAGAGGTTCTCACCGACCCCTCCTACGCCGGCCAGCTCGTGACCATGACCTATCCCCTGGTGGGCAACTACGGGGTGAACCCCGACGACGAGGAGGCCCGGGAACCTCGGGTGGCGGGGTTCATCGTTCGGGAGCTTCCGCCCATCCACAGCTCCTGGAGGGCCCGGAGCTCCCTGGAGGAGTATTTGATGGAGAAGGGGGTGGTGGGCATCGCCGGTGTCGACACCCGGGCTATCACCCGGCACATCCGGTCCCGAGGGGCCATGCGAGGGGGCATCTTTCCCGCCGGCAGCGACCAGGCTCGGGCCCGGGCCGGAATCCTGGATCATCCCCCCATGGAGGGCCTGGATCTGACCTCCGGGGTGTCCACCTCCGAACCCTACGAGATCCCGCCTCCAGGCCCGGAAAGATTCCATGTCATGGCCTATGACTTCGGGGTCAAGGCCCACTCCCTCCGTCTCCTATCCCAGCGGGGCTGCCGGGTTACGGTCCTCCCCGGGAACACGTCCGTCGAGGATCTCCTGCGAGCCGATCCGGACGGCCTCTTCATCTCCAACGGCCCCGGAGATCCGGGGGCGGTAGAGCAAGCCCAGGACGCCATCCTCCAGCTCTCGGAACGAGGGACCCCGGTGTTCGGGATCTGTCTCGGACACCAGCTCATCGCCCGGGCCTTCGGCGGGACCACGTACAAGCTTCCCTTCGGCCACCATGGTGGGAACCACCCGGTGAAGCGTTTGGACGGGGGAACGGTGGAGATCACGGCCCAGAACCACGGCTTCGCCGTCCGGCGTGACGACCACGGGGAGATCCCCGGGGCGCCGGATCTTCGACTCACCCACGTGAACCTCTACGACGGCACGGTGGAAGGGCTGGCCCACCGGACTCGGCCCGTGTTCTCCGTTCAGTACCATCCTGAAGGGGCCCCGGGCCCCCACGACAGTCGCTACCTCTTCCATGAGTTCATCCGACTCATGATTGGGGAGGATTCATGACCCTACGGCCCCGGGGATGAGTTTCGGTCCCAGGAAGCAGGCTTGACGGTCCAGGGATCAGTAGGTTACCCTGCCTGCCTTTCATGGCCCGAGGGCCTTACCTCATTCGGGCCACGCACTTATAGGGAATGCCCGGGGCCCTTCGGGGACCCCTTTCGTGGCCATTACCAGGTTGCCGCAGGAGAGATCCTCCCGGAGGAATGGATGACGAAGGCGGACCTAGTTGAGCAGGTGGCGGAAGCCATCGGACCAGGGATCACGAAGAAGGATTGCGCCTTGGTTGTGGATGGCTTCCTGAACGCCGTGAAGCGAGCGCTGGCTGAGGGGGAGAACATCGAGATCCGGGGCTTCGGGACCTTCAAGGTCAGAAAGCGGAAGGCCCGCATGGCTCGGAACCCCAGGACCGGGGAGCCCGTGGAGGTGCCCTCCCGATTCGTGCCGGTCTTCAAGCCCTCCAAGCACCTCCGCAACAAAGTGGCCAAGGGAGGCCCGCCGGCCGGGGACTGATCCGCCGGCATGGGGTGGAAGGGCGGAAGTGGAAAGGGAGGACCTGACGAGCCGTCTCCCTCTCGGTCGTCAGGGGATCAACGCTGCAGAAAGGCCACGGTCACCGGAGCCGGGGGCGGGAGGCCCCCGGCTCCCTCCACGTCCGTGGGTGTTTTAACGAATTCCAGACCCTCGACATCAGAAGAATACAGTGGAGGCCGCAACCCCGAAGGGTCAGGGCACGGACCATGAGCTGGTGGCTCGGGCTCGGGACGGCGACTCCCGGGCCATGGACCGGCTGGTGTCCAGACACCACGGGAGCGTCTTCCGAGTGGCGCTGCTCATTCTCAAGGACGAGGACCTTGCGGCGGATGCGGCCCAGGAGGCGTTCATCAAGGCTCTTCGGGGGCTGAAGGGATTCAGGGGGGAGGCCTCGTTCAGGACCTGGCTGCTGACCATCGCCGCCAACGAAGCCAGGGGACTGCTGCGAAAGAGAGGTCGGCGGCGGGAGCAGGCCCTGGATGCCACGCCACCCGTGACCGCGGAGGAGAGGTCGGCGGAGGATGAGCTGGTTCGGAACGAGGAGCTTCGGGAGATCCGGGACATCCTGGACACCCTTCCGGAGAAGCAGCGGCAGGCGGTGGCGCTCCGGGTCTTCGAAGGGCTGAGCTTCCGGGAGGTGGGAGAGCTCATCGGCTCCAGCGAGGGAGCGGCCAGGGTCAACTACCACCACGGAATCCGGCGAATCAGGGAGACATTGGCATGAGCGGAGAGATCTGTGACAGGATCCGGGACCTGCTCCCCGCCTGGGCTTCCGAGGCCTTGCCAGGGGAGGAGAGAGCCATGGTGGAAAGCCACCTGGCCTCCTGCCGGGCATGCAGGGGGGAAGGGGAAGTGGTGTCCCGACTCCTTGAGGCTCGGCCCCGGGTCCCCCGGGGGCTGGAGGAGCGAATCCAGTCCCGCTTGCGGGAGGAGATGGTCCAGGATACCGGGCAGGACTCCCCCTTCGGCCCCCGGGAGCGTGGGGAGGAGGGAGCTCCGCCCGCCGGGTTCTCCGGCCGGCGTCCATTCGGATCCTGGATCCGGAGCTGGGCCCTGCCGGCTGCCGCCGTGGTGGTCCTGGCCCTGGGTATCGGCGTCCTCATGGACGGTATGGACGGTACCCCGGACGGCCTGGGACCCGAGCCCCGCCTGGAGCCGGTCCGGGTCGCTGCGGAAAGCCCGGCCCCGGAGGAGTGGCTATGGGACGACGGCATGGTGGCCGGGGCGCCCGTGCTGGAGGACCTGACGGAGGAAGAGCTCATGGCCCTTATCGAGGAGTTGGAAGGATGACCAGGAAGCCTCTGACCGGGGGCCGGATGGTGGCCCTGGTGGTTGGCGTTCTCTTCCTGTGGCCCTCCGGCCTGGCGGCCCAGGTGGTGCCCCCCGGGGGCCAGCGGGCCCGGGAGCTGGAGCGGCGCCTGGAGGCCCGGTTTCAGGACATGATCCAGGAACGGCTGGAGCTGGGCCCCGAAGAGGCTCGGAGACTCCAGAGTGTGATGGAGTCGTTCCGGGAGGACCGCATGACCCTGAACCGGGCCCAGAGCTCCCTCCGGCACCAGCTTCGGGACCCGGCCTTGCCGGACCTTACGGAGGAGGAGGCCCGGGAGATCCTCCGGGAGATGATCCGGCTCCAGGAGGAGGAGCTGGAGCTCTATCGGAGGGAGCAGGAGGAGCTCCTTTCCGTTCTCTCTCCCACCCAGCTGGTCCGGTTCTACAGTCTCCGGGAAGCCCTGGGTCGACGGTTGCGCCAGCTCCGGGAACGCCGGGGTGCCGGCACCATCGGAGGAGGCGCGGCTCCCTTCCGCTGACCAGGCCACGGGACTCCTCGCCGGCTGGGGCTCCTCCCTCCGTTGACGACCGGAGGCCGCTCATCTAGTGTTTTTCGGAGAGGGTGCTTCCGCCCTCTCCCCTTTTTCGCACCTCCCTGCAAGGTCATGCACATACGAGCCCTCTTCTTCGCGTCCTACGGGGAGATCCTGGGCACCCGGGAGCTGACGGTGGAGATCTCCAGGGCGTCCACGGTGGAGGCCCTGGTCCGGGAGCTTCGCTCCAGGGGCGAGCCGTTCTCTCGTCTTCCCCCCTCTCCCGTGGTGGCGGTGAACCGGGAGTACGCCCAGGAGGACACTCTCCTTCGGGAGGGGGACGAGGTGGCCTTCCTTCCGCCGGTGGCCGGAGGGTGATGCGGTGATCCGGACGGCTCTCACCCGAGAGGCCATCGAGCCCGAAGAGGTGCTCCGGGATCTCTCGACCCCGGAGGACGGCGCGGTTCTGCTGTTTCTGGGGGTGGTCCGAAATCACAACCGGGGTCGGGCGGTGGAGGGGCTGACCTACGAGGCCTACCGGGAGATGGCCGAGAAGGTCCTGGAGAGCCTGGTCTCCGAGGCCGAGGATCGCTACGGAACGGACCGGATCGTCCTCCTGCACAGAATCGGAGAGCTGTCGGTGGGCGAGGTGAGCACGGCCATCGCTGTGGCCACCCCCCACCGGGAGGAGGCCTACGCCGCTTCCCGGTACCTCATCGAGGAGCTCAAGGAGCGCCTTCCCGTCTGGAAGGAGGAGCGCTACCGGGGCGGAGAATCGGAGTGGGTGGGAGGACGGGAGCCGGGGAAGGGGGGAGGCGGGCCATGAAGGACCCCTTCGGACGCACCGTGGAGTACCTTCGGATCTCCGTCACGGACCGGTGCAACCTGAGGTGCGTCTATTGCATGCCCCGGAAGGGGCTCCCCTGGCTCCCGCGGGAGGGACTCCTGACCTACGAGGAGATCCGGGAGATCGTGGGAGTCATGGCCGGCCTGGGGCTGAAGCGGATCCGGCTCACGGGAGGAGAGCCCCTGGTGAGGAAGGACCTTCCCCACCTGGTGGAGCTCCTGTCCACGGTGTCGGGCATGGACGATGTGGGCCTGTCCACCAACGGAGTCCTCCTGGGGGAAATGGCCGCCCCTCTTCGAGAAGCCGGCTTGGACCGGGTGAACGTCTCTCTGGACTCCCTGAGGAGGGAGAGGGTGGAGGAGCTGACCCGGCGCCCCGGAACTCTGGAACGGATCATGGAAGGGCTGGAGGCCGCCGAGGACAGCGGCCTTCGTCCCATCAAGGTCAACGTGGTTCTCATTCGGGGAACGAACGACGACGAGATCGAGGACTTCGCTCGCCTCACCCTTCGGCGCCCCTGGCACGTCCGCTTCATCGAGCTCATGCCCACGGCTTCCAACCTGAAGCTGAGCGCCGGGAGCTTCTTCTCCTGCCAGGAAACTCTGGAACGCCTCCGGGCCCTGGGAGCGTTGGAATCCGTGCCCGGTCCCCGGGGGAACGGCCCGGCCCGCTACTTCCGGTTTCCGGAGGCTCGGGGCACGGTGGGGGTGATCAGCCCCATGAGCCACGCCTTCTGCAGGGAGTGCAACCGGATGCGTCTCACCGCCGACGGCCAGCTCCGCCCCTGCCTCTTCGGCTCCCTCCAGACGAACCTCCGGGACGCCCTGCGGAAGGGTGAGGACCTGGTTCCCCTGGTCCGGGAGACCCTTCGGAACAAACCCGAATCCCACGAGCTCGTCCGGGGAAGCTGTCGCGGTTCCGGAGGGCTCATCGCCCTCTCCCAGACCGGGGGCTGAGGACGCCCGCCTCTTCCGTGCCCGGGTGACCCGTGGGGCGGCCCCGGTCCCGCCTCCCGGCCCACTCCTTCAACCACGTTGACACCCCCCTGAGACCCGGGGTAGGTTGCGCCGGAAGCCCCTGTTTGGACCAAACCATTCCTCGGACCTTTGATTGGGGGACCGTATGAGCGCTGATAAGATCACCGTGGTCGGCGCCGGCCACGTCGGCGAGAGTTGCTCACTGCTTCTCAGCCAGCAGGAGCTGGCCAAGGAAGTCATCCTCATCGACATCGTCGAAGACATGCCCATCGGGAAGGGGCTCGACCAGTGGGAGAGCGCACCGGTGCAGGGCTTCGACAGTCGCGTGAAGGGGACCAACGACTGGGACGACGCCGCGGGATCGGACCTCTTCATCGTCACCGCCGGGGTTCCCCGGAAGCCGGGGATGAGCCGGGATGACCTCCTGAAGACGAACGCCGGCATCGTGAAGTCCGTGGGCGAGAACATCAAACGTGTGGCTCCGGACTCCATCGTCATCGTGGTGTCCAATCCCCTGGACATCATGGCCTACGTGGCCAGGGAGGCCACCGGGTTCCCCCGGGAGCGGATCGTGGGAATGGCGGGAATCCTGGACACGGCCCGCTTCCGCTCCTTCCTGGCTCTGGAGCTGGACGTGAGCGTGGAGGACATCCAGGCCCTGGTCCTGGGAGGCCACGGGGACAGCATGGTTCCCCTGGTGAGCTACGCCTCCATCAGCGGGATTCCCCTCACCTTCTTCCTCTCCGAAGACAAGCTGGAGCCCATCATCGAGAGGACCCGGAAGGGCGGCGGGGAGATCGTCGGCTACCTGAAGACCGGGAGCGCCTACTACGCTCCCGCCGCCGGCGCCGTCCAGATGGCCGAGGCCATCGTGAAGGACAAGAAGCGGATCCTTCCGTGCTCCGCCTTCCTCCAGGGGGAGTATGGCCAGGAGGGGATCTTCATCGGCGTACCCTGCAAGCTGGGGCGGGACGGCATGGAGGGCATCCTGGAGGTGCCCCTGAAGGACGATGAGGCCGAGGCTCTCAACAAGAGCGTGGAGCACGTCCGGGGAACCATGGACGCTCTGGCCCAGCTGGACTACTGAAGTCAGCTGCCAGGGGCGGCTCCGGATCCTCGGAGCCGCCCCTTCTCAAAGCTACCTGAGCAGCGGGAGAAGCGATGCGTCGCGTTATCGGTCTCTACCGCACGTCGGTAGGGAAGAAATTCTTCATGGCTGTGTCCGGGGTAATCCTCATCGGATTCCTCATCGCCCACATGATCGGGAACCTGAAGGTCTTCATGGGGGCCGAGTCCTTCAATCATTATGCGGAATACCTTCGGGAGGTCGGCTACCCCATCCTTCCCCACAAGGCGGGTCTGTGGATTTTCCGGATCGTACTCCTGGGGGCCGTGGGCATCCACATGCTGTCTGCCCTCCAGGTCTACCTCCAGAGCCGTCCGGCCCGGGGTGGGAAGTACAAGAAGGAGGATGATCTCTCCTTCTCCTATGCCTCCCGGACCATGAGGTGGGGAGGGCTCATCATCCTCGCCTTCGTGGTCTACCATCTCCTGCATTTCACCACGGGGGACGCCCATCCCGAGTTCATTGTCGGAGATGCCTACAGGAACGTGGTCATCGGATTCCAGAACCCCTGGGTGATCGGCGCCTACGTGGTGGCCCTGGTCATGGTGACCTTCCACGTCTATCACGGGCTGTGGAGCGCCTTTCAGACCGTGGGAGCCAACCACCCCAGGTACAATCCCTACCGCCGTCCCCTGGCCCTGATCCTGGCCGGTGTGCTCCTCCTGGGCTTCCTCACGGTCCCCGTGGGGGTCATGACGGGAACCGTGACCCTGGAGGGCAGCAGTGGAGAGGTGGCTGCCGCCGAGGCCCTGGACGGTGCTCCGGCACCCGGGGAAGGTGGCGCCACGGTCGAGATCACCGACATGGATGGGGGAGAGTAGAGATATGGAGCTCAACGCAAAGATTCCATCCGGCCCCATCGACCAGCACTGGACGAACCACAAGTTCGACATGAAGCTGGTGAACCCCGCCAACAAGCGGAAATACAACGTCATCGTCATCGGCTCGGGTCTGGCCGGGGCCGGGGCGGCGGCCACCATGGGCGAGCTGGGCTACAACGTCCGGGTCTATACCTACAACGACTCGGCCCGAAGAGCCCACTCCATCGCCGCCCAGGGCGGGATCAACGCTGCCAAGGACTACCAGCACGACGGAGACAGCATCTACCGCCTCTTCTACGACACCGTGAAGGGGGGGGACTTCCGGTCCCGGGAGTCCAACGTCTACCGCCTGGCGGAAGTGAGCCTGAACATCATCGACCAGGCCGTGGCCCAGGGCGTTCCCTTCGCCCGGGAGTACGGGGGCCTTCTGGCCAATCGGTCCTTCGGCGGGGCCCAGGTCTCCCGGACCTTCTATGCCCGGGGCCAGACGGGCCAGCAGCTCCTGCTTGGCTGCTACCAGGCCCTTCAGAAGCAGGTTCATGCCGGGAATGTTAAGGTCTTCTCCCGGACAGAGATGCTGGACGTGGTCGAAGTGGATGGTGTGGCCAAGGGAGTGGTGCTGCGGGACCTGGTCAGCGGCCGGGTCTTTTCCGATGCCGCCGATGCCGTGGTCCTGGCCACCGGAGGCTACTCCAACGTCTTCTTCCTCTCCACCAACGCCAAGGGATGCAACGTGACGGCGGCCTGGCGGGCCTACAAGAAGGGTGCGGGCTTCGCCAATCCCTGCTTCACCCAGATCCATCCCACCTGCATCCCCCCGTCCGGAGACTACCAGTCCAAGCTCACACTCATGAGCGAGTCCCTCCGGAACGACGGCCGGATCTGGGTTCCGGCCAAGGCCGGAGACGACCGGCATCCCCGGGAGATTCCCGAGGAGGAGCGGGACTACTACCTGGAGCGCTTCTATCCCTCCTTCGGGAACCTGAGTCCCCGGGACATCTCCTCCCGGCGGGCCAAGGAGATGGTGGACAAGGGTCACGGTGTGGGCCCCAGGAAGAACGGGGTCTACCTGGACTTCCAGGACGCCATCGACCGCCTGGGGGAGGGGGCCATCCGGGAGCGGTACGGGAATCTCTTCGCCATGTACGAGAAGATCACCGGAGAGGATCCCTACAAGGTGCCCATGCGCATCTATCCCGCGCCCCACTACACCATGGGGGGGCTCTGGGTGGACTACAATCTCCAGACCACCGTTCCCGGCCTCTTCGCCGCCGGGGAGGCCAACTACAGCGACCACGGGGCCAACCGATTGGGGGCCAGCGCCCTCATGCAGGGAATGGCCGACGGGTACTTCGTCCTCCCCCTCACCATCGGGGACTGGCTGGCCCGGGTCACACCGGGGGATACCGACACGGATCATCCGGCCTTCAAGGATGCCGAGCGGGGCGTGAAGGAGAAGGTGGATTCCCTCCTGGCCGTGCAGGGCAACCGGACCGTGGACGATTTCCACATGAAGCTGGGACGGATCATGTGGAACAACTGCGGGATGTCCCGGAATGCCGAGGGGCTCAAGGGCGCCATCGAGGAGATCCGGGAGCTCCGGGGGGAGTTCTGGAACGATGTCCGGGTGTTGGGGAACGGGGAGTCCTTCAATCAATCCCTGGAAAAAGCGGGCAGGGTGGCCGATTTCCTGGAATTCGGGGAGATCATGTGCTACGACGCCCTCTCCCGGGACGAGTCCTGCGGAGCCCACTACCGGGAAGAGCACACCGACGAGGAGGGGGAAGCGAAGCGGGACGACGAGAACTTCGCCTATTCGGCGGTATGGGAATTCAAGGGGGTGGGAGAGGAGCCGGCTCTCCACAAGGAGCCGTTGACCTTCGAGTACGTGCCCCTCTCCACCAGGAGCTATAAGTAATGGACCTCACGCTTCACGTCTGGCGGCAGAACGGACCCGACGACAAGGGACGGTTCGAGACCCTTCCGGCCCGCGACATCAGCGAGCACATGTCCTTCCTGGAGATGCTCGACGTGGTGAACGAGAACCTCATCAAGGACGGGAAGGAACCCATCGCCTTCGATCACGACTGCCGGGAGGGGATCTGCGGGACCTGCGGTCTCATGATCAACGGGGTCCCCCACGGGCCCCTGAACCTCACCACGGCATGCCAGATCCACATGAGGCACCTGAAGGGGGCCCGGGAGATCTGGATCGAGCCCTGGCGGGCCAAGGCCTTCCCCGTCATCAAGGACCTGGTGGTGGACCGGAGCGCCATGGACCGGATCATCGAGGCCGGGGGCTACGTCTCGATTCGGACCGGAAGTGCCGCGGACGCCAACGCCACGCCCATCGAGAAGATGGATGTGGACATGGCCATGGACTCGGCCATCTGTATCGGCTGTGGCGCCTGCATAGCGGCCTGCCCCAACGCCTCCTCCATGCTCTTCACGGCGGCCAAGGTGGCCCACCTGGGCCGCCTGCCCCAGGGCCAGCCGGAGCGTTACGAGCGGGTCCTGGAGATGGTCCGGGTCCAGGACGAGGAGGGCTTCGGGAACTGCACGAACCACGGTGCCTGCCAGAACGCCTGCCCCAAGGGGATCAGCGTGGACGTCATCGCCCGCCTGAACCGGGACCTGGTGAAGGCGGCCATCACGCAGAAGCCCTACGAGATCTCGGCGGTGTGATGGACGGAAGCATGCCCTCCCCACCTGCCCGGAGCTCCGGCTCCGGGCGGGCCGGCCACCGGGGTGGCCGCCTCGCTCTCCTCCTTCTCCTTCCCCTGGCCTGGGGCACAGGGTGCGCCGGGGGCGGAGGAATGCAGCGGATGCCGGACCTGGACCAGTTGACCTTCGCCCCGTCCCTGGGCGTGGACCTCCGGGAGATGAGCCGCACCGAGTCCGGCGTCTACTACCTGGATCTGGTGGAGGGGACGGGAACCGAGGCCACCCAGAACCGGGAGGTCACCATCCACTACGTGGGTCGGCTTCCCGACGGCCAGGTCTTCGACTCCAGCCTGGCCACCGGGGAGCCCTTCCGGTTCACCCTGGGCTTCCGGGAGGTGATCCCGGGCTGGGAGGACGGGGTCCGGGGCATGCGGGAAGGAGGCCGCCGCCTCCTGGTGGTTCCCCCGGATCAGGCCTACGGAGACCGGGGCGTCACCGGTAGGGTCCCGCCCAACGCCACCCTGGTTTTCGAGATCCAGTTGCTGGAGGTCCGGTAGCCGCCCCCATCCCGTTGCAGGAGCCCCGGGCGTCCGACCTCATGCCTCACTCGTGGCTCACGGCTTCGGCAGGGTCACTCCCTGCTGGTTCATGTACTTCCCCTTCCGATCGGCGTAGGCCACCTCCGGCTCCTCGTCTCCCTGGAAGAACAAGAGCTGGGCAATGCCCTCTCCGGCGTAGACCTTGGCCGGCAGGGGAGTGGTGTTGGAGATCTCCAGGGTGAGGTAGCCGCACCAGGTGGGCTCCAGGGGGGTCACGTTCACGATGATGCCGCAGCGGGCGTAGGTGCTCTTCCCGAGGCACACCACCAGCACGTCCCGGGGCACCCGGAAATACTCCTCCGTTCGGGCCAGGGCGAAGGAGTTGGGAGGGATGAGGCACTCCCGGGCGTGCACGTCCACGAAGGACCGGGAATCGAAGCTCTTCGGATCCACCACCACGTTGTGAACGTTGGTGAAGACCTTGAACTCCGGAGCCACCCGGATGTCGTAGCCGTAGGAGGAGAGGCCGTAGGAGATGGTTCCCTCCCTGACCTGTCCGGGCTCGAAGGGCTCGATCATCCGGTGCTCCTGCGCCATGCGGCGGATCCAGCGGTCGCTCTTGATGCTCATGGATCTCGTGGTTGAAGATGGATTTTTAGGCCCACCAAAAAAATGTCCGAAGATGCGGAACGGCACCCACGGGGGAGGGTAAAGAGGCCAAGATAGAGGGTCGGCTGGGACCCGGGCAAACGGGCCTTTCCGGGGCCGGAGAGACGGCATGAAACGTGCTGTTTTCAGCCCCCTGAACGGCGCCGGAGCCTTGCTTGACACTTCTCTGGAGCCGCGGATACATTCGGGCGTCCGTTGAAGTGAACGATTTCACAAATTCTTAGGGCACTTCCATGTCGGGATCCTATGTACCGCTTCTGATCCTGCTCGGGCTCTCGGGCATCGCTGCCCTGGGCTTCGTCGTGGCCTCCCACATTCTGAATCCCAGGAGGCCCACACGGCAGAAGGACATGCCCTACGAGTCGGGGATGATTCCCCTGGGCGACACCCGGCACCGCTTCTCCGTGAAGTTCTACGTGGTGGCCATCAGCTTCATCGTCTTCGACTTGGAGACGGTGTTTCTGATCCCCTGGGCCGTGGAGATGCGAGAGCTTGGCTGGGGGCCGTTTCTGGCTGTGACCCTCTTCGTGATCGTTCTCGCAGTCGGACTCTTGTACGAGTGGAAAAAAGGAGGTCTCGAGTGGGACTGAACGACAAGTCTTCTTCCGGCACGGTGGAGGAGTCCACCGGTCTGCTGGGCGGCAGCCCCACGTTTCTCACCACGAAGCTGGATTTCGTGGTGAACTGGGCCCGCAGGAACTCCCTCTGGCCCATGCCCTTTGGAACCGCCTGCTGCGGCATCGAGATGATGGCGTCCTACGCCAGCGATTTCGATTTGGCCCGCTTCGGCATGGAGCGGATGTCCTTCAGCCCCAGGCAGGCCGATGTGCTCATCTGTGCGGGCCGGGTGCCCTACAAGCTGGCCCCCGTTCTTCGCCGGATTTGGGACCAGATGCCCCAGCCGAAGTGGTGCGTGTCCATGGGGGCCTGTGCCAGCACCGGCGGGGTGTTCGACGCCTACTCCATGGTCCAGGGCATCGACACCATCGTGCCCGTGGACGTCTACATCCCCGGATGCCCTCCTCGACCCGAGGGGCTCATCTACGGCCTTCTCATGGTCCATGAGAAGATTCGCCAGGAGAGCCTGACCACGCACAAGGTCCACCGAGCGGAGGACCCGGAGGCCGTGGCCCGCCCCCGGGCCGACGAGGAAGAGGTGGGGGCCCTCTCCGGACCCTTCGGAAACTCAACCAGGCAGAACCGGGTGAGCGGGTTGGTCCAGTCGGACGCCGCGGACCGTCCCGACGACCGGAAACCCTAGCTCAGCAGGGAGAAAGGGCTGCTCCATGGCCGACGAGACGTCCAACTTCGACGCTGTGGCGGAAGGTCCCGGGTCGTCCGATTCCCAGGACGGGGCCGAGTCCGGTGGTGAGGCGCCGCCTCCCCACCCCTCCGTGACGGCCCTCCGGGAGACGTTCGGCGACGACATCCTCCACCACGAGGTCGTGGCCGGGGACGAGCACATCGTCTTCATCTCCCCGGAGAAGAACGTGGAGATCCTCCGCTTCCTCAAGAACGACCCGGAGCAGGCCTACGACCTTCTCCGGGACGTCACCGGGGTGGATTACGGTGGGGAGCGTCCCATCCAGGTCGTCTACCAGCTCTTCTCCCTGACCCACAAGCGGGCGCTGCGGGTGAAGTGCGAGCTCCCCCTGGACGGCCTGGAGATCCGATCCGTCTACACCCTCTGGAGGGCCGCCAACTGGTTGGAGCGGGAGGTCTACGATCTCTTCGGCGTGACCTTCCACGAGCATCCGGATCTCCGCCGGATCCTCATGCCGGAGGATTACGAGGAGGGCCATCCCCTGAGGAAGGACTTTCCTCTCCGGGGTCGCTTCTCCCGGGCGGAGCAGACCCGCCGGGCCCTGAGCCAGGAGGTGGAGCACTACTACATCTCCGAGGAGATCGAGGCCGGCGGGGAGCCCCAGGCTCTCCGGCCTCCCATCCGGGAGCTGGAGGAGGAGTATCAGGACCCGGGTACCGAGTGATCGGCTCCCGGACGGACGCCTTCTAGCGAGAAACGGGAAGCGAGATACATGGCCCAGAAGACTGTCGAATTCGCCCTCGGTCGAACACCGGAGATGGGAGTGGACGGAAGGCCCACGTTGGGCCCTCTGGCCCCCATCGACATCCCGGAGCCCGAGTTCGAATCCGAGAACATGCTCATCAATGTGGGGCCCCAGCACCCGGCGACCCACGGGGTCCTCCGCCTGGTCTGCGAGCTGGACGGGGAGACCGTCGTCCGCTGCATTCCCCACATCGGCTACCTCCACTCCTCTTTCGAGAAGCTGGGAGAATACCGGGAATGGAATCAGGTGGTCCCCCTGACGGACCGGATGGACTACCTGGCGCCCCTCATCTACAACTGCGCCTACGTCATGAGCGTGGAGAAGATGATGGGCATCGAGGTGACGGAGCGCTGCAAGCTGATCCGGGTCATCATGATGGAGATGGATCGGATCTTCGGGCACCTGATCTGGATCGGCACCTTCGCCATGGATCTGGGTGCCTTCACCCCCTTCCTCTACACCTTCGAGGAGCGGGAGACGATCTACAAGCTCCACGAGGCCTACACCGGGGCCCGGATCACCACGTCGGCCACCCGGGTCGGGGGGATGATGTCGGATGCCCCGGAGGGCTGGGAGAAGGGCGTCCGGGACTTCGCCAACGGACTTCCCAAGACCCTGGACGAGTGTGAGTTGCTCCTGAACGAGAACGGTCTGCTCCTGGGACGGACCCTGGGCATCGGGATCATCAGCGGTGAAGAGGCCCTGAACTACGGTTTCACCGGGGGGAACCTGCGGGGGAGCGGGGTGGCCTACGACGTTCGGAAGGACCAGCCCTACTACGACTACGAGACCTACGATTTCGAGATCCCGGTGGGGGAGCACGGGGACTGCTACGACCGGTACCTGGTCCGGATGGCGGAGATGCGCCAGAGCCTCCGCATCATCCACCAGGCCCTGGACCGTTTGGAGAAGGCCGACGGCCCCATCAACGTGGAGGATCCCCGGATCAGCCTTCCCAGCAAGACGGACTGCATGAACGACATGGAGTCCATGATCCACCACTTCAAGCTCATCACCGAGGGCATCCACGCTCCCCCCGGGGAGTCCTACTTCCCGGTGGAGGCCTCCAAGGGCGAGCTGGGGATGTACGTGGTGAGCGATGGAGGCACGAAGCCCGTCCGGTGGAGGGTGCGACCTCCTTCCTTCGTGAACCTGTCGGTTCTCCCGAAGCTCGTGGAGGGGCATCTCATCGCGGACCTCATCACCATCAACGCCAGCATCGACATCGTCCTGGGGGAAATTGACCGATGAGCGAGTCAAAGAAGATCCCCTTCAACAATCCGGGCTGGGCCGGCAACACGGGAGAGTTCGATCTCACGGAGGACCAGGTCCGGGGAGATGACTACGTGGGCAAGCGGCCCCCGGAAGGAGGTCATCCCTCCGGCGCCGCCACCTATCCCTACATGCTCGCGGAACGGGATCCGGAGGCTCCACTCTTCGAAGGGCCCTACAGGGAACGCTTCGAGAAGATCAGGAGCCGCTACCCGGACAGCCGCTCGGCGCTGCTGCCCGCCCTGGGTCTGGCCCAGGAGCTCCGGGGACACCTCTCTCCGGAGACCATGGAAGAGGTGGCGGCCCTCCTGGACCTGGCACCGGCCTATGTCCGGGGGGTGGCCACCTTCTACACCATGTACAACAAGCGCCCCATGGGGCGTTACCTCATCCAGGTCTGCACGAACATCAGCTGCAGCCTCTGCGGTGGGGATGACGTGCTGCAGGCCTTCCTGAACAACACGGGAACGGAGGTGGGAGAGACCTCCGAGGATGGCCTCTTCACCGTCATCGAGGTGGAGTGTCTGGCGGCATGCGGCTTTCCCGCCGCCGTGCAGATCAACTCCCGATATTACGAGAACGTGACGCCCAAGGACGTTCCCGAGATCCTGGAGCGCCTCAAGGCCGAGGCAAAGTAGATGGCATATCCCTACACGCACGAGAAAGAAGTCCGGATCCTCTCGAAGTATTTCGGAGAGCCCGAGGCCCGGACCCTGGAGGGGTGGAAGGCCCGGGGAGGGTACAAGTCCCTGGCCAAGGCCCTGGAGATGGGTCCGGACCAGGTCACCGAAGTCGTGAAGGAATCAGGGCTCCGAGGCCGGGGAGGGGCAGGGTTCCCGGCAGGGGTGAAGTGGAGCTTCATGCCCAAGGAACCCACCAAGCCCCACTATCTCCTGTGCAACGCCGACGAGTCGGAGCCCGGGACCTTCAAGGATCGTGAGCTCCTCCGGTGGACGCCCCATCAGGTCATCGAGGGTGTCCTCATCGCCGCCTACGCCATCCGCTCCGAGCACGCCTACATCTACTGCAGGGGCGAGTTCTTCGAGACCACCCAGATCCTGGCCAGGGCGGTGGAGGAGGCCTACGAGGCCGGTCTCGCCGGTGAAGACGTGATGGGCTCGGGCGTGACCATGGACGTCACCGTCCACGTGGGTGGCGGGGCCTACATCTGCGGTGAGGAGACGGGCCTCATGAACTCCCTGGAGGGGCGCCGGGGTCAGCCCCGAGTGAAGCCTCCCTTCCCGGCCCAGGCCGGATACCGGGGAATGCCCTCCACGGTGAACAACGTGGAGACCCTGGCTTCCGTGCCCTTCATCGTGGAGAACGGAGCTGAAGCCTACCGGGAGTACGGCACGGAGGAGAGCCCCGGGACCAAGCTCTTCTGCGTGAGCGGTCACGTCCAGAAGCCCGGGAACTTCGAGTTGCCCCTGGGCTTTCCCATGATGGAGCTGCTGGACGAGGTGTGCGGGGGGATGCACGAGGGACGGACGCTGAAGGGGGTGATCCCCGGCGGAAGCTCGGTTCCCATCCTGAACGCCCAGGAGTGCCAGGACTGCGAGCTGTCCTACGAGGGCGTGGCCAAGGCCGGCTCCCAGCTGGGCTGCGCCTCGGTGATCGTCATGGACGATTCCACGGACATGGTGAAGCAGGTCCGGAGGATGGTGGGGTTCTACGCCCACGAGTCCTGCGGACAGTGCACGCCCTGCCGAGAGGGAAGCTCCTGGGTGGAGAAGATCCTCAGGCGCATCGAGGATGGCCGCGGCACCGAGGAGGACCTGGACACCCTCATGGAGGTCACCACTCAGATGACGGGGACCACGATCTGCGTCCTCTCCGACTCGGTGGCGGCGCCGGTGCAGTCCTCCATCGAGAAGTTCCGGGAAGAGTATCTGACCCGGATCCGCACCGGGGAGAAGGTGGGAGCCGCCTAGGAGGGCGTTCCGCCTGCTAGAAGGGGCGGCCGGCAGCCGGGGGGAAGCCCGTAGCCGGCCAGGGGTCCAGGAAACGGCAATCAGGGGATGTCAGGAAATATGGCCGATCAGCAGAGTCCACAGACCGTAACACTCACCATCGATGGCCAGGAGGTGACGGTTCCCAAGGGGACCACCATCCTCAAGGCCGCCGAGCGGGCGGGGATCAAGATTCCCCACTATTGCTTCCATCCGGGCCTGTCCTCCCCGGCCATGTGCCGGCTGTGCCTGGTGGAGGTGGAGGGAGCCCCCAAGCTCCTGCCCTCCTGCACCACCACGGTGTCCGACGGCCAGGTGGTGCTCACCGACAGTGAGGCGGCCCGGGCTCAGCGGACCGGCGTGCTGGAGTTCTACCTGGTGAACCATCCCCTGGACTGTCCCATCTGTGACCAGTCCGGGGAGTGCAAGCTCCAGGACTTCGTCTTCGCCGAAGGACGGGAGCACGGTCGGGGCAAGGAGCCCAAGCGGGTCTTCGGCCGGGACGACTTCGGCGGCGACGTCCTCTTCTACGGGGACCGCTGCGTCATGTGCACCCGCTGCGTGCGGTTCATGCGGGAGGTGGCCGAGGACGAGCGGCTCACGGTGGTGGAGCGGGGGAACCGTTCCGTCATCGACACCTTCTTCGAAGAGGGCCTTGAGGGGTCTCCCTTCGCCGGGAACATCGTGGACATCTGTCCCGTGGGCGCCCTGGTCTCCAAGGACTTCCTCTACAAGGCCCGGGCCTGGGACCTGGACCACACCCCGTCGGTGTGCCCCTCCTGTAGCCAGGGGTGCAACATCCAGCTCCATATCCGGGACAACCTGGTCCAGCGCCTGAAGCCCCGGGAGAACCTGGAGGTGAACGGCTGGTGGATGTGCGACTTCGGTCGGCACAACTACGAGTGGATGAACCGGGGAGACCGGCTGGAAGTCCCCATGGTGGGAGGGGAAGCCATGGGCTGGCCCGAGGCCCTGGAGACGGCCCTGGCTCGCCTGAAGGAGGTCCAGGGGCCGGTGAAGGCTCTGGTCTCTCCCCATGCCTCCAACGAGGAGATGGGGATGGTGGACGGCCTGGTGGAGGCTCTGGGGGGTGGGGAGGTCTTCTACCGCTCCCCCAGGGCCCAGGACGAGGTCCCCCTGCCGGGATTCCCCACCCTGGTGCGACGGAGAGATCTGGCGCCCAACGTGAAGGCAGCGGAGATCATGGGCTTCCAGCGGATCGGGGACGACGAGGCCCGGGGAGGGCTGGAGGCGCTCCAGGACCATGAGGGCATCCTCCTGGTGGTGGGGGACGAGCTGGCCGATGCTGCGGAGGAGTTCGGATCCAGGGCCCAGGGCTTCCTCTACGTGGGCCAGTATCCGGCCCCGGCCATGAAGAACGCCGATTTCGTCCTTCCCTCCACGACCTTCACGGAGCAAGAGGGAAGCTATACGAACGTCCAGGGCAGGATTCAGCGTTTCTGGCAGGGGACCCGGGCCCCGGGCGCCGCCCGACCGGGGTGGATGGTCCTGGGTGCCCTTCTGGCGGAGTTGACCGGGGGAGACGCCCCGGTTCGGGCCCACGAGGCCTTTGCCCGGGTGGCGGAGCGAGTTTCGGAGTTCAGCGGGATTACCTACCGGGACATGGGAACCCGGGGGACTCCGGTGCAGGAGCCGGCGTCCCTGTCTGGTGACTGAGACGATACTCCATGAAAGACCTATCTACCACGGCATTCGTGATTGCGGCCACCATCAAGGTCCTGGTGGTCTTCGGAGGGGTCATGGGAGTGGTGGCCCTTCTCACCCTTCTGGAACGGCGCATCGCCGGGTTCATCCAGGATCGCCTGGGACCGAACCGGGTGGGGCCCTGGGGCATTCTCCAGCCCGTGGCCGACGGGCTCAAGAATTTCATGAAGGAGGAGAATGCGCCGGCCACGGCGGCCCAGCCCTACTTCCTCCTGGGCCCCATCATCTCCCTGGCTCCCGCCCTGGTGACCTTCGCCGTGATCCCCTTCGCGGCTCCACTCCCCACGCCCTGGGGCGTGGTGGACATGATCGTGGCCGACGTTCCCATCGGGATCCTCTACATCCTGGCCCTGAGCTCCCTGGGAGTGTACGGCGTGGTCATGGGAGGGTGGGCCTCGAACAACAAGTACTCCTTTCTGGGCGGACTCCGGGCCTCGGCCCAGATGGTGAGCTACGAGGTGGCCCTGGGCCTGGCCGTGGTCATCGTCCTCATGCTGGCCGGGAACGTGACCATCACGGAGATGGTCTGGCAGCAGCAGCAGCTCAACTTCTGGTTCATCTTCCCCTTGTCCCTGGCCTTCATCCTCTTCGTGATCTCGGCCTTCGCCGAGACGAACCGGCTTCCCTTCGACATGCCCGAAGCCGAGTCGGAGCTGGTGGGGGGATTCCACACCGAGTACTCGGGGATGAAGTACGCCATGTATCCCATGGGTGAGTACTCCCACATGGTCACCTCCTCGGCCCTCATGGCCACCCTGTTCTTCGGGGGCTGGGACATCCCGTTCTGGACCGGGGACGACGCCTTCTTCTACCAGGGCGCCTGGATCCGGGGGTTCGCCCAGGATGGCACGCCCCTGGCGGCGAACCTGGCCTGGTGGAAGACCCTGCTCACCTTCGGGGCCTTCGCCGTCAAGACCGGTTTCTTCATTCTGGTCTACATCTGGGTCCGGTGGACGGTGCCCCGGTTCCGCTACGACCAGATCATGCAGCTGGGGTGGAAGGTCATGTTGCCCTCCGCCCTGGCCTACCTCATGGTCGTGGCGGTGACCGTCCTGGCCCTGGACCAGATGAACGTGCCCTACGGGTTCACCTTCGGCCTGGTCCTCACGGTGGTGAGCGCCATCTGCACCGGGATCTTCCTCTGGGGATTGGATCGGGGCCGGACCCTCAGCGGAGCCTCCGCCACGGCCCGGGAGCGTCTCCGGGCACGGAGTCAAAAAGCGGGGCTGGACGCCAGCACCGCTCCGGCGGAGAACTGAGGGGGTTGGTTGGACTTCCCGGCGGAGCAAGGGGCCGGGGAGGGCTGGACATGCACTGTACTTGAAGGAAGGATGTGTTTTCGATGCCACCTACCGTGAAGGTCGTGCGACGCCCTGAAGGTCGCCAGACGTCGTACCTCCGGGCCACCCTCAAGGGCATGGCCCTGACGTTCAAGCATATGGTCAACCCGAAGAAGGTGACCCTGGAGTACCCGGAGGAGAGACCGGAGCTCTCCCCCCGTTGGCGGGGGACCCACCGCATGGAGGTCCACGCCGACGGCCGCCCCAAGTGCGTGGCCTGCGGCCTGTGTCCCACGGTTTGCCCGGCCAACTGCATTCGTCTGGTGGGGGGGGAGGACGATCAGGGGAACCGGTATCCCATCGTCTACGAGATCGACGAGTTCCGCTGCATCTTCTGCGGGATGTGTCAGGAGGTCTGCCCCGTGGAGGCCATCCACGTGGGCGTGCACTTCGAGAACGCCGAGTACACCCGGGAGCGGTTCGTGTACGACCTGGACCGTCTCATGGAACAGGATCATCCAACCGCCCTCCTCTGGGATCCCTCGGATCCCGAGTCCGAGTGAGGGAGAGAGAACCATGGTCGACATCCTCTTCTACATCTTCTCCGCGGTGGCCATCGGGAGCGCCATCGCCATGGTGACCCGAAAGAGCCCCGTCGCCAGCCTCCTGTTCATGATCGCGACCCTGGCCTCCCTGGCCGGGGTCTTCATTTTGCTGGAGGCGCATTTCCTGGGGGCCATCCAGGTCATCGTGTACGCCGGTGCCATCATGGTCCTCTTCCTCTTCGTCATCATGCTCCTGAACCTGGGGCACGACTACAAGGAGGACATGAAGGGAGGGGTATGGGCCATCCTCTCCTTCATCGTGGCCGGGGGGATGGCCGGTGTGCTGGCCCGGCAGTTCCGGGGATCGGAGGAAAGCCCCATCTACGAGTACTTCGGGGGCACGGAGGCCATGGACGCCCTCCTGGCCGAGCGGGGAGTCATCGGGGCCATTGCCCATCCCCTCTATACCGATTACGTGGTGGCCTTCGAGATCACGGGAATTCTCCTTCTGGTGGCTATCGTCGGGGCCCTGGCCCTGGCGAAGCGAAGGGTGTGACGAGCCATGCTTACGGAAGCTTTGATCGTCAGCGCCGTTCTTTTCGTGGTGGGGACGTTCGGGGTGCTGGTGCGGAGAAACGCCATCATCATGTTCCTCTGCATCGAGCTCCAGTTGAACGCGGTGAACCTGTCCTTCGTGGCCCTCTCCCGGTACCTGGGCATCGACGGGCAGATCTTCGTCTTCTTCGTCATGACCGTGGCGGCAGCGGAGGCGGCGGTGGGGTTGGCCATCATCATCTCCATCTTCCGCCACTACGAAACCGTCAGCGTCGACAACTTCAACCTTCTGAAGTGGTAGGGGCATGACTCTTCCACTGGGGTACTTCATGTTGCAGGAGGGTCACCAGGTCCAGGCAGCCCACGGGGCGGCCGGTGAGGCCTTCGAGCCCTTCCTGCCCGGTCTCGTCGTTCTCCTCCCCCTCCTGGGCTTCGTGCTGAACGGGATCCTGGCCCTGGCCGCCTCCCGGCGGTCCGCCGCCCTCCTGCGCCAGGGAGGAGAACCGGACTTCTTCGAAGGGGACAGGCGCCCCCTGACCCACAGCCTGCCCACCTGGATCGGACCGGGCGTGGTGGGTCTGGCCTTCCTCATCGTCCTGGTGAACTTCACCCGGATGCTGGGAGCCGACCTCCACGAGCCCGTGATCCGCCACTACTGGAGCTGGTTCGAGACCGGCACCTTCCAGGTGGATGCGGCCCTGCAGCTGGACCAGCTCAGCATGATCATGATGCTGGTGGTGACGGGGGTGAGCTTCCTCATCCACGTCTTCAGCGTGGGCTACATGGGGGACGACGAGGGCTATCCTCGCTACTTCGCCTACCTGAACCTCTTCGTCTTCTTCATGCTCACCCTGGTGATGGGGGCCAGCTTCCCCGTCATGTTCGTGGGCTGGGAAGGCGTGGGCTTCTGTAGCTACATCCTCATCGGCTACTGGTTCAGCGACCGGGAGAAGTCCGACGCCGGCAAGAAGGCCTTCATCGTGAACCGGATCGGGGACTTCGGGTTCCTGGTGGCCATGTTCCTGGTCTTCACCACCTTCGGAACCCTGAACTTCACCGAGGTTTTCCAGGCGGCGCCGGATACTCTGGTCTACGGTGGCAGTGTGGCCACGGCCATCACCCTCCTCCTCCTGTTGGGAGCCACGGGCAAGAGCGCCCAGATTCCCCTCTACGTCTGGCTCCCGGACGCCATGGCCGGCCCCACCCCGGTCTCGGCCCTGATCCACGCCGCCACCATGGTGACGGCGGGAGTCTACATGGTGGCCCGGACCTCGGTCCTGTACGCCCTGGCGCCGACGGGAGGTCTGGCGGTGGCCCTGGTCGGTGGAGCCACGGCTCTCTTCGCCGCCACCATCGGCCTGGCCCAGTACGACATCAAGAAGGTCCTGGCCTACTCCACGGTCTCCCAGCTGGGCTACATGTTCATCGGGGTGGGGGTGGGGGCCTACGCCGCCGGGATCTTCCACCTCATGACCCACGCCTTCTTCAAGGCCCTCCTCTTCCTGGGCTCCGGTGCCGTGATCCACGCCATGCACCATGCCCTGCATCACACCCACAACGACATGGATGCCCAGGACATGCGGAACATGGGCGGACTGAAGAAGTTCATGCCCATCACCTGGATCACCATGTGGCTGGCGACCCTGGCCATCTCAGGGATCTGGCCCTTCGCCGGGTTCTTCTCCAAGGACGAGATCATCTGGAAGGCCGGGGCACGGGCCGCCGGGACCTACGGGCCCTGGTTCACCCTGGTGTGGATCATGGCCCTGGCGGCGGCCCTCATCACGGCCATCTACATGACCCGGCTCATGATCATGACCTTCCACGGCCAGAACCGGACGGGGCAGGAGGAGGCCCGGCACCTCCACGAGGCCCCCTGGGTCATGTGGGTTCCCCTGGCCGTCCTGGGCGTACTCTCCGTCTTCGGGGGTTGGGTGAATGTGCCCCACGACCTCCAGGAGTCCTTCCTGGGAGGCTTCGGGCTGTTGCCCATGAGCGAGTGGCTCCACGAGTGGCTCCATCCGGTGGCCGGTGCGGCGGCGGAGATTCAGGCGGCCAATGCCGGGGAGTTTGCCCACCACGCCCCCCTGGGAGGGGGGGAGGTCCTGTGGGCCACCCTCTCCACGGTGGTGGCCCTGGTGGTGGTCCTGGTGGCCGCCCGGGTGGTGGGGGGCTTCAAACTGGTGCCCGCCGCCCAGGACCGGAAGCCGGCGGGCCTGAAGCGGCTCCTGTTCCGGAAGTACTACGTGGACGAGATCTACGATGCCCTGGTGGTGCAACCCGTGATCCGGCTCTCCCGGTTCTGCTGGAAGATCATCGATGCCGGCATCGTGGACGGAATCGCAAACGGTCTGGGGAACCTGGCCCGAGCGCTGGGCTGGTTCGGTAGCCTCTTCCAGACCGGATCGGTAAACACTTACGCCCTCTTTCTGGCCATCGGGGTCCTGGTGATCCTCGGGGTCGTCGCCTTCTAGGTCCGAGAGGGAAGATACGAATGCAAGCGTTCCTTGAATCCATCGGGTATGGCGAGTGGATCCTCCACGCCCTCCTGTGGCTTCCCCTGGTGGGGATGGCCGTGGTGCTGGTGGGACCCGTAGCCAGAGCCAAACACATCGCCTTCGCATGGAGCGTGGCGCTCCTGGCCCTGAGCCTGGGTCTCTGGTGGGCCTTCGAGCCGGGGGTGGGCACCTTCCAGTTCGAAACCCGGGTGCCCTGGATCGAGAGCTGGGGTGTGAGCTATGCCCTGGCCCTGGACGGCATCAGCCTGTTCATGGTGATCCTGACCACCTTCACCTCGGCCGTGGCCATCCTGGGCTCCTTCAACTACATCAAGAAGCACGAGAGGGCCTTCTACGCCCTCATGCTTCTGTTGGAGTGCGGGGTGATCGGGGTCTTCACGGCCGTGGACCTCTTCCTGTTCTACGTGTTCTGGGAGATCACCCTGATCCCCATGTACTTCATCATCGGAGTATGGGGAGGGGAGCGGAGGATCTACTCGGCGGTGAAGTTCTTCCTCTTCACGGCCCTGGGCTCCCTCCTGATGCTGGTGGCCCTCCTGTACCTCTACTTCTCGGCCCGCTCCGCCACGGGGGTTGCCTCCTTCCATTACGTGGATCTCCTCCAGGCACCCCTGACCATGACGGAGCAGCTCTGGCTCTTCGGCGCCTTCTGCCTGGCCTTCGCCATCAAGGTGCCCATCTTCCCCCTGCACACCTGGCTGCCGGACGCTCACGTGGAGGCGCCGACCCCGGGTTCGGTGATTCTGGCCGCCGTGCTGCTGAAGATGGGCACGTACGGGTTCCTCCGGTTCCTCCTGCCCTTCTTCCCGGCGGCGGCCCAGCATCCCACCATCATCACCCTGATGATGATCCTGGGGATCATCGGGATCGTCTACGCCGCCTGGGTGGCGGCGGTGCAACCCGACGCCAAGAAGCTGGTGGCCTATACCTCCGTGGCCCACATGGGCTTCGTGGTCCTGGGCATCTTCGCCCTCACGGTGAACGGCCTCCAGGGCGGTCTGGTGGTGATGATCTCCCACGGTGTCTCCACCGGGGCCCTCTTCCTCCTCCTGGGCATGATGTACGAGCGGCGCCACACCCGACTCATCGCCGACTTCGGAGGAATCGGCCGGGTGACCCCCTGGTTCGCCACCGCCTTCATGATCACGGCCCTGGCCTCCATCGGACTTCCGGGGACCAGCGGGTTCGTGGGCGAGTTCCTGGCCCTCCTGGGGACCTTCGAGGCCCGGCCCGTCATGGCCATCATCGCCACCTCCGGCGTGATCTTCGCCGCCTACTACATGCTGCCCCTGGTCCAGAAGGTCTTCTTCAACGCCCTGGAGAAGCCGGAGAACCGGGAGATGGAGGATCTCTCCAGCCGGGAGATGGTCATCCTGGCGCCCATGGTGGCCCTCATGATCTGGATCGGGGTCCAACCGGCCCCCTTCCTCCGGCGCATGGAGCCCAGCGTGGAGATCGTCCTGGAGCATGTCAGGGAACCCGGTCCCGCCATGACGGCCGGGGACGCTGACCTCCCCCTCACCTTCACGAGCGCGAATCCCCAGGAGGAGGAGTCGGAGGATCCGACCTCCTCTCCCTCCGGGGATGAGGAATAAGCTCTCATGGAACTCGACTTCTCAACCCAAGCGCACTTCCTCCTGGCCCTGCTCCCGGAGCTGGTCCTCTCCGTCTTCGGGATGATCGTCCTGGTGATGGGCGTCTGGAAGAAGGAGGAGGAAGGTCGAACCGGCGCCGACGTCCTCGGGGCCATGGCCCTGGTGGGGATCCTCCTGGCTGCGGCGGCCAACGGGTGGCTCTACGGGGTGACCCAGACCGGAGGAGACGGGATGGTGGTGGTGGACCGGTTCCGGCTCTTTGCCAACTGGCTCTTCCTGTTGGCCGGGGGCCTGTGCATCCTCATCTCCCTGTCCTATGTGACCCGGCAGCGGCTGCAGGTGGGCGAGGTCTACGCCCTCATGCTCTTCGCCGTGGTGGGAATGATGATCATGGGAGGTACGGAGAACCTCATGATCATCTTCCTGGGCCTGGAGGTCATGTCCATCGCCATCTATGCCCTGGCGGCCATGAACCGTCGGGATCGGAAGTCGGCGGAGGCGGGACTGAAGTACTTCCTCCTGGGAGCCTTCTCCACCGGGTTCTTCCTGTACGGTATCGCTCTTCTCTACGGCGCCACGGGAAGCGTGAACATCGGCGCCATCGCCCAAGCCGTTCTCCAGGACGCCGCCGTGGGGCCCCTCCTCCTCTTCGGCGTGGCCTTCCTGGCCATCGGCTTCGGCTTCAAGGTGGCGGCGGTGCCCTTCCACATGTGGACGCCGGACGTCTATGAGGGAGCCCCGGCCCCCATCACGGCCTTCATGGCCACAGGGGTGAAGGCGGCGGCGTTCGTGGCTTTCCTCAGGGTCTTCATGGTGGCGTTCGACGCCGTGTACGAGACCTGGTATCCCATCCTCTGGTGGCTGGCGGCCATCACCATGGTGGTGGCGAACCTCATCGCCCTGGTCCAACCCAACGTGAAGCGGATGCTGGCCTACTCCAGCATCGCCCACGCCGGGTACCTCCTGGTGGCCCTGGTGGCGGCCAACCACGTGGCCAGCGCCGGGCTCCTCTTCTACCTCCTGGTCTACACTCTCATGAACGTGGGGGCCTTCGCCATCGTCATCAGCGTGGCCCACCAGGGGGAGGACCGGCTGCAGATCGAGGACTATGCAGGCTTCGGCTGGCAGCAGCCGGCCCTGGCCCTCTTCTTCACCATCTTCCTGCTGTCCCTGGCCGGCTTCCCCGGCACCGGGGGGTTCATGGGGAAGATCTTCCTCCTCCAGGGAGCCGTGGACTCGGAGCTCTGGACCCTGGCCATCGTCCTGGTTCTGGCCACGCTGGTGTCCTACTGGTACTACCTCCGGGTGGCGTGGTACATGTGGATGCGGGATGCCCCGGCGGAGGATTCCCACGCGGCGGTCATCGCTCCCCTCCCCATGAGGGTGGCTCTCATGGCTTCCGTGGGGCTCATTCTCTTCCTGGGGATCTTCCCCGGTGTGGCCCTGGACATCGTGGAGGCCAGCGTGGACTCCATCACCCGGGTGGGCGGGTTCATGGCCGGAGGGTCGCCCTGAGGCCCACGGGCCCCACGACCTCCGGCGTCCGGGACCTTCCGGGTGGAGCACCCGGTTCCCATCCTGATCTCCAAGAGCGGGCGGCGTCTTCCTCACGGTGGATGCCGCCCGTCCCTCGTTGACGTCCCGCCTCCTCTTCCTCTAGCTTCGAATCCTCCCTATCCACCTTCAAGCAGGCACGGAGCAGCATGGAGCTAGCAGCGCATATCTTCAGGCAGTACGACATCCGGGGCATCGTGGGGGAGGACCTGGACGCCGGTGTGGCGGAGCAGGTGGGCCGGGCCTACGGTGCCGTTCTCCGGGAGATCCTCGGAGGCAATGGCTCGGTGGTGGTGGGGCATGACAACCGCCCGAGCTCTCCGGACCTGGCAGGGGGGCTCATTCGGGGGCTCCTGTCCTCCGGGATCGACGTTCTGGACGTGGAGACCGTTCCCACGCCCCTGGTCTTCTGGGCCGAGAAGCGCTTCGAAGCCGACGGAGGAATCCAGATCACCGGCTCCCACAATCCCCCTGAGTACAACGGGATCAAGATGTCCATGCAGGGCCGGTCCTTCTATGGCGACAGCATCCAGGAGCTGGAGGAGCGTATCCGGGCCGGCCGCTTCCTGGACGGCTCCGGCAACCGGACCGCCCGGGAGATCCTCTCCGACTACGTGGAAGAGGTGGCATCGGGCTTTGAGCTCCAGCGTCCGGTGCGTGCGGTGGTGGACTGCGGCAATGGAGCCGGCTCCCTGGTGGGCATCCGCCTGCTGGAGGCTATCGGGGCCGACGTCATTCCCCTCTACTGTGAGTCCGACGGGACCTTCCCGAACCATCATCCGGATCCCACGGTGGACGAGTACATCCAGGACATGATCCAGATGGTGAAGGACGAGGGAGCCGAGGTGGGGATCGCCTTCGACGGGGACGCGGATCGGGTGGGGGCCGTGGACGAGAATGGGGAGATCGTCCGGGGCGACCTCCTCCTCCTCCTCTTCGGCCTGGATCTCCTGGAGAAGCGGGGCCCGGGCCAGGAGCTGGTCTTCGACGTGAAGTGCTCCCAGGTTTTGCCGGAGGTCTTCCGGAAGGCCGGAGGAGAGCCGGTCATGTGGAAGACGGGCCACTCCCACATCAAGGAGAAGATGAAGGAATTGGACGCTCCCCTGGGGGGAGAGCTCTCCGGCCACATGTGCTTCGCCGACGAGTACACGGGAATCGACGACGCCGTGTACGCCGCCTGCCGACTGGTGGACCTGCTGTCCCGCCGACAGGAACCTCTGTCCCGCCTGGTGGCGAAGCTTCCCACCTACGTTTCCACTCCGGAGATCCGGATCGAGGTGGACGAAGAGAAGAAATGGGAGGTGGTGGAGAGGGCCCTGGAGCACTTCAAGAAGGACCACGAGGTCATCGACGTGGACGGGGCCCGGGTTCTCTTCGGAGACGGTTGGGGCCTCTTGAGAACGTCCAACACACAGCCGGTCATCGTGGCCCGCTACGAGGCCCGGACCGACGAGCGATTGAAGGAGATCCAGTCCACCATGGAGGACTGGCTCGCAACCCAGGGTGTCCATGTCTGATCCCGCCACCGTAGCTCGCAAAGGAGGCCGGGTCCTCGTCATCCTGGCCGTGGCCCTGGGGGCCCTCTTTCTTCTGGGTCGGGGCCTGGCCGAGTTCTACACCGAGGTGCTGTGGCACCGCTCGGCGGGCTTCGCCGACGTGTTCTGGACGCGGGTTCTGGCGGAAGGCGGGATGCGCATCGCCGTGGGAGCCTTCACGGCGGTGGTGGCGTTCCTGAACTTCCGGATCGTGGGCCGGACCGTGGGCTCCATCCAGATCAAGCGGCAGTTCGGCAACCTGGAGATCGCCGAGAGGATCCCCCAGAGGGTCATCTTCTGGGGTGTGGTCATCGTCTCCCTTCTCCTGGGCCTCTGGCTGGGAGCCTCCTTCCCACGGGGAGCCGGGCTCCGCTTCCTCCTCTTCCTCCAGGCACCGGTCTGGGACCTGGTGGCTCCTCCCGTGGGCCGGGACGTGTCCTGGTTCGTCTTCAACCTCCCCGTGCTCGGGGGCGCTCTCATCTTCGGGCTGTCTCTGCTGTTCCTCCTCTTTACCTTCTCGGCGGCGGGGTACGCTGCCACCGGCTCCATCTCCCTGCAGCAGGGGAAGCCCGGGATCGCCCCCCTCCCCAGGAAGCACCTGGCGATCCTGGGAGGCCTCTTTCTCCTCCTCCTGGCCGGGCGCTTCTGGATTGCCCAGGATCTGCTGCTCCTGGACGGGAACTCCGCCGTGCAGGGGATCTTCGGCTACGCCGACGCCCAGGCCCGGATCCCCGGGTACCGAACCCTGACGTTCCTCACCCTGGCCGCTGCGGGTGTGACGGTATGGGCCGGGGTCCGGAACCGGCTGGGACCTCTCCTCACCGCAGGCATCGCCCTGGTCCTCGGGGGCATTATTCTGCTTCAAGTCTATCCTGAGGTGATTCAACGCTTTCAGGTGGAGCCCAACGAGTTGGAGCGGGAGACCCCCTACATCGAAGCCAACCTGGAATTCACCCGGACGGGGTTCGGTCTCCACGACATGGAGCGACGTCGGTACGAGTATGACGCCCAACACCAGCCGGATTGGGAGGAGGCGGCCCGTCAGTTTTCGGGCCTGCCCATCTGGACCCCGGAAGCCCTCCTGAAGACCTTCCAGGAAGTGCATGCTCGCTACGACTACTACGCCTTCGAGAACGTGGCGGTGGACCGCTACGCCGCCCCGGGGGGGCGCATTCCCGTGGCCGTGGCCACCCGGGAGATCAACCCGGCGGGGATGGAGAACCCGAACTGGCAGAACCGGCACCTGAGGAACCTCTACCTGGCGGGCATGGGAGCCGTGGCGAGTCATGCGGCGGAAGCCACACCGGAGGGTCGCCCCCCCCTGTTTCTCTCGGACATCCCCCCGGAGAACACCGGGAGGCCCGGGACTCCACCGGCCCTGTCCTTCTCCCAGCCGTCCATCTACTTCGGATCTCGACCCCAGCGTTTCGCCGTCATCAATCCCGATTCCCTCCGGACCGGGGCCGCGGCACCGGGGGCGGAGGCACGGGGCGCGGCAAGGGCCATTCCCCAGGGCATCCCCGTCACGGGCCTGATCCGGACCCTGGCCCTGGCCTGGCGATTCCGGGACGCCAACCTCCTTTTCTCCCAGGAGGTGACCCGGGAGAGCCGTTTCGTCTTCCGCCGGCACGTCCTGGAGCGGGCCTCCACCCTGGCTCCCTTCCTCCGCTTCCTGGAGACGCCGTATCCCGTTCTCCACCAGGGGAGGATCGTCTGGATCCTGGAGGGGTTCACGGCCAGCGACAACTTCCCCCTGGCTGCTTCCCAGGATCTTCCCGGTGGAGGGTCCGCCGCCTACCTCAGGAACAGCGTGAAGGTCACCGTGGATGCCTTCACCGGGGAGACCCGGTTCTACCGGCTCCCCCGGCCCGACCCGCTCCTGGAGGCCTGGTCCCGGGTCTTCCCGGACCTCTTCCGGCCCCTGGAGGAGATGCCCGAAGACCTCCAGGACCACATCCGCTATCCCCGTTCCCTCCTGGAGATCCAGGCCCGGGTCCTCCTCCAGTACCACCTGGAGACGCCGCCTCGCTTCCATGGGCAGCAGGATGTGTGGGCCCTGCCCCAGGAGCTGGCCCAGGGGACCCGACCGGTGGCCTACGTTCCGGAGTACGGTCTCTACCGGCTTCCCGGCCACCAGGAGGAGGAGTTCCTTCTCACCACCGTCTTCGTGCCGGCGGGCCGTCAGAATCTCACCGCGCTGCTGGCGGCTCGTTGCGATCCGGAGTTCTACGGTCAGCTCCTCCTCTTCGACATTCCGGTGGAGGAGCAGGTCCCGGGACCCCGGCAGGTGGAGGCCCTGGTGGAGCAGAACCCGGTCATCTCTCAGCAGTTTTCCCTGTGGCGGCAGGGGGGTAGCCAGGTGTGGTCGGGACATCTCCACATCATTCCCGTGGGAGAGACCCTGCTCTACATGGAGCCCATCTTTCTGGCCGCCGAGGCCGACGCCATCCCGGAGCTCCGTCGTCTGGTGGTGAGCGATGGTCGGCGGGTCTCCATGGAGAGTACCCTGGAGGATGCCATCGCCGCCCTGGCCCTGGAGGGGGGAGGGGTGGAGGCAGTGCCGGAGGCTGTTCCAGCGGGAGAAGAGACGGAGGTCCAGGCCCTTCCGTCCCGGGAGGCGAGCTGGCCCGCCGAGGCCCTGGAGCTTCTGGATACGGCCGAGACCCGTCTGCGGTCCGGAGATTGGGCGGGCTTTGGTCGGGCCCTGGAGGAGCTCCGTGCTCTCCTTCGGGATCTCTCTCCGTCAGGGGGCGGAGGGTAGCGACTCCCGGGCTCCTCCCCTACCTTCTTCCGGTCCCTGGAACCGGGGGGCGGGAGTCCCTCGGAACCTCCGGGGAGCTCCCCCGGGGCTGCCCGGGGATCCGACGTGCCTACGAACCACACGAGGATCGCGATGGATATTCACGAATTTCAGGCCAAGGAGATCTTCCGGAAGGCCGGAATCCCGGTTCCCCCGGGTGACGTGGCCGAAACCCCGGAAGAAGCCGAGACGATCGCAGAGAAACTGGGAGGCCGGGTCGTGGTCAAGGCCCAGGTCCACTCCGGCGGCCGGGGGAAGGCCGGTGGCGTGAAGCTGGCCGACGACGCCGCCGAGGCCCGCTCCCATGCCGAGGCCATCCTGGGGATGGAGATCCGGGGCCTCCAGGTCCGGAAGGTCCTGGTGACCCCGGTGGAGGACATCGACACGGAAGCCTACGTGGGTTGCCTGGTGGACCGGGGAGCCCAGTCCATCACCTTCATGGTGTCTCCGGAGGGTGGCGTGGACATCGAGGAGGTGGCCGATACGAAACCCGAGGCCATCAAGAAGCTCACCGTGGACCCCCGGTACGGGCTTCTTCCCCACGAGGCCTACTGGCTCGCCTCCTTCCTCTACGACGACAAGGCCCTGGTCAAGCAGGCCACCAAGGTCATCGGGCAGCTCTGGGACGCCTTCAGCATGGCGGGAGCGTCCATGACGGAGATCAACCCCCTCATCACCACGCCGGACGGTGAGGTGAAGGCCATCGATGCCAAGATGAGCATCGACAACAGCGAGCTTCCCATGAAGCCCGAGGTGGCTGCCTACCGGGACACCTCCGCGGAGCCGGACTCGGAGACCAAGGCCCGGGAAGCGGACCTGAGCTACGTGAAGCTGGACGGGAACGTGGGATGCTGCGTGAACGGAGCGGGCCTGGCCATGGCCACCATGGACCTGGTCAAGCACTACGGGGGAGAGCCGGCGAACTTCCTGGACATCGGAGGCTCTTCGAACCCGGACAAGGTCGTGGCCGCCCTGGAGATCATCACGTCCGATCCCAATGTGCAGGTGATCCTCTTCAACATCTTCGGAGGAATCACCCGCTGCGACGATGTGGCCAACGGGATCGTGGAGGCCACCAAGCGCATCGATATCGACGTTCCTCTGGTGATCCGTCTCACGGGGACGAACGAGGAAGAGGGTGTTCGCATCCTGGAAGGCGCCGGGTATTCCGCTTTCACCTCCATGGATGAGGTGGTGGAGGAAGCCGTGTCCCGGGCCAAGCAGGCGTGAGCAACTGAACACGAGAAAAGAGAGTCCAGTTCAATGGCTATCTTCGTAGATGATTCGACTCGCCTCGTGGTCCAGGGGATCACGGGCCGGGATGGGTCCTTCCACACCCGTCAGATGATGGAGTACGGCACCCAGGTGGTGGCCGGCGTCACTCCGGGGAAGGGCGGGCAGAGCTTTGAGGGACCCGACGGAAAGACCGTTCCCATTTTCAACACCGTGGAAGAAGCCGTGCAGGAGGCCGGGGCGAACACGTCGGCCATCTATGTGCCTCCGGCCTTCGCCGCCGGTGCCGTCATGGAAGCTGCCGGGGCCGGAATCGGCTTCATCGTGTGCATCACGGAGGGTGTGCCGGTCCAGAAGATGACCCGGGCCCTGGCGTACGTCCGGGACCGGGGCGCCCGTCTCCTGGGTCCCAACTGCCCGGGGATCATCTCCCCCGGAAAGGCCAAGGTGGGTATCCTGCCGGCTCAGATCGTGGCCCCGGGGCCCGTGGGAGTCATCTCCCGCTCCGGCACCCTCACGTACGAGGCCGTGGTCCAGCTCACGAACGGGGGAATCGGCCAGACCACCTGCGTGGGGATCGGTGGAGACCCCCTCATCGGAACGAACTTCGTTGACGCCCTGTCGGCCTTCAAGGAGGACGGAGAGACGGAGGCCATCGTCATGATCGGTGAGATCGGCGGGACGGACGAGCAGGAGGCCGCCACCTGGGTCAAGGAGAACCTGGACCTGCCCGTGGTGGGCTTTATCGCCGGCCAGACCGCGCCTCCGGGCCGCCAGATGGGTCACGCCGGCGCTATCATCAGCGGTTCCTCGGGTACGGCCGAGGAAAAGATGAAAGCCTTCCGGGAGAACGGCATCGCCGTGGCCAAGCGTCCGGTGGAGATCGCCGAGCTCATGAAGGAGGCCCTGGGCCGGTAGCCACTTTCCCCTCCCGGGAAGGAGAACCGAGCTTCGAGTATGAAGCTATCGGAGATCCTCATACGGGATCACATCCAGATCCCCCTGGAAGCGGATTCTCTGGAAGAGGGGATCGGCTTCCTCTGTCACCTGCTGGAGGCCTCCGGTGCCCTGCCCCAGGGTGCCGGGGCCCGGCTGGCCGGGGAGTTTTTCACCGGGGCCAGGGGAGAGGTGATCCGGGTCAACGAGTGGGTGGTCCTCCTGGCAGCCCGGACGGACCAGGTGGAGGACCTCAACGGGGCCCTGGGCTCCTCTCCCACGCCCTTCGACCTGGGGGACCAGGGAGAGGGGGGGACCTCCTCCGTCCTCCTCCTTCTCCTCACCCCCCGACGGGTTTCCCCCCTGAAGCTCCAGGCCATTCCAGCCCTCTCACGTTTCCTCCGGGAGAAGGAGAACGCGGCCCGGCTCCGGGACGCCCGGAATGCCTCGGATGTGTTGGCCTTCTCCGAGCTCATGGAGCTGGACGTGCAGGATCAGCTCCTGGTGATGGATGGGCTCACGCCCCTGGAATACCGGGTCTATCCCGACACGCCCATGAACGAGGTGATCGGGCTCATGGTCCGCAGGGGACTCCAGGCCGTGCCGGTGGTGGGCGGAGACAAGCTGGATTTCCGGGGTCTCATCACCTCCGCGGACGCCATCCGGTACCTGTTGCCGGAGCGCCTCACGGGCACCGAGGAGACCCGGGACCTGGACTCCCTTACGGCCCGGGAGGTCATGGCACGGTCCGTCATGTGCATCTCCGAGGACCAGAGCCTGGTGGAGGCGGCGAACCTGATAGTGAACAAGGGGGTAACCCATTTGCCTGTGGTCAGGGAAGGGGAGCTCGTGGGGTTCCTGACCTCCGAGGGGGCCCTGACGATCCTCTTCGGTCCCCGGGCCCGGGAAGGGGCAGGAGGCACCAGACGCTTCCAGGCGGAGACCGAAGGCGGCGAGGACTCCGGGAGCTGAGCCCGGACATCCCGGACATCGAGAACCGAATCCCTTTCGAGAGTAGGGCCATGAGCCAGACCCTTGCCATCATCAAACCCGACGCCGTGGCGACGGGAAAGACGGGGAAGATCATCGCGCTCCTGGAGGAGACGGGTTTTACGGTGAAGGCCATGAAGATGACCCGCCTGGACCGTGTCCAGGCCGGTGCCTTCTACGCCGTGCACCGGGAACGGCCCTTCTTCCAGTCCTTGCTGGAATTCATGACCTCCGGGCCGTGTGTCCCCCTGATCCTGGAGGCCGACGACGCCGTTCCCCGGCTCCGGGAGGTCATCGGGGCCACGGATCCCGCCGAGGCCGAGGAGGGAACCGTTCGGAGGCTCTACGCCGAGAGCAAGGAGCGGAACGCCATCCATGCCTCGGACTCCGAGGAGAACGCCCGGCAGGAGGTCAGCTTCTTCTTCTCCCGGCACGAGGCTCTCGCCCTGGGAGGCTGATCAAGAAAGCCCGGGGAGCCCGAAAGACCTTGTCCCATCGCGAGTTTCGCGTTGACAGAGGCGGGGGAATTCGGCTACCTTTTCAGACTATGTTAGCAATCCCCTTGGCTCGCCTGGAGCGAGAGGGGACCCTTGAGCTCCGGGCTTCGATCCCGGTTGAGGATCCGAGCTGGGAGGGAACCGATCTGCGGTTTTTCGCTCCCCTTGAAGTCTCCGGTCAGGCTCGATGGGTTCCCGGCGGAGAGGTGCTGGTCCAACTCTCCCTCCGGGGGACGTTGCGATACGAATGTCGCCGTTGTCTGGAGCCCGTGGACGTGTCGGTGGAGGAGGAGTTGGAGATCCTCTTCCTGCCGCCGGACGAGGCTCGGGACCAGGAGAACGAGAGCGAGGGCGTCCGGGTGTTCGATCCGGCGAAGGGGGAGATCGATCTCGGCGAGACGATCCGGGAGGAAATGGTCCTCTCCCAGTCCCCCTGGGTCCTCTGCGATCCGGAGTGCAAGGGGCTCTGTCCCCAGTGCGGCATCAACCTGAACGAAGACACGTGTCAGTGCTCGGTCCGGGAGCCCGACCCCCGTTGGGACGCCCTTCGAGCGCTGAAAGACGAGTGAGATTGAGCTATGGCGGTTCCCAAGAAGAGGGTTTCCAAACAGAGGAAGCGGAAGCGTCGCACGCACTACAAGGCCGAGGCGGTGACCACCCAATCCTGCCCCCGCTGCGGTGACCCCAAGCTTCCCCACCGAGTGTGCCCCACGTGCGGGTTCTACCGGGACGAGGCGGTCATCGAGGTCGAGCTGGACTAGGAGCCCGGCAGGGCTCCTGACCCGGAGTGGGCCTGGTGCGGATCGCTCTGGACGCCATGGGAACCGATGGGGCTCCCTCCAGCGAGATCGAGGGAGCCTCCGGGGCTCTTCTGGATGCCGAGGCCGACCCTGATCTGGAGATCATCCTCGTAGGAGAGGAGGACCGGATCCAGGAGGAGTTGGACCGGCGTCCGGAGCTGCCCCGGGATCGTCTCTCCATTGTGGACGCCCCGGACCGGATCGTGCCGGGAGAGCCTCCGGCTCAAGCCGTGCGGCGGAAGCGAAGCTCTTCCATCGTGGTGGGGGTCCAGCTCCAGAAACAGGGGAAGGCCGACGCCTTCGTGAGCGCCGGGTCCACGGGAGCCGTCATGGCAGCCTCCCTTCTCTTCCTCCGTCCCCTGCCCGGCGTGGATCGTCCAGCCATCGGCACGGTTCTACCCACTTCCGGCTGCCCTACGCTGCTCCTGGACGCCGGGGCGAACGTGGATTGCAAGCCGCACCACCTGGTTCAGTTCGCCCACCTTGGCCATATCTACGCCCGGGACATCCTCAAAGTGGAACGGCCCCGCATCGGGCTCCTGAACATCGGTGAGGAGCCGGAGAAGGGAAACGAGCTGGCCGTGGGGGCCCACAAGCTCCTGGCCACGGAGCCCGGGCTGCACTTCGTGGGCAATATCGAGGGAAGAGAGATCATCCGCGGGGGGTGCGACGTCCTGGTGGCCGACGGCTTCGACGGCAACCTCATCCTGAAATTCTACGAATCGGTGGCGGAGTTCATCATTCAACTGCTCAAACGGGAGTTGAAGGCCCACCATGCCGATGAGCTGGACCTCCACGAGGTCTTCCGGTTCCTGGATTACGCGGAATACGGAGGGGCTCCCCTCCTGGGGGTCGACGGCGTGACCATCATCATGCATGGATCTTCTCCGCCCCGGGCAATTCGCAACGCCCTAGAAGTGGCTGGCCAGGCCGTCCGCTCTTCCATGGTGACGGACATGGCCCGCGAGCTCGATCGAGGGCGGACCAACTAGGACAACGAATGGTCAAACATCCGAAGCCCCTGGTGGAGATCGTCTCCACCGGTCGCTATTTGCCCGAGCGGGTCCTGACGAACCGGGATCTCGAGGAGATGGTGGAGACCTCCGACGAGTGGATCCGGGAGCGGACCGGGATCCGGGAGCGGAGAATCGCCCGGGAGGACGAGGGAGCCGCGGACATGGCTGCGGAGGCTTCCCGGATCGCCCTGGAGCGAGCCGGGGTGCAGCCCGGGGAGATCGATATCCTGGTCCTCTCAACGGCGACGCCGGACCGTCTTCTACCCTCCACGGCCTGCGACGTCCAGGCCATCATCGAAGCGGACAATGCCGTGGCCTTCGATATCGCCGGGGCCTGCTCCGGCTGGCTCTACGGTCTTTCCATGGCCGAGGGGTACCTGACGGCGGGTCGGGGGGAGATCGCCCTGGTGGTGACCACGGAGAAGATGAGCGCCATCGTGGATTGGGAGGATCGGGCCACCTGTGTTCTCTTCGGAGACGGTTCGGCGGCCGCCGTGGTCAAGAAGGCCCAGGGGAACCGGGGGATCCTGTCCAGCCATCATCAATCCGACGGGAAGCTGGGCAATCTCCTCTACCGGCCCGCCGGGGGAGCCGCCATTCCCATGTCCGAGGACGTGCTTCGGAACCGGGACCACCTGGTGAAGATGTCCGGCCGTGAGGTCTTCAAGGCCGCCGTTCGTTCCATGACGGAGGCCTGCGATATCGCCCTGCAGCGAGCCGGAATGACGGCCTCGGATATCGATCTCCTGGTGCCCCACCAGGCCAACATCCGAATCATCGACGCCCTGGCCAAGTATGCGGGCATGCCCAAGGAGAAAGTGTTCGTGAACGTGGATCGCTACGGCAACATGAGCTCCGCCACGGTGGCGGTGGCTCTGGACGAGGCCCTGGAGGAGGGGAGGGTGGAGCCCGGCGACGTGGTCCTTCTGGTGGCCTTCGGGGCCGGATTCACCTGGTCGGCCGTGGTCCTCCGCGTCTGACTCCCTTCTCTTCACTCCACCGACCTTCAGGAATCATGTCTTCCGCTCTTCTTTTCCCGGGACAGGGCTCCCAGTTCGTGGGCATGGGCCAGGAGCTGGCCCGGGCCTTTCCCGAGGCTGCTCGGGCCTTCGAGGAGGCCGATGACGTGCTGGGCGTCCGTCTCTCCCAGTTGGCCTGGGAGGGGCCCCAGGACGAGCTCACCGAGACCAAGAACGCCCAACCGGCCCTCCTGGTGCATTCTGTGGCCGTCCACCGTGTCGTCGGCTCGGAGTTGGGAACGGTGGTAGCCATGGCCGGACACTCCCTGGGGGAGTTCTCGGCCCACGTGGTGGCCGGCACCCTCACCTTCCGGGATGCCCTGGAGGCGGTCCGGCTTCGGGGGGAGCTCATGTTCGCCTCCGGGGTGGAGCGTCCCGGGACCATGGCGGCGGTGCTGGGATTGGACGACGACAGGGCGGAGGAGGTTTGTGAGAGGGTGCGGGACGGGGGGGAGATCTGCGTGCCCGCCAACTTCAACTCCCGGGGTCAGGTTGTGATCAGCGGGGAGGTGGACGGTGTGGAGGCGGCCATGGCCCGGGCCCGGGAGGCCGGTGCGAAGCGGGTGGTCCCCCTCACCGTGTCCGGAGCCTTCCACTCCCCACTCATGGTTCCCGCCGAGGAGGGATTGCGGGAGAAGCTCGAGACCACAAAGTTCTCGGATCCTCAGGTTCCGGTGGTCTCGAACGTCACCGCCGAGGCGGTCACGTCCGGAGAGAGGGCCCGGGAGCTCCTGGTCCGGCAGCTTACCTCTCCGGTCCTGTGGTCCCGCTCCGTGGGCACCATGGTGGAGCTGGGGGCGGAACGGTTCTACGAGCTGGGAGCCGGTTCCGTGCTCTGTGGCCTGAACAAGCGGAACGCCCGGGGATACCCCTGTGTTTCCCTGGGCTCCCCTTCGGATCTGGATACGCTGGAGGTGTAGCCCATGACGAGGAACGACACGGCCCAGGACCATCCTCTGGCCCTGGAGGACCAGGTGGCCCTGGTCACCGGAGGGATCCGGGGGATCGGCCTGGCCATCGGTGAGGCCCTGGCGAAGGACGGGTGCCGGGTGGCGCTGGTGGATGTGAGCATGGACGGAGGGGACGAGGCCCTGTCCGGCCTCCCGGGGGAGGGACACCAGGTCTGGGCGGCGGATGTCACGGATTCCGGGGCCGTGGGGGAGGTGGTGAAGAAGATGGAGAAGGAGATGGGGGGGGTGGAGATCGTGGTGAACAACGCCGGGATCACCCGGGACAACCTCCTCCTCCGGATGTCCGAGGAGGATTGGGATCAGGTCCTGGCCGTGAATCTGAAGGGAGCGTTCAACGTCACGAAGGCCACGATTCGGGGAATGATGAAGCGGCGCCGGGGGGCCATCGTGAACATCGCTTCCGTGATCGGGCTCATGGGGAACGCCGGCCAGGCCAATTACGCTGCGTCCAAGGCCGGCCTGTTGGGATTTACCAAGAGCACGGCCCGTGAGCTGGCTTCCCGGGGGATTCGTTGCAATGCCATCGCACCCGGGTTCATCCACACCGAGATGACGGCCAAGCTCGGCGACGACGTGGTGAAGGGCCTCCAGGACCAGATCCCCATGGCCCGTCTTGGGGATCCGGAGGACGTTGCCCGGGTAGCTCGATTTCTCGCCGGGCCGGAATCAGCGTACATTACCGGTCAGGTCATCGCCGTGGACGGTGGGATGGTCATGTAGGATCACCTCCCGGCTCTGCAGTCGATTTCGTACACAATTCTTCCTTTCAATAGTCAACAGGGGGTATCATGGCGGACAATGCCGAGAGCAAGGTGAAGGAGATCATCATCAACGAGCTGGGCGTCGATCCGGAGAAGGTGACGCCGGAAGCGTCGTTCGTGGAGGACCTGGGGGCCGACTCCCTGGATACCGTGGAGCTCGTCATGGCCTTCGAGGAGGAGTTCGGTGTGGATATCCCCGACGAGGACGCGGAGCAGATGCGTACCGTGGGTGATGCCATTCAGTACCTCAAGGAGAACATGGAAGACTGAGCTTCCCCTGAACCCGTGCCTCCCGTCGAGCCGCCCGGGGACTTCCTTCAGACACGAGAATCTATGCGGAGAGCAGGAGAGGATTGCGAGCATCGAGTGGTGATCACCGGTGTGGGCTTGATCACCGCCGTGGGCCTGGACGTCGAGAGGACCTGGGGCGCCCTGCTGAAGGGCGTCAGCGGGTGCGACAGGATCTCACACTTCGAGGCCACGGAGGACTATGCCACCCGCATCGCCTGCGAAGTCAGGGAGTTCGATCCCGGTCGTTATCTGGCGAGCAAGGAAGTCAAGCGAAACGACCGATTCGTCCAGTTTGCCATTGGAGCAGCGGACGAGGCGGTGGAAGACGCTGGGCTGGCCTCCCCGGCGGACCGGGACGGCCTGGAGCCGGAACGCTTCGGCTGCATCTACGGGAGCGGGATCGGGGGGATGTACACCTTCGAGGAGCAGACCCGGGTCCTCATCAACAAGGGACCGAAGCGAGTGAGTCCCTTCTTCGTTCCCATGTTCATCCCGGACATGGCTCCCGGCCAGCTGTCCATCCGGTTCGGTGCCAAGGGTCCGAACTACGCCACGGTCTCGGCGTGCGCCTCCAGCGCCCACGCCGTGGGGGATGCGTTCCGGGTTTTGCAGCGGGGGGACGCCGACGTCATGCTCACCGGCGGGACGGAAGCGGCCATCACGCCCCTGGCCATTGCCGGATTCTCGTCCATGCGGGCCATGTCCACCCGTAACGACGATCCAAAGACTGCCATTCGTCCCTTCGACGCCGGCAGGGACGGATTCGTGATCGGGGAGGGAGCCGGGGCCCTGATTCTGGAGACCCTGGAGCACGCTCGAAGTCGGGGCGCGACCATCCTGGCGGAGCTGGCCGGCTACGGCGCGTCCGGGGACGCCTACCACATCACGGCGCCCCATCCGGAAGGGGAGGGGGCCCAGTTCGCCATGAAGGCGGCTCTGGACGACGCCGGCGTCTCCTCGGAGGACGTGGACTACATCAACGCCCACGGGACCTCCACACCCCACAACGACGTCATGGAGACGGAGGCCATCAAGGCGGTCTTCGGAGAGCACGCCCGGAGGCTGATCGTAGGGTCCACCAAGTCCATGGTGGGACACCTGCTGGGAGGAGCCGGCGCCGTGGAGGCCATCATCTCCGCCCTGGTCACCCGGGAGGGGATGATCCCGCCCACCATCAACTTCCAGGAGGCCGACCCTGGCTGTGACCTGGACTACGGCCACAATCGCCTGGTGGAGCGGCCGGTGGAGCTGGCCCTCAGCAACTCCTTCGGGTTCGGAGGCCACAACGTGTCCCTGTTGATCCGCCGCTGGGAGGAATAGAGGCGCCAGAGGCGCCCCCCCGCTGGAGGCAAGAAAGGAGGGCCGCGTCATGCGTGTGGGTCTCGGATACGACTCCCATCGATTCGATCCCCTTCGCCCTCTGATCCTGGGAGGGGTGGAGATTCCCGATTCCCCCGGGCTTTCCGGACATTCCGACGGGGATGCCGTGGCCCACGCTGTCATCGATGCCCTCCTGGGTGCCGCAGCCGCCGGGGACGTGGGTCGCCACTTTCCTCCCGGCGACCCCCGCTGGAAGGACGCCGATTCCATGGATCTCCTGGGCCGAGCCGTTGGATCCCTGGCGGATCGCGGCTATCGCCCCGTGAACGTGGACGTTACCGTGATCTGTGAGCGACCTCGGCTGGCCCCGGTGGCCGACGCCATGCGATCCCGACTGGCCCGGGTCCTGGGCATCTCCCAGGAGGCTGTCTCCCTCAAGGGCAAGACCAACGAGGGGATGGGGTGGATTGGCACCGGGGAGGGACTGGCCGTCCACGCCGTCGCCCTGGTAGAGGCCACCGGTCCCGGGGAGATCTGAGCGGACGCCGCCGGCAGGGTGGAAAGTCCATGAACGAGCTTCTGTCCTTTCTGGGTGAGCAGGGTCCCCTCCTGCTCTATCTCCTTCTGGGAGCGGGCTCGGCTTTGGAGAATCTCTTTCCTCCGGTCCCGGCCGACACCTTCGTGCTTCTCGGCGCCTTCCTGGCGGCCCGGGGATCGGCCGAGGCCACCACGGTGTTCCTCGTCACCTGGCTCTCCAATACCCTCACGGCTCTTCTGGTCTACCGGGCCGGCTACCTCTACGGTCGGTCCTTCTTCCAGGTGGGTCTCGGCCGGCACGTCCTGAACGCCCACCAGCTCCACCGCCTGGGGGAGTTCTACGACCGGTGGGGACTCCCGGCCATCTTCTTCGCCCGCTTCCTTCCGGGCCTTCGGGCCATGGTCCCCGTCTTCGCCGGGATCACCCATCAGTCCTTTCGGGTGGTGGCGTTTCCGGTTCTGGTGGCCTCGGGCATCTGGTACGGGGGCCTGGTCTGGCTGGGGGCCGCCACCGGGCGAAACCTCTCCCGGATCGTTGGCTGGCTCATGGATGTGAATCGTCTTCTCCTGGCTGTGGCCGTCCTGATCTTCCTGGCCGTAGGACTCTGGTGGTTTCGGACCCGGACGCCCCAGGAGGAAACGGGGGAGGGAGGGGGAGGGGAAGCGGAGGAGCAGGATCCGGACGGATGACCACGTCCTTCCGCCTGGAGCACTTCCTGGACTACCTGACCTTCGAGAGGGGGCTCTCGGAGCGAACCCTGGTGGCCTACGAGGGTGACCTGAGACGCCTGGTGTCGTACCTCCGGGAGGAGGCTCATCGGGGTGGCCCGGAGGATGTGACCACCAGGGACCTTCGGAATTATGTCTTCTCCCTGAAGCGGGGGGGCCTGGCCCCTTCGTCCATCCGGAGGAACCTCTCCTCCATGAGGACGTACTTCGGCTTTCTCCTGGAGGAGGGGGTGGTGGCCGCCGATCCCAGCGAGCGGTTGGAGTCCCCCGGGGCCTGGCGCAAGTTGCCCCAGGTCCTGACGGTTGAGGAGGTGCGTCGGTTGCTGGAGGCGCCGGACGCACACCACCCCCTCTACTGGAGGGATCGGGGGATCCTCGAAGTCCTCTATGCCACCGGCGTCCGGGTCTCGGAGCTCCTGGAGCTCCGAGTCACGAACCTGGATCTGGAGGAGGGCTTCTGTACCGTGTTCGGGAAGGGGTCGAAGGAGCGGATGGTGCCCCTGGGAGAACCGGCCATTCGGGCCGTGGAGCGCTACCTGCGGCAGGTGCGCCCCGAGCTGGACCGGGGCCGGGGCTCCGGCGTGGTCTTCCTGAACCACCGGGGCCAGCCCCTCTCCCGAACAGCGATCTGGAACCTGGTGAAGACCAGCGCCCGGCGGGCGGGGATCCAGGCCTCCGTCTCACCCCATACGCTCCGTCATTCCTTCGCTACCCACCTCCTGGAGGGGGGGGCCGATCTGGCCGCCGTCCAGGAGCTCCTGGGGCACGCCGACATCTCCACCACCCAGATCTACACCCACGTGGACCGGGAGTACCTCCGGGAGGTACACCGGACCTTCCACCCCCGTAGCTGAGTCCGGGGCCGGGCCGGGGCCGTCCTGGGAAGGGGCCCCGGGTTCGTCAACGTCCCTGGGGCTCGGCCCCCACCCCCTGGGATCGGGCCTCCACGGCCGCGAAGAGCTCGGTCTGGGAGGAAGCGGTCTGGAGCAGTGTGATGGCCTCGGCCAGGACGGGGTCCCGTTCGGCCTGGTACGCCAGGGCATGGGCCTGGTCGTCCATGCGCCGGGCAATGGACATCCTGGTCCGCCAGGTCAGATAGGCGACGGCCTGCGGATCCCGCAGGGTCTCGGAGGAAAGCCCCTCGTCCTCCAGGGCCTTCAGGAAGTCCTGGAGCGCACCCTCGTCGAGGAAGGCTGCCACGGCTTCCGGGGCCGTGACGCCCGGGGTCTCCTGGGCCTTCTGGGCCTGCTCGAAGGCGAACTCCTCGATACGGACGATGAGGGGGATTCCGGCGTTCGAGGCCTCCACCAGGAGGGTCTGCTCGACGGAGGTCAGGGTATCCACGTCCACCGTGAGGTCCGGGTAGACACCTCCGTCGGAGCGGAGCTTCCGGCCCGCCGGGGTGGTGACGTAGGGGATGGAATCGGGGTTCTCCCCAACCAGGGGGCGGCCCTGGCCGTCCCGGGCGATGTGAAGGGAGCGGCCCATGGGAGTGAACCAGGATCCCGTCGTAAGACGAATCCGGCGTCCACCCGGGAGGGGAAGGACGGTCTGGACCACGCCCTTCCCGAACGTCCTCTCTCCCATGACCACGGCTCGGTCGTGATCCTGGATGGCTCCGGCTACGATCTCCGCCGCCGACGCCGTGAACCGATCCACCAGGACCACCAGGGTCTTGTCCGGGATTCGGGCCGGGAGACGGGCCTGCCAGGAATCTTCCTGCATCTCGCCGGGCTTGCCCGGGTCCCGACTCCGGGCACTGGCCAGGGTCATTCCCCGGTCCAGGAAGAGGTCGGCCATGGAGAGGGACTCCACCAGGTAGCCCCCGGGGTTGCGCCGGAGATCCAGGATGATGCCCTTGGTGTCCCGAAGGAGGGCGAAGGCCGAATCCACCTCCGTGGCGGATCCCCGGGCGATCCGGTCCACCTGGATGTAGCCCAGGGAGTCGTGAAGGGTGGTGGCGGTCACGGCGGAGACATGGACCTCGTCCCTGCGAATGGGAAAGGTGAGGGGCTCACGGATGCCATCCCGGTCCACGGTGACCCGAACCACCGTGCCCACCTCGCCCCGGATGGAGTCCCGGGCCTGGTCCAGGGTCCAGTCTCTGGCGTCCACACCGTCCACGGCCCTGATGCGGTCTCCCACGATCATCCCCGCCTCCTCCGCCGGGGTCTGTCGGAAGACGGCCGTGATGGTGACCCGGTCGTTGAGTCGGCTGATCTGGACCCCGATCCCGGCGTAGTTCCCGGTGTTGTCCTCCTGGAACTCCCCGTACTCCGAAGGTGTGAAGACCGCGGCATAGGGATCGTCCAGGCCTTCGATGAGACCGTCCAGGGCCTCCTCCCACAGGAGGGAATCGGAGAAGGTGGTCTGGTGATAGTCCAGGATGGTCTTGAAGGCCCCGAGAAACACCTGACTGAGATTCGCCTCCTCTTCCGAGGTGCCGGCGGAGCCTTCCTGGCCGTAGGGAACGAACACGGAGTCCGCCGTCCGGGTCGTATCGGCGACCTGGGCCCCCATGGGTTGGACTCCGGATCCCAGAAACGAGAGGGTCAGGGCCAGAAGGAGCGGAGTAGGGGGTCGGCGAGCCATGCGTTTCCTGGGATGACGGGAACGAGGGTCTTCAGAGCATGCCATGGAACCACCGTCTACGTAACACCGTTCCGGGGCCCGTCGTTCCCCGGGCCTACCTGCGTCGACGGAGTGTTCTTCGTACGTTAACAGGACCGCGCCCTTTTCGGTAATCCCGGGGGAACCCCCTTCTCCTGAGCAAGAGGGATCATGGATACAAGCGCCAAGGGAGCCCGCCCCACCTTGAAGGTGGGGCTCGTGCAGTTCAAGCCTCGGAAGGCCCAGGTCCAGGACAACCTCCAGGGGGTCCGGGATCGGGTGCGGGAGGTGGGAGCCGACCACGATCTCCTGGTGTTTCCCGAGGTTTCTCTCACCGGGTACTTCCTGGAGGGGGGCGTGGCCGAAGCGGCCCTGCCGGCGGAGGAGGTGATCCGGGGTCTGGGGGCGCCGGGAGAGGACGCCCCGGACGTGGTCCTGGGGTTCTACGAGCGGTGGCGCCGGGGAGTCTACAACAGCGTGGTCTACCTGGAACCCCGGGGCGATGCCTATCACCTGGTCCACGTTCACCGGAAGATGTTCCTTCCCACCTACGGCATCTTCGAGGAAGCCCGCTTCGTGGAGGCCGGTCGGGACGTTCGTGCCTTCGATACCCGTTTCGGTCGCATGGGACTTCTGATCTGTGAGGAGATGTGGCATTCCCTGCCTCCCACGATCCTGGCCCTGGACGGTGCCGAGGCCATTCTGCTGGTGAGCGCCTCCCCGGCCCGGGAGTTTCGCCCGGGAGCCGGCAAGCCCGGAAACCTGGTCCGGTGGGACTCCCTGGCCCGGGCCACGTCGGAGGAGCACGGCATTTTCGTGGCCGTCTGCCAGCTGGTGGGTTCGGAGGGTGGGAAGGTCTTCCCGGGAGGATCCGCGGTCACGGGTCCCGACGGGCGGTTCCTGGCCCGGGGGCCCCTCCTGGAGGAAGGCGTGGTGACGGCCTCCCTGGAGGGAGACGCCATCGACCGGGCTCGTTTCGAGACCCCTCTCCTGGCCGACCTGCAGCAGATGCTGCCTCACCTTCAGCGCTCCCTGGCCCGGACCGTGAACGCCGACGAGGAGGAGGAGGCCGGGAGGGCTCGGCTCCGGAAGGAGGGTGGGGGATCCGGGGTCTCGGTGCCCCGGGCCATGGAGGCCAGACCGACCCTCCAGGGCCGACGGGGGGAAGAGCTGCCCACCTGGGGGCCGGATCCCCGGGATCCCTCGGTGCTGGACCTGGACCTGGAGCTGGTGCGACGGACTCTGGTGGAGTTCATCCGGGAGGAGGTGGAGGGTCGCCGGGGCTTCGACGGGGTTGTCCTGGGCGTGTCGGGAGGGGTGGATTCCTCCGTCTCCCTCTACCTGGCCGTGGAGGCTCTGGGCCCGGAACACGTAACGGGATTTCGCCTTCCCTACGCCACCTCCAGCCCCGAGAGCCTGGAGCACGCACGGATGGTCCTGGAGGCCACGGGCGCCGGTAGTGAGACCATCGACATCAGCTCGGCGGTGAACGCCTACATCCAGGAGTGGGGAGACGAGATCTCGGATCTTCGTCGGGGAAATCTGGCGGCCCGTATGCGAGGGGTGACCCTCTTCGACCAGTCGGCCAAGCTCGGCCGACTGCCCCTGGGCACGGGGAACAAGAGCGAGCGGGCCCTGGGTTACTTCACCTGGCATGCCGACGACGCTCCACCCATCAATCCTCTGGGAGACCTCTTCAAGACCCAGGTCTGGGACCTGGCCCGTCACCTGGGGATCCCGGAGGTCGTCGTGGAGAAGCCGGCCTCCGCCGACCTGGTCCGGGGCATCGACGACGAGGACGAGCTGGGCTTCTCCTACCACATGGCCGATCCCATCCTCTACTGGTTCCTCCGGGGCTACCAGCCTGACGACCTGGTCCGTAACGGCTTCGAGGAGGACGCCGTCCGGCTCGTCTGGAAGCGGCTGAACGGTACCCACTGGAAGCGGGAGCTCCCCACCGTGGCCATCCTGTCGGCCACGGCCATCGGGGAGTTCTACCTGCGGCCCGTGGACTACTGACGCGGCCTACCGGGAGACACGGGAGTCCCGGCGCCAGACGGACCCCAGGAGGTAGCTGAGGAAGAAGAGGGCGGCGGCGAAGAGGACGATGGAGGCGCCGGAAGGCAGGTTCCAGAGCCAGGAGAGCCAGAGGCCCATGACCACGGAGACCAGGGCCGAGGCCACGGAGAGGAGGACCATCCCGTGCACGGAGCGGGCCAGGGTCTGTCCGGTGGCGGCGGGGATGACCAGAAAGGCCGAGACCAGGACGATGCCAACCAGCTTCATGGCGGCCACGATGGTCACGGCCAGGATGGTGAGGAAGAGGTAGTTCAGAAAGGCCGCGGGCAGCCCGGCGGCCCGGGCGGCTTCCTCATCCACTCCCAGGAAGAGGAACTCCTTGAACAGGAGGGCCAGAACGCCCAGGGACACGCCGGCCAGCCCCAGGAGGAACCACAGATCCTGGGGCCCCACGGAGAGTATGTTCCCGAACAGGTATCCCAACAGATCCTGCCGATAGGTCCGGGAGAGACTCATGAGGGCCACTCCCAGGGCCATGGCCGTGGGGAAGAACACCCCGATGGCCGTATCCTCCGAGACCTCCCCTCGGCGGGTGATCCAACCGATGATCCACGCCACGATCACCGAGAAAACCCCGGCGGCCACCAGGGGGGAGACGCCTCCGAGAAGGCCCAGGGCCACACCACCCAGGGCGGCGTGGGAGATGCCGATGCCGATGAAAGCCATGCGACGCAGGACCACGAAGACGGCCAGAACGGCGCATGTGGCTCCCAGGAGAAGGCCCGTGAGAAGAGCCCGCTGGATGAAGCCGTAGGAGAGGAACTCCATCATCCCGACTCTCCCTGGTCCGCCTGAGGCACCGAGTTCTCGTGCACGTGGGGGGGAGGGAAGTGGTAGACGTCCGCGAGAGCCTGGCTCGCCAACACGTCCCGGGGGGGACCGGCGGCCCGGACCACGTGGTCCAGGAGGATGAGGGTCTGGGCATGCTGCGCCACATCCTCCACATCGTGGGAAGCACAGAAGAGGGTGAGCCCCCGAGCCCGCTGGAGGTCACACACGGTGCTGTAGAACCGGGCTCGGGCCGCCGGGTCCAGTCCCGCTGTGGGCTCGTCCAGGATGAGAAGGCAGGGATCCGACACCAGGGCCCGGGCGATGAGGACTCGTTGCTGCTGCCCCCCGGAGAGGTCCTGAAAGCGGCGATCCCCCAGTTCGCCCATGCCCACGGACTCCAGGGCTCCACGGGCCCGCTCCCGGTCCTTCCCGGAGGGACGCCGCCCCAGGCCGAGATCTCCGTACCGGCCCATGAGGGCCACGTCCATGACGGAGATGGGGAATCCCTCCGGAAGCTTGATGCCCTGGGGCACGTAGCCGATAGGCTGGCCCTGCTTGCCGGGGGGCTGACCCAGGATGCTCATGCGGCCCCCATGGGGTTTCAGCACTCCCAGGAGGAGTCGAAGAAGGGTGGACTTCCCGGCCCCGTTGGGACCGATGAGGGCGGCAAAGGATCCCGCCGACACCTCCAGGGTCACCCCTTCCAGGACCTGGCGCTTGCCATAGGAGAACCAGAGGTCCTCCACCTGGATGGCAGCCCGCTCCTCCGAGGAGACACAGATCGTCATGAGGGCTCCCGCTGGAGACCCTGGGCGAACTGGTGGGTGTTGAACCGAAGGAGCTGGAAGTAGCCTTCCCGCCCCTCCTGCCCGGGACCTCCCAGGGGGTCCACCATGCACGTGGGGAGGGAAAGCTCCGTGGCCAGGGCCCGGGCGGCCACGTCCCCCAGCTGGGGCTCGGTGAAGACGCAGTGGACCTGGTGCTCCCGGGCGGTTTCCAGAAGTCCGGCCATCTCCCGGCTCGAAGGCTCTTCTCCGGGGTGGCTGTGGACGACCCCCACCTCCCTCAGGTCGTAGCGGGCGGCGTAGTAGGTCCAGGCGGGATGGGTAGCCACATAGGAGCGCCGATCCAGGGGCTCCAGGATGCCCTGGATTTGCTGGTGCAGGGCGGTGAGGGAGTCGGCCAGGACCTCGGCTCGCTGGGCGATCACCCGGGCCGAGTCCGGAGCCACCCCCGCCACGGCGTCCCGGAGCCGGGGCAATACCTGGTCCCGCACCAGGACGGGATCCAGCCAGATGTGGGGATTCCCCGAGGCCTCCTCGCCCTCCCGGGCGTGCATGAGAGGGATTCCCTCCGTGAGGCGGACCACGGACGCCATCCCTCCGGCGGCTTCCGGGAGGCTGGCCACCCACTCGTCCATGCCCCCGCCCACCATGATGAAGAGCTGGGCGCCGGAGAGGTCCCGGAGCTGGCGGGGGGTGACCTCGAAGGTGGCCGGAGAGGCCCCGGGTGGGAGGAGGACCTCCACCCGGGCCGCCTGTCCGGCCAGGCGTTCCGTCAGGTCTCCCACGGGGAAGATGGACGTTACCACCACCGGCGTGGAAGCCGGTGGAAACCGGGGTTCCTCCTGGCCGCAGGCCACGTTCCACAGAAGGGGGAGCAGAAGGAGGAGTCGGGTGAAGAGCAGCGGGTGTCTTGGGGTCATGGGGATATCCGTGGTCGAGGAACCCGGAAGCCCCGGAGCGTCCCGGCAGGGACCGGGCTCCTCCTTCGCCGGAATCCGAACCCTGCCGGGCCTGGAGGTGGCGCCCCGGGGGATCGCCGGCCGCCCATGGGCCGGCCAGGCCGGAGACGGATCAAGTCTAACCTTTCTGGCAAGGGCGGGAAACGACGGGTTACCCCCGCCCCCGGACCCTCCTCCGAAGGGTCTCCAGAAGAGGAAGCGGGGTGAGCTCTCCGTCGATGATGGACGCCAGCTCCTCCTCTTCCTTCCACCGGGCCTCCAACTCCGCCAGCTCCAACTCCAGCATCCGCTGCTCCGAGGAATCGTTGGCGGCGATCTCCAGGGCGATCCCGCCGGTCTGACCCAGATCCCGGAGCCGTTTCCCGTCCCGGAGGAGGATACGGGTGAGGTCGTCCGGAGAGCCGGCTTCCTGGATGAGGCGGGTGGCCCGGAGGACCCTTTGCTCCGAGGCTCCGGAGAAATGGTGGTAGGCCAGGACCCGGCGCAGGGTATGTTCCGCCTCCGAGCCCTCCAGATGGAGCCCTCCCTCCCGGAAGTCACCGCAGCGGGGGCAGCGGTAGGCGAGGTTCGACGGGGAAGGGGGCTCGGGGGAGGAGGCCTGGCTGGAAGCCAGGATGAGGTTCTCCCGTTTCCGGTAGGTGACCCGGCGGAAGACGTATCCGCAGCGGGGGCAGGCCTTCCGGCCTCGCCATGCGTCCCCGCCGAAACGGAGCCAGCGGGCGGCGTCGGGGATCTTGGAAGGCAGGTTGTCCCAGAGGAGCCACGCTGCCAGGAACGTCATGCCGCCGGTGGTCAGGCCCCCCCAGATGGCGGCTCCCACCCCCACGGCTCCGGCCGTGGAGAGGGTCTTGAACTTCTTCCGCCGGGTGAGGAGCTCCTTGCCGTAGCGCCACCAGGCCTCCTCGGCCATGTTGGCCCGGCCCACCCGGACGATCTCCAGCCGGCCGTCCCTCAAAAGGGAGATGTTCTCGGTCTGGGAGAGGAGTCTGGCGTGGTCCCGGACTCTCTTCTCCAGCTCCTCCAGGGCCTCCCAGCGTTCCTCGATGGGAGCCAGGGTCCATCGCTTGCACTGGGTGCACACGGCCCACAGACGGCCACGCCTCGGATCGAAGGCCACCCGAGTCCCCAGGGGCATGTGCTCCAGGGTCTCGTTGGCAGGGAAGGGGGCGTGGCAGACCAGACAGCGAGTGAACATGACGTGTCTACTACCCTGGGAGCGGTCCTCCCGGTTCCGGGGGTTGTGCGCCGAAGGAATCCAAGAGACTGTACGTCATGATCCTGGTACTGGACAACTACGACTCCTTCACCTGGAACCTGGTACAGTTCCTGGGCGCCCTGGGGGCCGAGCCCCGGGTGGTCCGGAACGACGAGCTCACGGTGGAGGAAATCCGGAGCCTGGCCCCGGACAGGATCGTGGTGTCTCCGGGGCCCTGCACTCCCCGGGAGGCGGGCATCAGCGTGGAGCTCATCCGGGTCCTGGGGCCGGACGTGCCGCTCCTGGGGGTCTGCCTGGGACACCAGGCCATGGGGGAGGCCTACGGGGGACGAACGATTCGGGCCCCGGGGGTGATGCACGGAAAGACGACTCCCGTGCGCCACTCTGGAGAGGGATTGTTCCGGGGGCTTCCCGACCCCCTCACGGTCACGCGATATCACTCCCTGGTCACCGACCCCGAGGCCCTCCCGGAGGAGCTGGAGGTGACGGCCTGGTCCGAAGAGGCCCATGGCCGCCCCACGATCCAGGGCCTTCGACACCGGGTCCATCCGGTCTGGGGCGTGCAGTTCCACCCCGAGTCCCTCTTTTCCCAGGGTGGTCCGGAGCTACTGGAGAACTTCCTTCGGCTCTGACGCTGCGGGAGCCTGCGGAGGTGGAGGCGAAGAAATCCGGCCTCCTTCCTTGCCCCCTCTGGGCACCCTTTCTACCTTTACTGGCGTGAAAATTGCAAGCGAATCCCGTCCTTTCGGCGCCGGATGGCGTCCATGAGCGGCCGCGTTCTGGGCATTGTTCCCGCTCGGCTCGCCTCTTCCCGTCTCCCCAACAAGCCCCTCTACCCCCTCCTGGGTCGCCCTCTCATCGAGTGGGTGTGGCGCAGGGTGGAGGAGATGACCGTGCTGGACGAGGCGGTGGTGGCCACGGATTCCCAGGAGGTGGCGGAGGTCTGCCGGGCCATGTCGGCCCCGGTGGAGCTCACTTCACCGGAGCACCCCTCCGGGACGGACCGGGTGGCGGAAGTGGCCCGGAGGGAGGCCTATGCGGGCTTCCAGGTGGTGGCCAACATCCAGGGAGACGAGCCTTTGCTGAAGGAGCGACACCTGAAGGCGGCCATCGACCTGGTGGGGGAGGAGGGCTGGGACATCGGCACCTGCGCCACCCCGGTCCTGAGCCTGGAGGCTCGGAAGGACCCCTCCGTTGTGAAGGTGGTCCGGGCCCAGTCCGGTCGAGCCCTCTACTTCTCCCGCTCTCCCATCCCCTACAAGCGGGACGAGAAGCCCACGACGGAAGAGTTGAGCCGTGATCCCTTCCTCCGGCACATCGGCATCTACGCCTATACGCCGGAAGCTCTGGAAAACTGGGTGGCCATGGTCCCCTCGGGCCTGGAGAAGCTGGAGATGCTGGAGCAGCTCCGGCCCCTGGAGGCCGGGCTCCGGATCGGGGTGGCGGTGGTGGGAGCCGCGGATCCCGGGGTGGACACCCCGGCCGATGCCGTGCGGATGGAGGAGCGGCTCCTGGAATTGTCGGAGACTCACCATGTGAAGAGCAGGTCATGACGGATTCCGAGAACACGACACCGACCAAGTACATCTTCGTGACAGGAGGAGTCGTCTCCTCCCTGGGCAAGGGAATCGCCGCGGCCTCCCTGGCCAGGCTCCTGAAGGACCGGGGCCTCCGGGTGACCCTCCAGAAATTCGATCCCTACATCAACGTGGATCCCGGGACCCTGTCCCCTTTCCAGCACGGGGAGGTATTCGTCACCGACGACGGGGCCGAGACGGATCTGGATCTGGGACACTACGAGCGGTTTCTGGATCAATCCTTGAGCCAGGCCAACAACATCACCACGGGGAGGGTCTACCAGAATGTCATCGAGAAGGAGCGCCGGGGAGACTTCCTGGGCTCCACGGTCCAGGTGATTCCCCACATCACCGACGAGATCAAGGA
>Ga0207797_1000041_pt1 | contig 75984 bp, 58 predicted proteins | sample PRCRCaboRojoPR_6_FD_187275 | JGI IMG/M metagenome (GOLD analysis project Ga0207797, IMG submission 187275) | Marine sediment microbial community from Cabo Rojo, Puerto Rico - PR CR 10% Liquid 1 (SPAdes) | ecosystem: Environmental > Aquatic > Marine > Coastal > Sediment | place: Cabo Rojo, Puerto...
CGTACTGGCTCTGCGATCTCCTCCTTAAGCGGCAGCCAATCGATCCTCCGTCGTCTCAACCGATCGATGCAGTAGTGGGAGGTGATGGAGAACAGCCAAGTACTGAAGGGGCGTTCGGGGTCATAGCTGTTAAGATATCTGTAGGCCCTTATGAACGCCTCCTGAGCTGCATCCTCCGCCTCCGGCGCGTTACCCAACATCCGGTAAGCCAGGTTGTAGATAGGGTCCTGGTACGCTTCCACCAAGCGCCCGAAGGCAGCTTTGTCACCCTCGCGAGCTGCCTTGATCCATTGTTCTTCGTCAGTCACTTACTCGCTCCATGAGGCCTCTATGAATCCAGGCTGGCGGTATTGATCACTATGCACTACGTATTATAGGCGATTAGGTTGCAGAAAAAAGGGCGCCAACCGGCGGTTGCCTAACGTCGGGATAGCGAGTATACTTACTGGGCCGTCGGTCGTGCCCTGCGACTCAACGGGTGCATCCACGAAGCGCGCCGCGGTATATGAGTCACGTCCGGCAGGGAACAACCGTCGCTCATCGCGCAGGAGACATTCTTGAATGCGCCTGAAGCCCGGTTGGCTGGTGTTCAATCGAGTCCAGGAGTAAGCTATGTGGCAAGTGTACTATACCCCTACTAGCGTCGACGATGCCCTGAAGCTCCTCGCCGAACACGGTCCGGAGGCCCGTGTGGTCGCCGGTGGGACCGATCTGGTTGTCGAGTTGAAGCGGGATGATCGAGAGGTCGAGGTCCTGATCGACGTCACCCGCGTCGGCGGTCTGAATCGCATAAGCCTGGATGACGGTCCTGAGGCCCGGAGAGAGGGGCGTCCGCACATTCACTTAGGGCCGACGGTGACACATAACGGTGCCGTGGCCTCGGATCTGTTGATCGAACGGGGATATCCTCTGGCTTTGGCGTGCTGGCAGGTCGGCACACCGCAGCTGCGCAATCGTGGCACCATCGCTGGTAATGTGATCACGGCTTCTCCAGCCAACGACACCATCGCTCCGCTGTGGGCGCTGGACGCCAGGTTGACGTTGAGCAGCGTGAATGGTGAGCGGCACGTTTCGTTCGACGATTTTTACAGGGGATTGCGCCAGACAGCCCTGGCGCCCGATGAGATGGTGACCGACATTTCCTTCCCCGCTTTGAAGCCCAACCAACGCGGCACCTTCGCGAAGCTGGCTCTGCGACGGGTTCATGCGATCTCTGTGGTCAATACGGCCGTGGTTCTCACCTTTGATGATGAGATTGTCGCGGGGGCTCGCATCGCGATGGGGAGCGTGGCTCCCACCGTCATTCGCGCGCGGGAAGCGGAAAGCGCCCTCGTAGGGAGAAGGCTGACCGACGAGAGCATCGAACGAGCTGCGGAGCTGGCTGGGAAAGCGACGTCGTGCATTGACGACATCCGCTCAGGGGCCAAGTATCGCCAGCAGGTGATCACGGTGTTGGTGCGTCGCGCGCTCACGTCCCTCCGCGAGGGAGATGAGCGGAAGGCCTTTCCCGCGGAACCGCCGATGCTGTGGGGGGCCACAGGCGGCACGTATCCGCGCCTGGCGGGCAAGACGGTGTGTCACCATCATCAAGGTCTGGAGCCGATAGAGTGTGTGGTCAACGGTGAGAACGTGGTCGTCCAGGGAGCCAACGACAAGACGCTGCTGGAGATGCTGCGTCAGAACTTGGGTCTTACGGGGACGAAGAATGGCTGTGGCGAGGGGGAATGTGGGGCTTGTACGGTCTGGATGGACGGCATCGCCATCCTGGCTTGTCTCACTCCAGCACCTCGCGCCCACGGCACGCACGTCGTGACGGTTGAAGGACTTCCTGAGACGGCTTCGCTCTCCAATGGTGGAGACCTGCACCCGGTGCAGCAGGCTTTCATCGACGAGGGCGCCGTTCAGTGTGGATATTGCACGCCAGGTTTCGTGATGGCCGGGGCGAACCTGTTGGAGGAGATTTCGACGCCCACCAGGGAGCAGATCGACATAGGATTGAGCGGCAATCTATGCCGCTGCACCGGCTACTACAAGATCGTGCGAGCGATCGAGAAAGCCGCCTCTGAGGGCTGACATGGAGAGGACCGTCCCCACTACCGGCAGCGAAGAGATCTCGCTCTACATGCGCACCTATTACTCCTTGCTGCGCACGACGGACGAGGTACAGGTGCGGTCCTTCGTCGAATCGCACTTGGGTATGAACTCATCGCTCCACGTGGAGGCCCGCGACGACGCTCCGGATGCTGCAGCCCTGATCTACTGCTCGCTGCGCCTTCCTCACGTAATCCACCAGACCAGACTGGTAGTGATGGGGCAGTCTGAGCGTGTCTTTGCCCGGCGTGGGTACGCGAAGGTCGAGCAGTGGCGGCCGGTGACAGCTCCTGGTCGGCGGCGGCGCACGTTCTTCGACGGGCATGAGACGATGGCTGCCTTCATCGCCAGCGTCTCCGACATCGATGATCTTATTCCCATGCTGACCGCTTTCCAGATCGAATGGAACAAGATGCATCGGCGTCTGAACCGCCACCCGCTGCTCGAGAAGCTGGAGACCCATCGTGACCTCGGTGAGCCTGAGTGGCGGAAGCTGCGTCCGGAGGTTGCAGGACTTCTCGAGCTTGGCGCCGACGATATGGGCCGTCTGGAGTCTATCTGGGGCGATCGGTTCGTCGACCTGCTGTGTGACGTGGGACGGCAACCGAAGCAGTTGGCCGTGCGTCTTCTGGCCGGTTCTCGCGTCGACTATCGGAAGGCGACGCGGCGATGGTGGAGTTTCATCGCTGATGCCTCACCAGTGGATCTCAGTGAGAGGCCAGTGTATTTCATCTCCAGCAATGTGCACAGCGTCGTGAATATGCTGTCAGGGTTCGCGCTCCGCCGTGAGAAGGACCTGATAGAGTATATCCAAGGGGAAGGCGAGCAGGAGTTGGTGGAGGAGTATGGTCGGATTCGCAACGGTGAGACCTCGTCGCGAACTGAGAATCTCCTCTATTTCATCCTACGTGACTACATGGAGAATCACCGCGACGATGAGGCGTGGGATCAACGTGAGGAAGAGGAAGCTCTCTGCGGTGTCAGGCACATTGACAGTCATCACGTTTTTGATGTCGAGGCACAAGTGATCGAGATGTGCCGTCTACGCCCGGATTGGTTCGATCCTCGGCTGCAGGTGTCCGCCTTGGATAGGCTGGCCCAGAGCAACGCCGTTATCGTCAACATCGACTATCCGCTCGGGATGGGTGCCTATCACATCCTGTCGCAGGTCGCCACCAGTGTAGATTCCCTCCGGGGTGTGTATAGTCTGGGCAAGGCCGCGACGCTCAACGGCCGAATCGGCGATGTGATGATCCCTTACGTCACGCATGACGAGCATTCACGGAACACGTATCTTTTCAACAACTGCTTCACCGCTGCCAACGTGGCGCCCTATCTCGTCCACGGCACGACGCTAGACAACCAGAAGGCGATCAGTGTGCGTGGCACATTCCTGCAGAACGAGCGCTATATGGATGTCTTCTATCGGGAGGGGTATACGGACATTGAGATGGAGGCTGGGCCGTACCTTTCGGCCATCTATGAAGCTGTGCGGCCGACTCGTCATCCCGCCAATGAGATCGTCACGCTCTACGCTGACACAGTGCCGTTCGACGTGGGGATCATCCATTACGCCTCGGATACTCCTTTGGGAAAGGGTAAGAACCTAGGCGCTCATCGCCTCTCGTACTTCGGTGTGGATTCTACCTATGCCGCCACTGTAGCCATCTTGCGCCGAATTCTTAAGCTGGAGACAGAACGAGGGCAGAGGAAGCGATAGCCGTGCTCTTCGTCATCCCAGCCAGATTCGGTCAGCCTTCTCCGACCGCTTGCCGCTGCGAACCTGCTCAACCTAGACGAGGGGATTCACTATGACTACCATTGTGGGACAGTCCGTCAAGCGCATGGACGCACGCGCCAAAGTCACTGGCGAGGCGAAGTACCCTGGCGATTTCGCCATGGAGGGTGTGCTCCATGCCAAGATACGGTTTGCGGGTCGCCCACATGCCCGGGTGGTCCAGATTGACACGTCCAGGGCGGAAGAGGTGCAGGGCACGGTGGCAATCTTCACCGCTAGAGATGTGCCGGTGAACGAGTACGGTCTACAAACTCTGGATCAACCGGTGCTCTGTGGTCCGGGGTCTGACAAGCCAAACGCCGACGTGGTCCGCTTCGTGGGTGACCAGGTGGCATTGGTCGTGGCGGAGACCGAGAGCGCTGCTGCACGCGCGAGAGATCTCATCAACGTTGAGTATGAGGACCTGCCCATTGTCACGGATCCTTTCCGAGCGCTGGAGCCTGATGCGCCGCAGCTTCATCCGGGCCGACAGCCGAGTGACCTCCATCCGGAGTTGAGCACGGAGGGTAACCTGATCTGCCACCATCAGATCAGCAAGGGCGATGTGGAACGCGGGTGGAGGGAGTCGGAGGTCATCATTGAGGGCGAGTACAGGACCCCAGCGCAGGAACATGCCTATCTGCAGCCTGAGGCGGGTCTCTCCTATATCGACGATGAGAGTCGGGTCACAGTTGTGGTGGGCGGGCAATGGACCTGGGAGGACCAACATCAGATTGCCCATGCCTTGGATCTCTCCCCGGATCAGGTTCGGGTGATCTACCCGGCCATCGGCGGCGCGTTCGGCGGTCGCGAGGATATGTCGGTGCAGATCGTCTTGGGGCTGGCAGCCCACCGCTTGCGCCGCCCCGTCAAGATCGTATGGAGCCGCGAGGAGTCAATAAAGGGGCACTGTAAGCGTCATACGATGTGGTACCAGTGTAAGTGGGGCGCCACCCGCGAGGGAAAGTTGATCGCCGCCAAGGTTCGGGTCGTCGCCGATGGCGGCGCCTACTGTTACACGACCAACAAGGTGCTGGGCAACACGGCGCTTACGTGCACGGGGCCCTATGCTTTCCCCAACGTCGAGGTCGACGTCGACGGCGTCTACACCAACAATCCCCCGGGAGGAGCCTTCCGCGGCTTTGGCGCACCACAGGGCATCTTCGCGGCCGAGATGCAGATGAACAAGCTGGCCGAGGCGCTGGACGTGGATCCTGTGGCGCTGCGCATAAAGAACCTGCTGCGTGATGAGACCCCGACGACGACACGCAGGCCGTTGCCGGGTGGCGTCAGCTTGGTGGAAGTCACTAAGCAGTGTGCTCTTGCCAGTGGGTGGCAGCAGACGGACAAGGGGCCCGGTAAGCCCCTGACAACCTGGAAGCGGCCCTCTTCAAAGGCGACGTCGAGGTTGGGGCAGCCTCGCGAGGCCGTCCGTACTGGCATCGGACTGGCAGTCGGCTTCAAGAATATCGGGTTTTCCTTCGGCTATCAGGAGAACTGCTGGGCCAGGATCGAGCTGCGGGGCCAGGAGGAGATCGATCGAGCGATCGTCAGTATTGGAAGCGCCGACGTGGGACAAGGGGCTCACACGGTGATCCGACAGATGGCGGCCGAGGCGCTCGATGTTCCTCTGGGAAAGGTGCAGATGGAGACGTCGGACACGGCGACTAGCCCCGGGAGCGCGGGCTCGACCTCTGCATCGCGGATGACGTTTATGGCTGGTAACGCCGTGCGCAAGGCGGCGGCCGAAGTGCTGAAGCGCTGGCGGGAGGGAGAACGACCGGCCGCGACCGAGCAGACCTATCTGGCTCCAAAGACAACGCATTTCGATCCAGAGACGGGTGAGGGGCTACCCAATTTCGCCTATGGATATGTGGCTCAGGCGGTCGAAGTGGCGGTGGACGTCGAGACCGGTGAGTTGGACATCGTGCGCGTCGTCTGTGCTGACGACGTGGGGAAGGCGGTCAATCCGCAGCAGATTGAAGGGCAGATTGAAGGTGGTGTGGTGCAGGCCGTGGGCTGGGCGACGTGCGAGGACTTCATCACGGAGGACGGACGCGTGCTTACTCCCCATCTGAGCACCTACCTGATCCCCACCATCGCCGACATTCCGCAGCAGGTCGAATCGATCATCGTGGAGAAACCGGATCCCCGAGGACCGTGGGGCGTGCGGGGGATGGGGGAGATGCCCTTCATCCCGTTGGCCCCGGCATTGGTCGCCGCCGTCTATGACGCGACGGGGGTATGGATTGACAAGCTGCCGCTGACACCGGAGCGCGTGTTGGGCTCCTTACGGGATCACGAGGCGGAGGCGTGCTCTTCGGGGACGTGATTGAGACGTTGTCGTTTCTAGCTATTGAAGGTGATCTCTAATGAAGCGACGTTACCTTTCTGGTGGCTACCTTATCGCAGGTCTGACCACGTTGGGGCTTCTGGTCTGGCTGACGATCGCCAGGCCCCCGGCGCTAGATACGCTCTTACCTGGTGCCCTTTTTCTCGCCCTGATCCTATTTGCCGACGTTTTCGGTGTGCACGTGGCGGGGGGCGTCGTGTCATTGTTACCGATGACGACGGTGGCAGCTTACCTGGTGGTCGGTCCTGTACCGGCGGGCTGGGCGGCGTTTATGGGCGCGGTCGTGCACGCTGTGCTCCGTTACCGCTGGGCCGAGCGACTGGGCTTCCCCCGCGTGACCGAGCTTTCGCAGATCATCACGATCGGCGCCGCGAACACGGTAGCGCACACATCCAGCGTCTTGGTTGGCGGCCTGACCTTCCAAGCCCTTCAGGGAGAGATACCACTGGCAGGCGTAGATCCCGCAGATGTCGTGGCATTGGTGGCGTTCGCTTTGACTTATCTGTTCGTCAATCATCTGGCTTTCATACCCGCTTTTGTGGTGCGGAGTCGCGAGTCGCTGCGAGAGTACCTGGGCTCGCTTCCCAGCCTGATCTTCTACGAAGGCAGCCCGCTGATTCTGTCCCCTTTGATGGCTCTGATCTACACCCAGCTGGGCGTGTCGCAGTTTATCCTCTTCGCCCTCTTGATGGTGGTTGCCTCGTTGATCACGCGCAGTCTGGCTCAGACCAGCGAGCGGCTGCAGCGGAGGGTGCAGGAACTGCGTGGTCTCCAAGCTGTTGGGCAAGCGCTCAGCGCGAACCTGGACGTGGAGGCCGTGGTGTCGGCGATATACGAGCAAGTTGCTCGCCTGATGCCTGCCCGCAATTTCTACGTCTCCCTCTACGATCCGCAGGTCGACGAGGTCTCCTTCCCACTGGCTGTGGAGGAGGGAGAACGGGTGCAGTGGCGGTCGCGTCGAACAGGCTCTGGCCTCACCGAATACGTCCTGCAAAGCCGAGAACCTCTGTTGATAAGAGAGGACGTCGAAGCGGCGCTTGAGGAGCTCGATGTCGAATCTATTGGTCAGCCGGCTGAGTGCTGGCTGGGTGTGCCGATCCTGGCAGGGGATGAGGCGTACGGCGTCGTGGCCGTACAGTCGTACGAATGTGGGGGAGCCTATGACCTATCCCATCAGAAAGTGCTCACCACGATCGCGGCCCAGGCTGCTGTGGCGATTCAGAACGCGCGCCTTTACGCACGCACCGACGAGGCGCTGGCCCGCCGCGTCCAGGAATTGGATTCTGTCCTCAGGACCGCGCGGGAGGGACTCCTGCTGCTGGACACGGATTGGCGTGTGGTGGCGGCTAATCGGGCGGTGGCCGATCTGGTGGGGGTGGCGCAGTTGGAGCTTGCTGGACAGGCCATCGATTCCCCGCGCAGGGATGGGGAGCAACAGCCCTTGATCAGGTTGCTAGGCTACCGCAAGGAGGATCTACGCTCCGACTGCCAGACGTTGCTTGAGGGGGTGGAGGCGGGTAGGGACGAAACGATCAACCAAGCCATCGTCAAGCTGAACGCTTCGGGTCGTCACGTTGAGAGGACCTTGACGCCAGTGCGAGGCAAGGATGACGTTGTGACCGGCTGGCTGCTCGTTCTGCGAGACGTCACTGAGGAGATCGAGCTGGGGCGTTTGAAGGACGACATGACGTATATGCTCGTCCACGATCTACGTTCGCCACTGACTGTGCTGGGCAACAGCTTCACCCTTATGGAGGATGCCTTCCGTGACCAGGACGAGGAGCTCTTCAAGACCTTCACAGGTATGGCGCAGCGAAGCAGTGATCGTATGTTGGGCCTGGTAAACGGTCTGCTCGACGTCAGCGAGCTGGAGAGCGACGAAATTGAGCTGAGCTGCGAGGCCGTCGACGTGAGAGCTCTGTTGGAGGAGACCGTCACACAACTCTCCCCGTTAGCAGCGTCGGCGGACATCACGATAGAGGTCTGGGCCCCCGCGGATCTCCCACCTCTCCACGTGGACCTTGGGCTCATAAGACGGGTGTTGAACAACCTCATAGACAATGCGATCAAGTTCACGCCGGATGGTCGGCGCGTCCGGGTTTGGGCTCGTCGTGCCTCCGAGCGCGAGTCCCGGCAGCTCCTACTAGGCGTCAGCGACGAAGGTCCCGGTATACCAGAGGAAGAACAACACAAGCTGTTCGAGAAGTTCCACCGTGTCTCCTCGGTCAAGGGACGTCGTTCTGGGAGCGGCCTGGGGCTCCCCTTCTGCAAGCTTGCTGTAGAGGCTCACGGGGGGAGAATCTGGGTGGAGAGCCCTTCGAGTGAGATGGCATCGTCCGAGGCAGGAAGCACTTTCTTGATGCAGCTGCCCTTTGTGCCTGCCGACAGATCAGCCCAGGTCCGCCAACAGTCCCCAACTCCTTAGGGTCGTCGAGGGTCCTACGACCAGCGCAGCTCCACAGGATCGCCCAGCTCAAGGCCCAGCTCTCGGGCACCACTCCCCTCGCGTACGGCGATCTCCAGGTGTCCCCCACTGCCTACCAGGGCCAGGACCTCTCCGCGCTTGACATCAGCATAGGTGCGCCGTACCTTCTGGATCTTCCGTCCCCCGGATGGAGGGCTGCCCGCCACGACCAAGGCTTGGTCAGGCAGGAAGCGGGCTTGCTCGTGGCTCTTCTGGCGGAACGCCGGTTTGAGCGACAGTTCATCCGTTCTCCAAAGGAGACGCCCTACACTGGTGACCACGTTGCCGAAGTGATCGATATGGAGGACCTCGCCGCGGACGCTGTGGACGTCTATCTCCAGGCGAGGAGGCGGCAACGTGCGTGCGTCGGTCACCGGAGGGCCAAGCTGGTCGATGTGAACACTGGTTGCCAGGTGCGCGGCAGCGGGGGCGAAGATGTCGCGTCCGTGGAAGGTGTGGCTCACCGATGGGAGACGATACCTTGGATCGGCGAGCTCAACGACGGTGCTCACGGATTCCTCCGCCATAACGTAGCTGAAGACGCCGTTGTCGGGTCCAACAAAGGTGCCGTGGGAGGTATGAACCGCGATTGGGCGACGGGCGCTGCCGACGCCCGGGTCCACCACGACCAGATGGACGGCCCGTGGTGGAAAGAATCGGTACGCCGTGTAGAGGACGTAAGCTGTCTCTCGGACGTCTTGAGCCGCGATGGCGTGTGTGACGTCCACTAGCTGGGCCTGGGGTGCGATGTTAAGCATAACGCCCTTCATGGTGCTCACGTAGGCATCGGCGATGCCAAAATCTGTGGTCAGAGTGACGATGGGCCGTGTTTCCATGCTTTGCATTCTACTTATGATCCGCGTTGTCGTCAAGTTGCTTGACCGCCGGTTGGGTGTCGGTATAATTGTTCTTGAATGGTTGCGTGCTCTACAGATCAGATGGGTGTCGTGGGACGATGCACCCGATACAGACGCCTGAGTCGTGTGAGGAGGATTGGTATGGCGAATATCTTGGAGAAGACCCTGTTGATCGGATTGGGTGTCTTCACCCTGACGCGCGAAAAAGTGCGTGAGGCGGTCAACGAGTTGGTAGAGGAGGAAGGTGTCGAGCCCGAGGAGGCAGAGAGGCTGGCTGATGCTCTGGTATCCAAGGGTGAGAAGGAGCGTGAGGAACTCCGTGGTATGATCCGTCAAGAGGTGAATCGCGTCAGGCCGGTGACCCGCCAGGAGTTCGACGCGTTGAAAGGGCAGGTGGACGACCTAGCAGACAGGATCGACCAGTTAGCGGCCTCTGAATGAGGCGCGGCGCTAGAGATCGAAGCGTATGCCGCGGGTGACGGACGACGGTGCCCCTAAGGTCGGACTGGCCCTCAGCGGAGGGGGCGCGCGGGGACTGGCGCATATCGGCGTGCTCGAGGTACTGGAGCGCGCGGGGGTACCCATCGATCTGCTGGCAGGCACCAGTATGGGTGGGGTGGTGGCTGCAGCATACGCAGCGGGCGTCACGCCCGAGTTCATGAAACAGGAGGCGCTGCGTATGACCAATCCGCGTCGCCTGCTGTCTCTAGCTGATCCGACGTTGCCCCGGCGGGGCCTGTTTGAGGGCCAGAAGGTGATCGACTATCTGACCCGCCATCTAGGGGAGTGCACCTTCGACAGCCTTCGTTTACCCTTGAGCCTGATCGCCGTCAACTTGAAGAGCAGCGAGGCGGTGACGCTGAATGAGGGCCGTGTGACCGATGCTGTCAGAGCGACTATCGCACTCCCAGGGCTCTTCAAGCCGGTGGAACGGGAGTCGCAGGGCGATATGCAGCTGCTAGTGGATGGAGGTCTCCTGGACAACCTCCCGGCCGACGTGGTGCGCCAGATGGGAGCCGATATCGTCATTGCTGTAGACGTTGTTGGTGGCAACAGCACCTTCTCGGCAATGGTCAGAGCGTTGCGAGGGCGTCGCTACGTGCCCGGCGGTCTGGCGAGCACCTTCGAGGTGATGCTGCAGTCGCTGGACGTCATGATGAAGGAGATCAATCGGCGTCGACTGGTGGAGGCTGCCCCTGAGATCATCATTCGTCCTGACATTCCCCCGGACGTCAGCGTGCTCCTTGGCTTCACCCGAGCTGATGAGACGATAGCTGTTGGAGAGCAAGCCACCGTGGACGCCCTCCCAGAGATTGAGAGGGTGCTGTAGATAGACAGGCTTGGTGCACTGTTGCATCTGACCTTTGGCGGGCTTCACGATCATCCCGCTCGCGAGGACCAGGGGACGTGTGCCGGAGGTTTGCATAGCTAGGCCGCGTGCTAGGCCAACATGGTAAGAGGTCCTCAGCGTACGATCCGCCACCTGAAGCGCTATCGAGAGATTGCGCAGGTCTTCATCCGCCACGGCCTTGGCGAGTTGGTTGACCTGTTGGAGCTACAACCCTATTTGGGCTTCCCTCGCCGGCTGGTGCGTCAGTGGCGGGAGGAAGCCCCTCCACTGGGCGCTCCCCAGCGGCTCCGTCTGGCTCTGGAGGAATTGGGGCCGACTTTCATCAAGCTGGGACAGATTCTCAGCACGCGACCCGATCTGATACCCCCAGCCTATCTCACTCAGTTGACGAAGCTGCAGGATGCTGTCCCTCCAGAGCCTTGGGATCCTATTCGAGAACAGATCGAATCCGAGCTGGGTGGGTCGATTGAGGAGCTTTTTGCTCACCTCGAAGAGGAGCCCATCGCTGCAGCCTCGCTGGCTCAGGTGCACGCTGCCACTCTGCATAACGGCGATCCCGTGGTCGTCAAGGTCCAGCGACCAGGCATTGAAGAGGTCATTGAGGTCGACCTGGAGATCCTCTATGATGTGGCTGAGTTGCTTCAGGGGCGTGTCCCGACGGCGCAGATGTACGATCTGCCCAAGATCGCGAGAGGGTTTGCCACGACGCTGCGTATGGAGTTGAATTTCTACCGGGAAGGGCATAACGCTGAGCGGTTTCGAGAGAACTTCTCTGACGATCCGTATCTGTACGTGCCAGAGGTTAGCTGGGACCTGACGACACGGCGTGTGTTGGTGATGGAGCGCATCAGCGGCATCAAGATCGACGATGTCCAGGCGCTCGACGAGGCTGGATATGACCGTCATCAGATTGCTGTCCAGGCGGCGCGAATGGTGCTCAAGGAGGTGCTCGAGGACGGTTTCTTCCACGCCGATCCACATCCCGGCAATTTCGTCGTCATGCCGGGCGAGGTCATTGGCGCAATGGATTTCGGCCTCATTGGAGAGCTAGGCTATCATCTGCGGTCCGATCTGGTGCGTCTCTATGTCGCTGTGATACAGATGGACGAGCAGAGCATCGTCGACCAGCTCATCCGTATGGGAGCGACCACGGAGTCTGTCGATCGCACAGCTCTTCAGCAGGATTTGGCGCGCCTCTTACGTAAGTATCGTGGTCTGCCTATCGAGGCCATCCGAGCCCAGGAGGTTATGCAGGACGCGACACCTGTCGCTTTTCGTCACCATTTGCGGTTGCCGCCGGAACTGTGGTTGTTGGCTAAGACGCTCGTCATGTTGGAAGGAGTAGCTCTCAAGCTGGACCCGGGCTTTGACATCGTTACTTTCTCTAGACCGCACGTGCGACGCTTTCTGGCCCAGATGTTTCTCCCACGCAATCTCGGGCCCAGGATGATCTCGAAGGCTGGTGACTGGAGCGATCTGTTCAACCTCTTGCCACGGATTGGCTCACAACTCTTGATCCAGGCTGAGAGAGGGGAGTTCGAAGTGACACTCGACCACAAGGGGTTGGATCAGGCACTGAACCGACTGGATCGGTCGGCCAATCGGATCTCCTTGAGCGTTCTCTTGGCTGCGCTCATCGTGGGATTGGCTCTGCTTATTCCAGCCTTCAATCTAGGGGAAGAGATTGGTCTGGCGACGATCGTGGTCATCGTCGGTTTCGCTGGTGTTAGTTTGTTGGGGGTCTGGCTTGTCTTTTCCATCTGGCGTTCGAGAAGGTAGTGTTTATGGCGTTGGGACTGTCGGGATGTCAGCAGGCGGTGTGCTAGAACGCCGACCAGCCACCGTGGCTAGAGAGGAGCCCCAAGATGGCTAAGGTCAGGATTCTGGTTGTCGGAGGTGAGGGGCACGAGCTCCGCACAATCAAGCGGCAGCTAGAGCACCTGGGCTACGAGGTGCCCTCCGTCGTCTCCTCGGGCCAGGCGGCAGTTGAGAGAGCGGAGCGTGAACGAGCGGATTTGGTCCTGGTGGACATTGAGTCGGAGGGGGCGACGGACGCCGTCACATGCGCGGAGGAGATCGAGGAGCGTCTCAGCATCCCTGTGGTCTACCTTATCTCTTGCGTCGACCATGAGGCTCTGCAGCGGGCCAAGGTTTCTGAACCTTTCGACTACATCTTAAGTCCCGCAGACGAGCGTGAACTCCATTCTGTGGTAGAGATGACGTTGTATAAGCACAGGATGGAGCGAACGTTGCGGGAGAACGAGGAGACGTACCGCAACGTCGTCGAGCGGGCGAACGATGGCATCGTCATCGTTCAAGAGAAACGCATTAGATATGCCAATCCCCGCTTAGGAGAGATCCTGGGCTACAGCGTAGAAGAGCTTCTGGATACGCCCTTCGCCGACTTCGTCCGCCCGCAAGATCGGGCCAAAGTCGTCGATCGGTACGAGCGTCGGATGGCGGGAGAGACGATTCCCCCGATCTATGAGGTGGGGCTCGAGCGAAGAGACGGGAGCGTCGTCCGAGTAGAGCTTAATGCCGGTATCACAACCTACCACGGAGGTCCGGCCGACCTTGCCATGGTGCGCGACGTCACCGATCGCGAGCGGTTGGAACAGGAGGTCCGGAAGCGTCAACTCTATCTAGAGGGTGTTTTGGAGTCTGCACCGGACGCCATTGTCGCCCTGGACACCGAACACAGGATCCTGGAGTGGAATCCTGGAGCGGAGCAGCTGTTTGGCTATTTGTCAGCGGAGGCCATCGGACGCGATTTGGATACGCTGATTGCCAAGCCAAGCGCAGAGATCTATGAGCAGGCGAAGCGCTTCACGCGTCGAGTCCTCGACGGGGAGGCGGTGCCCAGAACGGAAGGCACTCGGTATTGCAAGGATGGCAGCGCGGTGGACGTGATCCTCGCCGGGGCTCCCATCCAGATAGAGGATGAACTTGTCGGTGTCGTGGCCGTCTACACAGATATCACCGAGCGGAAGCGAGCCGAGGAGGCCTTGCGCCGGCGCAAGCAGCAGTTGGAGGCGCTCCAGGATGTGGGGCTGGATATCGTCAGTGAGCTTAATCTGGATGAACTGCTGCGTTCCATCGTGTCACGAGCCATTGATCTGGTGGATGCGACTGGAGGTGGATTCGATCTCTACTGTCCGGAACAGGACACGCTAGATTTCTCCATTGAGATTGGGTACGATGCTCTTCCTAGTGATACCGCGGTCGCACGCGGTGAGGGTTTGGCCGGCAAGATCTGGGAGGCCGGGCAGACGATACTGGTCGAGGACTATGCGACGTGGGAGGGACGATCCGAGGCGTGGGCGGATTGCCTGGGTCACGCCGCCGATATGGGCGTGCCCGTTCAGTGGGGCGACGAGTTCCTGGGTGTGCTTGAGGTTATGGCCGAGGCGCCGCGGCGGTTCTCTCAGGACGATGCGCATCTGCTGGAACTGTTCGCCACACAGGCGGCCATTGCCATCCGCAACGCCCGGATGTATGAGGAGACCCAGAAGCGCACCGCCCAACTGGAGACGCTGCAGAGAATCTACGCGGGGATCACTGCGCAATTGGATCTCGAGGACCTGCTGCGGAGCATTGTGGAGCAGGGCTGTCGACTGTTGAACGCCACTGGTGGCAGCCTGTATCTTGTCGACGAAACGGAGGGCAACCTCAAGCAAGTGGTCAGTCATGGCTACAAGAGGGACCATACCGGCTCTCGGCTCGCGTCTGGCGAGGGTACTGCCGGGAGAGTCTGGAAGGACGGCGAGCCTCTGGTCGTGGACAACTACCAGGATTGGGAGGGAAGATCCGCCGAGTGGGAGGATGAGGCTCTTACGGCCTCCATGGCAGTGCCGTTGGAGCACGGTGATCGAATCATCGGCACCTTGGGTTTCGATGAGCTCGAAAAACCTGGACGATTTGATGAGAATGACGTGTGGATTTCGAGTCTCTTCGCTAATCAGGCTTCGACTGCGATCCACAACGCGCGTCTCCACGAAGAACTACACCAGCGAGCGGTCAAGCTCACAGCCGTCAACCGAGTCGCCCAGGCGGTCAGTACCTACCTCCATGTGGATGATCTGCTGAAAGCGGTGTATCGTGAGGTGCAGGACGTCTTTGGCGCCGATGCCTTCTTCCTTGCTCTCCACGACAAAGAGCGAGACGAGTTGGACTTCCGCCTCTCGGTCGACGAAGGTACGCTGGAGCCGCCGCGCCGACGACCTGTGGAACCCGGGTTGACGGCCTCGGTGGTCGTTGAGGGCGAGCCACTCCTCATTCGAGACTACGAACAGGAACGAGACGGTTTGCCGCCGGCGGAGACCTGGGGCACCGATAAGATCTCACGCTCATGGCTGGGCGTGCCTATGCGAGCTGCTGGTGAGGTGATGGGGGTCATCTCGGTGCAGGCCTATCGTCCCTTTGCCTATGACGATGAGGATCAGCAGCTCCTGACCACTATCGCCGACCAGGTGGCCGTGGCGGTGGAGCAGGCTCGCTTATACGAGGAATCGCAGAGGCGCGCCACCCAGGCTGCCCTGCTGTCGGAGGCAGGACGACACGTGAGCAGTGAGTTGGAGCCTGAGGTCCTGCTGGATACCATTGTCTCCGCCGTGCGGGACGCTTTTGACTATCACAATGTCATTTTGCTGCTACGCGACGAGGAAGATGGAGAGGATGCCGGGCGTGGACGCCTGCAGATGCAGTCCATCGCCGGGGCCTACGTCGATATTTTGCCCTCCGGGCTCTCCCTGGCGATTGGGGAGGGCATGATAGGGTATGCGGCGGCGAGCGGTGAGACCCAACTGAGCAACGACGTGAGCACGGACCCCCACTACGTTCGCAAAGCGACAGAGAACACCAAGTCGGAGCTTGTCGTGCCGATCAAGAGCGGGGACAGAGTCATCGGCGTGCTCGACATTCAAGATGATGAACTCGACGCTTTTGATCGACTGGACGTGACGACGCTGGAGACGTTGAGCACTCAGATCGCTGCAGCCATCGAGAATGCCCGGCTCTTCCAGGCTGAGCGTGAGAGGTCGGCGCAGCTGGCCACGGTCTCGAAGGTGACGGAGGGTATCACCGCCTGGCTAGATCCGGATGAGGTGCTGCATCGGGCTGTAGAGATGATCACTGAGGCTTTTGGCTACTACTACGCGAGCATCATGCTTCTGGATGAGGAACGTGGGGATCTGGTCTTCAAAGCCGGCGCCGGAGGGTTCGCCGGGAGAACCCCCTTCCACTTCCGACAGGCCGTCGGGGAGGGTATGATAGGATGGGTTGCTGATCGGGGGGAGACGCGACTGGCCAATGACGTGAGCCAGGAGCCCCTGTACATACCCGCTTACCTCGATGAGACCAAGTCTGAGTTGGATGTGCCACTCAAGTACCGCGACAAAGTGATCGGCGTCCTCGATCTCCAGAGCAGTGAACTCAACGCCTTCAACGAACATGACGTGATCGCGATGGAGGCTCTCGCAGGGCACGTCGCTGCCGCCATTGAGAATGCCCGCCTCTTCGCCGTTGCCCAACAGCGGGTTGCGGAACTCCGGGCCGTGCGTCAGGCAAGTCTGCAGCTGACGTCCACCCTGGAGCTTGAGCCCGTCCTAGAGACGATTCTCGAGCACGCTCTCAACCTGGTCTCGGCGGATGATGCTCACGTCTTCCTCTATGATGGAGGGCTGTTGACGTTTGGGGCTGCTATGTGGGACGGCGAGCGGCATGAGGAGCCTTTCGAGACCGTTCGACCGCACGGCTTGACCTACAGCGTGGCCCGCCAAGGAGAGCGGATTGTCGTCTCCGATGCTGTGAGTCATCACCTTTTCGAAGATCGACAGTGGGAGGGGGCCATTGTGGGCTTGCCGCTCACCGTTGGTGATGAGGTCCAGGGGGTGATGAACATCGCGTATCAGCGCCCACATCGCTTTACCGACGAGGAGCTGTGGGTGCTTGATCTTCTGGCGGATCAGGCTGCCATCGCCGTGCGGAACGCCAGGCTGTATGACGAGATCAGGGATCGCGCTCTGGAGCAGGAGACGCTGCGGGAGGCAGCTCTGGCTTTGACGACGGCCTTGGAGCGAGACGAGGTCGTCGAACGGGTCTTGGCTCAGCTGCAGCGTGTCGTGCCTTATGACACCGCCTCGGTCCTGCTCCTTAGGGATGACCACATGGACATCGTGGGAGGGCGTGGGTTTTCCAACCTGTCGGAGATAGTGGGGCTCTCCTTCCCACTGAATGAGGAGCATCCCAATCGAGACGTCATCCGCACTCGCGAACCCATCGTGCTCGAGGACGCGCCGGAGGTCTACAAGGCCTTTGAGCAAGGCCCCCATGCCGCTGCTGGGATCCGCTCCTGGCTGGGTGTACCGATGCTTGTGGGAGATCGGATCATCGGTATGATCGCTCTCGACAAGAGGCAGCCTGGCTTCTACACCCGCGAGCATGCTCGACTTGCCCAGGCGTTTACCGCGCAGGCTGCTGTCGCCTTTGAGAACGCTCGACTCTACGAGGCGGAGCAAGAGCAGCGAGAGCTCTCTGAGCGACTCCGTGAGACGGCCCTTCTGCTCAACAGGAGTCTGGATCTTCAGGAGGTCCTGGAGATGATCCTGGAGCAGTTGGCCAGCGTCATCGATTATGACAGCGGGAGCGTCCAGATTCTGGAGGATGGTGCCACGGAGGTGATTGCCGCACGGAATCTGCCTGAACGCGAGATTGGTCGTTCGTATGCCTTGGAGCACTATGCTTACAATCGCCGCCTCATAGAGGAAGCGAAGCCTATCGTGATTGGCGATACGCGTGAGGAGAGCCAGGGGTGGCGAGAGGCGGAAGGGCTGGAACACGTGCGAGCCAACATCGGCGTGCCGCTCCAGGTTCGTGATCAGGTGATCGGCATCCTCACAGTGGACAGCCGCCACCCCGAGGCTTACACTGGGGACGACGCCCGTCTGGTTCAGGCATTTGCTCAGCAGGCGGCCGTGGCTATCGAGAACGCGCGATTGTTCGAGAAAGAGAGGAAGCAGAGACGGGTGTCAGAGGCTCTAGAGGCAGCTGCTGCGGCAGTGGGCAGCACCCTGGAGCTCGAAGCGGTGCTGGATCGGATCCTCGAGCAGGTTGCCAGGGTGGTCGATGGTGACGCGTTCAACGTAATGCTAGTGGAAAATGATTGTGCCAGCGTCTGCCGCTGGCGAGGGTATGAGCAATTTGGCGCCGAGGCTTTTGTCTCTGGTGTGGACTTCTACCTCCCGGAGGTTCCCAATCTGCAGCAGATGTCGGAGACGAGGGAACCCATGGTCATCGCAGACACGGATGCCTATGAGGGATGGGTGGACGTACCGGCGCAGAGGTGGATAAGATCCTACATAGGAGCACCGATTGAGCTGGGCGACGCCACCGTCGGCTACCTGAACGCAGACAGTGCGCGACCGGGACAGTTCGACGTCGAGGACGCGCGGAGATTGGCCACCTTTGCGGATCATGCCGCTACGGCCATCGAGAACGCTCGGCTCTACAACGAGGCTCAGAAGCGAGCGCTGGAGCAGTTGACCTTGCGAGAAGCTGCTTTGGCGATGACGACAGCGTTGGAACGGGATGAGGTCATCGAGCGCATCTTGGCCCAGCTGCAGGAGGTTGTCCCCTACGACACTGCATCGGTTCAACTGCTTCAGAATCATCGCTTGGAGATCGTAGGGGGGCGAGGCTTCCCCAACCTGGAGGAGCTGTTGGGTCTGTTCTTCGACCTGACAAGAGAGGACAATCCCAATCGGACGGTCGTCCGCACCCGTCAGTCGGTCATTCTAGAGGACACGAGCCCCTCCTATGAGGCATTCCAGCGAGAACCTCACGCGCAGGCAGGGATAAGATCTTGGCTCGGTGTGCCGATGCTGGTGGGCGATCGGTTGATTGGGATCATCACCCTGGACAAGAAAGAACCCGGCTTCTACAACCAAGAGCACGCCAGGCTGGCCGAGGCATTCGCAGCGCAGGCAGGTATTGCCATTGAGAACGCGCAGCTGCATCAAGAGACGGTGAGACAGCTGGCGGAGACCGAGGTCTTGCGGGAGACGATGCTAGCCGCAGCCTCCACACTTGATTTCGACCAAGTGTTGGCTCGGACGATTGACGTTCTGGAGCAAGCCATAGGGCTCGAATACCTGGGATTCATGCTCCCGATCGAGGAGCAAAGCACAGGTGACATGTTCATGGTGAGCCACACCTGCATGCTAGGCTTCGACCCGCCTGAGGAAGGGTATCGCTTCCCAGTCGACGATTGTATGACCGGGCATGTCTATCAGACGGGAGAGCCCAAGATCCTCTCTGACGTGCGGGACGAGGGGCCCTACGCTGTTGCATCTGCAGACGTCCGTTCGGAGCTGGCCGTCCCCGTCAAGGTGGGCGATGAGGTGGTAGCGGTGCTCAACCTGGAAAGCAGCCGCCTGGATGCGTTTGACGAGCGGGATCTGGCCTTCTACACAGCCATTGCCGGGCAACTTGGTATCGCGATGGAGAACGCCCAGCTGTTCGAGGCAGAGCGGAGGCAGCGACAGCTCTCTGAGGCTCTTGAAAAGGCCGCTGTCGCGGTGAGCAGCACCTTGGAGCTTGATCAGGTGCTTGACCGGATACTCGAACAGGTCGAACAGGTCGTTCCTGGAGATAGTTTCAACATCATGCTGATTGAGGATGGTCAAGCCTACGTCGTCCGTTGGCGCGGGTACGAGAAGCTTGGGGTGGCAGAGGAGGTCAGCGGATACTCAGCTCCCGTGTCGGAGCACCCCTACTGGGTAAAGATGTCGCGGACCGGCAAACCGGTCGTGATACCCGATACTACCTTGGACGACGATTGGCAAACTCGCCAGGGTTGGGACTGGCTGAGATCCTATGTGGCCGCCCCTATTCGAGTGGGCGACACGACGGTTGGCTTCCTCAACGTGGATGGTACAGAGCCGGGGCAATTCAGTTCCAGGGATACCCATCGATTGGAGACGTTTGCCAGCCACGCCGCAACGGCGATAGAGAATGCTCGACTGTACGAGCGGCTTCGTGACCACGCCGAGACTCTGGAAAGCCGGGTGGCCGAACGGACGGCTCAGCTTCAGGGTCAGTACGCTCGACTGGAGGCTATACTCGACAGTACCGTCGATGGCATCGTGGTCATCGGTCCCGATGGTGAGCTTGTGCTGGCTAATCCTGTCGCGCGAGAGTGGCTCACTCAAACCCTCTCCCCTTCGGAGGCGAGCCTGTTGCGTGAGACGGTACGTGACTTGGCCGATCGCGCGGTCGAGAACCCCGAAAGAGTGTTAGAGTTGAAAGGTCTCGATCTTCAGCTGAGGGCTGCGACGATCCAGGAACCGGGCGTGGAGGGGGCCGCGGCAGTCGTCGCCATTCATGATATCAGTCACCTCAAGGCGCTGGATCGGATGAAATCTCGCTTCGTCTCCAACGTCTCCCATGAGCTTCGCACGCCAATCGCGACGATCAAGCTGTTTGCCCACTTGATGCGGAAGCAACCGGAGAAGTGGCGGGAATACCTGGAGCCTCTGGCTCAAGAGGCAGAGCATCAGGCGGATCTAGTGGAGGACATCCTGGAGATCTCCCGCGTGGATGCAGGCCGGCTGGAGATCAACCGGGAGAGGACAAATCTGGAAAGCCTGGTCGATATGGTTGTGACCAACTCCCGAAAACGGGCACAGGAACGTGGTCTGAAACTCCGTCACGAGCTGATGGATGCCAGATCGCCCGCCCCTGTCTCTCTGGTAGATGCTCAACGCATCACACAAGTGCTGGACAACCTGATCAACAATGCCATACGCTACACGTCAGAAGGGGGCGAGATCGCCGTCTGGACCGATACGAGCGAGGTCGGAGGCCGCGGCTGGGTCACTGTGACGGTGGAAGACACTGGCATGGGCATACCGGAGGATGAGCTACATCACATCTTCGAGAGGTTCTTTCGGGGGGAGAAGCCTCGGACGATGCAGATCTCCGGGACGGGCCTGGGTCTGGCTATCGTGAAGGAGATCGTCGAATTGCACGGAGGCCGGGTGACTGTGGAGAGCGAAGTGAATGAGGGCAGTCGATTTACCGTCTGGCTGCCACTAGCTGGGTAGCGATGTCAGAGCGGTTGAGTGAGTTGGGATAGGAACCACCTAGACGAATAGCCATGGGGCAGACTATGGGAGATTGGAAGAAGATACTTGTCGTGGAGGACCATCGGCCGATGGCGGGGGCGATTGAGAGCATTTTGGAGATGAAGGGCTATGCGGTATCGACAGCCGCACACGGCATTGAGGCATTGAAGATTATGGAGAACGGAGCGCCGGACCTGATCATCGCAGATATCCTCATGCCGGAAATGGACGGATACACCTTCTACCAGGAGGTGCAGAGGCATCCAGAGTGGCGTTCCATCCCTTTTATCTTTCTAACCTCTATGGCGGAGAGAGAGGATATCCAGAAGGGCCGTGATCTGGGCGTCGACAGTTACATCACGAAGCCTTTCGATCCCGAGGATCTCCTGAAGGCAACGCGTGCCGAATTGGAGGAAGACACCTGAGATGGGCCGCCTGGATCAGCTCCGAGTAGCGGAGGACCTTACTAACCCCCGGCATGGCTGTGCTTGACGATGCAACGAGAGGGACAATCTCTAGGCGTAGACGCCCCGATACTCCTCTGGAAGCAGCTCGGCAATGTGGCGCATAATGCGGTCTGAATACTCGTGAAGCTTCTTGCTCCGAACGTGGCCGCTCTCCGGCAAGCGAAAGGGCTGGCCGATCGCGATGCGGACTCTGGGACGGTGCAGCTGCAAGAGCCCACTTATTATCCTCTCCGAGCCAGCGATTCCCACGGGCACTATGGGCACGTCGGCGCGAGTGGCGATGTAAGCGGCGCCTGCCTTTGCCTGCTGCAGTGCATGGCTTTGGTCGGCCCTGGTCCCTTCCGGGGCAATTCCTAACACCTCACCGCGTTCCAAGACCGCCAGCGCCTTGCGAAGGGCTTGGCGATCGACCTGACCCCGCCGTACCCAGATCGCGCCGGAAGCTGCTAGGATGGGCGCATAGAGTGGGTTCGATTGATGCTCAATAGCAGCGAGAGCGCGGATTGGGTGAGGGAAGGTGGCGGCCAGCAACGGTATGTCGAACGCTGAAAGGTGGTTGGTCGCCAGAAGAAAGGGAGGATCGGGCGGATTCTCCGTACCGGAGAGCTCAAGCCGAGTCGTCAATCTTGCGACGATGATCGCGATGACGCGCAGTACGCGATACACACTACCCTCCTGAAAGTGATGCACTCACTGCACGTCCCACTGCAGCGACGGCGAAGTCGCTAGGGACAGTTCCGTGGGCGGTGAGCGTGATGCTGAAAGGCACTGTTTCTCCTGGTGCTACTCCTCCGTCCAGGACGTCAGAGGGTAGAGGATCTCGTCGGAATCCGGTGACTGTGCCTTCCGCATCATAGGTGGTAACAATGACGTCGATGGTCCTGGCGATGCGTCCTGCGCTCACGTTCTCGATGGCGCCGCTCACCTGGAACTGAGGGCCCGAAGGGCTGCCCTCTGCCTCCAGGACTTCCATCGGTACGTAGGCATCGGCCAGAGCGCCAGCCTCTTGCCCGCGGATTACTGTCACCTGGGAACTGGCCCACGTCGGAGGCGGGTCGACGAACAAGGCTTTGAACGGAGAACGCGCACCGGGTGGGAGAACGTCCCTGGCGACGAACACGTCCGTATCGACCAGGGGCTCATTGTCGGCATTGAGGAGGGTTATCTCTACCTGTACGTTGGTCAGCGTGATGGCTGTGGTATTGGCGACTTCTCCCAAGCTTAAGAGGCTGTCGACTGGCGTCTCGTAGAGGGCTGCACCCTGGACCTGGACGGGGTGTGGCGTGGGCGTGGGCAGAAGGAGGCCGGCCGTTCCCGGGTCTGCTTCCTCGTCGACGGGAATGACCAGACGTTGCCCCACCTGGAGAAACTGGGGGTTCTCCACCCCGTTAGCCCTTTGGAGTGCCTCGACGCTCACCCCGAAGTCGAACGCGATAGCTTGTAAGGTGTCGCCTTGCTGGACAACGTGTATGATAGGCGTGGGGGTGACGGTCGGGGTCATCGTATCTGGCAGGGAGACGAAAGAGGCTTTCGTGGCCGACGCGTAGGTTGGCCTCACGGCGGGCGGAGTCGGCGTGTCGGTGGACGTCGACGATCGAGTAGGCTGTGGTGTGATCACCTGCCCACAGGCTATCAGCGAGGCTACGGCTCCCAGTAGCACGAGGAGAAGGAGCGGTTTGGTCGTGAACCGCTGGCCGATCGTCCATCCATCATCTAATCTGACCTCGCACATCTCGGATCTCACGGGTCGGGATTATACCATATCTATGGTTCTCGGCTAGGCTTTGCCGCGTGGCCGCCTGGGTTAAGTCGTCCTTGGGCGAGTCTCGGGGCGATCGTAGGTGCTTATCCTGCAGTTGTGGACCCTGTGTCGGGGTTGGTATTGGGATAGGGTTCTGGCGTGTGTTGCCCCTTTGCCCCCAGGGGCCGGGGCTGTGAGACTTGTTTGCGATCGCCTTGACGCGAGTCCATCGTCGTTTGACTTTTGATGCGTTTAACGGTATCTTATGGAGGTGGTGAATGGCTCCAGCGATTGACAGCAGTGGTCTTTGGTGCTCCGAGCCGAGGAGGTGCTATGGTTGAGGATCTACGGGAACAAGTGATTCTGGAAGAGGAGCTGGAGGCTGAAGAAGAGGGCTACAATCAGGATTTCCTCAATCTTAAGCCTTGGCAACGGTTGGTCTTGGCTGTGCTTCTCTTCTTCGACGTTGCGCTTTGTGGCTGTATGGGATTGGTGATGATGGGGCGGGTCCTGCCGCCATTCTAGCCGTCGGGGAGCCGTCTCAGATCCAGGAGAGGCGATTTCTGCTCCAGGATGATCTTGAGCTTCAGCCGCTGAATCACATCTTGTGTTCTCAGCGGCTTTTCTAACTCTCAGACACAAGGTTCTATGACCGAGCAGGGACACTTGTAGAAAGAGACTCAGCATATGAATAGCGATACGACACTCGTCTGGACGTCCGCGCCTCGCAAGACAGCCCAGGTTCATTTTCCTGACGGACGCACACTCGAGGCTCCCGTGGGCACTCCTCTAGAGAACTACTTCCGCGCTGCCATTGGGGAGTCCTCGGTGCCCTTCATCGCCGCGCTTGTTAACGGTGAGCTGCGAGAGCTAAGTTACAAGATCTGGACCGACGCCTCGGTTGAGCCTCTGTTTCTATCCGACTCAGATGGCGTCCGGATCTATCGTCGGTCGCTCTCGTTCCTCTTGGTCACGGCTATCCGTGAGCTTTTTCCGGAGGCCTTCGTCTTCATCGACCATTCACTTCCCTTTGGTGGCTTCTTCTGCGAGGTGGGCGGTCGAAAGCCCTTCAGCGAGGAGGAGTTGGCTGAGATCGAAGGCAGGATGCACGAGATCGTCGAAAGCGATTTCAGCATCCGGCGAGAGCGTGTCCCGCTCGATGAGGCCATTGAGATGTTCTGTGAGCGGGGTGAGGCCGACAAAGCTAGGTTGCTGAGACAGCGTGAGAAGAACGATCTCAAGCTCTATAATCTGCGTGATTCGCGAGACTACTTCCATGGCTATATGGTGCCTTCGACGGGGTATCTGCGGTATTTCACCTTACAGAAGTGGCCACCTGGGTTCGTACTCCAGTATCCGCGTCGGACCCGTCCAACAGACCTGGTTAGGACGCGCGACTATCCGCAGCTCACAGCGGTATTTCGCGAGTATGGGAAGCGATTGCGCTTGCTGGGTGTGGGGTCGGTGAGCAGGCTGAATGAAGCTGTGGAGAGCGGGCGGATACGGGAGGTTGTCCTGGTCTCCGAAGCGCTCCACGAGCAGCGCATCGCGCAGATTGCCACCCAGATCAGTCAGCAGGAGGAAGTGCGTCTGGTGCTGATCGCCGGACCCTCGGCCTCCGGTAAGACAACCTTCTCCAAGCGACTCGCCATTCAGCTGCTGGCTGAGGGGATTCGTCCTTTTCCCCTGGCCCTGGACGATTACTTCGTCGATCGAGAGGAAACGCCTCGAGATGAGAATGGAAACTTCAATTTCGAGGCTTTGGAAGCGCTCGATATTGAGCTCTTCAACCAGCATCTGCAGGCCTTGATGCGCGAGGAGGAAGTACAGCTACCGCACTTCAACTTCAAGACCGGTAAGCGAGAGACCGGGGAGAGAGTCAAGCTGGGTCCGGATCACGTTATCATCGTAGAGGGTATTCACGGCCTGAACCCGAGGCTCGTGGCCGGCGTGTCAGATGAGCGCATCTATCGCATCTACGTCTCTGCTCTAACGCAGCTCAATATCGACCGTCACAATCGCGTTCCGACGACAGACACGCGTCTTATAAGACGCATCGTGCGGGATGCTACCTATCGGGGATACACAGCCGAGGAGACCCTGGAGCACTGGGATATGGTGCGGCGGGGGGAAAAGGAGTTCATCTTCCCCTACCAGGAGCACGCCGATATTATGTTCAACTCGGCGTTGGTCTACGAGCTGGCTGTGCTCAAGGAGCTAGCTGAGCCCCTATTGCTGCAGGTGAAGCCTTCGAGCCCCCGTCGTGTGGAGGTTAAGCGGCTTCTTGCTCTCCTCCAGTGGTTTGAGCCGTGCGGCCCGGAGCTGATACCCGACAACTCCATTCTGCGAGAGTTTGTCGGGAGCTCGATTCTGCGCGACTACATCCCGTGACTCGACATAGGGAGACCGCTTGCCGCCCCCGGTGGAATCCACCTACTGGTAGATGACCAGGCGCGGCGGCGGATCGAGAGACAACACGTCCTCTGGCGTCAGCAGAGGATCATCGTACCTATAGAAGATCTTGAGCCCCCCATGCTCGAAGCCCGTCTCCCTCTTATACTGATTGTAATCCGCGATCTTCGAGCCTGGGCCGCCAAACCCGTCGGCATCCCACACGAGGTCGACCAGAGGGTAGTCGAGGATCAGCTCCTTCTGTTCGATCATACGGTCGTCGAACTGGTGAACAATCAGCATCTTACGCTGACCCAGTCTTCGCGCTAACTGGTCCATCCAAGCTTGAATCCAGTTGACCTGAGGCCCCGTGATTCGTCCCAGGTCCTCCCCCGGCACCTCGCCTTCGTTGACTATGAACTCTGGATCCACCGCCAGGTGGACGTTGGGCTCTGACAGCAGGGGCTCGATGGCCTCCAGCTCGACACTCAGGGGGCCTCGACCGGGCTGTAGGTCGAGTATCGACCACACGCCCTCCGCCTCTGCTCTTTCGATCCAACGCCGAATCGTCTCGTGAGGAACGCGATGGTTGTAATCCCCATCGGAGCCTGGGAAATCGTCAGCTATCGTCGTCACCATATGGAAGGTCGGGATTGTGTCCACGTCCAAGTCGAGATCGCGGTAGGCTTGGGCCTGTTCCTTGAGTAAACTCAGCGTCTCGTTCACGTCGTGGCGTCCCAAGATGCCGAGGCCGGGGCCGAGCGGCGTTCCGTAGTAAGCAATCAGCCGGTTTCCCTCCAATAATGGGGCGGAGCACACCTTCGACATCGGATGGCTAGACCTCTCGTTCAACGCGTCGATGAGCGAGGGGGCTTGCGATACGTTTGGTGCGATCTGCCCGTGGTTCTCCCAGGTGGGGCCGATGCGCCAGATCGCAGACACGGCTGCGGCCTCCTGTTGATCCTCTCGCTCCTCTCGCTGAGCCGCATAGAAGGTGCAGCCATCCGCGGTCCATTGAAGGTCGCTCACCGGCCGGATCTCACTGGCTGGCATCAGATGGCGACGCTCGTCGATAGCCCGGTTCCAGAGACTCAACCCTTCATGCTCGCTGGTCGGACCGGTGATGCTGTAGGTTAAATAGACCCCTCGTGGTGACCAGGCCAGGTCCCAGAGGTGCAGGTCTTCCGCAGAGATCAGGTTTTCAGCTTGGCCCGAGATAACATCCAGAAGGCCAAGCGAACAGGTCGCGTCGGAACAGCCGAATCCGGCAAGAAGCCGGCTGTCCGGCGACCAGGCGACCGGAAGTAGGCTCGGGAAGACTCGTGTCTCGCGGCTTCCACGCGTGTCCACCAGAAGTGTCTGGAGGCCCTGTGCGCCGCGGGAGGGAACACTTCTTGCCCCATAGGCTATCCAGCGACCATCTGGCGACCAGAGCGGGGGCTGATCCGGTTGTGTGACAGTTGGCTGGTCAGACAAGGAGAGGGGCTCGTGGCCGGGCAGTGGCAGAACGTGGAGTCGTTGCCCAGCGTCGTCCGGACCTCCTTTGAAGGAGGCCACGTAGTCTCGATGCGGGGAGAGCGCGAAGGTCCCGGTCAGCGACAGGGTCTCTGTGAGCACCTGGAGTGGTGGCCCGATGCTCACGAGCCGGGCGGGGTTCCCCGCGTCGTCTGTATACAGCACTGTGTCTTCGTCTATCCAGGCCGCCGCATAGATTGACGCCCCCCGTAGACGCTGCAGGTGCTGCGTTTTGACGTCCCCTATCCAGACTCCCTGCGCGCCTCCATCCGAGAGAGCTGAAAGCAGGATGCGGGTTCCTCCCGGCGACCAGGTGACGCTCTGGACACTGGAGACGTCCAGAGGGGGGCCAGACGAGTTGTGCTTCAGGGAGAAGGCCTCCTCCGATTCGCTGTCCCACAAGTGGAACGAGCGACGCGTGCTTGTCGAACCTGTCGTCGAGTCGCCTGTCCCGCGCGCATAGAGCAGCCACTGCCCCTGGGGCGACCAGGACAGGGTTCGGACATCGTCGACGACGGCGTCTGCAACCATCGTCACTTCGTCGTCGGGCTTGATGATGATCAGGATGCCGGCCTCCACGAAGGCGAGTGCTCCGGTTGAGCTGACATAAGGCTTTGAGATGGAGACAGGCGTAGGCGTCGGGGTAGGGGGCGCTGTCGGTATGGTCGTCGGCGCAGTTGTGGGCGTGTTCGTCGGGCTCAATGTCTCGCTGGCATGGGATGGTGTGGCATGAGCTACGGGGCTCGCAGGGCGTGTGAATGAGGCTGTGGCACGCTGAGGGCGGGTCGGGGATGGGGGGATGTCGTTCGACTGACCGACGTCCCGGGAGCCGATGACAATTAGGAGAAGACCGACAATGCCCGCAATGAGGAGCAGGTAGAGTGTGAAGCTGTCACGCTTGGTCATGGGATCTCCTGGGTGCCTGACTGACTCCCAGGGCTGGGTCAGCTAGTCCTCTGAATGAGGGATAACACAGATGAAGCGCAGCGGGCTGTCTCCTGTGTTGCGGTAGCCGTGAGGTTGGCTGGGAGGAACGTAGAGCGCGATGCCCGGACGCATGGTCTCCTCACCATCGGCCGTGTGCGCCACCCCTTGTCCCTCCAGCACGAAGATCTCGTGCTCATAGGGATGCTGATGGGTCTCGAAGACGGCACCAGGTTCGAATTCAATGACGCGCATAGCGAAGTTGGGCGCTCCCTCTGGCTCGCCGATGACCCAGCGGACGGATTTGTCCTCGCCGACGAGCTCCTTAGGAACATCACGATAATCTCGACTTAGCATAGCAACCTCCAGGTGGTGGAAAAACCTTGAGTTAGCAGCGCTTGAACGGTAGTCTTTGACCTAGGCCCAACACGATGTTGGGGATAGCACGGATCGCCATACGACGATAGGAAAGCTCGTCGGCAAACAGGCGGAGGAAGTCTCTCACAAACCGAGGATTTCGCACAGCCAACTCGAAGCTGCCCCAGGGATAGCTATAGAAGAGCTGCGCCCAGAGTCGTCCCCAGAGCAGGTCACGACCGATCTCTCGGTGTATCCGCTGTGAGTAGCGCTGTGGGCCACCGTTCAGCAGCGACTCAGCGGCCAGCCTACCACTGTCCACGGCGTGACGAATCCCCTCCCCCAATAGCGGGTCCATCAATCCTGCGGCATCACCCGTCAACAGGACCCGTCCCTTCTGAAGAGGCTCTCGTTTTGCGTGAATGGGCAGCGGATGTCCTCGCAACCGTGCTCCATCGATGCTGATTCCCAGCCTGTTCATCTCTCCTCGCAGGAGGGGTTTCATGTTGTTCAGGCGCTTCTGGAACGTACCAGCTCCAACCGACAGATGCTCGGCTTTGGGAAAGACCCAGAGGTACCCTCTTGAGGGTGTGCCGAAGACAAAAAGAGCCGCGTCAGTATACTCCTCCAACAAATCCCTGCCGACGGGGACTTCAGCCTCGATGGCTATTCCCGTCCGCGCGTCTTGCCGCAGGCCCACCAGCCGAGACACCCGGGAGTTTGCTCCATCGGCGCCTATCAGATAGCGGGCGCGGAGGGTGTCGCCCGAGGCGGTGGTCACCGTCACCCCGGATTCATCCTGACGGAGATCCACGAGGGGTTCCTGGTCTCGTACGTCAGCGTCAGCGTGTTCAAGGATATGGAGATCGAAACGGTCGCGCATCACCATCGCTACTGAGCGATCCGGCAGCTCAGCAGCCACCTCGCAACCGTCCCGGAAGCGAAAGCGAACGCTCTGAACCCAGCGCTCTACGATGGCAGAGAAGTCGAACGGGAACCGGTCCAAGACGGCTTGGGGAATGCCCCCTCCGCAGGGTTTGTAGCGAGGTAATTCCTCCTTCTCAAGGACAACGACCTGATATCCCGCTTCGCTCAGCCAGTAGGCGGCAGTAGATCCGGCTGGGCCTGCTCCAGCGATGATAACGTCGTGGGCCATTACCGGTTCTAGAGGGGCTGTTTCCAGAAGCAGATCATCTGGTCTGGCCTGAACGTGACCTGGACTAGTTCCCAGCCTTGACCCCCAATGTCGCTCAGAAGACGCTCAATGGCCTGGGTGAAGGGGTTTGGCCCCTCGTCGAAGTAGCACGCTCCCTGGTCGTCGCAGTAGATCGCCGGGGGGATCTCCTCGACGGTCTCAGGCAGGTGCCTCAGTATGTTGTCAGCCTCGTGAACGGTGACCCGATATCGCCAGGTAGGCATAATGTCCAGTCCTTTCGCTGTGTTCTGACTTTCGACCTTGCGACGTCAACGACTGCGTCTGATTATAGCATGGAATCTTGAGCGACGACAGGGACCCACGTCCTATTCCCTTCACCGCTGCCCGAAAAGGTAAGGGGAAGCGGTCGGTCCTCGATGCCGAGCCAGAATCAGACGACGACGGCCTCGAAGGGACAGGCGGGAATGCATACCCGACATCCCTGACAGCGACTGCCGTCGATGAAGGGAGCTTCCCCCGGGTCGAGAGCCATCATCGCCTTGGTGCGGCAAGCCACTCGCGCCTTGCACGTTGCGCACACTCGGCACGCGTCCGCGTCGACGTGCGGTATGGTTGACTTGGAACCGTGTTGAATCATCCCGGAGGCTGCAGGCGACTACCGGCTCCAATCTGGACGCAGCTGCTCACGGCCGTGTAAGTGGCGGTCGACGGCTATAGCTGCCTCTACGCCCTCTGCGGCCGCAATGGCTGCCTGCTTCACGTGCTTGCACAGCACATCGCCCACCGCGAAGACCCCCTCGACACCCGTCTGGAACGTCTCGTCGACGATGAGACACCCTTCCTCATTCGTCGAGAGCTGCTCATCAAGAAAATCGGTGATCGGTATGTTCCCCTGGAGGTAGATGAAAACTCCACTGACCGAGATTGTCTCCGCCTCGCCCTGAGCGGTGATATCGACCGCCTCGACTTGTTTCTCTCCCTTGATCTTCTTGATGCGGGTTGAGAGACGAACCGTCACGTCTTGATGGGCATTGAGCTCCTCAACCAGGCCATCAGATGCTCGAAGGTCAGACGTGGGAACAAGAACGTGGACCTGCGCGGCGAAGCGGGCCAGGGTAAGGGCCTCTTCGATGGCCTCGTCGTTGTCGCCGGCCACGACCACCTCCTGGTCGCGGAAGAATGCGGCGTCACACGTGGCACAGTAGCTGACGCCCCGACCTATCAGACGCTCCTCGCCCGGCAAGCGATTGGTTCGTCCCATCGCGCCGGTGGCGATGACCACAGCACGGCTTCCGTAGTCTCCTTCTCCCGTCCACACTCGCTTAGGGGTCCCCTCCAGGTCCACCCGAAGCACCTTCTCGTTGATGAACTTGGCTCCGAAGGAGCGCGCTTGATGTCGGATCCGTCGCACGAGATCCGCACCATTAACTGGTTCTGGAAGGCCGGGGTAGTTGGCTATCTTCGAGGCCATTCCCAGTGCACCAGCAGTGAGCCCCTTGTCGATCACCAGCGTCTTGAGATCGGCTCGAGCCGTGTAGATTGCAGCGCTTGCTCCAGATGGCCCACCTCCGATGACGATGACGTCGTATACGTCCGGGTCCGATGATCCCTCCGCTACAAAGCCTACGTTCATGCTAGCTCCTTTTTCCGTCGCCGACGCTTCAGACTGAACGACACGCACAGACGCTATGCTTCGTCGATTAGCTCTCCGGAAGCCGAACTTAGACAGGACATCGCGATGTCGCTATGTGTATCGCCCCAGGTAGCGCTCCGCCTCCATCGCCGCGATCGCTCCGGTGCCGGCCGCGATCACCACCTGACGATAGTAAGGATCCTGGACGTCGCCGGCCACGAAGACGCCGGGGACGTTTGTGTGCTGACGACGATTCGACACGATATAGCCCTGTCTGTCCAACTCCAGTTGATTGACGAACAGGTCTGATTTCGGCTCCATCCCGATGTAGATGAAGACACCGTCGGACTTAATCATATCGGTCTTCTCGGTCTTCACGTTGCGCACACGCACGCCGGTCACGGCCTCATCGCCCAGGATTTCCTCTACCACGGAATCCCACACGAAGTCGATCTTGGGGTTCGCGAAGGCCTTCTCTTGGTAGATTTTGGTCGCCCGCAGTTCATCACGACGGTGAATGACAGTCACCTTATCGGCGAACTTGGTGAGGAATATGGCCTCGTCGACAGCGCTGTCTCCGCCGCCGACAACCACGACCTGCTTATCGCGGTAGAAGAAGCCGTCGCAGGTCGCGCACGACGAGACTCCTCGACCATAGAATCTCTCCTCGCCGGGAACGCCGAGGCGGCGAGGTGCGGCCCCGGTGGCGACGATCACGGCCTGCGCCTTGTAGCGCTTCCGAGTCGATCGAATGCTGAAAGGTCTCTTGGAGAAGTCGACCTCCACTGCTGGTTGTGGGATGATCTTGGCCCCAAATCGCTCCGCCTGACTCTGGAAGCGCTGGGCCAGTTCGCTGCCAGAAATCCCGTTGGGAAAGCCAGGGAAGTTGTCAACCCCGGCCGTATTGGCTGGCTGTCCCCCGGGGAGCGTGCCGACCAGGACGCACGTAGAGACCCGAGCACGACCGGCGTAGATCGCTGAGGTCAAGCCGGCTGGGCCTCCCCCGACGATGGCCAACTCATAGGACTCAGCGGTCTCCATCGACCCGGTCTGTTCGCTGTCCTGGGTCCCCAGGGAGGTTATCTTCGGCTCGAAGTCCATGACTGTCATTCTCCCGCGGAAGCTAAGGCCTCTTGGACCTTCTCCAGAACCATCGATTCCGGCGCCGCTCCCTCCACGTGGGTTGATTCATTGATTACGGTACGCGGCACGCCCATGACCTGGTATTTGGTGGACAGGTGTGGAAACTCCTGGGCCTCAACCATATCAGCGCGCACCATCGGGCTAGCCAAGGCCATTTGATGAGCCAACACGACCGCCTGGGGGCAGTAGGGGCAGGTCGGCGTGACGAAGACTTGGAGGTGAACTGGCTCGTCTACGCTGGACAGGTAATCCTGTGCCTCCTGGCTCAGATCCGGTTCGCCCCTTGAGATGCTCTGGATCGCCTCTAGGAGGGACGTGAACTCGTAGCCCGAGGGGATCCCAAAGAATCGTATGCCATAGTCTTCCTCTCCAACCACGACAACAGCCGGGATCTTGTCGACGCCGTACTTCTGTGCCATTTCTTCGTCAGCCTGGAAGTCGTAGATGTCGGCCTCTAGGTGATCGGACAACTTGGCTACTTCCTCAACCAGCTGACGGGTCTCGCTACAGTACTGACACTCGAACTCCTGGGTGAACACAATAAGTCGGACGGGGTTAACCAGATTGGACAGTTGTTCCCTGACTTGCTGTTGGACTTCCTCATTGAGTAGCGGCATATCTCATCTCCTTTGTTGTGTGTTGCACGCTCTTTTCATCCCTTCGTGCCGACGCTACGCCAGTCTGGAGAGGGCGATCGCCAGCGCATCAGCGATCTCCTCAGCTGACGCATCCGAGACCACGCACTCTTTGGCGTACGAACGGACCAGAGCAATCGTCGCCTGATGGGCGGCTGATCGGACAGCCGCCAGTTGCTGTAGGATCTCGCTGCAGTCGCGATCCTCCTCAATCATTCGAGCGACGCCGCGCGCCTGGCCTTCGATGCGCCGGACACGCCTCAGTAGTTTGGCCTTGGCTTCTTGATCGGCTAGTTTCACGTCGTCCTCCCCTAGAGGCTCACGGCCTCCTAGCGGCTGGTCCCTCATATCGGGCCGGGGCCACACGATGCCCCGGCGTCGTGACCGGCACCACTACCGCCGACGCCGAACAGGGATATGGCTTTTTGGACCTTAGTACTCCCGCAGTGAGGACACTGGGGCTCTTTTCGCTGTGTGGCGGACCGCACAAACAGATCAAAGGTCTCGCCACATGCTTTGCATTGATACTCATATACCGGCATACGATGTCGTCCCTCCGTTACGCTTGCCTACGTCGATATGCGTCGTCTTCCGTTGCATGTCATACTTACCAGTAGTATAGTATAACATGACCTTGTTGGTCTGTCAACGGACTTGTTTATTGGGCTGCATCTTGTATACTTACCATCAACGGTCTTCAAGTCTCGCTAAGTGTGAGGAGGACTATTGGATAGTCTGGAACGCGCCAAGACGGCGTGGACGGAAGAGACGGTTGAACCGGCGCTGGAGCGTTTTCCCGAGCGCCGCGAGGCATTCGAGACTCTCTCGGGTATACCCCTCCAGCGCGCCTACATACCTCCCGATGTCGACGTCGATTATGTGGAGGACCTGGGGTTTCCGGGTCAGCCTCCTTTTACGCGGGGTGTCTACCCGACGATGTATCGGGGCAGGCTCTGGACCATGCGACAGTACGCTGGATATGCCTCGGCAGAGGCGTCGAATGAGCGGTATAAGTTCCTCTTGGATCAGGGTCAGACGGGGCTCTCGGTGGCGTTCGATCTTCCCACTCAGCTCGGGTACGACGCTGACGATCCATTGGCGGAGGGGGAGGTGGGCAAAGTTGGGGTCTCCATCAGCAGCCTGGACGACATGCGGAGGCTTCTGGACGGCATTCCTCTGGACGAGGTCAGTATCTCTATGACCATCAACGCACCGGCGGCTGTGCTCCTGGCGATGGTGATCGCCGTGGCGGAGGAGCAGGACCTTGATCCACACCGACTCCGCGGCACCGTCCAGAACGATATCCTGAAGGAGTACGTTGCTCGGGGTACCCATATCTTTCCCCCTCGTCCGTCTATGCGGCTGGTGACCGATCTGTTTCGCTACTGTGCTGACAACGTGCCGAAATGGAACACGATAAGCATCAGTGGATACCACATCCGTGAGGCTGGCTCGACGGCTGTGCAGGAGATCGCCTTTACACTGGCCAACGCCATCGCCTACGTCGAGGCCGCGGTCAAGTCGGGCTTGAGCGTGGACAGCTTCGCGCCCCGGCTATCCTTCTTCTTCAACGCGCACAATGATTTCTTGGAGGAGATCGCCAAGTTCCGCGCTGCTCGTCGTCTCTGGTCCAGGCTGATGCAGGAGCGGTTTGGTGCTGAGAACCCGCGCTCGTGTATGCTGCGCTTCCACACGCAGACCGCGGGGAGCTCGCTCACTGCCCAGCAGCCGGAGATCAACGTGGTGCGCGTGACGCTCCAGGCGCTGGCAGCGGTATTGGGGGGTACGCAATCCCTTCACACCAACTCCCGTGACGAGGCCCTCTGGCTACCCACTGAGGAGTCTGTTCGCATTGCCTTGCGGACTCAACAGATCATAGCTCACGAGTCTGGTGTGGTCAACACGGTCGATCCTTTGGCGGGTTCGTACGTCATCGAACGTCTTACATGTGAGATCGAGGAGCAAGCCAGGACCTACATCGAGAAGATCGATGCTCTCGGTGGAGCACTGGCAGCTATCGAGCAGGGATACATTCAGCAGGAGATTGCCGACGCGGCCTACGCCTATCAGAAGAAGGTCGAGGAAGAGGAGCAGGTCGTGGTGGGTGTCAACGCCTATCAGATCGATGAGGACAGGCCGGACCTGGAGCGGTTGACCGTGGACCCCGCTATTGAGAAGCGACAGGGGACAAGGCTGGTGGGATTGCGCGCCCGTCGGGACGAAGCTCGTGCCTCCGACGCGTTGGGGCAAGTCGCGGGCGCGGCTCGCGCCGAGTCTCTGCCTTTGATGCCCCTCTTCATTCGGGCGGTGAAGGCTGACTGTACGCTGGGTGAGATCTGTGGCGTGTTACGGCAGGCGTGGGGGGAGTATCGAGCGCAGGTAGGTATCTAGCCGGTCGAGGCCGGTTATGCCTGCTGCTCCCCGACGTGAAGCCCTGAACAAGGAGGCTGACCCATGGTGGAGTCCATCGACCATATTGCCGTTGTGGTGCAGGACCTGGACGACGCACTCGCTTTCTATCGAGATGCGCTGGGGCTAGAGGTGACCGAGCGTCGCGAGGTGCCCGAGGAGCAGGTCGCCATCGCCTCCCTCTCCCTTGGAGATACGTCAATCGAGCTGATCGAACCCCTGCTTGGAGAAAGCGGCGTCGCGCGTTTCCTGGAGAAGCGGGGGGAGGGTCTGCATCACATCTGTTTGAACGTGGACGATATCGCGGCAGCGATGGACCAGCTGCGGGACGCTGGGGCGGACCTGGTCACAGAGAGGCCGCGAACCGGCGCTGACGGCAGGCGCTATGCCTTCATCCACCCCAAGTCCGCGCACGGCGTGCTGTTGGAATTATATGAAGGATCGGACTGACGGGTCGATTCGGGGCACCGACGTTCTGCCGACGCGTCTTTTGCCCGGTCTTGTGTGCATGTTTCGTTGCAAACGTTCGGATGCGTTAACATAGGTTATAGAGGTTTTTGGAGGAGTAAATGAGCGAGGGAACCAAGATTCGGGTGGAGTCAGAAGCATTGCGCGGATTCTGCGTGCGTGCGTTGAGGCGCATGGACGTGCCAGAGGAGGATGCCCGTATCACGGCTGACGTGCTGATCAGCGCCGATATGCGGGGTACGAGCAGTCATGGTGTCGCGCGCCTGCGTCGCTACGTCAATGGGTTGCGGGATGGGACGATGATCGCGCAGCCGGAGACGGAGATCGTCGCCGAGACGCCAACGACGGTCCTCGTGGACGCCGGCGGGGGGCTCGGTCAGCCGGTTTCATTCCGGGCGATGGAGGCGGCGATCGAGAAGGCTGAGGCGTATGGGAGCGGCTTCGCCACCGTGCGGAATTCCAATCACTTCGGCATCGCGGGATACTACGCTATGATGGCACTGGATCATGATTGCATCGGGCTGTCGATGACCAACGCATCGGTGCTCGTGGTGCCCACGTTCGGAGGGGATGCTATGTTGGGGACCAACCCTATCTCAGTGGCAGCACCCGCCGGGCAAGAGTGGCCCTTCGTCCTCGATATGGCCACAAGCACGGTGCCTCGGGGCAAGCTTGAGGTCTATCAGCGACTGGAGAAGCCGATCCCCTTGGGCTGGGCAACCGATGAGACGGGAGAGCCGACCACGGACACAGGGCACGTGCTGAAGAACTTGAAGGAGCGGGCGGGGGGCGGGTTGCTACCGTTGGGTGGGGCCGGCGAGCTCTTGGGAGGGCACAAAGGCTACGGCCTGGCGTTGCTGGTCGACGTTCTGTGCGGTGTCCTACCTGGTGCGGCATACGCCAATTTGGTCTATCCCAAGGATGACGAGGGAAATCCGTTGCCCTCGGCGATCGGGCACTTCTTTGGCGCCTGGCGGGTGGACGCTTTCCGGCCTGTGGATGCCTTTGAGGACGCTATGGACGATCTACAGCAGCGACTCAAGAACGCGCCCAAGGCCGAGGGGCAGGATCGTATCTACATTCACGGGGAGAAGGAGTACGAGGAAGCAGAGGAGAACGCCCGCAGAGGCGTGCCTCTGAACCCGAAGGTGGCGGACGATCTTCGGGCGCTCGGGGACGAGTTGGACGTTGAGTATGATCTGGCGTAGCCCGGGAGGAGCCTTGTGAACGGATTGGAATCGCTGGCCAAACTGCTGGTGGGGCTGGGAATTGCGCTCGCCCTTCTCGGCGGCACGGTCTGGCTGCTTTCTAAGACGACGATCTTTGGTCAGCTGCCGGGCGATATCCGTATCGAGCGTGACGGCTTCACATGCTTGATCCCGATCGCCAGCTCGATCATCCTCAGCATTCTGCTAACGGTTCTGTTGAACATCGTCATACGGGTTCTCAATCGGTGAAGGGGTAGCCCGTGAGTGGAGCAGACTTCGTCGTCAACGTGCTTCCGGTCGTCCCTGTCCTGTTGACTCACCTGGCGGGCGTGGTGGTGGCCATCGTCCTGCTGGCTCGCCAGGACAGAAAGCCCGCACCAGCCATACTGGCGCTGGCCGGTTTCGGTTTGTTGTTCGCTCTCGATGTGGTCAACTTCGCCCGGGGACCGGTGATCCGTGAGCTGCTGCATCGGACCGTTGTCGGTGATCGCGTTGGGGTCGCCGGGGTGCGGTGCTGTTGCGGGATCTTCGACGTGGCCGCCGCTGTCTGTCTCATGGTAGCCATCGCATCAGCTTCGCGTGCTTGGCCGGCTTCGACGAATGGTGAGCTGGAGGAGGGCAGCTAGAGAACGGTGAGGACGTCCGAGTTCGACTACGATCTCCCTCCTGAACGGATCGCTCAAGAGCCGGTAGAACCCCGGGATACGTCGCGGCTGATGGTCGTGGATCGTGCCAGCGGCGAGATCGTCCATCGTCGCTTCTACGACCTCCCGTCGTTTCTTGATCCCGGTGATCTGCTGGTGCACAATCAGACCAAGGTCATTCGTGCTCGCCTGTTTGCGGTGAAGCCGACCGGCGGCAAGGTGGAGATTCTCCTGCTCAGAGAACGGGACGAGGGTCCAGGGCGGGGTCTGTCGTCCAAAGAGGCCAGAACCTGGGAGACGTTGGTCGGCGGCCGACGGGTGCGCCCGGGGATGACGCTCACGCTGCTCGACGGGCCGGATGGTCGTGCGATAGACGCTCAAGCTGAGGTGATTGAGCAGGGCGAACGGGCTATGAGAGTGCTGCGATTTGATCAACCGGTGCTCCCGCTGGCGGAGGAGATCGGCGTCACCCCGCTTCCACCCTACATACACGAGACGCTTGAGGATGATGAGCGCTATCAGACCGTCTATGCCCGTCAGCCGGGCTCAGCAGCGGCGCCCACTGCTGGGCTTCACTTCACGCCGGACTTGCTGCACGAACTGCGCGATTTGGGAGTCCGCTCAGCGTTCGTGACTCTGCACATTGGGCTGGACACATTTCAACCAATGCGTGAGGAGCGGATTGAGGAACACGAGATGCACAGCGAGCGCTGTCTCCTGCGTCCTGAGGTCGCCCGGCAGATCAACCAGACCAAGCTGGAGGGGAAGCGAGTGGTGGCGGTGGGGACGACGAGCGTGCGAGTCCTGGAGACCGCGGCGCTAAGAGCGGTGGGAGACGATGCGGGGGCCGAGACCTGTCCCCGGCAGACCGTCGCTGCTTTTGAGGGCGAGACAGATCTGTTCATCTATCCGGGCTACGATTTTCGCGCGGTCGACGCGCTGGTGACCAACTTCCACCTGCCTCGTTCGACCCTTCTGATGCTGGTAGCTGCCTTTGCCGGCAAGCCATTGATCGAGCGTGCCTACGCGGAAGCCGTCGACCGCGACTACCGGTTCTACAGCTTTGGCGACGCTATGTTGATCTTATGACGGAGCATGCCGGGCTCGCTGCCCGGCATCTCCTCAACCGCCGCATCACATCTCGGCTTTGATGGTCCATCACCAGCCTTGGGCCTCCTGGATCCCTGTGCCCCTGTAGACGCTCTCGCCTCGTTCGTCTGGGTGTCCCAACCTCTTGTCTTTCAGTCACCGTGAGCTACCCCCAGCGATGCATTGAGGCTGCCTCGTGACTCAGAGCGCTGACAGCTAGAAACTGCCCCTTGACTTCTAAAACGTTTTAGGTTATAATCATTTCACTTCTAAAACGTTTTAGACGTTCTCCTTCTGAAACAGGAGTCATGCCCGTGGCAGTCACCTTGCAGGACATCGCCGACCGTTTAGACATCTCCGTCGCTACTGTATCGAGGGCACTAGCCGGATACTCGGATATCGCCGAGAGCACCCGGGCCCGGGTGCTCCAGGCTGCCGATCAAATGGGATATCGCCCGAACATCACTGCGCGCAGGCTGCAGCAGCAGCGCACCGAGACGTTGGGGTTCGTTATACCCACTCATGGCCCACGCTTCTCCGATCCCTTCTTCAGTGAGTTGTTGGCTGGCATCGGCAACGAGGCTGCGGAGCGGGAGTACGACCTGCTGGTCTCGACACGGGCGGCTGGCCCAGAGGAACTACGCACCTATGAGCGCATGGTGAGGGAGCAACGCGTCGACGGAATGCTGGTCGTGCGCACACGCCACAAAGATGCCCGCATTGCCTATTTGCTGGAAGAGGGCTTTCCTTTCGTAGCCTTTGGGCGCTCAGACTTAGAGGATCGCTTTCCCCATCTGGACGTGGATGGTCAGCAGGGGGTGCGACGGATAACGGAGCATCTGCTCGACGCTGGTCGTCGTCGGATTGCCTACATCGGTGCCCCAACGGACCTCATGTTCGCTTCTCATCGATTAGCTGGCTATCGAGAGGCTTTGGAAGCGAGAGGGTTAGCCTTCGATGAGACTCTGGTGACCTTAGGTCGGCTGACAGAGCGGAGTGGGCACGAGGCGGCTCTTCAGCTCCTGAGTCAGAATCCACGCCCGGACGCAATCGCTGCCTGCAACGATCTTATGGCGCTGGGCGTTATCAGTGCTGCGCGGAAGATGGGGCTGTCGGTCGGGCGTGAGTTGGCCGTAACTGGCTTTGATGACGTGCCGCTGGCGGCCCACGCGCACCCACCACTGACCACCGTCCGGCAGCCCATCTACGAGATTGGTCGTCGTATCTGCCGTATGCTGATTCATCTTCTGGAAGACGACCCGCTTGATGAGCGCCACGTGATCTTGGAGCCAGAGTTGGTCATCCGGGCATCGAGTACAGGGGGCGACAATGCTTAAGGAGGTGGTGGAGATAGGTCAAATAAGGCAGTACCTGTTCCCTAGGGCTTCTGACAATAAGGAGGAGTGAACGATGAAGGCGTACACACGTCTGCTGGTCGTTGGTGGGCTCGTCCTGAGCTTGCTGACGGCTTGCGCACAAGCCACACCGGAGATGGTCGAGGTCACCCGGGTTGTGACCGAGAAGGAAGAGGTAGAGGTAGAGGTCACGAAAGTCGTCAAGGAGGAGGTTGAGGTCACCAAGGAGGTTGTGGTCGAGGTGACGGCCGAACCGACCGAGAAGACCGAGGTCGAGTTCTGGACGACCGACAATGAGGAGGAGCGGGTTCAGACGTACGAAGCTGTCGCTGAACGCTTCATGGAGCAGAATCCCAACATCGAGGTCCGCATCGTGCCGATTGACGAGGCCACCATTTCGCAGCGCATCGCGACGGCCCGGGCCGCCAACCGGTTGCCCGATATCGTCCGCATGGGGGTCGAGCGCGTGGCGGCCTTCGCGGCCGACGGCATACTGAACCAGGATGCTGCTATGTCCGTGATCGAGAGCGTCGGCGAGGATGACTTCCGCGCTGGCCCGCTCCAGATGGTCACCGACCCGGCCACCGGGAATTACGCTGCCGTGCCGTACGACGGCTGGATCCAGGCCATCTGGTATCGCCAGGACGCATTCGACCAGGCGGGTCTCGATGCCCCGATCTCCTGGGAGGACATTAGTGCCGCCTGCGACGAGCTTCCCGGAACGGGGAACCTGCTCTATGCACTCACGCTGGCCACAGATCCGGGTCAGAACTACCCGCATCAGGTCTTTGAGCAAGTGGCGATGTCCAACGACGCTTGGCCCTTCGACGAGGAGGGCAACGTCACCATGGACACGCCAGAGATGGTGGAGGCCCTGCGCTTCTACACCAACCTCCAGCGCTGTGCACCTGCCGGGCCACAATACTGGCGGGGTGCGCGGGAGGCGTACGAGCTTGATCAGGCTGGAATGCTGTTCTACAGCACCTACATCATGGATGACCTGGTCGAGGGCTCTGGCATGGAGGGTGGCGGTACTGTGGAGATTCCGGTGGAGGATCTGCCGGGCAAGACCGGTTTCGCGCCGATGATGGAGGGACCCAACGGCGCTGCCTCGTACGGCCAGCTGGTGACGCTGGGCATCATGGAAGGAGCAGATCCAGAGGCTCAGCCGGTGGCCGAGTGGTTCCTGACCGGTCAGAACTACATCGACGTTCTGGCTCTAGCCCCCTTCGGTAAGGTACCGGTCCTGAAGAGCGCTGTGGATGGTTGGAAAGAGCTTAGCCCCTACTTTGAGAACTACTCGGATGAGACGCTGGGGCAGATCGCCAACGGCTTCGAGACGATGCAGCGATGGCTCTTCCGTCCCGACTACGACACCACGCAGCGCGCTGTGATCGGTGATATTGAGGGCCGACTGCTCATTCCGCAGGTCATCAGCAACATCGCCCTGGAGGGTACTATGACGCCGGAGTCTGCAGCTCAATGGCTGCAGGAGCAGGTCGAAACGATGTACGCTGAGCGGCAAGCAGAGGCAGAGTAAAGCAAGTTGCCGGGGGCGTAGGAGAAGCCCGCGTCCCCGGCCTACCCGCCACGCCTCCTGAGTTCTCACCTCGCTTGGCAAGGCGTGGCGACGGAGGTGGCTATGTCCGTCTCTCGTGGGGACCCTTCATCCTTGCTGCCTCAGCGCTGGCATTCGCTCGAGGCTCGTGAGGCCCGTCTGGCCTGGGCTCTGGTTCTTCCCACTGCGTTGATCGTTTTTGGATTGGTTCTCTTTCCCGCCATCTTCAGCGTCTGGATCAGTTTTCGCAACGTCGGGCTGAACAATTTGAACGACGTTTTCAACGCCCCTTTTGTGGGATTGGAGAACTACCGTCGGGTCTTCAACGACTTTGCCTTTAAGTGGCAGGGCTTCCGAAACTGGGGGGCTGCGGTCACGAGCATCGTCTATTCCTTCAGCTCGACGGCGTTGACCCTGGTCATCGGTCTGATCGCGGCCCTGCTCCTCAATCGCCCCTTCCGCGGCCGAGGTCTGGCCCGTGCCGTCTTCCTCTTCCCCTACGTAGCCCCGATCGTCAGCGTGGCGTTCGTCTGGCGGTGGATCCTTGATCCACGCCCTTCGGGGGTGCTCAACGACATCTTGATGCGGTTGGGAGTGATTGACCTTCCCAAAGCCTATCTGGCGACGCGAGGCCTCGCGTTGCTGTTGGTGATCGTCTTCGAGGCCTGGCGCTACTTCCCCTTCGCGATGCTGATGTTGCTGGCTCGTCTCCAGGCTGTCGACACCACGTTGTACGAGGCCGCCGAGGTCGATGGGGCCAGCACCTGGCAGAAGTTCCGCTACGTCACGCTGCCCGAGCTCCGCTACGTCCTGGGTGCCACGTTCCTGCTGCGTCTGATCTGGACGTTCAACAAGTTCGACGACATCTTCCTGCTGACGGGTGGGGGGTTTGGCACCAATGTTCTCCCTGTGCTCACGTATCAGTTCAGCTTCAAATCGTATGACTTCGGCAAGGGAGCGGCCACAGCGATGATCTTGTTGGTCATGCTGGTCGTTTTCTTGGTCATTTACGTGAGCGTCGTTATGAGAAACGCCGAGGCGTGAGGGGGGCCGTTATGGCAAAGAGGCAGCCGATCTCTGACGGTGAGCGCTTGACCTTGATAGGCCATCTGGCACGATGGATCACCTGGCAGCGGTTCATCTTCGCTGTTACCCTAGCTTTCTTTCTCACGAGTATCCTGTTCCCATTCTACTGGATGGCGAGCTCCTCCTTCAAGACGTACGCCGAGATTGGCGGTCGGAAGCCGGTCTACGTACCCGGTGCCCTCCGCCTGGACGCGTACAGGGAGCTGTTCAACTACTGGAGATTCGGGCGAAACGTGATCAACAGCGTGAGGGTCGCTGTCCCTACGTCGCTGATCGCCGTTATTCTCTCTACGTTGGGCGCTTATGCGGTGGCCAGGCTCCAGTTCCGGGGCAAAGAGGTGATGCTCAACGGTATCTTGATCGTCTACCTGTTCCCAGGCATTCTGCTGATCATCCCCTTGTTCGCCATGCTGGCTCGCGTTGGATCCACGCTCGGGTTCGAGGTGCAAGACAACCTTCCTGTCTTGATCCTCACCTATCTGGCCCAAACGCTGCCGGTCGCGCTCTATATGTTGGCAAACTACTTCCGTACCATCCCGGCCGAGATCGAGCAGGCCGCCTTGATCGACGGCTGCACGCGACTGGGGGTGATCTGGCGGGTCACCCTGCCTTTGGCCGTCCCGGCGCTGGTCTCCGTCGCTATTTACACGTTTATGATCGCCTGGAATGAGTTTCTGTATGCGCTGGTCTTCCTCAATGATCGTCAGATGTTCACCATGCCCATCCAGATCAACACGATCTTCAACGATCCCAGCCCCCGTCCACACGTCGTTATGGCTGCTTCGACCATTATGACCCTGCCTGTCGTCATCCTCTTCCTGGCGCTGGAACGCTTTCTGGAGGAAGGTTTGTCGGCTGGCGGCGTGAAAGGGTAGTCCCAGAATCGCACGTATGATGGCTAGGCGACAGCAACGCATCGGTTTCGTATCGACACGGCTATCCGGCACCGATGGTGTCTCGTTGGAGACCCGCAAGTGGTCGGACGTGCTCACAGGTCTTGGCCACACGTGCTTCTACTTCGCTGGTGAGAGCGACTGGCCAGCGGAGCTTAGTTGCGTGGTACCGGAGGTGCATTTTCAGCATCCCGATGTTCAGGATCTGAACGCATCGCTTTTTGGGTCCAGTGTTCGCTCTCCACAGATGACGCAGCGCATGCAAGAGATGAAGCGCCGTCTGAAGGCTGACCTGCGGTGCTTCGTGCGCTCCTTCGATCCGGACCTGTTGATTGTCGAGAACGCCCTCGCCATCCCAATGCACGTGCCGTTGGGGTTGGCGCTGACGGAGTTTATCGCCGAGGAGGGCACGGCCGTCATTGCCCATCATCACGATTTCGCCTGGGAGCGGTCGCGGTTCTGGCCTAATGCTGTGGCCGATTACCTGGAAAGCGCCTTCCCTCCCACTCTGCCCTCGATGCGCCACGTGGTGATTAACTCCATCGCTGCTGATCAACTGGCGCGCCGGAGGGGAGCAAGAGCCACCGTTATCCCCAACGTGATGGATTTCGATTCCCCGCCAACCACCGACGGGCCCGGTGGACAAGAGTGGGCGGATGATCTCCGGTCCACGCTGGGGATCGAGTCAGACGAGCGCCTCTTGCTTCAACCCACGCGTGTCGTTCCCCGGAAAGGGATCGAGCGAGCGATCGAGCTGGCCGCCCGGCTCCAGCATCGGTGCGCGCTCGTCGTCTCGCATGCCTCCGGCGACGAGGGGACGGCGTATGAGGCCTATCTGCGGCGCCACGCGGATCTGATCGGTGTGCGGATCATCTTCGCAGCTGAGGCTTTCGCTCATCGCCGGAGACGCACCTCCGGTGGGCGCAAGGTTTATGCCTTGAGCGACGTCTATCGGCAGGCCGATCTGGTCACCTATCCCTCGCTCATCGAGGGTTTTGGCAATGCCTTTCTGGAGGCGGTCTACTATCGATGCCCCATCGTGGTCAACAGATACGATGTCTTTCGAGCTGACATTGAGCCCAAAGGGTTCGATGTGGTCGCCTTCGATGGTTTCATTCGAGAGGAGACGGTGTGCCGCGTGGAAGCTATCCTTGAGGATGCTGCAATGGAAGCTCAGATCGTCGCCCACAACTACAGCTTGGGACAGAAGCACTACTCCTACCGCGCGCTGGAGAGGCACTTGACCGCCTTGCTGGACGAGTGCGCTGATACCTGATACCATGCAACGCTTTTCTTGCCCGGAGGGCCGTATGGTCCCTTGATCCACCATAAGGAGAGAGTGGACGCGATGACCACGTTGGAGGACCACGCTTCAACCACGCAGGCTATCCAAGACCACCTGGTCTTCCTCTATGGTGAGGAAGAGGGTGAGTGCGCATGGCGTCGACTGCGGGCACGTCTCGTCCGTCTCGAGACGTCCGATTCGGACCCGGGTGAGGGCGGATTCGACCCATCCGAGCGGCTCACCGAGAAGGATGCGTTCCTCATTACGTATGGTGATCAAGTGATCGAGCCCGGGCAGGCACCTCTGCATACCCTGGCCGATGTGCTGGAGAGCACGGTGCTAGACGGCGCCGGGGCAGGAGGAATCACTGGCCTTCACCTTCTTCCCTTCTTTCCCTATTCCTCGGATGACGGCTTCTCGGTGATCGACTACACCGAAGTTGATCCTGAGCTTGGCACATGGGATGATGTCGAGCGCTTGGGGCGCGAGTTTCGCTTGATGTTCGATGCCGTCATCAATCATATCTCAGCGGAGAGCGCGTGGTTCCAGGCCTTCCGCGAGGGAGACCCCCGATACGAAGATGCCTTCATCGTCGTGGATCCGGACGCGGATCTCTCCGACGTGGTCCGCCCGCGCGACAAGCCTCTCCTGACGCCTGTGCAAACGGCCGACGGTAAGAAATGGGTCTGGACAACCTTCAGCGACGATCAGATCGACCTCAACTACGCCAACCCCGACGTGCTCCTGGACATCATTGATGTGCTGTTGCTATACGTGGAAAAGGGCGCGGAGGTGATTCGACTTGATGCAATTGCTTACATCTGGAAGGAAGCAGGAACGCCAAGCATACACCTAGAGGAAGCTCATCGGATTGTGAAGCTTTTCCGGGCTGTCTTCGACATTGTCGCGCCGCACGTGATTCTGATCACGGAGACCAACGTGCCCCACGAGGAGAACGTCTCTTACTTCGGCGACGGTCACGACGAAGCTCAAATGGTGTATCAGTTTCCCCTGCCGCCGTTGGTGCTCCATGCCTTTCACACCGGCAATGCCCAGCACCTGGCGACGTGGGCGGCTCGACTGAGCACCCCGTCCGACAGCACGACCTTTTTCAACTTCCTGGCCTCTCACGATGGCATCGGCATCCGCCCAGTGGAGAAGATCCTCAGTCGTTCAGAGATCCAGGCTCTGGTCGATCGCACCCGCGATCATGGGGGTTACGTTTCCTACAAGACGAACACGGACGGCAGCAGGAGCGTGTATGAGCTGAATATCTCGTACTTCGACGCTCTCTCTGATCCGGACGGTGATGAGCCCCTGGATCTTCAGGTCCGGCGCTTTCTCTCCTCTCAGGCGATCATGCTCAGCTTGGCTGGGGTGCCGGGGATCTACGTGCACAGCCTCTTTGGCTCTCGCAGCTATCATGCAGGCGTGGAGGAGAGCGGGCGTCCTCGTTCCATCAACCGGGAGAGATTTCATCGTGATGAATTGGAGCGAGCGTTGGCCGATGCCTCGTCGCTGCGTCACCGCGTCTTCCATTCCTATCTGGATCTGATTCGTGCTCGTGCCAGACACCCTGCGTTCCACCCGGGTGGTGATCAGCGTGTGCTCCTCCCCGATTGGTTGGGCGACGGGCGGAGCCCCCGGGCGCTGTTCGCATTGGTGCGCACCGCTCCCAATGGAGATGGACGTGTCCTCTGCATCCACAACGTCTCCTGCGAGGACCAAGCGTTTCAGGTCACCTGGGGCGACCTAGAGACGGTGCATAGAGGGCCTTGGAAGGATCTGATCTCTGGCAAGACTTACCGAGCCAAGGGAGAGACTTTAGCACTCGTCCTCAAACCGTATCAGGTCTTGTGGCTTGAGGGCGCCACAGATTAAGAGAGGTCATCAGCGGACTCTCGTTGCCCCGCGAGTTTGTCCCGAACACCCCTGACGTCGTTCCTTCTCTTGGTAAGAGCGTAGATGAGCGCCTCAGATGAACGGGTCGTTTCGTCCCAGATGGCGGAGTGGTTGGCACACCTGGCCTCCATGGTATAATGTCTCGCCTAGATGGTGTCTATATCTGCCTAGCCAGGAGGATCTGTGAGCGACCGACCATCCTTTCCCTATCTCGAATGCGTGGACTGTGGGTATCGTGAATCGCTGAGACATCCGCCCGAGACGTGTCCCCGCTGTGGAGGCGGCTGGTTGGACGTCATCTATGATTATGAGCGTACTGCTCAATCATGGCCTGCTGCTCTGCGGGATCGATCCTGGGATATGTGGCGGTATCACGAGCTTCTACCGCTCCTCGACGCAGAACACCGAGTGACGATGGGGGAGGGAGGGACGCCCCTCTTGCGTGCCGTCAACCTGGGTATGATGATGGGATGCCCGAACATACTCGTCAAGGATGAGCGCCAGGGCCCCACGGGCTCGTTCAAGGATCGGCAATCGTCGCTCTCAATGTCGGTTATGAAGGAGATGGACGTCACCGAAGCGGTCGTCGCTTCGACGGGGAACGTGGCCATCGCCTATAGCGCCTACTCCTCTCTGGCCGGGATCAAGCTGTGGGCTTTCCTCACGAGTCTGGTTCCGCCGGAGAAGATGCGTGAGGTGGCGATCTACGGGAGTGAGGTGATCAAGGTCACCGGCACCTACGACCAGACGAAACAAGTCGCGGCCGAGTTTGCCCGGCGAAAGAAGCTGTTCCGGGATCGGGGTATTCGGTCCTTCGCGGCGAGAGAGAGCATGAAGACGGTCGCCTTCGAGATCGCTGAGCAGTTGCCCGGGCTGATGGACGAGGGGCGATCTGGGGGGGCTCCCTGGCAGGCTCCGGACTGGTACATCCAGGCCGTTAGCGGAGGCATGGGGCCGGTGGGGGTCTGGAAGGGATATGAGGAGCTCGTGGAGATGGGCCTGGTCGACAAGATGCCTAAACTGGCCTGCATCCAAGCCGCGGGGTGCGCGCCGATGGTTCGCTCCTTCCGGAAGGGCCTGGAGGAAGCCGAACCGGTGGTCAATCCTCGCACCCGGATCATCACGCTGGCCACTGGCAGCCCTGGCCCAGCCTACGTGTTCTTGGCGAAGGTGATACGAGAGCATGGTGGGGCTTTCGAGGCGGTTAGCGATGAGGAGACTTTCCGGGCTGTCCGCGTCATGGCGGAACTGGATGGTATCTCTATGGAGCGGGCGGCTGGGGTGGCCTTCGCGGGCCTGTTCAAGCTGATCAGCAAGGGTGTGATCCAGAGGGATGAGGTTGTCGTGGTGAACTGCTCCGGTCACACGTTCCCGGTGGAGAAGCACTTGCTGGGGGACGAGTGGGCGCGAGAGGTCGAAGCCCCTGGGGAGACCATGGCGACCGAGGACGGGCTGCTTGGCTCGCTGGAAAGCCTGGATCGTGGGGTGAATCGCATCGCTATCCTAGAGGATGATCCCAACGCTGCTCGGCTTCTACGACGGATTCTTCAAGCGCGCGGTGACTATGAGATCTTCGAAGCCCACGACGGTCGTGCAGGCTTAGAGATGATCGAGCGTGAACAGCCTGACGTGATCCTCCTGGACCTGATGATGCCCAAGATGGATGGCTTCCAGGTGTTAGAGGCGATGGAGGCTGACCCGAATCTGCGGAGCATTCCCACCGTCGTCGTCACAGCCAAGGAGCTGACGGTCAGTGAGAAGGAGCGTCTTGGAGATCAGATCCAGATGCTCCTGGAGAAGGGAGATTTCACCGATCAGGATCTGCTTCACGAAGTGCTGGATGCCTTAGAAGAGGATGCCTGAGCCGAGCTGAGGGCCTGAGCAGGGCGCGGGAAGCGTCTAGGCGCTGGTGTCCTCCCATTCCAGGGGCACATTCCCCTCGGCCAGTCGCACCCCGCGATCGCGCGTCATAAGCCCCAGGCTGACCATGAGGAGCATCCCTCCCACCCATTGCCCGAGCGTCAACCTCTCCCCCAGGAGCAAGAAGGCCAGAATCAGACTGACCAGGAGCTCCAGGAGGCTGGTCAGCGCCGTCTCGATACCTCCCAGTTGCTCCAGCCCGGCAAACATGGCCAGGCGAGAGAGGGCCGTCGTCAGGCCCAGCGCGAGAATGGCGCGCCAGCCGGCCATCGTGACGGGCTCCACGGGTTGGGTCTGTAGCCCCCGCGCCAAACCAACGACACATGCCATCGCGGTCACGATGTAGAGCGTCGCTTTCCGCGAGGGGACGTCGGCCAGGACCCACTGCCCCAGAACCAGGTGCCAGCCGTAGGTCGCCGCCGAGGCGATCATCAACGTGACGCCCAGCCAATCCAGCCCGCCGGGCCCCGCACGAGTGAGAAGATAGGTTCCCATCATCGAGAGCCCTAGGCGCGCCAGCGTCAGCTTCGTCAGGGGCTGACCGGCGGCGAAGAGAAAGAGGACCACCCAAAGCGGATAGAGGGTGTTGAGCAGCGCGGCTCGGGAGGCATTGAGGCGTGAAAGGCTTGAGTAGTAGAGCATCGAACCAAAGCCATTGACGGCGCCGACGCCGAGGCACCCCACCAGATCGCGCCAGCCGATAAGGATTTCGCGACGCCAGAGAAGAAGGAAGGCCAACCAGAGAAGAAGAGCAGCCGCGGCCGTGCGAAAAGCGACCACGGTGAACGGCGTCGCGCCTCCCGCGTAGGCCATCTTCCCCAGGATTGGAGCCCAGCCCAGGAAAAAGCTGGAGAGGACCGTGCTGAAGACTCCCAGGCGCTTCTCCTTGCTCAGCTCATCCCATCCTATCATCCACCTACCCCCTTTGCATTGTGGGCCTATCTGTGCTACACTTCCCCTATGACGCCACGGCAGAAACGTATCCTTGGTGGGCTGGTGATCGCTAACGTCGCGTGTCTCATGCTACTGGTTGTCTACGTGACACGCTTCTCGGGCTCGGTGTCTCCTCCAGGCTTGCCCTCACCAGTCCCTACCCACCGCCCCAAGACTCACCTCTCACCAGCCTGCCAGCGACGCGCCATACAGATGCTGTCCCAGGCGGGCCTCGGCGGGACGGTTGCTTTGAATGAGCGGACCGTCCGATTCGATCTCGTCTATCACGTCATGGACGAAGCTCACTCTGATGAGCTCGCTCAGCACGTGTGGACGGCCTTCGACATCGCGCTGACGCTGATCGAGGCTGGCTGCGACCCGTTCTCTCGCGTCGAGATCGTCATCGAGGCTCAAGGTGCTCCAAACCCTGCTCAAGTCTACGCCGCGGTCGATGTATCTGATCTTGCGGCGTTTGACGGCGGTACGCTGAGTGAGCGCGCGTTCATCGACCAGGTGCATTATCGGACCGAACATGTCGACGGTAGCGACCGCTAGATGATTGTAGCTTGCGAAGAGCCAAAAGTCAAAGGCGGATAGTCAGGCGGATCGGCGGGCCAAACACTCTCTGTTGCAGCGTTGGTCTCCGATGAAGTTGGACATATTGTCGTTTTGTGCTATAAATACGTCTCGTGTGGAAGCATAGCGGATACTCAAGCTCATCAACAAGGAGGCAAAATGAGAGTAACAATAGACCGCGAAGAGTGCATTGAATGCGGAACGTGCTATGCGGACTGTCCTGAGGTCTTCGAGGAGAGTCCGGAGGACTTCTTGAGCCAGATCACGGAAGAGTATCGGGTCGATGATGACCCGGCTGTCGGAGAAGTCCCCGACGATCTAGAGGAGTGTGTGGAAGACGCAGCTTACGGATGCCCGGTAGAAATTATCCACGTTGAGGAGTAGACCAGCAGCGCACAATCCTGTCTCAGCAAGCGACCGCCTTCCTGTAAGCTTCTTGCAGAAAGGCGGTCTTTGCGTGTCGGTGTATCGGTTCTCTGTCCCTGGTCTGCGCACGCCTGCGCTGCTCAGGATAGTCTCCGGCGCAGACCGGAGCAACGCGGCGATGGCTGCACCCAGGATGTGACGTAGGCGTTTCTTGGTATCAGGGCAAGTGAACGTGTGGGTCGACGGGCCGGCCCTGATAGCGCAGTTCGAAGTGCAGGTGGGGACCGGTCGAGTACCCTGTGGTGCCTGCACCTCCCAGCGTCTCCCCTTGGCGTACCTGGTCGCCTCTGGCGACTGCTATCTCTGTCAGGTGGGCGTAGTAGGAGCTCCAACCGCCCTCATGCTCCAGGATGACTAGATTGCCGTAGCCTCCTCCCCATTCGGCGAAGGTCACCTTGCCGTCGGCGATGGACACAATAGGATCCCACTTTTCGGCCGCGATATCGAGGCCGATGTGCCCCGGATTTCTGGGGTCGTGAAACGTCCAACCCGAGATGGCACGCCGCGACGACGGCCATTGGAGAGCAAGCTCGACCATGGCGGGGGGAGGATTTCCGGGCACGGTCGTGACTTGAGGAGCAACGGGGCCCCTCGTCGCCGAGGCTGTGCCGTCGGAGAGAGTGAGGTTGAGGGAATAGCGGCCTGGCGATCCTGATAGGGGCACAATCTGGATGCGATAGGGCCCCGTGACCGGCAGGGAGATCTCAAAGAGATAGGGAGGGAGAAACACCGACCCCTGTTTCTCCTTCAGAACGGCCCCAGCCGGATCAAGAAGGCGCACCACCAGCTCAGCGTCGACGCTGGATCCAGAGCCAGGGTGGAACCACATCTCAATGGTGAGTGCCTGTCCCGCTTGTCCCCGGAACTGCCACGCATCGAGCGCGGCAGCGTCGAGCCGTCCCTCAACGGGGTCATCGGAGCTGATGGATGGCGCTGGCGTCAGCCTTGGTTGCGGGGTTGGTGTCTCGCCAGGGAGTGCCAGGGAGGGCGTCATCCACCGACGAGCCAGCACCGCGCCAGCAGCGTAGGCTGTCACCGTGAACAGAATAACCAACGCTGCCCAAGGAAGAAGGGAGAGACCGTTCGTCTTCTTGTGGGTGAGTTTCATCTTCACGTCTCTCGCGTTCGGACGCCCGTTCGGGTGCTGCCGTCCGCACGGCCTGCGCAGCCTCTCAACCGACGCGGTCGTGCTCGCTGACGAGCGCTAGCGCGTGACGACGCGCCCTTGCATATCTCTCGGCACCTGAACGTCCATGACGTCCAGGACGGTGGGGGCGACGTCCATAAGCTGCAGGCCCTCGACGTATCGCCCCCTGTGATCGCGATTGGGATCCCAGAGGACGAAGACGCCATCCTGGGCGTGATTCGCGTCGTCTGGACCGATGTCGTTCTCGAAAGTGTAGATATCGGTCAGACCGAAGGAGCCGATTGATCGCCACCGTAGATTGCCGAGGTAGACCATAAGATCCGGTGCCACGTTGCGCACCTCACGATAGAGATCTTCTGGCTTGAAGGCCACCGAGCCCATGGGGTTGCCTTCATGATCTGGGATAGCCTCGATCCTCTCCTTCAACTCGTCACGAGCTTTCTCGTACTCGTCGGCTGGGACCTTGCCCTGCGGCTCGCGTCCCTCGACGTTCATGAAGATACGTGCATAATAGCCGCCGGCTCCCCAGGCGGTGGTCTTCTCCCAATCGATCTCGACCTTCTCGAACGGGACCAGACCCTCGTAGAGAGGCTCCTCCTTCAACGTCAAGAGACCCTCTTGGCGTAGCCATTCGTTGATGGCGAAGCCGCCCTGCATGGCCTGAGCTCCGTGGTCCGATACGATCATGACGACCGTGTCGTCGTCGATCATGCCCAGCAACTGGCCGAGCTCACGATCCAGATAACGGTAGTAGGCCGGTATGGCATCCTGATACGGGTTGCCGGGCTCGTGTTTGGGGTGATCGGGATCCCAGAACTTCCACATACCGTGGTGGATCCGATCGAGGCCGATCTCCACAAACATAAAGAAATCCCATGCCTTCTCTCGCAGCAGATACTTGATGACCGAGAAGCGCTTCTCGGTCATCTCCTGGATCTGTTTTAGCAAGAAGCCCTTGTCGCTCGTGCGGAACCGTGGCACGTCCACATCATAGGTCTCGCCACCGAGGACGCGATCGATCTCATAGCGCAGCTCGTTGGGAAAAGTATACTGGCGGTCGGTGTTAGGCGTGAGAAAGCTGCTGATCAGAAAGCCCTCAAGCGGCTCGACAGGGTACGTCTGCGGCACGCCGACGACGACCGATGTCTTGTCGACCTTGCCCAGGAGATCCCACACCCGGGACTCGTGGATGGCGTTGTTGGCGGCGATGTTCATACGCTCGTAGGAGTGGTCGGCCCGATTGCGAAAGCCGTAGAAGCCGAGGACTCCCGGGTCCTTGCTGCTGAGCATCGACGTCCAGGCTGGAACGGTGATACAGGGGATGGAGCTCGAGAGGGGGCCATAGATTCCCTCGTCAACGAGGCGGCTTAGATTCGGGAGTTGGTCCTTCAAGCCCAAATCGCTCTCTTCACCTGTCTCGAAGAGCATCGAGGGGGGGACGCAGTCGAGGCCGATGACCAGGACCTTGCGCTTCCTCTTACGCCGGAGGAATCTCAGCATCAGCTACTGATCGTTTCCCTTCATACCTTCCAGCAGCACCTTGGCCACCTCAGGCCGTGTCATCTCCTTGGGCAGCATCTCACCGCGGCGGAGCATCTCCCGCACCTGCGTGCCGCTCAAGTAGATCCAATCCTCCTTGTCGTGGGGGCAGGTCTTGGCAGAGACAACACTGCCGCACTTCCTGCAGAAGAAGGCGTACTCGAACTTGAAGGGTGTGATCCCGATCTCCTGCGGCGAGAACTGATCGAAGATGTCCTGGGCATCGTACGTGCCGTAGTAGCTGCCGACGCCGGCGTGGTCGCGGCCCACGATGAAGTGGGTGCACCCATAGTTCTTGCGGGCGATGGCGTGGAAGAGCGCTTCGCGAGGCCCAGCGTAGCGCATGGCCGCCGGGAAGACGCCCAACAACACTCGCTCGGCGGGATAGTAGTCCTGCAAAATGGCTTGATACGAGGCGATCCGCACGTCGGCGGGGATGTCACCCGCCTTGGTCTCACCGACGAGGGGATGGATGAAGAGGCCGTCGACAATCTCCAGGGCGGTCTTCTGGAGATACTCGTGGGCGCGATGGATGGGGTTGCGGGTCTGGAAACCGACCACGCTGCGCCAGCCGCGCCGCGCGAACATGCGCCGCGACTGAGTCGGCGTGTGACGCAACCTCGGGAACTCGGTCTTTGTGGCGTTGGGCCAGTCCACCAACCAGAGGTCACCGGCCAGCAGCACGTCTCCACGCTGATAAAGCCGGCTCACGCCCGGGTGCGCCTCTTCGCTGGTCCGGTAGACCTGAAGGGCCTCGTGCTCCTTGACCTTGCGGCCGTAGGGGTACTTCTCGGCGACCTCCATCACAGCGAGGACCCTTTCCTCTTCGCAGAGAGCGACCTCCTGTCCCTCCTGAATGGATTGAGCCCGGTCCTGCTCCACGGCCAGAGTGATCGGCACCGACCAGACGACGCCGTTGGTGAGCCGCATCTCGTCGACGCAGCGCTCATAGTCGGCCTTTCGCATGAAGCCAGTAAGAGGACTAAGGGCGCCAGTGGCGATAAGCTCCAGGTCGGAGAGCCCCATCGGGTCGAGCGAGACCTTGGTCATACCTTCAGCGCGCTCGCAAACAGCCTCCCGCATCTCCCCGCGAAGCACGCGATCGACCAGTGTCCCCCCGTGGGGGCGGATAACGTCTGAGTAAAGCTCGTTCAACGGATCTGCTCCTTATGTCTGACTGATTGGAGGCAGCCCAAAAAGGAGATCACCCCTCCCTTTCGTTCATCGCTGGGGCGGGGCGCTCTGCATGCTGCCTGCGATAGCTCAAGATAGACGCCGTTGATTGTATCACGAAGGTTTGCCATGTCAAACCTTGGCTCTGCGGTAAGGATCGGCGTCTGCTAGATCTCTCGGCTGTAGACGCGGTGGTTTTTGTAGGGCTTAGCCCCCAGATTGACCAGATCGCGCCTCATCTGTACCGCCGACTCCGCTACCTGGGTTAGCTCGGCGTGCACGAAACCGAAGTCATCCTTGACCGTCTTCGTCATCTCCGAATAGAGGAGCGCGTTGCCGCCCAAGCCCTGGTATTCTGGGACGATGCCGACGCCGTTGAGGGAGATCCACTTGGTGCGCCACATGTCGAGGAGAATGTGGAAGATGCCAAAGGGAAGTAGGCGTCCGTTCGCGCGCTGCAGTCCCCTGGAGACGTCCGGAAACCCGAAGATGAAGCCCACGATGTCGTCTCCATGGAGAACCACTTTGATGAGTCGCGGATTCGCGGCCAATACCAGATCGTCGAAGGTGAAATCGATCTCGTTCTGCGTCAGGGGGTAGAACTCCCAGTTGTCCACGAAGGTCTTGTTATACGCTGCCCCGATGCGCCCCTTCCATCGTTTAAGCTCCAGTTTGGACCTAAAGGTGTGGACAGTCAGGTTACGGCGCTCCTGGACCCGCCCAGCAATGCGGTGGATACGTTCCGGCACGTCGAAGTCTGCGATCTTGATGTAGGTGGACACGAAGTCGACTTCCTTTTCGAAGCCCAACGTCTCCACCAGCCGGGGGTAATAGTCGTAGTTGTAGTTCATCATCATCATCATCTGACGATGCTCCGTCCCCTCCACCTGGATGCCGTATCCATCGAAGGGGCTGAACCCCTTGGGCCCCACCATGTGATCGAGCCCACGCGCGCGGGCCCACTCAAAGGCTCTCTCAAACAAGGCCGCTGCCACGTTCTGGTCGTCGACACATTCGAAGAGGTAGAACTGCGCCTGGTGGGAGTCGTGGTGGGCGTTGAAGCGGCGGTTTTCGAGGACCCCGATGCGCCCCACATCTCGACCGTCCTGTACGGCGATGAAGAAATCAGCGTCCGAATGCTCGTAGAAGGGATGCTTCTCGCGGTCAAGCATCGTGCGAACGTCGGCGCGCAGCGGAGGAACCCATTGGGGGCAATCAGCATACAGGTCGAACGGGATCTCAATGAAGCGCTGCACGTCCGCCTTCGATGTCGTGTCGACTCTCTCTATGGTGGTCATGATGGTGGCTTTCCCTCTTTCTCTGCGTGTCTTCCTGGTTTGTACCCTTCATCTCGTGTGTCGACGGAGGTGTACGACTGATCCGTCGTGGGACGTGACGCTGGTGGCAGGGTTCTCATGATTCTACGGCGCTTTCCGTTTTTTGTCCATCGTCTGGGTGTTGAGCAAGCTGTTCCTATGGACGGATTTCGGGAATCCAGCAGGTGGAGTAACACGTTGTGGCGCCTCACGTTGCGCTGGGTTGGAGCCTTAGTCACGTTTTCGTCGCCTGAGGTTGATTCTTACGTGAGGACGTGCTATACTGCACCAGCGTCACCAAGCCAGACGGATTCTGGTGGATTGGTGTTCTGAGTATACCGACACGTGTCTACAGGGAGGAACGCTGGATGCTCTCAAAGGAAGAGGCTCTGGACATTCTTCGGACGAACATCGCCAACGAAAATCTTCGGAAGCATCACTACGCCGTGGCAGCGGCCATGCGAGCGCTGGCCGAGGCGTTTGATGGAGATCCGGACAAGTGGGAGGTCGTGGGGCTCTTGCACGACGCTGACTATGAGGAGACTCGAGACGATCCGGATCACCACACGCTGGTCATCGCGGAGCAGTTAGAGGAGCGTGGTGTCTCCGAGGAGATCATTCACGCCATTAAGGCGCACAATTATGAGCGGCTGGATGTGAAGCCGCAGACGAAGATGGAGTGGTCTCTGGTCACCTGCGACGATCTGACCGGCTTGATTGTGGCCGTGGCGCTGGTGCACCCGACCAAACTGGACGGGGTGTCCGTGGAGTCGGTGATGAAGAAGTTTGATTCCAAGTCGTTCGCCTCCGGGGCCGATCGAGAGAGAATCAAGCTTTGTGAGGAGAAGCTTGACGTGCCGCTGGAGACCTTTGTGGGGATGGTCCTTGAGGCTATGAAGGAGCGGTCCGACCGGTTGGGGCTCTGAGCCGGCTGCTGCTGTCTTGACTTCCCCTCCTGGTGAGGCGAAGGAAGCGTTGAACCGCCCTGATCTGATCAGACCAGGGCGGTTCGGACGTTCTAGGCGTGATCGTCGGTCACGAGCCGCCGGATTCCGCCTGTGGCGTGGGCTCCTTGATGAAGGCGTCGCGCCCGTTCTCCACCAACGCTGTGAGGCTCGTCGCGGCGACGTGGACGTAGTAGTCCGACTCGGACGACTTCACCACGTAGCTCGCGTCGTCGGCGTCCTTTGCCCCCACCCGGAGGGTAACTGTCTTGTCGGCGGTTCCGAGCGTGACGACGGCGTTGGGCTCGTCCAGGCCGTAGGCTTCTTCTTCCTCCTTGCCCAGCGGTTCCTTCATCGTCACGGAGGCAGCCCGACGCAAGACGGACCGGACCTGCGCCTGGTCGAGCGTCTCGCCCTCCTCCAGAGGGGAGGGCTCTACTATGGTCCAACTGTCCTCGCCCTCCTTCTCGAAGACGAACGTTCCATTGCTGTTCTCCAAGGTCAGCTTCGTGACCTCACCCTGTGAGAGACTCTGATAGCTCGTGTCTATCCATCCACTGGCACTGGCGTTCACGTCCCAAGTGGTCAGTTCGCTGGTGAGATAGGTCTCGCTCTGGCCGTCCAGTCGGAAGTGCATCGAGCCGTATTGAGGCGACGAGCCCAGGTACAGCGTCTCTCGCCTGCCGCCGCTGGTCTCGAAAGCGACGCGACGAACGAAGTCGTTTGACGCGACCTGGAGTCGTCTGTGGCTGGTATCGCTCTTGGTCACCAGCCGTCCCGTGGTCAAGGCTGTGAGCTTGTCCAGGAACCCGCTAACCGCATCTGCCTTGGCCGGGAATCGATCAGCCTCCGGGAGAACCCAGTTCCCCGTCACCTTCTCCAATTCGATCATCTGGCCCTGGGCGTTCTCAATGGTGAGGGCGGTCACGTCCTCCCCGCTCAAGTCGGGAAAGAGCGGTTCGCGCTGGCCGGCCGTCGATGGCCTGGGCCAGAAGACGACGACGCTTAAGACGATCTGTGCGATCAGAACCGCAGCTAGAATCTTGTGATGCCTCTTGATCATCAGGTCACCTCCTATGCCTGCGCCGAGCCCGTCGAACGTGTTGCCGGTGCGCCTTCGTCACGGGATGTTGACGCCATTGGCAGTAGCTCCATAGGCTCTCTGCTCCGACGTCGGGAGTTCCATACGATGCCGATGACGACGAGCGCCAGCAGGGCCAGGACGTAGTTGGCGCCCTCCCAGAACGATTGCTCGCCCTCACTAAGGGGCGCCAATACGCGCGTCTGTGTCCCCCGCGAACGGATGCTCAGCAGATCCAGGTCCTCCGTGCACCAAGCGACGCTGTTCTGGAGGAACTGAAGGCTGTTGAGATATCGATCCTGCGTCAGGCTTGAGGAGAGCTCGAAGACGATGTCATCCACGAACTCCACGCTGCCAATGACGACCAGCCGCGACGTCTCCGGCGATGTCTCGATGGTGCTCAGTGCTGAAGGGGGCGGCGTCGGTGTCGGGGACGCTGTCTCCCCCGTGGCCTCGCCCCCGTCGGACCCACCGTCCGCGAAGGGAGACGGCTTGCCCTTGAAGAAGCTCTCGAAGGAGCCCTGCACCGAGACGGCCAGAGTGTGACGCTCCCGCTCGCTCCCTGTTGGGAATCCCAGCTGCGGATGAGCGTTGAAGTCGGGCTGGATGCTCGTATCGGTCCGCGTCCAGGATTCGGGGCTCGACTGGAGCAACTCTGTGACCTGCCGGTCGGCGTTCTTCTCCTCATCCGCGACGACGGGTGACGCCCAGTTGAGCGTCACGGCGGGCAAGTTGGAGACGATCGGGCTTTCCGGGGCCATGCCATTCTGTCGGATGTCGACGAAGAAGGGATAGTCGAGGGCCTGGATCTCTCGCACCTGTGTACCCCCCACGTTTCGCGTCGTCTGCACCGGAAAGGGCTCGTTCTGGGGATCCATCACCAGGGACTGTTCGACGTTGATGCCGTAGTGGACCAGCATATCGCGCAGGGTATCCTGAAGCGGCTTGAGACCAAGACCTCCCTGCATCGGATCGACCTGGATACCGTAGTTGCCGGCGGCCACGATCACCGCTCCGCCTCGCATCAGGTACTGATCGACGGCGAAGCGGTCCTTGTCCGTCATCCCCTGGGGGCCAACGAGAACCATGACGTCTACATCGTCCGGTACCTGCCCGTTGCTCAGATCGACGTTACGTACCTCGTACTCCTGCGATAGCGACTCGCGCACTTGCTGCCAGCTTGAGAGAGGTCGCTGCATCTGACCCATCATGTTCTGCTGGGGCTCAGTCGAGGGTGTCCAGAGCCCTACCACCTGCAGGAAGCCGGGCGCCATTCGTTTGAGCGCGTTCTCGATCGACGACCGGATGTCCGCCTCTGTCATGTCGCCGGAAGGGTAGATCACTTGCTCCTGATCACCGACCTGCAGCACCATATGGAGGTAGTACGACTCGCTGGAGAAGAGCGAGGTGGCGAAGGGCTGAATCTCATACTGTTCGTAGAGCTGTTCGCGCGTGACCGGGCTATCGGCTGCATCGGGATTGACCACGGCGTAGGCGAACTTACCGTCAGACTGATCGGCGATGCTCTCCGCCACTCCCTCGATCGTCGTCGGGATGTCGGAGAGCTGTTCGGGCATGGTATCCGGGGTGAGATAGATGGACAGCTCCGCTGGTTCCTCCAGCGCGGCCAAGACCGACTCCACGCTCTGGAACCCGTAGACCACCTTCTTGATGGCGCTGGTCAGGTCGTACTCCAGGTTGCGAAGCCGAACGTCCACGCTACCGCCGCTCGATTGAACCTCGATCAGGTCCTGGAAGTTGAGCACGACGTGCTGATCGCCATAGCGGATGAGGATGTCGAAGTAGGAGTTGATCACGGACTGCTCGTAACGTCCAGAGATCTGGAAGGGGCTAGGTCTGATCCCGTAGGTCTGGTTTGCCTCCGCCTCCAGTTCTGGATGCTCGGTCGGGTCGATGACCTCCAGCTCCATATTGTCGCCGGCGACGACGTCATACTCGCGCAACATGTCGCGGATCTCCGGCACCAACGGCGCCAGCAACGGATGCGTTTTCTCGCTGAAGTAGCCGCGGACCAGCAGTGGTTCCTGCAGGTTGCTCAACAGATCTCGCGTGGTCTGCGACAGCGTGTATTGGCGGCTCTCCGTGAGATCGAGCCGCAGCGCCTGGGCGTGGAGCGGAAAGGCCCATACGTTCACGACCACGAGGTTTACGACCACCAGGAGCGACGTCAGGGTCACGGCGCGGCGATAAGGGCGCGTCCGCTTTCCCGTGCTCCAGCGTTTGCTGTGGAGTGAGGCGCTGTTGAGGGTCAGGAAGATGCCCGTCAATGAGACGTAGTAAAGCAGATCGCGGAGATCGATCACGCCACGCTCGATGCTTTCGAAGCGGCTCCCAGAGCCTATGGCGCGTAGGATCTCTCCGACGGTGTCGCCGAAGAACTCCGTGACGCCGCGGGTACCAATCAGGTAGAAGAGCCCGCAGAGCAGCACCGCGAGGATCAGGGCCACGATCTGGTTGTCGGTGCGAGAGGAGACGAAAAGCCCAATGGCTGTGTAGGCGGCCGCCAACAGGAGAGCTGCAAGATACCCACCGATGACCGGCCCCCAATCCAGATTACCCAGGATTTCCACGGTGATGGGGAGAAAGATGGTCAGCCCCAGCGCGACGGCGACCAGGGCCATCACGGCCAGGAACTTCCCTATGACGAGTTGGATCGGGGAGACAGGCAAGGAGAGCAGGAGCTCCAGGGTGCCCGACCGTTCCTCCTCGCTCCACTGACGCATCGTGAGGGCTGCGACGAGGAAGATCATCAGCACCGGGATCCAGCGGAAGAGCGGCCGGACGTCGGCAATGCCGCGAGCGAAAAAAGTGTCGACCCAGAAGAAAGAAAAAAGTGTGACCGCCAAGAAGACGCCCACGAAGATGAGGGCCATCGGCGAACCGAAGTAGCCCTCCAACTCCTTACGCGTAATTGAGAGCACTCGTTTCACAGTTATCGTACCTCCAAGATTCTATCTCGACGTTATGAGCTGGTAGCGAGCTCGTTGAAGACTGATTCTAGCGTCCGCACATCCTGTCGGAGCTCGCGCACGGGCCACTCCCTCTCTCGTGCCAGATCATAGATGGCAGGGCAAAGATCAGCGTCGCCGTCCTTGCCCAGGACCCGATAGGTGGGGAAGCGTGGCTGTCCCGTGGCTCCGTCCGTGACGCGCTCGACACCTGTTGCGTCGGGCAGGCTCGAGAGTGTGCGGTTCACGCCGGGTATCTCCTGGTTCAGTACCAGGATCGCGTCCGAGGTTGAGGCCAGCTCCGATAACTCCGCATCGGCTCTGATACGCCCATTGATGAGGATGATGACGCGGTCGCAGAGCGCCTCGACCTCCGAGAGGATGTGGGTGGAAAGGAGCACGGTGCTGCGTTCCGACAGGCGTCGAATCAGATGGCGCACCTCCACCACCTGAGTAGGATCAAGCCCGATGGTCGGCTCGTCGAGAATCAAGAGTCGGGGCTTATGGAGAATGGCCTGAGCGAGCCCCACGCGTTGGCGGAAGCCCTTGCTCAACTCTCCAATGGGCCGTACCAGATGCTCGGCCAAACCAGTGGCATAGACGGCCTCAGACATGCGGGCACGGCGCTCCTCCTCGGGGATGCCTCGCAGTTCGGCCATCATCCTGAGGTAGCCCTGTACCGTCAACTCTCGATAGAGGGGCGCGGTCTCGGGCAGATACCCAATCTCCGCCTGGACCTCGCGAGTGTGCTCCAGGACATCACGCCCGTTGACGTTGACTGTCCCGTCGTCCGGCTGTAAGCTGCCGGTCAGGATCTTGATCGTCGTGGTCTTGCCAGCGCCGTTGGGCCCGAGCAGCCCGACGATCTCCCCCGACGCGATGTCGAAGCTGATTCCTCGCAAGGCCTCAATGTGGCCGTAGGACTTCGTCACATTCTTGACATCAATCATAACTAACCTCCTTGACAAACTCTACCAGTCAGCAGTGCGTCGACGGCTTGGCCTTGCAGGGCGGTTCCCTCTGGTGTGCCTGACGCCTACTAACTGGGCGAAAAGGCGGGAGCGATGTCGTTTTTTCATGCTCTCCAGACACTGCATGCCATAGATTGTAGCACGGAGGCACGAAGTTTCAACTTTTGAGGCCCGGGGACCTGGGTGCGAAGGAGCGACGAGGCGCAAAGAAACCCGGGATCTCTGCCGGAGGGCTTCGTTCGCATGCCCTCGTGAGAGCAGAGATCCCGGGTTTCTGATGTGCTATCTCTTTCTCGTCGTCATTTCCGTAGACATCCAGCGCGGTCTATGCTGACCAACACGAACCCGCGCTGGTGGAGACGAATCTCTTCCCCGGCCTCGCCTAGCTCAGATACGGTCGCAGCTTCCGTCGATAGCGAGGGTGCCGAAGCTTCTTAAGCGCTTTCCCCTCAATCTGGCGGATACGCTCTCGGGTGACGCCGAGCTTCTCCCCCACCTCGCGCAAGGTGTAGGTGTCCGCGCCCCCCAGACCGAATCGCATGCGCAGAACGCGAACCTCACGAGGGGTCAGGGTGCTCAACGCATCCTGCAGATCCTCGTGCAGAAGATGCATCTCCGTCCTTTGAGCTGGCGAGGGGGTATCTTCGTCCTCCAGGAAGTCGCCGAACTCGCTCTCGCCATCCTCATCGATCGGCTTCTCCAAGGAGAGAGGTCGCTGCGAAACCCCCAGCAGCCAACGCACACGCTCCGGCTCCAGATCGACCTCTTCGGCGATCTCCTCCGGGGTGGGGCGATGTCCCAGGTCCTGTTCGAGACGCGCCGCCACCTGATAGAGCTTGCGGATCCGGTCGTTGGTGTGCACAGGGATACGGATGTTCCGGCCTTGCTGCTTCAGAGTGCGGGCCACCGACTGTCGGATCCACCATGTTGCATACGTGCCAAACTTCGTGCCCCGCTCATAGTCGAACTTGTCAGCGGCCTTGATCAGGCCGATGTTGCCGGCCTGGATAAGGTCGAGGAAGGAGAGCCCTCGTCCGCGGTACCGCTTGGCGATACTCACCACCAGCCGGGTATTGGCTCGGATCAGATGACCACGCGCTTCTTTCCCATCGGCGACCAGGCTCTCAAGGTCCTGTCGCTCCTCCGGCGTGTGGCCGTTCTTCTCCAGTGCCTTCTTGGCCTCCTGCCCGCGTTCCATTCTCTTGGCCAGCATGACCTCTTCCTCGCGCGTCAGGAGGGGCTCGCGCCCCATCTCCTTGAAGTACAGGCTAACGGCGTTGTCTACCGAGATGGCGCTTAGATCGGAGGCATCGACCTCGTCTTTGTCGTCGTGCAGCTCTTGTTCCTCGGTCTCGTCCTCCGTGATGTCGGATTCGCTCTCCACGACTTGAATGTCCTGTTCGTGGAGGTAGGTAAAGAAATCCTCAAGATCAGACAGATCCTCCTCGACCTCGGGGAAAGCTTCCATGATCTGATCCAAGGTGAGATAGCCTTCCTCTTCGGCCTCATCGAGGAGCCATCCGATGTCTTCAAACTGATCCTCAATTTCGTATCGTTCCATCATAAGGGCCTCCCCCATCCATCGGACATTTCCGACTGAGCACGTGCCCCGCTACGTCGCTTCTCACTAGCCAACGTGCCCTCGGGTCGATAAACGGCCCGACCCCATCTCTGCAACTCCGTACGCCCGATGAATCAATTAAATGCCACGCCTCGTTCTTGGTGTTAGCGGCTACGGTGTCAAGACCATGTGTCGAGACGATCACGGTATGACTACGATAGCGATAGTGGTAGGATCCCAAAGGGACAAGAAGCCCGGCTTCCCAGGAAGTCGGGCCTCGATCTAACACCAAGACTGCTGATCCGTCTTATTCTATCGACTCTATATATCCCTTACCTATCACAGTATGTCACAGGTTCATTAGACAGGCATAGGAACCACATTAGAAACACATTAGAAGAGCTCTACCTGGTGGCAGAGCTCAGCGTTGGACTAGGTCGATTGGCTACATCATAATGGCTTTTGCGAATAATGTCAACTCGACACGGGAACGTCTCGCCGCTATTGTGGTTCCTGAGGCCGGCTGCCCAGCGTCACGTCGAGCGTTCTCTCCTCCCCGTTGCGCAGAACGGTCAGCGTTGCCCTCTGTCCAGGTCGTGTCTCCTCAACCAGATAGACGATAAGGTCATCCATCCTGTGTACTGGCTGTCCGTCGATGGCGATGATGACGTCTCCACCCACTTGGAGTTGCGCGCCATTCCGGTCGACCTGTCTATCCGAACCTCGAAGGCCGGCCTCCTTGGCCGGACTGTCCTCAATGACCTCAATGACCAGAGCGCCGCGCTGATCGGCTGGCAGGTCCATGGCCAGAGCGGTATCTCTTTCCAGATCTCGCCCCACAATACCGAGCCACGCGTAGGCGTAGTCCCCTTCTTCTATCAGCACGGGCACGACCTGCTCGACGATACCGATTGGAATCGCGAACCCCACGCCAGCCGATGCGCGGCTCTCTGACAAGATCAGGGTGTTGACCCCGATCACGCGCCCATCCCGGTCCAGCAGGGGACCGCCGGAGTTTCCGGGGTTGATAGCGGCATCGGTCTGGATCATCTCCGGGATGCTGAAGCTGCTGGTGCCCGACGGCAGGGTGCGTCCCAGAGCACTGACGACGCCTGTGGTCAGAGTCCATTCCTGGCCAAACGGATTGCCGATGGCGATAGCGCGCTGCCCGATGAAGACGGTATCCGAATTCCCCGGCGTCACGGGATACAGCCGTTCGGGAGAGCGCTCGACCCGAAGCACGGCCAGGTCTGAATCTGGGTCGGTGCCCACTACGTCGCCCGGCAGCGTCGTGTCGTCGAGGAAGGTGACCTCGACTGTCTCGGCGTCCTCTACCACATGGTAATTGGTGACGATGTGACCAACCTCGTCCCAGACAAACCCGGAGCCCTCCCCGCGGCGGTAGAAGTCCTCCGGACCCTCAGGAAAGCCAGGCCAGCCGGGGATCTCGAGCCGGGGCTGGTCGTCGCCGGAGATCCGCTGCACGACCCGGATGTGAACCACCGAGGGGGCCACCCGCTGATAGATGTTGGCCACTAGCTGCTCCTCCGCGCCAGCATCGTCCAGGATATCCGAGGGTATCGGCGTCGGCAGGGCAAGGGGGTCTGGCTCCTCTGCGGCGGCAGAAGGACTCTCTGATGTGCCTTCCGGGCGTGGCGTCACCTCTCTAGTGACTACCGGGGGCGTGGTCGCTTCGGCGCCCATTCTCTCCCCATCGGGGATAAGGTCTGCAATCTGCGGTCCGACCACCAGGCCGACGAGACAACTCCCGGTCATCAGTATCAAGACTGTGAGGACGACGACAAGTCCAACAACTACTCTTCTTCCCATGGGCTCCCAGTCACCTTTCCTTTAGCGTCTAGCGTCAAAACCTCTTGTTCTCCTGTTCATGGATAGCACAGACGGATTAGATTCGTGTTAGAATAGGGTAGGAGTGTCATTAGAGTAGGCTCGTCCTGTAGTCTACGCTTGTTCGACTTCCTTCTGGATCCTCGCGGCCATGCGTCTCGCGCGCTGCGGGGCGTCGCCGACGTGCCCACTGGCGTCCAGCAACGTCCGCACCCGGTTTGGCGACAAGTAGCGACGGATCTCCGGTTCCTTTGCCAGGCGATCGATCAAGGGGTTGGGCTTTCCCTCCTGCACAGCTCGCCAGGCCTCCATAGCGTGCTGGCGGATCACCTCGTGCATGGCCTGACGGTCGGCGCCTGCCTTTCCCAGGTCCATCAGCAGCCGCTCAGTGGCGGCGAAGGCACCGTATGCATCTAGATTGCGCGCCACCGTGCCCTCGTAGACCTCCAGACCGTCAACAATGCGTCTGGCTCGACGGATGATCTCCTCGCTGGCCAAGAACGCCCCCGGTAGCATCAGCCTGCGGCTGGCAGAGTCGTCCAGCGTGCGCTCCAACAGGCTGTGGGCTGCGTTGTCCCAGGCCATCCGGGCCAAGCTGGCCACGTAGCGGGCCAGGCTATCTGTCGTCTCTGCGTTGACGGGGTTGCGCTTGAAGGGCATGGCGGTCGAGCCCACCTGCCGGGCCCCGAAAGGCTCACTCCATTCTCCTATGGGAGGGGCCTGCAGCACCCGCAGATCGAAGGCGAAGCGGTAGATTGAGGCCGCCACCCCAGCCAGGGTTGTCAGCAGGCGGTAGTCCTGCTTACGAGGATAGACCTGGCTGGTGATGGGATAGGGCTCGAGACCCAAGCGCTCCATGACGAGCGCCTCCATCTCGCCGGCCGTCATTTCCGTGTCGTCAAGCAGCTGCTCGTACGATGCAGCCGTGCCCACTGCTCCCTTCATCCCCTTGCCCTTCAGCTTTCTCCGCAGGTGGCGTAGGTCCTGATAGTCCTCCAGCAGATCCTGACCGTACGTGGCAAGACGGTAGCCAACGGTGGTGGGTTCGGCAGGTTGTAGGTGCGTATAGGCCATGCATAGCTGATCGGCATCGTCCTCAATGCGAGCGACCAGGCTGGTGAGAAGGGCCTGCAGCCGCACCAACAGCAGATCGAGCGCATCGCGGATGCGGAGAGCATCGGCATTGTCCTCCACATCGGCGCTGGTGGCCCCCAGATGGAGGATTGGGCCCCCGACGGGGCATTGCTCGGCGAAGACCCGCAGTTCGGCCATCTTGTCGTGGTGGATCTCAGCCTCGATCTCGGCCGTACGGGCTAGATCGACATCGTCCTGGTGGGCCCGCAGGTCGGCCAGCTGGTCACTGGTGACCAGGCCGGCGCGCTGCTGCGCGGCGGCCAACGCGACCCAGATGCGGCGCCAGAGGCGATGCTTATGCTCCTCACTCCAGATCCTCCGCATCTGGTCCGAACCGTAGCGCCACGTAAAGGGTGAGAGAAATGTCTCGTGCGTGAACACCTGGCCATCGTTCATCGTCTTGACCTCCATCGCTGTCGGGACCATGCCTAGAGAAGCGGGACCTGTCTCCTATTGTACAACACGATGGATCGTAAGAGAAGCGTGCTTCAGGCCCTCGTCATGGTCAGAAGTGGCGGGGTGACAGGCCCGGGACCAGCTATCAGCCACTCGTCCCGTCGTCAGAGGGTGCCGGTGTGAGCTGTTCTATGAGTGAGATGAGGCCGTCTACGCCGTGGGCGGAAGCGGCGGCACGGTGGTTGTTGCCTCACGCGGTGTTCGAACGTATAATAGGAGCGGTCCGGCTCTGCGGCCTGAGGTCTGTGGTGTGACAGGGCGTCGGCAGGGCGGCGATGCACGTTGTCGAGAAATCCGGTTCTGGAGACCCAGTGGTAGGTGATATGTGCGCGGAAAACGGTTGATGATGGTCGGACTCGTCGCAGTCGGTGCGCTGGCCCTGAGTGGGTGTCAGGTGCTGGGGTTGTTCCATCGGGACGTCGCAGACATCCCTGCGCCGACAGCCTTACCCCTTCCCACGCAGGCGGTCAGTGCCACGACGGATTCGAACGGCGCACCGGGGACCACGACGCCCGAGTCGGCGGCAGCCCCAACGCGAGTCGTACCTACCAAGGGCGAGGTGAATCTTCCTCCAGGCTTTGGTATCTCCGTCTTTGCCGAGGATTTGAGGGACCCTCGCATGATGGTAGTGGGCCCGGACGGTCACGTCTATGTGGCTGAGCGAGGCGCCGGACGGATTCTACGTTTGCCCGACCGTGACGGCGATGGATTGGCGGATGGCGTGGAGGTGGTGGCCGAGGGGCTTAACGCGCCAAGCAGCCTGGATTTCTATCGGGACGGTTCGCTCTACGTGGGCGAGACGACGCGCGTCCTCCGTCTCAGAGATCCCGATGGCGACGGTGTGTTTCAGGAGGACGAGGTGATCGTCAGCGGGCTGCCCAGTGGAGGGCACAGCACGCGCACCGTTCTCTTCAGCCCTGATTGGGAGAGCCTCTATGTCTCCGTCGGTTCCTCCTGCAACGTCTGCATCGAGGACGACGAGCGACGAGCGACCATTATGCGCTATGATCCGGACGGGAGTGAAGCGACGATCTACGCCGAGGGCCTGCGCAATGCTGTTGGCATCACTTTTCGGCCAGGCACCTCTCAGCTTTGGGCCACGAACAATGGACGCGACTGGTTGGGCGACAACCAACCGCCGGAGACGGTCTACGTGGTGGGGGAGGGAGACGACGCCGGCTGGCCGCGCTGTCACGCCGGCCGGATCGTCGATCCCGAGTATGGCGAACCTGGCGCCTGCGAGGGCGTCGACGACCCGATGATCGAGATGCAGGCTCACGCGGCGCCGCTGGGGCTCACGTTCTACGCTGGCGAGCAATTCCCCGAGGCCTACCATGGCAACCTGTTCATTGCCTTCCACGGTTCGTGGAATCGGACGACGCCGACGGGCTACAAAGTAGTGCGGGTGCCCATTCAGGAGATGGAGCCGGGCGCAGTGCGAGACTTCGCCACGGGCTGGCTGCGCGAGGATGGCACCAAATGGGGCCGCCCCGTCGACGTGCTCACCGGCCCTGAGGGCAGCCTGCTGATATCCGATGACAGTGGAGGACGCATTTATCGCGTCTTCTACCACGGCAACTGACGCAGTCCCGCGCCCTCCCCGCCCACGGCTCGCGATGTCACCAGAGACCTCCCAGGGTAGCCAGCAGACCCTCTACCGGGATCCCAACCTTCTCATTGTTTTTGGCGTCACGTTGATGGCCGTCATGGGTGTCTCCAGCGTCACGCCGGCCTTTCCTCGCATTGGTCGCTCCCTGGGCCTGTCGTCTCAGACTGTCGGTAACCTGATCACGGCCTTTACGCTGCCGGGGGTTTTCTTGACCCCTCTCCTAGGCATCCTGGCTGATCGTTGGAGCCGAGAGCGTATCCTGATCCCCGCGCTGATGATCTTTGGCCTGGCAGGGGGCGCTTGCTCCTTGTCTCGCCATTTCGGCGTCTTGTTGGTGCTGCGTTTCATCCAGGGCATCGGTGCGGCCGCCTTGAGCGTCCTCTACGTGACGCTGATTGGCGATCTCTACAAGGGCCAGGAGCGCACAACGGCGATGGGCTACAACGCCAGCGTGCTCAGTGTAGGCACCGCCAGTTACCCAGCCATCGGAGGTGCATTGGCGATGCTGGGATGGTACTATCCGTTTGTGCTCTCAGTCCTGGCGATACCGCTGGCATTTGCTGTTATGATCGGGCTGGAGAATCCGGAGCCGAAGGCTGAGCAGGAGCTTCGGGCCTATCTGTCCTGCGCGTGGGACAGCATTAGAGACCCCCAGGCCATAGGGCTCTTTGCACTGATGCTGATGACGTTCTTGATCATCTATGGTGCCTACTTGACCTATTTCCCGTTCTTGATGGAGAGGGCCTTCCAGGCCTCACCGTTTCTGATCGGCGTTACGATGTCGGCGATGTCGCTGATGACGGCGCTGACATCATCTCAACTGGGCAACCTGGTGAGGCTCTGCTCGGAGAAAGCGTTGCTCCAGGTTTCGTGCGTGCTCTACGTTCTGGCTCTACTGACGATTCCCAGTTTCCCCACCGTTTGGTCGCTCGGGATTCCCGTTGCTTTCCTGGGCATCGCGCAGGGGCTGAGCATTCCCAACCTACAGACCCTGCTGGCGGATCTGGCTCCGATCGAGCACCGTGGCGCATTCATGGCGGTCAATGGGATGGCTCTCCGACTGGGGCAGACCCTCGGTCCTCCGGTAATGGGGGTAGCCTATAGTGTCTGGGGTATGAATAGCACGTTCTACGTCGCTGCGGCCGTTGCAGCGGCTATGCTGGCATTGACGACGACGATTATGTCCAAAGGGAGGAAGAATGATGGAGACTGACATCCAGAGACTGCTGGACACGTTTGCCGACCTACGGAAGGAGGCGAACGTCAACGCCTGCTTCGGTGAACCGGTGACGATGGAGGGCCGGACTGTCGTGCCCATTGCTCGCGTTGGCTATGGCCTGGGGATGGGCGCAGGCCAAGGCCCCACAGCTGAGACCGAGGGTGAGACGGCGGAGACAAGTATGGGGGGCGGCGGAGGCGCCGGGGGAGTGATCAGTTCCCCTCTTGGTGTCATCGAGGTCACGTCAGGAGGAACGCGCGTCGAACCAGTTATTGACAGGCAGATGGTTGCCATTGTAGCTATGCTGGTGGGGGCTTGGAGCGCGTTTTGGATCAGCCGGGCTCTGGTGGCCATCTTTGGGCGAAGGGACTAGGCTCGGCAGCTGGATCGATGAGGTGGCTTGTCACGACGAGTTCGCCAATGGTATAATCTGCCCCAGACAGGAGAAGGGAGAGGCGCATGCAGCCACCTGTTGATCCGCTTCTGATTCATTTCACCGAGAATTGGGGCATTCACTGGTACGGCGTTCTGATTGTCGGCGGCGTGATCCTCGGCGCGCTCTACGCGGCGCTGCGAGCGAGGCAAAACGGCGATGATCCCGACCACGTCTGGAATGCCCTCACCGTAGCGATTGTGCTGGGCATCGTTGGCGCTCGGCTCTACCACGTCTTCTCCCAGCCCGAGGGAGGCATGGTAGGCTGGGACTACTACCGAAAGCACCCGGCCGAGATCCTCTACATCTGGCAGGGCGGGCTGGGTATCTACGGCGCTATCGTGGGAGGCCTGGTTGGCGTCGTGCTCTATGCGTGGCGGGCCGGACTGCGCCCATTGAGATGGCTGGACTATGGAGCACCGGGCTTGGCCCTGGGGCAGGCTGTGGGGCGCTGGGGAAACTTCGTCAACCAGGAGCTTTACGGCCCACCGACGACACTTCCCTGGGGACTGAGGATCGATCCAACCCATCGGATCGCGCCCTATAACGACCTGGAGAGGTACCCCCCGGAGACGCTTTTCCATCCCACGTTCCTTTACGAGTCGCTCTGGTGTCTGCTGTTGTTTGGGGGCTTGGTCTTGATAGCGCACCGCTTCAAGGAGCGGCTGAGGGATGGAGACCTCCTTCTGGCCTACTTGATTGGCTATCCCCTGGGCCGGTTCTTCTTGGAGTATCTTCGTCCCGACGCCTGGATGATGGGGCCTATCGCCGCAGCGCAGCTCTTCGCTCTCGTCTTCGTTGTGGGGGGGACAGTGGCGCTTATTGCACGCCACGCATGGGATGTAGAACGTCGTTTCGCATCGGAAGAGTCAGCCGTCGAGGTGGAGCCATCCACGGGGGAGCTGAGCGCGGACGAGGATGTCGCGGGAACGGGGAAACGTTCGTGAGCGTTTGACGCACAGCTCTACGGTTGGCTCAGTTTTGCACGCAGCTGAGGGCTGGACTGCGAGGGGCGCAATGCGGCACCGTACGACATCGTGCTACGCCGTTGGGTTCCTCCTGACGACACCGCATTTGGAGACGAGGAGGAGAGATGGACAGAGGAGAGGTGCTCTATCGTTTGCAGCAACTCGACAGTGATTGGGATGCTGGTCAGCGCCGATTGGTGAAGATAGAGACCGCACTGAAGGACGATAGAGCGCTCCGGGAGGCACGTCAGAGCGTGCAGGAGGCGCAGAAGCGTGTCCAGACGTGGCAGGGCAAGCAACGCGATCTGGAGCTGAAGATCGAGAGCCTTGTCAGCAAGATGTCTCGCTCTGAGAAACGGCTCTACGGCGGCAAGGTCAGCAATCCGAAGGAGCTGAGCGATCTTCAGGCGGAGATCGCCTCCCTCAAACGACGGCGTCAGAAGCTGGAGGACACGCTTCTGGAGGCTATGATCCAGCGCGAGGAGGCCGAGACCGTACGTGACGAGGCTGAATCCCGTCTCGAGAAGGTCGAGTCCAGCCGGTCGACGAAGATGGCAGATCTCAGAGCGGAACGGGAGACGTTGCGGGAACGACTGGCGGAGATCGAGGAGCGACGAGCGTCCGTCGTGTCTCGCTTAGGCGCTCAGGCTTTGGCAACCTATGAGAGGGTTCGTGAGCAGAAGGGGGGTCAAGCGGTGGCCCAGATCCGTCACGACACCTGCTCCGCGTGTGGCGTCACCGTCCCGCCGAGCGCGGAGTGGAAGCTGCGACAGGGTGACATGATTCATTGCGACACGTGTGGAAGGATCCTCGTCGCAGTTGGGGAGAGGTGAAGCCCAGAAAGCATCATGGCCTCCCGTTCGGGAGGCCATGATAGCGAAAGGAGGGTAACCACCGACAACCTTTATCAGGTCTCGGGGGACGGGAAAGCCGTCCCAAAGGCTAGGTATAGTCTACCTGCTGGACCCCCTGCCCGTCAATAGTACCATTGTACCACATCACCCCAGGTTGTCCTCGTGCCGTTCCTAAGTCACGAAGGATGCACCTCTTGCTGCTGGCGGACGGCTCGAATCGAGCTGACGATCCGCCAGCGCGAAGCTACTTGAACAGGAGCTGGCGTGCTGGCGCAGACGTGCGGCGGGGCATCTCATCTTGCACGAACCGCCATGGTATGCCGACTCATCCCATTATGGAACGAACGATAGGAGCATGGTGCGCAGCAGCTGCTCAATGAACCAGAGGATGAGGAGCGCCACCATCGGCGAGAAGTCCAGTCCCCCGACGGTCGGGATGCTGCGACGGATCGGTGCCAGGAGTGGTTCGGTGATCTGGATCAGAAACTGCACGGCTGGGTGATACGGGTCGACCCGGAACCAGGGGAGGAGCGACCGAGCGATAATGGCGAAGGAATAGAGGGTGAAAGCGACATTGATGATACGGAGCAGGCTACTTATCATAGACATCGTCTCCAGGGGGTAGGATAGCCTATCTAGCTTCGAGCGCCAAAGATGCCGCGTCCAATGCGCACCATGGTCGCTCCCTCCTCCACGGCGACCTCGAAGTCGTTGGTCATCCCCATCGATAGATGATGCCAACTGACGGACGTGAATCGTTCGCGGAGCGCGTCGCGAAGCCGGCGGAGGCTGACGAACAAGGGGCGCACCTCCTCGGGGTCATCGACGTAGGGGGGCATGGTCATGAGCCCCTGCACCTCCAAGCCCGGTAGGTCCAACATCTCCGCGACAGCGGAGAAGAACGTCTTCTGCTTGGAGGGGATTTCCTCCCAGTCCTCCAGTGGAAAGCCGTACTTCGATCCCTCGCCCGAGACGTTGCATTCGAGGAAAACCGGAAGGGTGCGTCCGGCCTGATCGGCGTAGCTGCTCAATCGGCGTGCGATTTTGAGCCGATCGACGGCGTGGACCATATCGTAGTGCTCCACCACGAGCCTGGCCTTGCGGCTCTGAATGTGGCCGATCATGTGCCAGGAGGGGGGTGCGTCGGAGATGTAGGGCTCCAGCGCTGTGATCTTGCTGACCCCCTCCCGCGGTCGGTTCTCGCCGAAGTGACGCACGCCGGCCTCGTAGGCGGCGAGCACCTCGTGGGCCGGGAAGGTCTTGGTCACCGCGACGAGGGTGACCTCATCGGGCTCGCGCCCGGAACGACGAGCTGCTTCGGCGATGCGTTCTTGGACGTGCTCCAGATTGCCTGTGATGTCAGCCATCTTTCCATCCTATCACTATGCCGAAACGTCCGGTGCGCCCGTCTTCGGCTCGATGTGAGAAGAACTCATCCACGCGACATGAGGTACAGAGGTCGGCCTGCTCGATTTGCTCGACCCGCTCAGCCCGCAGCTGAGCTTCGACGGCGGCGGGAAGGTGAGCGTGAGGTCGACCGTTGACGCGGTGGATGACCTGAGCGCTGGAGGGACAGGCACCGTCGATCTCTGCTGCGACGTCGGGGCCCACCTCGTAGCAGCACGGCCCGATGGTCGGCCCGACGCCGGCCCAGAGATCCTCTGTCCGGCACCCAAACTGCTCAACCATCGTCCGAACAGTCGACGCCACCACCCCAGCGACCACGCCGCGCCATCCGGCGTGCGCTATGGCGGCCACACGTCTGGTCGGATCGCAGAGGAGCACGGGGGCACAGTCGCCGAAGCGCATCAGCAAGGGCACCCCTGGCGTGTCGGTGACCAGGGCGTCGGTCTCCGGGCAGACGTCGCCCAGGTCTTCGCGACCTACGATCGCCACCTTCGCGCCATGCACCTGCCAGGGGCTGACGACCTGAGCGGGGTCCAAGCCCCAGGGGGTCAAGGCCCGGCGGTGATTCTCTTCGACCGCCTCCAAGTCATCCCCTACCGTGTGCCCCAGGTTGAGCGTGGCATAGGGGCCGCGGCTGACGCCTCCAATGCGGGTCAGGACGGTGTGGATAAGGCCTTTGACGTCGATCAGACCGTTGAAGCGGTAGTATAGAACGCCTTTGACAGAATCTCGTTTCATCAGTGTAGCTACAGCATCCTGCATCTCTCAGCGATGGTTCATCTGTCGCTCGTGGCGGGAAAGCAAGCTCTGCCCTCCATTGTGGGGGGCGGCAGACGAGAGGCTACGTCCATCTGAAACGACGCTCAAGCGATGCTCGAACGTCCTCCATCGATTCCTGAACGTAAGGGTACGCGAGCCAGACCGTCGCCCCCCCAAACAGGGTCCCGGTGATGAGACGCATCAAGGGTGTCGTCTCGTAAGGTTCCAGGGAGATGCCGGGGAAGACGAGCGGCAGGGCGTATGAAAGGAACTGGTACCCGCCATCGAGACCCATTGGTACGAGGCCGAGGAGGATGTAGCCCCACCAGGGCAGCGGCTGGATATCCCAGCGCCGTCGCAACAGGCCGTATAGCACCCCGAAGAGGAAGATGGCGCCGTAGATAGCGACGTCGCGCTGACAGAAAGCCACCTTGTACCCCAGGGCCTCATTCCCCACGAAGTTGTTGGAGAAGGCGTCAACCACCTCGTCCGGTGCCAGGGCCATCAGCTCCGGCAGTCGATAGGCGATCTGGGGGCCGAACAAAAACCAGGATCGCTGCGGCAGCTGATGGCACAATGGGCTATAGATGGTGTAGACCAACGAGGCCGCTGTCTCCGCGCCAAGGTGCATGAGCGTCGGCGCCAGAAATGGGAGCCCGACGTAGAGAAAGGCCAGGGTGTTGAACACAGCCAACCAACGTTTGGATAGCCAGAAGATAAAACGATCGGCGGCAAGGACGAGTTTCCTGCTGTTCTCATCCGGCCTCGCTTGCCGTTCCCGTCGTCGGCGCTTGACTTCTTCGACCACCTGAGCGGCGGTAGGTTGATCTAGCTCGTCTGTTTCCTTTTCTTTTGTCACGATCTAGGATTATACCATAAAGACCTCGCTCGACAACGAACCTGCCGATGGTATAATCTCAACCGGGCCAGCTCATCTTTGGGGAGACGACCTCGGAGCTGGTCGGTTCTTTGGAAGAAGGAGCTGCCCCACGCACGCTACCACGCGATAGAACGTGACACGATGAGCGGATGGAAGGTATATGGACTTTCTAGAGATACTCAACCCTCAACAAGAAAGGGCGGTGACCGCGCCAGCGGGTCCGATTCTGGTGCTGGCCGGTCCTGGGAGCGGCAAGACGCGCGTCTTGACGTCTCGCGTCGCCTGGCTCGTGCTGGAGCACGACGTTGCGCCATGGCGGGTGATGGCGGTCACGTTCACGAACAAGGCCGCCCGTGAGATGCGGGAGCGGCTGGAAGGGCTCCTGGGCGCCTCACGCTCGCGCAGCCTCTCGCTGGGTACGTTCCACGCTACCTGCGCGCGAATCCTGCGCCGAGAGGCTGAGGCCGCTGGCATCTCCCGGGACTATGTCATCTTCGACACCGATGATCAACGGCAGGTGATCAAACAGGCTCTGGAGGATCTCAACCTGGATGATAAGCGGTACCGGCCGCGCTCGATGCAGTCGGCCATCTCTCACGCCAAGAGCGAACTGGTGTCGCCCCAGGCTTACGCCGCCCAGTCCTATTACGGTGAGATCGTCAAGCGCGTCTATGAACGGTATCAAGACTTGCTGAGGGCCAACAGCGGGCTCGATTTTGACGATCTACTCATGGTGACCGCTAAGATGTTTAAGGAGAGGCCGGACGTGCTGGCGAGGTACCAGGAGCGATATCGCCACATCCTGGTGGACGAGTTCCAAGACACGAATCAGGCCCAGTACGCGCTCCTGCGGCAGCTCTCTGGGCAGCACCAGAACCTGTTCTGCGTGGCGGACGAGGATCAGTCGATCTACCGCTGGCGAGGGGCGGATTACCGCAACATCCGCCGTTTGCAGAACGACCATCCAGAGATCGAAACGTTCCTCTTG
>Ga0207797_1000042_pt1 | contig 75646 bp, 54 predicted proteins | sample PRCRCaboRojoPR_6_FD_187275 | JGI IMG/M metagenome (GOLD analysis project Ga0207797, IMG submission 187275) | Marine sediment microbial community from Cabo Rojo, Puerto Rico - PR CR 10% Liquid 1 (SPAdes) | ecosystem: Environmental > Aquatic > Marine > Coastal > Sediment | place: Cabo Rojo, Puerto...
CATGTTGATCGAACTCGAGGAGCTGGAGGAAGCGCTGGAAAGAGCAGAGGAGAACGACCGGTGACGATAGCATCTTTCGAAGGTAAGACGCCCCGCGTCGGTACGGGGACCTATGTCCACCCCTCTGCCGACGTATTCGGGGACGTAACCATCGGAGATGGGTGCTGGATCGGACCTGGCGCCCGCATCCGAGGCGACTATGGTACCATCATTATCGGGGATCACTGCAGTATAGAGGACAACTGTGTGATACACGTCCGTCCCGGCGAGCGAACGACCCTCGGGAACTGGATCACTGTCGGCCATGCCGCAGTGATCCACAACGTGAAAATGATTCACGACTACGCAATCATCGGCATGAGTGCGGTAGTCTCCGACTGGGCAGTAGTTGGCGAATGGGCCGTAATCGGGGAAGGTGCCGTTGTCCGCCAGAGACAGGAGATTCCGTCGGAGCACGTTGCTGTAGGGGTACCCGCGCAAGTGCTGGACAAGAAATTGACCGATGAGTACAAAACCCAGTGGACTCATTTCAAAGAGACCTACGTGGACCTCGCCCGGCGCTATCCGGAGGGATACCAGGGAGAGCCTCCCGCTTGAGGCTTGGCGCTCACGAGTCAATCGCTGGAGGTGTGCATAGGGCATTCGATCGCGCCCAATCCGTAGGGTGCGACGCCGTACAGATCTTCGTCAGGCCCAACCGCTCTTGGGCAGTGCCCCCTCTCAACGAGGAGGGGATTGCGCTTTTCCGAGCCAGGGCGGCAGAGACGGATATTCGTCCTGTGGTAGCCCATGCATCGTACCTGCTCAACCTGGCCTCGCCAAAGGACGACTTGTGGCATCGCTCGATCGACACACTGATCATCGAATTGGAACGGTGCGACGCTCTCGGCGTCCGCTGGTTGGTGCTCCACCCCGGGGCCCACGTTGGTACCGGGGAGGAAGCAGGGCTCACTCGAATGGCTCAAGCGCTAGGTGACGTTCACAATGCCACGCCAGGCCTTCGCGCCCGGATTCTACTGGAGACCACCGCCGGCCAGGGAACCAGACTGGGCCACCGATTCGAGCAACTGGCCTGGCTTCTTGAGCATACGGTCGAGGGAGAGCGGCTGGGCATCTGCCTCGACACCTGCCACGTCTTCGCTGCCGGCTATGAGCTGCGGACGCCGAAGGGCTACGCTGCCACAATAGAGGCCTTTGACCACACAATTGGACTCGGACGTCTGAAAGCGATCCATCTCAATGACTGCAGAGGCAAGTTGGGAAGCCGAAAGGACCGACACGAGCACATCGGTGATGGGCAAATCGGCGTGGACGGTTTCCGCCAACTGCTGAACGACCCTAGAATGGGGAGGCTACCGGGCTTGCTGGAGACGCCGAAGAGCGATGATCTCCACGAGGATCGACAGAACTTAGCCGTGCTGAGAGCCCTGCGTGAAACGTGATGAAAGAGATAAATTGAGTCTGCCGAGCAGTGCTGCAGGCTCCTATCGACGCAAGTCTAGATTGAGAGGCATGATGAAACGCTTCCTGCGGGAAAACTGGTTGGTGATCCTGGTGGTCGTCGTCATGGTTGGCGGGTACACATTCCTGCGCACACCCGGAGATGACCTCGCGTCGACGGCGGAGTTTGACGCTATCGTTAGCGATGGAACACCAACGCTAGTCGAGTTCTATTCGAACACCTGAAGCGCCTGCCTTCTGGCAAAACCCGTCGTGGACGGGATCGAACGCGATCTAGAGGACGGAGCTCAGGTTCTGCGATTGAGCGTGACGAACAGCGTCGGCAGACAGCTAGCGATGCGCTATGGTGTGCGTGGCGTGCCCACGCGTGTCCTGCTGGACGGAAATGGAAACGTGGTGCTGACACAAGCTGGCCCCCCACAGCGAGAGGAGATCAGAACAGCCGTGGAGAGACTCACGGGATAGCCCTCGCCGCCCCGGGCTTAGAGGTCCAACACCAACCGAGCGCCTCTCAGTGGCGCCGGACGCTCCCACCGCGACGCATCAGCCAATAGGCGCCGAGGAAAAGCGCTGTGCCCTGCAGAATCCCCACGATAGCCAATGGCCTCCTGTAATCACCCATCCCGAATGGCGATGCAGCCGATCCAGACGACGAGGCAAGTTCCGCCCGAGTGGGTTCAGGAGATGGCAGTGGAGTCCAGGTCGGGAAAGGCGTCCCCCCTGTAACCTGAGAAGAGGCAGTAGGCGTCGATCCTGGGGTAGAGGATGCCTCGCCGGAACCCAGGTCAGGGGTCTGCGAAGTTGACTCCCCGGTCAACTCTGGGGGAGGACTAACCATCGGCTCAGGAGTAGAAGTGGCTGGAACAACCGTCGGCGTCGTCGGCGTCCCTTTGTCGAGGAATATGTTATCGGCCGACGCGGCCGTGCGACCAGCTGCGTCGCGAAATTCCACGTACACCGTGTGCTCACCCGCCGCGTCGGGCAGGACCCAAGAAACCAGGGGCGCCCAAGACTGCCAGGACAGGTCTTCGAACGCGGGTTCATTACTGATGCGAATCTCGATCGCTTCGCCCATGAACCCGGTCCCCTGTCCTTCTGGACGAGCCCTCTCATTTGTCAGTCGAATCGCGACCTCACGATTCTCCGTGGCAGGGGCACCGTCGTTGATGAAGATAGGCAACACGTTAGGACGAGCGCCGAAATCAAGCACGTAGATGCTCCGTCCATCACCGTTGGTCGCAAAGCCTATGCCAACCTCCCGATACCTGTCGCTGAAGAGACTGTCACGCTGAGCCGGTTCCTCCAGGAGGGAGGCCAATACGTCCTCCGGAGAACCACGCCCAGACCAGACAGCCTCCGCCACGAACAACTGCTCGTCCTGTGTCCAGGCCGCATAGCCGGCATCCTCAATCCGGTCTTCCTCGTCGGTGCCATCGGAACCCAGGTGCAGGTCCTCAAGATCGTCGAATCCATTGGCAGCCAGGTCACTAGCGTGACGTTGGGCCGCATCAGCCAGCAAGCGTGACTGACGATAAGGATCCAGTCCCTCGTCGAGACGAGCTTCGTTCATCAGATCCAACAGGATAGCAGATGCATCCTCTTGCGCCGCAACACGGATGCCTCCCGGGTCCCGACCAGCCAGGAGGATTAGGAATGCAATGCAGATGATCAAAGTAGCACGATGAAGCAACTGACGCATGGGCCAGATTGTAGCACACGACATTGGGGACGCAAGAGAGTAGACAGCGCGGCTACTTGACGTGGTCCCCGGACTTGCTCAGATTATGTTTCGAGTTTATCTAAATCATGATATAATGTATTGCGTTTGGAAAGCAGGCCCTCGCTCAGTACCTCAGACGGACCGCTGAACGAGGGTTTTGGATGTTTGCCGAGACGACTCGTCAACAGGAGGTCCTCATGCCTGAGTTCTTTTCATTCGCACAATACGAGGCGGCTGCCGCCGCCATCCGTGAGACGACCGATGTCGTCCCGAAGATTGGGTTGGTCCTCGGTTCCGGACTCAGCCCGTTGGCGGAAGGGGTCGAAGACAGTGTCTCGTTTGCCTATCCCGAGCTCCCTCACTTCCCCGAATCAACAGTTGCCGGTCACGTCGGCCGACTTGTCCTCGGGTATCTAGAGGAACAACCCGTCGTCATTATGCAGGGGCGAGCCCACTATTACGAGGGCTACTCAATGGCAGAGATCACATTCCCTGTGCGTGTCATGCAGGTTCTGGGAATAGAGACACTGATCGTCACCAATGCCGCCGGAGGGCTTGATCCGCAGTTTCGTGCTGGCGACGTGATGTTGATCACCGACCATATCAATCTGATCGGAATGGCTGGCCTTAACCCATTGCGAGGCCCGAACATCGACCAACTCGGCCCCCGTTTTCCAGATATGTCACAGCCCTACGACAGCGAGCTGAGCTCGATTGCTCGCCAGTCGGCGCAAGAGGAAGGGATTCCCTTCCACGAGGGTGTATACATCTGCCTGGCGGGACCCAGCTACGAGACGATGGCTGACCTTCACTTCCTACGCACTATCGGTGCCGATGCGGTGGGTATGTCCACCGTCCCTGAGGTAACGGTGGCGCGACACGGCGGGACGCGTGTTCTCGGGCTGTCCGGCATCACCAACGTCCTACCCGTGGAAGGCGGACCAGTGGTGGAAACGAGCCACGAAGAGGTACTCGAGGCAGGGAAGAAACTAGCGCCCAGAATCGAGGCCATCATCCGCGGAGTACTAAGAACGCAATGAAGATCCTTCTCCGATGGCTGGTTGAATACGCCTGGGCATTCTACGTCGTGTGCGCCATCGGGGCCCTGATTTATCTCGTGCGGGCGTTGAGTGCTCAGCGAGAACGGAGCCTCGCTCTATTCACAATCGAGCACGAGACGGCGACGATTCGGGCGATAAGAGCATGGGTTATGGTCTTCGTCTTCGTCGCCTTTGCCCTAGTTGTCTTCATCAGCGCCACGTTTATGGTGAACAACGTTCCCGCGTATGATCCCACGTCGCCGCGGCCCACGCCGACGCCAAGCTCTGGGGTGAACCCCCCGACGCCCAGCGCCACATCGACGCTCACGGATCCCATAACCATGCCGACGCTCACATCACAGACCCCGACACCGCCTCCTCCTACGTCGCCAGCGGACCCGACCGAGCCGCCGACGCCGGCATCGACGCCCACCTCGACGCCGATCGCGGCAGGCCCACTATCCGGTGGGATGGACGTCCAATTCGGTGACGTCGGCACATTGGTCGGATATGAACTCTCTTCCGCAGAGATTGTCGCGGGCGAGTCTCTCGTCGTGACCCTTTACTGGCAAGGCTTTGAGGGAAACAGTCCGGTGAATTACACGGTCTTCACCCATCTACTGGCGGAAGACAGCCAGCTTATTGCCCAGCACGACGGCCCCCCTGCCAACGGATCCGCACCGACCAGTGCCTGGGAAGCCGGGGAAACGATCCAGGACTCCCATCAGCTAACGTTCAAATCCGGCGCTGGCGATTACACAGGGCCCGCAACGGTTATGGTTGGCCTGTACGATCCAGGGAACATCAACGCCCGCGTCAACACAAACCAGGGACAGGATTACGTCGTCCTTCCCGTGACCGTCAGCGTTGTATCACAGTAGCCAGGGCCGCTACCATACATGCAGAAGAGCCCGCTCCTGAGAGCGGGCTCCTGCTTTCTAACGCTGATGAACCTCTACCACCAGGGCAAAAAGAAAGTCTGGGTCTCCCCTTTCGATGTCCGGGTCTCCGCCGTCACATCGATGACGACGCGCTTCCCAAGAGGTGTTGGGAGAATATCGAAAGTGCCTTTGGTGAATCCATTCTCATCGGTCGGCTCAAGTTCAAGACGTTGATTGCCAGAGGAATAGCGAGCGCTCATCGTCACGGAGACCCCCTCCACGGGGCGCCCCTGTGAACTGGTGACGTAGACAAACAGCGTCTGTGTTCCCTGCCGCCCGGTGATCACATCACGCACCGAGGCACTAACGTCCAGCTCGGGAATAGATGTCTCATAGCGAGATGGTGCTGGCACAGGCTCGTCATAACCTCCGGGGACACCAAACCTGTCAATGTAGATTTCTCCCAGATTGGCCAGGCGCATCTGAGACCCCACCGGGCTCTCTGGATGCCACTCCATAAGCGCCCGCTGGAAATACTGCACCACACGCCCCCCTTCATACATAAAATCAGAGCGGGGATAACCGAAGATATCCAGCCCCCCATGCTCCCGGAAGTAGTCCAGGAATGCAAAGGAGACAACGTGTCCAGTCTCGGGGAAATAGTGGTGGAGCGGTCCATTGGACGGTGGGATCTCCTCAGCCCGGGCTGGCGGGAAATCGTAGCCCAGTTCATCGACGAGCAGACCCAACTCCACCTTGTAGCGCTCGGGATTCTCGGGACGGAACTCCATCCGCGCCCGCTGGAAGTACTGAACGTACACCCCCCCGCGCGTCTCGTCCTCAAAGGCTTCCGTGAGAGGGTAACCGAAGATCTCTAGGCCACCCCGAGCATCGAAGAACTCGAGGAACTCATCACAAACCCGGTGCCCAGTCTCAGGGAAATACCTGCAATCGTCTGCAGGCTGGGGACTTCTAGCAGCCACGCCGCTCACGAGGAGTGTCGCCGCAAGGAACACGACAAGGATTGACTGCGCTTTCCGCATCGACGACCCCTATGATCAGTATCGAAGTTTGACGTAGTTTCGAGGCTGATTCCATTCTACAAGAACTCAGCGCGAAAGTCAATAGGAATTTCCCACATAGGGGCGGGTTTTAAGGTTTTTCACCTAGATTCGGCCCCGCACCAGGCCCCGGAGCTAGCACGGTTGTGCCCAAATGGGCATTGGGATATAATCTTTGCCAGACATGGAAGACATAGCAGAAGCAACTGAGAAGAACAACGTAGTCTTGCTCGCGCTTGAGCCCGACGTGCTGCCGGAAGAACAGTTGAATCAGCTGCGAAATGTAGTACCAGATAACAAAGATTTGATTGTTACACAGGATAAGGAAATCATCGAGGCCGTAATCGATGAGATTGAGATTGCGGCCGGTTGGTTCCCGCGGAGTCTCCTCCCACGAGCTTCAAACTTACGCTGGTTCCAGCAGTGGGCCGCTGGCGCCGACTGGCTGCTGCGCCACCCCGAAGCGCTTGAGATGGATTTCGTACTTACAAACATGTCCGGGATCCACCCTATCCCGGTCACTGAGCATACCTTTGCGTTTTTACTCGCTTTCGCTCGAGAGCTATCCCCTGCCCTGCAAGCGCAACGTCATCACGCGTGGATTCCGCCTGGTCAACATCGACACCTCTTTGAGCTGGCTGGGAAGACCATGCTCTTGATCGGTGTAGGTGCAATTGGCGAGCGCACGGCTCAGGTCGCGGCGGCTATGAATATCCGTGTACTCGGAATTCGACGGGATCCAACAGTTGATGCCCCTGGAGTAGAGGCCACTTATAGCCCGGATCAACTGCACGATCTTCTGCCGCAGGCCGACTTTGTCGTCCTGACGGTTCCATTGACCGAGGAAACACGAGGAATGATCGGGGAACAAGAGCTGCGGGCGATGCAGCCGACAAGTTACCTGATCAACGTCGGCCGCGGGGCAACCGTTGACGAAGACGCATTGCTTCGGGCCTTGCGACGGGGATGGATAGCAGGGGCAGGCCTCGACGTGTTCGAGACGGAACCGCTGCCAGAGGATTCCCCCCTTTGGGAGTTGGACAACGTGATCATCACCTCCCATTACGCCGGTGTCACCCCACACTACCACGAGCGCGCCCTCAGTGTCTTCCACGACAACTTGGAGCGCTACTACTCTGGCTTACCACTGCAAAACGTAGTGAACAAAACGCTTGGATACTGATTTCGGAGGAAGGATGCAATATCGTCGATTTGGAGAACTTGACTGGAAAGCCTCGGCCCTTGGTTTTGGATGCATGCGGCTTCCAACCGAGAATGGAAAAGAGGATATCGATGAAGCACAAGCGACTGAAATGCTTCGCTATGCCATCGACAATGGCGTGAACTACGTCGACACTGCCTACCCGTATCACGGAGGAAACAGCGAACCCTTCGTTGGACGCGCGCTTCAGGACGGCTACCGGGAGGAAGTCCGGGTGGCGACGAAGATGCCCTCTTGGAAGATTGAGGAGCGAGAGGACTTCGATCGCTATCTTAATGAGCAACTTGAAAGACTCCAGACGGAACACATCGACTTCTACCTGCTACACGCTTTGAGAGAAGACTCGTGGCACAAACTGCGCGATTTTGGCGTGCTCGATTGGGCTGAGGGTGCAATCGAAGGCGGCCGTGTCGGTCATCTGGGCTTCTCGTTCCACGACGACTATGAGGTCTTCAAAGAGATCGTAGATGCATATGACTGGACGTTTTGCCAGATCCAGTACAACTATATGGACATTGAGAATCAGGCCGGTACCAGAGGCCTGAAATACGCAGCGTCTCGGGGCTTGGCCGTCGTGATTATGGAACCTCTGCTAGGGGGGAAACTCGTCGACCCTCCCGAATCGGTCCAGGAGATCTGGGACCAGACTCCGACGACCCGCTCCCCCGCCGACTGGGCCCTTCAGTGGCTCTGGCATCAGCCTGAGGTCTCCGTCGTACTCAGTGGGATGAGCACCATGGACCACGTCGTGGAGAACGTCACCAGCGCCGACAGATCGAGCACGGGCATCCTGACTGCGGATGAACTGGCCATCATCGAGCGGGTACGGGAGAAATACGAAGAGCTCTGCCCTATCCCCTGTACCCAGTGTGGCTACTGTATGCCCTGTCCCAACGAAGTCGATATTCCACGCAACTTCGAGATTTACAACCAGCTCGCGATATACGACGCCGACGAGTGGGCACAATGGGCCTACGACGAGTTGGCCGAGGAAAAGCGAGCTAGCAGCTGTATCGCGTGTCTCGAATGTGAGGACAAATGTCCCCAGGCCATCCCGATCAGCGACTGGATGGTCCACGTCCACGAGGTGCTCGGTGAAGGAGCACCTCTAGTCTGCGAGCTCCCGTGACCGGGAAGCCCTCAGATTAGGAGAAAAAGTGATCGAAGACCTGATTCGCAAGAACCGCAGCTATCGCCGCTTCCACCAGGACGTATCGGTTAGCATGGAAACGCTCCGCGACCTGGTGAACTTGGCACGCCTTTCAGCGTCTGGCGCCAATCTACAGCCGCTCAAGTACGTTGTCAGCTCCAATCCTGAGACGAACGCGAAAATCTTCCCCCATACGCGCTGGGCCGGTTACCTGAAGGACTGGGATGGGCCAGACGAGGGAGAGCGTCCGGCGGCGTATGTCATCATACTCGGAGATAAAGAGATTCGTAGCTCATTTGGCTGCGACCACGGCATTGCCGCTCAATCGATCATGCTCGGGGCGTCGGAGCGCGGATTGGGCGGTTGCATACTGGGCGCCCTCGATCGAACCTCGCTCCGTGACGCACTCGATATCCCAGAGCGGTACGAAATCCTGCTCGCTCTGGCTCTGGGCGAACCAAAAGAGACGGTCGTGCTGGAGGAAATCGGCCCTGATGGCGACATCAAGTACTATCGGGACGAAAACGGCGTCCACCACGTGCCTAAACGTTCGCTCGAAGAGCTCATTCTCCAGGAATCGCCGCGGTAGGCAATATGCCCCCAGGTATGGAGGCCGGATACGCAACGGAGATCGGAGCGACGACAAATGGCTGACCCAGGCAGAGGCGCTATCTTGATCGTGGACAGCAACGTCGGCTTCGCTACGATGCTTCAGGAGAGCCTGGAGCAAGACGGCAACTATCGTACCGCCGTTGCCCATAGAGGCAGCGAGGCACTGAGAACCGTCGCCCACGAGACGTTCGACCTGGCCATCGTCGATCTCGGTGTTGATGCTGCCGATGACCTGGACGGCGCAACAGTGGCCCGCAGGCTGCGCCAGAAACAGACCAATCTACGACTTATGCTTATCCCCCTTGAAGGCGACGAACTCCCGGATGCGGTGGCGGACTTGGACGTCCAAAGCGTGCTGTCCAAACCGTTCTTCCTCCCTGATCTGCCCGAGCTGATCGAAAACGTGTTAGCCCAGCCGATGGCCGAACTGCCGCAGTCCGAGGAGATCGGGCAGTCCGACACCTCTGCCATCCGGTCCGCGGCCGACGACGGCCCGAAGGAGACTTCATACGCCGTTTCTCCGCACGCCATCCGCGAGCTTGAGGATCTGGCGCAGGAGATCGGCGCCGAGATGGTCCTCCTGACCCACAATGGAGAGGTATTGGGCAGCGTCGGTCCGTTGTCGACCGAGACAGTGAGCGAGCTAACGCAGATTGTTCAACATAGCTACCAATCATCGAACCGCATCGCGGAGATTCTGGGGCGTGAACGACGCCGCTTCGAACAGAGTCTCGAGGGCGGCGACTATGTGCTCTACTCGCTGAGCGTGATCGAGGACGTCATTCTCTGTGTAGCTCTGCGTAGCGCCATCGCATTGGGAATCGTTCGCCACCGAGCCAAGGCAGCGGCAAGGCGCCTGCGCGACGAGTATGTCTCATCATAAGTAGGAGGCCCCGAAGACTCGATGCCCGAACAGAAAAAGCTAGTTCTGATCGACGGTCACGCCCTCGCCTATCGCGCCTACTATGCTCTGCCCGATGACCTCACGACGTCAAAAGGCGAGCTGACCAACGCCGTCTATGGGTTCACCTCGATGCTCCTCAACGTGCTGCGCGACGAGACCCCTACACACATCGCGGTGACCTTCGACAAGGGACCGACCTTCCGCCACGACATCTACCCCGAATACAAAGCACACCGGACGAAAATGCCAGACGAGATGCGCGCTCAAATGGACCGGGTCCGAGAGGTGGTTCAAACCCTCGACATTCCGATCTTCGAACAAGAAGGGTACGAGGCCGATGACCTTCTGGGCACCCTCGCTCGGCAAGCGGAGGAACAGGGGGTCGACACGCTCATCGTCACCGGGGACATGGATCTGCTACAGCTGGTCGACGAGCACACGACAGTACTGACGTCCCGCTGGCGGTTCTCCGACACCGTCATCTACGACGTGGAAAGCGTGAAGGAGCGCTACGATGGGCTGAGCCCCGACCAACTGGTCGACTATAAGGCCCTTATGGGAGACAAGTCCGATAACATCCCTGGCGTTTATGGGGTTGGCGAGAAGACGGCGACCAAGCTACTGAAGAAATATGAGTCACTCGAGCGCGTCTACCAGCACTTGAATGAAGTATCCACCCGCTTCCAGAACAGGTTGGAGGAAGGACGCGAGGACGCCTTTCTCAGCCGCGAACTGGCCAGGATCGCCCGAGACGCCCCTGTGGAACTCGAGCTCGACGCGTGTCGTGTCCGCACCTTCGACCATACCCAGGTGCTGGATCTTTTCCACAAGCTGGAGTTCAACTCCTTGATTGACCGGCTGCCGGAGCCCAAGAACCTGCAGCCAGCGGGGGTGGCCCACCAGCTCAGCTTATTTGGCGAAGAAGAAGCCGAAGTCGAAGAGGTCGAACCTGCGGACGAAGACCTCGCCAGGTACAAGCTCATCACCAATGCAAAGGACCTCCGTCGCCTGGCTGCTCGCCTGCAAGATGCTGCGACGCTGACCATCGACACGGAGACCACAGACGTCGACCCAATGGAGGCCCGACTGGTTGGCATCTCCCTCACCGACACTGCCGAGCACGCCTACTACATCCCGGTTGAGGCCCCACCTGGCGACTCCCAATTGCCGCTTGAGATCGTCCTTGACGTGCTGAATCCACTGCTCGGTAGTGCCGATCTGCCAAAGCAGGGGCACAACATCAAGTACGACCTGATTGTGCTTGAGCAGGCTGGCGGTCAGATCGAGTCAGTAGCCTTCGATACCATGATTGCTGAGTGGTTACTCGATCCCAGCTCCAAGGTCCTCGGACTCAAGGACCTGGCCTGGACACGACTGCACGAGAGGATGACGCCGATCACCGACCTCATCGGCGCCGGCAAAGATCAGATCTCAATGGATCAGGTGCCGGTCCAGCGAGCCGCCCCATATGCGTGCGCGGACGTCGACATGACGCATCGTCTCAGAGCCATACTCGAACCGGAGCTGAGAGAGAAGAAACTTTGGTCACTCTTCACCGAGGTAGAGATGCCCCTGGTGCCTGTGTTAGCGACCATGGAGCAGACGGGCATCGGATTTGACGTTGAGCAACTTGAGCACATGTCCCAGGAGCTAGCCGCCCGGCTCAGCGAAATCGAGACCCGTGTTTACGAGCTGGTCGGCTACCCCTTCAACGTGAACTCGACGCAACAGCTCTCCGACGCCCTGTTCAAGACACTGGACCTTCCGTCCCAGGGTGTACGGCGCACGAAGACCGGTCATTATTCGACGGCGGCCGATGTGCTGGAGCGGCTGGAGGATGCGCATCCCGTGGTCAATCTCGTGCTGGAGCATCGGACGCTCTCGAAATTGAAGTCGACATACGTCGACGCGCTCCCCCGCATGGTCAACCCGGACACAGGACGGCTCCATACCTCCTACAACCAGACAGGTACAGTGACTGGGCGCATTAGCTCCAGCGATCCCAACTTGCAGAACATCCCTATCCGTACAGAGCTGGGAAGGCATGTGCGGCGCGCCTTTGTCGCAGAGCCAGGCTGGACACTGATTGCCGCCGACTACTCCCAGGTGGAGCTCCGGGTGATGGCCCACGTCTCCGGTGATGAAGGTCTCCTCGGGGCCTTCGCCCGCGGCGAGGACATCCACGCCAGTACCGCCGCCGCCATCTTGGACGTTCCGCTGGAGGACGTGACCCCGGACCAGCGTCGGCTCGCTAAGAGCGTCAACTTCGGGCTCTCTTACGGGCAGACAGCATACGGGCTGGCCCAGGCAACCGGGCTGACGCAACCGGAGGCCGAGGACTTCATAGAGACTTACTTCGAACGTTTCCCACGAGTGCGCGAGTACATCGAACGTACCAAGACGCTGGCCGCGCGACAGGGCTACGTCGAGACACTGATGAGACGGCGACGCTACTTCCCAGAGCTGCAACCGAACAGCAAGGCATCCTACTACGCGCGCCAGGCCGCCGAGCGCATGGCGATCAATGCGCCTATTCAAGGAACCGCCGCGGACATCATCAAGATCGCGATGATTCGCCTCCACCAGGCGCTCCGAGAACAGGGCCTGCGCTCGAGGATGATCCTCCAGGTGCACGATGAATTGATTGTCGAAGCCCCCGACGAGGAAATTGCGAGAACAGTGCCGTTGATGTGTGACGTTATGGAAGATGCATTCGTCTTGGACGCCCCGCTGACAGTTGATCTCAAGATTGGGCAGAATTGGGAGGAGATGGACCCGTTCGAGCTCTAGATCCTGTCACCAAGCGGGATCCGATGGGCCCGGTCTCCCCGAGCGTCCCGAAGAAAGAACTCACAGTTAAGTAAGACACCTAATCGCAATCGCGCAAGCAAGGAGAAAGAATGACAAATTCTGAGACAGCACGGAGAATTCTAAAAGATCTATCCGAGTCAGCCGACCCCGAGAAGCTGAAAGGCTTAGACGCCACCATACTCTTCGACGTCTCCGGCGAGGAAGGCGGACAGTGGACGGTGAAAATCGACGATGGTCAGGTCAACGTAGAAGAGGGACAGACCGAGCCCCCCACGATCACCGTCGCGGCTGCGGCGAAGGATCTGAAGGCACTGATCAAGGGGGACCTGAACCCGATGGCCGCCTTTATGCAGGGGAAACTCAAAGTTAAGGGCGATATGTCAGCAGCGATGCAACTCCAGAAGCTTTTCAGCTAACGACCCGACACCACCGCCTGAGACGCAAGACACCGGCGGCCAAAACCGCCGGTGTCTTGCGTCTCATTCTCCTCTTTCAGCTTATCCCCCCTTGTTTCATCATCGACGGACTCCAGCGCTCATCACCCGCGCAGAGATTAAGTTGCAGGGTGCCGCAGCGGTGCTATACTGATAACATCGATTCGCACCAAAGATTACGCGAGCACGGAACCGGAGGTAGAATTGAGCACGAGGACGAGCCTGGACACCACCACCTGCAGAGCTGACTTTCCTATCCTGAACCGAAAGGTAGGCGGGAAGACGCTGGCCTATCTGGACAACGCCGCTTCGACGCAGAAGCCGGAGGCGGTGATCGAGGCCCTCACTGACTTCTACCGCAAACACTACGCCAACATTCATCGCGGGGTACATACGCTGAGCGAAGAGGCCACCGTGGCCTACGAAGCCGCGCGCGACCAGGTCGCAGCCTTTATCCACGCACCGGATCACCGGGGTGTGATATTCACGCGCAATGCGACAGAGGCGATCAATCTCGTCGCTCATACGTGGGGCCGGACCCAGATCAAAGCCGGAGATCGAATCGTCGTCACGCTGATGGAGCACCACAGCAATCTGATTCCCTGGCAGCAGCTTTCAGAGGAGACCGGCGCCGAGCTCGCGTACGTCTCTGTCACCGATGAAGGACACCTCGATCTGGCGTCTCTCGACCAGCACCTCAACGGACCAGTTAAAATGGTTGCCCTCACCCACATCTCCAACGTGCTCGGGACGGTGAACCCCGTAGAAGAGATCGTCGCCCGGGCGCACGCCGCTGGGGCCCGTGTCCTCATCGATGCAGCACAGAGCGTCCCGCACCTGCCTGTCGACGTCGAGGCAATCAATTGCGATTTCTTCGCCTTCTCCGGCCACAAGATGTGTGGGCCCACAGGGATCGGCGTACTCTACGGCCGCCCCGAGCTTCTGGAGAAGATGCCGCCCTTCCTCACAGGAGGCGGGATGATCGAGCGGGTAGAGCGAGAAAAGTCCAAGTGGGCGGACCTCCCGATGAAGTTTGAGGCCGGCACGCCGGCCATTGCGGAGGCAGTGGGCCTCGCAGCCGCGATCGACTACCTGAAAGGTGTCGGGATGGAGGCCATCTGGGCTCACGAGCAGGAATTGGCTGCCTACGCTTGGGAGCAACTAAGCGAGATCTCCGGCGTCCGGGTAATCGGCCCACCGGCGAAGGGCCGAAGTGGCGTCGTCAGTTTCACGGTAGAAGGCGTCCATCCTCACGACTTGGCGGAGATTCTCGATTCGGAGGGCGTCGCCATTCGTGCAGGCTACCATTGCGCCCATCCCCTCCACCAATGTTTTGGTCTACCCCCTACAGCGCGGGCCAGTTTCTACCTCTACAACACCCGCCGAGAAGTGAATCGCTTGGTCGCCGGTATTCGACAGGCCCAGCAATTATTCGCCATCAAGCGCTGAATCAAGCCGGCGAAAGAGCTGCTTAGGAGAGATGATGTCAGATCTATATCGTGAGAACATACTCGATCACTACGGCAATCCCCGCAACGAAGGCGTCCTGGAGAACCCCGACATCTCCCATGAACGTCAAAACCCCGTCTGTGGCGACGTAGTCCAGCTTGATATCAAGCTGGAGGATGGAAGGGTCAAGGAGGCGCGGTTTCGTGGACAGGGCTGCGTGATCAGCATGGCATCAGCTTCGATGTTCACCGAGAAGATCAAGGGAAAGACGATCTCAGAGCTGCAGGAGTTAGACGAAGAGGACATCTTCGATATGCTGGGCGTCGAGCTGGGGCCATCGCGGGTCTATTGCGGAGTACTGCCCTTGAAGGTGATGCAGGAAGCCCTCGCGGAGTTGGAACAAGATTGATCCTTTCGTCTATCCGAGCCTTAGACCTCCTGTTTCTTCAGCATTTCCATTAGAACTCCCGGTAGACGGTCCCGGTTCTCTCGTGTCGTAAAGAGGACCTCACTGTCCAGGCCTGGCAGGCGACGCTGGGCGCGAGAAACCAGTTCTGGCCGCACGACCACGACCGCCAGCGCGAAAGCCCCGCTCCGAAGCACGTCAAACGCAACGACCCAGCCCCTGTTGCGCTCGATCTCCAACGGTCCGATCTCGTCCACGAAGAGCAGGTCGCATGGCACCGAACGCGCCAACACGTCACCGCCCCACCTCAACGTCTCAGGATCGAATCGAAACCGCCCCTGAACCACAGCGGAGTCATAGCCTGGTCGACGGGTCAGGCGACGTGTCTCACCGTCTCGCACGTCGTACACGTCACGAATGCCATCCCGCGCCAGCGTGAGGATTCCGGCGCACTCGTGCCCCCGTCCTCGCGCCAGCGCCACGGTCTCCCGACAGACGGTGGTCTTCCCAACGCCCCGCTTCCCGGTCAAAACGACCACCCGGGCCATCTCACTCTATGCCTCCCGGGATCGGACCGAAAGCGGACTCCACCTCCTCAGGCTCTAGGACCTCCAGCATGCAGCCCCACCATGTTAGGCCGTCGGTCTTTCGGAACTCCCACCATCGAATGTCAGGCCAGAAGTGACGCCATCGCCACTCGGCAGGCATCCGTTCCCAACCATATTCACGCGCCAGAGCCGTGAAGTCGACGTAATAACCCGATGGCACGCTCTCCTTGAGCGTCCCCCCGTCCACCTCAGCGCGCCCCCCGTCGTGGCGAGCGGTCAGATCCCAAGGCTGCTCGCGAAGCGGCTCGCCCATACTCCCGTCTTGCACCGCTGTTCGAACGAAAACTCGCCAATAGAGATTGTTCCCAACGTCCTCCCGCACCAATTGGATCATCGGTTCGTCCCGCTCGTAAGGTTCCTGGTTAAGCGCGAACGCCCGGCCACAGAGGTGCCAGCTCTTGCGCGACTGACCGGCGGGTGGCACGTAGTCGAGCGGCAGGAGAGCACTCTCCAGCCCACCCAGGTAGTCCCACCCTACCTTCTCGGCGACCCGCCGCCGCAGAGCATTGAAACTATCGTTTACCTGGTCGGAGAGAAGTGGGCTGCCTTCCCTGACGTTTACACCTGGGAGCGGAACGAGCTCATAAGGCACACCATCGACTGGCGTCGGTTGCACCACCTCCATATACGACGACAGGGGGGCGTCCGGCTCGGCGTCCTGGGCCCTGGCAAGGACCCGAGATGAAAGCGGTGAACCCGCCCAGGCGAGGTCGTCCAGAAGGCCTTCAGCGGCGTAGACTTCGTGGAACAACGCCCAACCGGTCATACTCGCTGCCACGACGTGACTTCGTCCAGCTCGTTCGTACGCGTAGATAAGACTCTCGCCGTCAGGAGCCCAGGCCGGAGCGCTACCCGTGCCAAAGAACTCCGTCTGTGCTTGATCAGCCGATAGTGTCCCCCAGTCGAAGGAAGCAACCTGGACGGAGGGGTGGTCCTGGGGGCCGCTCACGTACGCCAGCCGTGACCCATCGGCCGACCAGGCTGGCGCATCCTCATCGACATCCCGACTTTGCGTGAGATTCTTCGCCCCGTACCCATCACGCAACAGGCGGAGAAAGATGTCCTTGCTGCCATCCCGCAGCGACGTGAAGGCAAGGGCATCGCTATTGGACGACCAGGATGGCGCATAGTCCGAAGCTGGATCCGTAGTCATAGGACGCAGCTGCTTCCCGGCGGTGCTCATTACGTAGACGTCCAGATTCCCCTCACGATACGACTCAAAAGCAATCCACTGCCCGTCGGGCGACCAACTGGGATTGGCGTCGAAACTTGAATGGTGAGTGAGTCTGATCAGCGCACCGCTGACCAGGTCCAGGAGATAGATATCCCAATTGTCAGCACGATTTGAGGCAAAGGCAATGTAGTCGCCGTCAGGGGACCAGGTTGGTGATCGATCCACCGCCTCATGGTGGGTCAGGCGCACGAGCCGACCGGTGCCCTGATCAAGCGCGTAAATGTCCGTATTCCCATTGCGCCTTAGGCCAAATGCAATCGCCCCGCCGCTGCCCAGCGGCGTCGGTGTCGGATTGGGTGTAGGGGAAGGATGAGCAGCAGGCACAGAGACGAGTTCACGTCGTGCCGGCCTTTCAGCCGTCGACATCATAACGGCCTGACGAAGCGCAACACCCAGCAGTACCAGCGCAACCAGGTTGCCAAGAACCACCAGAAGGAGGAATCGCACGCTGCGGGGCTCCAACGTTACCGGTCTACCAACTTCATTGGGCATCCGGATCCAGCGCCAGGCGAAGAGAATGCGCTGCCACAATCGCCGGAGACCATCTCCAGCCTTCTCCGCAGGATGAATCGCTTGCTCGTCGATCTCTTCTCTTCCAACCATGCTACGGCAAAGTATACGTTTGAGAAAATGCTTGTCAAGCACTAGCGATGGGCTATACTTACACGGGACGCAATCGGTACGCGGTTGAATCGCCTGCGCCCTGTCCATCGTTGATTTGCACAGGCCGCTTGACGTCGACTCTTCAGAGGAGGAAATTGGACCCGAAAGGGATATCACTATGTACCACGTCTTCGTCGTCTCGGATGGCACCGGCGCGACCGCTGAGCAGGTTCTGAAGGCCGCCTTGACCCAGTTTAAGGACGCGCCGGTGAGTATTGAGCGCCGGCCGAAGATCCGTACCGAGGAACAGATCCATCAAGTCGTGGACGAAGCCGCCAAGATGGGCGGAAGCATCGTCCACACCTTGGTCATGGACGAGTTGCGGGACGAGATGCTGCGTGCTGGACGGTTGCAAAACGTGGAGACGATCGACCTTATGGGACCACTGCTGGCGCGGCTCTCGCAACAGCTCTCCGTCTCGCCAGTCGAGAAACCAGGGCTCTTTCGCCAGCTGAACAAGGCTTACTTCCGGCGCATCGAGACGATGGAGTTTGCGCTCCACCACGACGATGGCCGACGGGAACACGAGTTGGACCAGGCGGAGATTGTGCTGGTCGGCGTCTCGCGTACCTTCAAGACGCCGCTTAGCATCTACCTGGCATTCCGGGGATGGTTCGTGGCCAACGTTCCGGTCATACTCAAGAGACGACTGCCGCCGAAGTTACTCCAGTTGCCGCCGGGCCACGTCTTCGGGCTGACGGTTGACCCCGAACGGCTCGCTCAGCTACGACAGGCACGCGAGGAGCGCTGGGGCGCCGCCCTGGGAGAGTATGCCGACCCGGATTTCGTCCACCGGGAAGTCGCCTATGCCCAGAGTATATTCGAGAAGCATCCCCACTGGCCCGTTATCGAGGTGACGGATAAACCCATCGAGGAAATTGGGGCTGAGATACTTGCCCTCCGGGGAGAGATCCTCGAGTAACAGCGCCCTGAACGAGTTTTCAGCGCTTGCCAGCTCCTTGTACTAACTGAGAATCGAGTAGAAATGCTTCCTATCGACCAAGAAAACAATGACTGATGTGACACCACTTCGCAGACAGTATCTCGAGATCAAGTCGAAGCACCCCGACGCCATCGTCTTCTTCCAACTGGGCGACTTCTACGAAGCTTTCGACGAAGATGCTGAAATTGCCGCAGACGAACTGGATGTCGTCCTTACCTCGCGGCCGGTAGCCAAGAACCAGCGTATTCCGATGGCTGGCGTCCCTTGTCATGCTGTCGAGGGATACGTCGCCCGCTTGATCGAGAAAGGCTACCGCGTCGCTATCGCCGATCAGATGGACGACACCACCAGCAGCGGGCTGGTCGTCCGCCAGGTGACCCGCGTGGTCACCCCCGGGACCGTCGTGGAGCCCGCGCTCCTGGAGGAAAAGCGCCCCAATTACCTCGCTTCCGTCGTCATCAACGAGAACCGCGCCGGTCTCGCCTACGTCGACATCACCACCGGCGAGTTCGCCACCACCCAGCTGGACAGAGGCGAAGTCAAGCAGGAGCTGGCCCGCGTGCAGCCGCGGGAGTGCCTCGTCCCGGAACGAGGACGATGGAGACAGACAACAAATGGAGACCAGGACGAAGGAGAAGGCTCAGCCTCTGCCCTCGGCCATCTCAGCGCCGGCACCCACGTCACGCCGCTGCCAAGTTACCGTTTCGAGCTGGGAACCGCCCGCCAGATCCTTCAGGACCACTTCGAAGTCGCAACGCTGGATGGTTTCGGCTGCGCCGGCAAGCCATTGGCGATTCGGGCCGCCGGGTCCATCATTCACTACCTGCGGGAGACCCAGAAAGGTGCCCTCAAACAAGTTGTGAGCCTCAGCACGTACTCGACCGCCCGCTTCATGCGCCTTGATGCGAATACCCGCCGAAACCTGGAGATCACCGAGACGATCCGTGATCGCCAGAAGCGCGGCTCGCTCCTTGGTGTGCTCGACGAGACCCTCACCCCCATGGGGGGGCGCCTCCTCCGGACGCGCCTCGCCCAACCGCTGCTTAATCGGCAGAAGCTTGAAGAGCGGCTGGATGAGGTGCAGATGTTCTATGCCGAGACGATCCTCCGAGGTAAGCTACGGGAGCTTCTCAGGTCCGTACCCGATCTTGAGCGACTGGCCAATCGGGTGCTGGGCGACACGGCTTCACCCCGCGATCTAGTTGGCATTCGGAAGGCATTGGAAGCCATACCCGACCTGAGGGAGATCATATCGGAGTCCCCGGACTGCAATTCGCGATTCGGAGGCGTCCTGGATCCATGCACCGACGTGGCGTCCCTCATCGCCTCCGCCATCGTGGACGACCCTCCGGGCAAGCCTTCCAGCGGCGGCGTGATCCGCCGGGGCTTCTCCGAACAACTCGATGATCTCTTGGCTTCGGTGCGTGATGCACGCGAGTGGCTCGCCAGTCTGGAGAAACGGGAGCAGGAGCGGACCGGGATCAAGAGCCTCAAAGTAGGCCACAACAAAGTCTACGGCTACTACATCGAGGTAACCAAGGCCAACATTGATGCTGTGCCCGAGGAGTACACGCGCAAACAAACGCTGACTAACTCCGAGCGGTACATCATTCCTGAGCTGAAAGAGGTCGAGACACGCATTCTCAGCGCCGAGGAGCGACAATCCGAGGTTGAGGCTCGCCTGTTCCACGACGTCTGCCAACAAGTGGCGGCGAGAGTCGAGCCGTTGCTGGAGACCGCCCACGCCCTCGCCCGCCTCGACGTGGCGGTGGCTCTGGCCGAGGTCGCCGTAAACAATCGCTACGCCTGCCCGAAACTGACCGATGAGGACGTGTTGGAGATCCACGCGGGCCGACACCCGGTGGTCGAGAAGATACAGGGGGACGAGCCGTTCACACCCAACGATCTTCACTTGAATGATAGCGAGCGCATCTTGATCATCACCGGCCCCAATATGGCGGGGAAGTCCGTCTATCTGCGCCAGGCAGCTTTGATCGTCCTGATGGCCCAGATCGGCAGCTTCGTCCCAGCAGATGAGGCCAGGATCGGTCTCGTTGATCGCGTCTTCACACGCATCGGGGCCCAGGACGAGGTCGCCTTCGGTCAGTCCACGTTCATGGTAGAGATGGTGGAGACCGCCAACATCCTGAACCATGCCACCCCGCGCAGCCTCCTCATCCTCGACGAGGTCGGACGTGGCACCAGCACCTACGATGGCCTATCCATTGCCTGGGCCGTAGTCGAGTACCTGCACAATCATCCCGAGCGACGTGCCAGGACGCTCTTCGCCACCCACTACCATGAGCTCACTGAGATGGCCAGTCGACTGCCGTCGGTGCGCAACTACAACCTGGCCGTGGTCGAGGAGGGAAGACAAGTCATCTTCCTGCACAAGGTGGAGCAAGGAGGAGCCGACCGTTCGTATGGCCTCCACGTGGCGGACCTGGCCGGCGTTCCCAAGCCCGTCATCCACCGCGCCGAAGAACTACTGAACCAGCTTGAGAGCGGAGAGTTTCGTCCCGGCACGGAGAAACCCGAACCCTATCAGCCGGTGCTTTTCGCCGATGAGAACCCCGTCGTGGAAGCGTTGCAGGAACTCGACGTCTCAGCGATGACGCCTCTGGAGGCAATTAACAAACTCTACGAGCTGCAGAAGAGGGTTCAGGAAGAACACGAGACAGACTGATCCAGGTACGTCAGGCGCCTAGTACCAGCGAGGCCGCCAACCCAATTTGGCCCACGTGGTACGTCATATGTACCCACAGCCGCGCCCTCGGGAAAGACCTTACGAATCGATCCCAGGCCAGCATCGCGTCGGAGATGAAGAAGAGGCTCGCGCCCATCACAGCAAACAACGCCCGTAGCGCCCCCCAGTCCGGCCGGAACAACGTCGCCCAGGCCGAAAACACCATCCCGCTTAGCACTACGCTATAAACAGCGACCGGCGTAAGCATCTTTTCCTGCTTTCGCTTACGCAGCCCCTGCGCGAGCCCTCGAAAGAGGAGCGCCCCGGTGCCCGCTACAGGAATCAGGATGAGGAAGGAGAGACTCGGTGGCAATGTCGAATTGAATCCGATGACGTAGCACACGTGCGCCAGAAGAAAAGCCCCCAGGCCCGGGATGAAGAAGCGCTCTTTGCGCAGCATCAGGAAGACGTCTCCTGCCAGCGATAGAGCAAACCCAGGGAGGAAAAATCGAACTTGCCAGGCTGTGTGAGCACCTCGCGTCAACAGCCACGCACCGCCTAGAACAGTGAGCATCGTCCCTGGCTTGCAGACGTACTCCAGGCGTCTTCGCCCCCGCGCGACGGCCAGCCAATCCCCGGCGGCGAAAATCGTAGCAGCTATCAGCACCCCGTATCCCAGGATCACGGTTGGTCGTCCACCCGCTAATGCGAGTTGGTATGGGGATCCATAGCGTCGCGCAGGGCGTCCCCTACCAGATTAAGAGAGAGCACCGCCAACATCATAACGGCGCTGGGCGCTAAGCTGACCCATGGGGCGCGCCGCAGGAACTCCCGTCCCTCGTTGATCATCGCCCCCCACTCTGGGGTCGGCGGCTGGGCGCCCAGCCCCAGGAAGCTAAGCGAGGTCGCCCTCAAGATCGCCCACGCCACGTCCATCGTGGCCAGAACCAGCACCGAGGCCGAGATGTTCGGCAGGATGTGTCGCAGGATAATGCGGCGCTGGCGACACCCGATAGCTTGAGCCGCCTCGACGTATAGCTCCTTCTTCACACTCAGGACACTTCCTCGCACCACCCGGACGTATCCCGCGATCCCCGCAACCCCGACGGCGATGGTCACGTTGACCAGACCCGGACTGAGGATAGCCACAATGCCCAGGGCCAGAATCAGACTCGGAAACGACAGCGCGAGATCGGTCAAGCGCATCGTCACCTGGTCGAACCAGCCTCCATAGTAACCGCTGAGCAGGCCGAGCACAAGCCCCGGGCCAGCAGCCAGGAGCGAGGCCAGGATGCCGACCGAGAGGGAGATGCGGGCGCCGTGCAACACGCGGGTGAGGACGTCGCGGCCAAACAGGTCCGTCCCGAAAGGATGGGCAAAGGACGGAGCGAGAAGTTGGTTCTCATAGTCCATAGCAAGGGGCTCGTAGGGTGTCAGGAAGGGCGCCAGCAGTGTGCTCAGGACGATGACCACGAGGACGATCAGACCAAAGACGCCGGAGGCTGAGTACCCGTTGTCGATCATACCCTTCCCTTATCCACGCCGGATGCGAGGATCCAGAAGGCCGTAACTCATATCGACGATGAAGTTGACGCCGACGTAGATGGCCGCCCCCAGGATAACGACCCCCTGAATCAACGGGTAGTCCTTCCACAGAATAGCGTCCACCACCAGACGCCCCAGGCCCCGTCGAGAGAAGAGGGACTCAGTCACCACCGTACCGCCGAGCAGAGATCCAAACTGCAGGCCGATGACCGTGATCACCGGGATCAAGGCGTTGCGCAGCGCATGACGCCACAGGATGACCCGCTCCAGCACACCCTTGGCCCGAGCGACGGTGATGTAATCTTCGGGCAGGACTTCCAGCATCTGCGTTCGAACCAGTCGAGCGATGGTGCCTGTTGAAGCCAGACTCAGGACCAGCGAGGGCATAACCAGATGCCGCCAGCTCCCCTGTCCGGTGGCCGGGAGCCACCCCAGCACCAGGCTGAAGAGAAGGATGAACAACAAGCCGGACATAAGGATCGGGATGGAGACGCCAAGGACAGAAAGCGCAATACAGAGCTGATCGATCCAGGTCCCTTGATGAGTCGCAGCCAGGACACCCAGGAAAACCCCGATGATCACCGAGAGAAAGGTTGCAGTCGTCGCCAGTGCCAGCGTATGGGGCAATTGCTCACTGATCGCATCCGTCACCGGACGGCGGCTGACCAGCGACATACCTAAGTCCCCGCGTACCAGTCCACCCAGGAAACGCAGATACTGGACAGGCAGTGGGTCATCCAGCCCCAGCCTCTCTCGCAGATCGGCGATATCCTCAGCCGAGCCGCCCCCCTGGGATATCAGCAGCGTGACCGGATCCCCTGGCAGAAGGCGTGTGGCAAAGAACGTGAGCGTGACGACGCCCCATAGGACGAGGACCATCGACAACACACGTCGCAAAGTAAATGTAAGCATCTCTCAATTCCAGCTAGCGCACAGAAACGCCGGGCAAACCTTGCAGAAGCATCAAGGTCCACCCGGCAGTTGTTTTCAGTCCAGCGAGACGATCTATAGCGACGACCGGACTTCTAGTTCTCGGCTATGGTGACCTCGTACAACCAGGGGAACCAGCCTTGTCTATCATAACGCAGGTTCTGCACGTCGCCACTGGCAGCATTCAGGTTCACGTAGTCGCGGACCGGGATGATAATCGACTGGTCCATAATATACTGCTGGATTCTAGCGTAGATCTCCCGCCGAGCCGCCTCGTCCATCTCCTGCTTGCCTGCCTCCAGCCATGTATCCAACTGTGAATCAGAGAACTTCGACCAGTTGAATCCCCCTCCCACGTTGCTGGAATGGAAGGTCGTGCGAATGATATCCGGGTCGCTACTGGAGAAGAGGAACGGGATAAGATCGTAATTCCCTTCAGCCACCTCGCCTATCGCGTTAGAGAACGTCAACTCACGCGTCTCCATTCCAACGCCCACCTTCTTGAATTGATCCTGCATCATCTGACCGACTTCTGGAATGTATCCCCAGCCCATCAAGATCATCTCCAACGTCAGCGGCTCCCCATCCCGGTCACGAATCCCATCCCCGTCAGAATCTGTCCATCCCGCCTCATCCAGCAAAGCAGCAGCCTGATCCACATCGGAGGCGTACATACCTTCTACGTCGGAATCGTAAGCAAAGGTAGGACGAGTCAGCGGACCGTAGGCAGGTGGCGAATACTCTCTGAAGACCGTTTTCACGATCGCCGGTCGGTCTATCGCGTAGATCAGGGCCTGGCGCACCTGACGATCGTTCAACGGAGCTCGCTGCGTGTTAATGAAGAACTGGAGCGGCTGACCCGGAATCGAAACAGGCATCAAGGAATAATCATCACTATCATCAAGTCGGACCGCATCTTGAGGCGGAATCTCACCCATCACGTCGGCCTCTCCAGATTCCAGCGCCAGCGCTCGCGTAGCCGGATCGCTATAGAAACGGAATGTGACCTCCTCCAACTCCGGCGGGCCCTGACGTTCAAAGAAGGATGGCGCCCAATCGTAGTCGGGGTTGCGCACCAGGGTTAAATGGTCCTTGGGGATGTACTCGTCGAAGATGAACGGCCCCGTACCGACCTGATGGAACTGGTACTCGTCACCCCATTCCACCACCGCTTCGGGGGAGACCATCGCCAGGTAAACGGTGCTCAACGAGGTGAGAAACGGAGCATAAGGTTCATTGAAGTGAACCCGCACCGTGCGATCATCCACAATTTCTGTACGATCATAGGGACCCAACATCCCTGCAGCCTTCCGCGACTGAGTCTCCGGGTCAGCAATGCGGTCCAGGCTGAAGCGCACTGCCGCCGCATTGAAGGGCGTCCCATCGTGAAACGTCACGTCGTCCCGTAAATGGAATGTGTATGTCAAGCCATCTTCCGAGATCTCCCACTCCTCAGCCAGCCCGGGGACGAACGTTCCGTCCGTTGTCAGCCAGACCAAAGGATCGTATACGCTCGTCAGAGGGATGCCCAGCTCCGAAGATGCATCGATGTGCGGGTCAATACCGGAAGGAGTTAACGTCAGCCCATATACGAGGCTCCCGCCTGAGGGTTGCCGACCACAGCCGACCAACAACATAGAGATAACCGCAAGAAAGAAGAGACAGCGCTTCACGGGTGGTCCTTTCTAGTATGGTCTAAACAGCACAGGTCGCTAAAGCAGCCCAGTGCCTCACAGCAAAACTACAGGACGGGAACAGATCGCAACGTGTGCCCGATGCTTAGCAGATAGCTATCTGACGGCGCCATCGAGCCGAGATTATACCACACGAAGTAATGTTGACAATCCTACCTCTGAAAGGTAGAATGTGGCGTCATGAGAGAAGCCGTTAACAAATCCGTGGACCGAGATCGCCTGAGTGTGCTCCTCGCTGTACTCATCCTTAGCAGCGTTCTCTTTCGCTTCATGGAGCTCCCGAAACACGTCTACCGGTTACAGGCTCTCGGCTCCCCCCTTGAGATCCATGCCACCGGCACCCTGCTGTTGGTCACGTTGATGGTCGGGCTTGCCTGCACCGGAACCAGCCTCGTCCTCCTCGACCACCCTCTGGTGATGGAGCATTCTGGGCGTCCTGTCTACATCTCCTGGATCCTGCCCGGCGTTTTGGCTGGCCTATCCGCTTATTTGCTGTCCCTCGCTCCCACCCTGGGGCTTTGGATCGTCGGATTGATTGTGTTCGGCGTCAGCATTGGATTGACCGTCTCCGCCGAATACGCCACCGTCTCCCCCGATGCGCGCAGCTATGCGGCAACCCGGCTTGCCTTGAACGTCCTGGCCTACTTGATGGCCTTTGCGCTCTTCGTTCTCATATACCAAACCCGTACGCGGAGTCTGGTGACCGCCACGTTGACCCTCTTCACAGCCGCCCTTCTTTCACTCGACTTACTGAGCGTGGCGGACGTATCGGTAAGCCGGATACTGCCGTTTGCCGGCATCGTCGGCTTGATCATCGGCGAAAGCACGTGGGCTCTGAACTACTGGCAAGTAAGCGCCTGGGTGGGAGGACTCCTCCTCCTGCTCATCTTCTACGCGGTCATCAACATTGCTCATCAGCACCTGCTGGAGCGCCTCAACTCAGCCACGCTGGTTGAGTTTGCCGCCGTCACTGTCCTCGTATTGCTGGTCGTCGTACTAAGGGGCCCCTAGAGGGTTCGAAGGCTTCATCTCTGCTCAACGTGAAACTGTTGAGGTAACAAACGAGAGAGGAGAAAGAGTGAATCACGAACAATTATCGATTTCGGCCAAGCTGCCTCATCGCATCGCCCGTTTAGAGGAGCTTGCCTACAATTTCTGGTGGAGCTGGCATCGCGAGGCCCGCGACCTATTCAAGACACTGGATTATACCCTGTGGCGAACCACCAGCCACAACCCCGTGCAAATCCTCCTTGAGGTCACGCCAGAACGGCTGACGGAGGTCGCCTCCGATCCCCTTTTCCTCCGCCGTTATGACGCCGTGATGATGGCCTTGGATGCGGACCTCAAGAATGGGCATCTCTGGTTCCCGAGCAAGTATCCAGACCTGACGGACCGTCCGGTGGCCTACTTCTCGGCGGAGTTCGGTCTTCATCGCTCCTTACCGATCTACTCAGGAGGCTTGGGTGTCCTTGCCGGTGACCACTGTAAGGAAGCGAGCGACATCGGTCTTCCATTTGTCGCCGTCGGCTTCCTCTATGAAATGGGTTATTTCCGGCAGCGTATTACACCGGATGGATGGCAGGAAGCTAGCTATCCCCATTTCGAGCCGAGGGAAGTGGCCATCCGTCCAGCCCTGTGTGACGATGAGACCTGCCTTTTTGTCCCCGTCGAGCTCAACGATCAGACCGTCCATCTGCAGGTCTGGCACGTCAAGGTCGGACACGCACATCTGTACCTCATGGACGCCGACAACGACCGGAACGCCCCTTGGGAGCGCGAACTGACTCGCCGGCTCTACGGGGGAGACCAGGAGATGCGCATCCAACAGGAGATCGTGCTGGGTGTCGGCGGTATGCGAGTCGTTCGAGCTTTGGGAATCGAGCCCCTCGCCTATCACCTCAATGAGGGCCATTCAGCTTTTCTCGTCTTGGAACGAGTACGCGAACTCGTCGAAGCTGGATACACCCTTGAGGATGCCCAGAAACGGGTTAAGGCGACCACGTTGTTCACCACCCACACGCCTGTGGAGGCGGGACACGACGTTTTTCATTATCACCTCATAGAGAAGTACTTCCACAACTTCTGGTCTCGGCTCGGGCTTAGCCGCGAGGAATTCCTACAGCTGGGCCATCACGAGAACAACCGTCATGGGTTCAATATGACGGCGTTGGCGATGCGGATGTGTGATCAGCGCAACGGCGTCAGCGAGCTCCATGGTCGTGTCTCTCGCCGCATGTGGCAGTCCCTCTGGCCCGAGGAAGAAGAGGACGAGGTTCCCATCGAACACGTCACCAACGGCATCCACGTTCCCTCCTGGATCGGGGGCGCGATGTACAGAACCTACCGTAAGCACCTGAGCCCTGATTGGATTGAACGACACGACGATCCAACGCTCTGGGAACGGATCCTTGACGCGCCGGACGACGAGCTGTGGAACGCTCACGTGCACCTCAAAGACAAGCTGATCACTTTCATGCGCGAGCGCTCGCGCCGGCGGCGCATAGAAGGGGCAATGACACCGGAGCAGGTACTCTGTTCTGGCACGTTCCTCGATCCTACCGCCCTGACCGTCGGCTTCGCACGCCGTTTCGCTACGTACAAGCGAGCCACGCTCCTCTTCCATGACTTGGAACGACTCAAGCGACTCCTCCACGATCGATACCGCCCGGTCCAGTTCATCTTCTCCGGAAAGGCCCACCCGGCGGATGACGCCGGTAAGCGCTTGCTCCAGGAAATCTACAATACGGCCAAAGATCCTTCCACCGGGGGCCGCATCGCCTTCATTGAGGACTATGATATGCAGGTTGCGCGCTACCTGGTCCAGGGAGTCGATGTGTGGCTTAACACACCACGTCGGCCTTACGAGGCCAGCGGCACCAGCGGTATGAAAGTCGCCCTTAATGGCATCCCGAACCTGAGCGTCCTCGACGGCTGGTGGGCCGAGGGTTACAACGGGGCCAACGGTTGGACGATCGGTCCCAGCGAGGAGTATGAGGATCGAGCAGCCCAGGACGCGGCCGACGCCCGGGCGCTTTACGACCTGCTCGAGAACGAGGTCGTGCCCCTTTTCTATGAGCGCGACCCGGACGACGTACCCCGAGCTTGGGTCCGCATTATGAAGGAGGCCATCCGCACCGCGGCCCCGGTCTTCTCCACGCGGCGGATGGTCAAGGAGTACACCGAGGAGTTCTACGTACCCCTCGCACGGCGAACGGAGGAGATGGAGTAGTAGACGCACGGCCCTCCGAGAGCTAAGTCCAGAACCATACAGGCCCCGATCTCGCGCAAGGAGATCGGGGCCTGATGCTGGAGCAGCTGGCTTGCGGAGCGAACTAATTCATGTCGCGAAATAGATTCAGATAGTCGGTCAGGTGACGCGTCGTGAGGAAATTCTCTCGCACGTGCTCTTTCGCTGCCTTACCCATCTTCTCGGCCATCTCTGGGTTCTCCAGCAGACCGAGCGTCCTCTGGGCGCACTCCTCGGCGGAATCGACCAGGAAACCCGTCTCACCGTCAATGATCTGCAGCGGGATCCCCCCGGCGTTCCCTCCGACCACCGGCTTCCCTTTCCACAACGCCTCGGTCACCACCAGTCCAAAACCCTCGCGGATCGATTTCTGGATCACGACGTCACTGGCGGTCTGGAACGCCCCCACCTCGTAAGCTCCCACGCCGTGGAAGTTGTGCAGGATGTGGATGTCAAAATCCTCTCCAGCGTGGCGGATCGTCTTATCAAGGTAATACCACCCCTCCGGATCATCCGAGGCCATCGAGCCCACCAACGCTAGCTGTACGTCCGGAACCTCCTCTTTTACAATGCGGTAGGCGTCGATGACACCCAGCGGATCCTTCCATGGGTCGAAGCGACTGACCTGGGTGATGATAGGGCGGTCCAGGTCTAGGCCAAAGTCGCCCACCACGTCCCGAGCGTCCTCAAGCGGCATCGGCACGTTCTTCGGAGACAGAGGATCGATGGTCGGCGTGATAATCGCCAGGTGCTCGAAATCGACGCCTGGCCCCACGTATTGCTCCATCGTGAAAATGCCAGCCTCGTACTCGTTGATGTAAGGGGCAAAGAAGTCCCAGTAAGCCGGATTCGGATGGGACGTATCGATGTGACAGCGCCAGGTCCAATGCTCGTCACCATCAGCCTGACGATAGTGGAGCATCCCCGCCGGTTGTGGATCATGGATCACGACGAAGTCGTACTCGCCCTCAAACTTGTCCGCGTTCATCTCATTGTACTGCTTCCAAATACCTTTCATCTCATCGGTGAGTTCGACGTCCATTCCCTGGAGCCCGTTGTGGGCAGCCTTTGTGACGTTGAAGAACTCATCCGCCCCCTCGATGACCTGCCATTCGGCATCGAGCCCTGCGTCTCGCATCAGAGGTACCAGCGTCTGCAGCATCTCCGCCACACCGCCACCATAAGCAGTCGCGTTGATGTGCACCACCCGTGCATCCCGGAGTGGCTCCACCAACTCCTCAATCCCTGCGATGACGTCGTCACCGACGACGGATCGATAATCATCCAATTGCTTCTCTTCAAGCTCGACTTTCTCCAACATGGTTACCTCCATAAGGCTTTGTGTACAGCAAACACTGATGCATCCTGGCGGCGCTAGGAGCGCGCCAGTTCAATGATCAGTCCCTCGTTGCCTCGAACAGGCAACGCACCCAGATCGACAACGCCGCTCCGATCCAGATAGGTCGAGAGTGCTATCTCCCCTCCCCCTCGCGCGGCAATCCTCACCCGTTCCCGCCGATCGGAGAAGTTGAGGATGATCAGCACCCACTGGTCGTCCGTCTTCCGCAGGTAGGCATAACATGTCTCCGGCACCCCGTCCACCGGCTCGTAGCCTCCGATGGTCAGTGCCGGCGTCGCCTTCCGATAGGCTAGTAGACGGCGGGTGAGATTCAGGAACGAAGCCGGCTCCTTCAGCTCGCAATCTACATTCACGCGCTCGTAATCGTCAGCAAGCGGCAGCCACAGTTCCTCTGTCTGCGGGGAGGAAAACCCGGCGTTGGGCCCTCCCGTCCACTGCATCGGCGTGCGACACGGATCACGCCCCATTCCCGGCACATTCTCAGCCCAGGGGTCCTGAAGTCGCTCTGGCGGAATCGAGACGTCGACCATACCAATCTCGTCGCCGTAGTAGATGGTGGGCGTGCCCCGCAGGGTGAGCAACAGCATCGCCGCCACCCGCGCCGCTTCCCGTCCATAGCGGCTCGCGAGCCGAGGCTCGTCGTGATTGCCCAGCACGTAGTTCGGCCAGGCCCCCTGCGGCAGCGCCTCCTCCAGAGAATCCACCACCGTCCGGACCACCTCCGCTCGCCAATCGACGTTCAACAGGGCGAAGTTGAACGGCATATGGAGCTCGTCGAGATCCTCACCGTAATAAGTGGCCCACTCCTCCCAGTCGAAGATGTGAATCTCCCCAATCGACACCCTGGGCCTCTCGTCACTGTAGCTGTCGAGTAGCTGGCGAAACTCCTGATATACATTGTGGACGTCGGGATGCCCTTGGTCGTGCACGTGAAACTGCGAGTCATAGTCGCCCAGGGGTCGATGGATCGACTTCCCCCGCTCTGGATCGAGAGGGTTGTCGCGGAAATGGGGATCTTTCATAATGTAGTGCGCCACGTCCACCCGGAAACCGTCCACGTCCCGCTCCAGCCAGAAGCGCACCACACCAAACATCGCCTCCTTCACTTCCGGGTTGCGCCAGTTCAGGTCCGGCTGCTCCTTGAGAAAAGAGTGAAGGTAGTACTGCCCCGTGGCCTCGTCCCACTCCCAGGCTGATCCCCCAAAGACGCTGAGCCAGTTGTTCGGCGGGGAGCCATCGGGCTGTGGATCCGCCCAGATGTACCAGTCTCGCTTCCTGTTGTCGCGCGTGCTGCGAGACTCGATGAACCACGGGTGGCGATCAGAGGTGTGATTGGGCACCAGATCGATCAGCACCCGCAAATCCCGCCCGTGCGCCTTGGCGACCAACGCATCGAACGTGGTCAGATCGCCGAAGACGGGGTCGACGTCGGTATAGTCGGCCACGTCGTACCCAAAGTCAGCCATCGGCGACGGATAGAACGGCGACAGCCAGATCGCATCCACCCCCAGGGAATCGCTCAGGTAATCCAGCTTCTCGATGACACCCCGCAGATCCCCGACCCCGTTGCCTGTCGTGTCTCTGAAGCTGCGCGGATAGATCTGGTAGATAACCCCGGTCTGCCACCAGGGATGCGTCTCAGGACACGTCACACACACCTCACCATAAGCGATATACCGATCTCGTTTGGGGAAATCACGTTGCTACACCAGCGCGCGACATGCTTCGGTATCCATTCCGAGGTTTCGTAATCGACCCGGAGGCTCCCAAAGCTAGCACCGTATCCCCTTGACCACTCGAAGCTGTCCAGCAGGCTCCAGACGAAGTAGCCGCGCACGTCGGCGCCCGCCTACGATGAGGTAGCAATATAGCGACTCAGTTTGGCGGCCAGGTTGGGCAAGGGCAACGATTGGAGCCACACCTTGCCTGGCCCCGTCAACTTCGCCAGAAACAGACCCTCACCGCCCAGCAGCATATTGCGCACCCCCTTGACGCGGGTAATGCTGAAATCGACCGTCGGCTCGAGCAGGCCGATGTGCCCCGGGTCGACGCTGAGCACGTCCCCCGACGCCAGCGTCGTTTCATAAGCCTCGCCGGCGATTTCGAAGAAGGCCTGGCCGGGTCCCTCAACTTTCTGCAGGAAGAACCCCTCACCGCCAAAGAGGCCTGCTCCGAGGCGCTTGTGGAAATGGACCGACAGATCGACGCCCTCCTCGGCGCACATAAAGGCGTCCCGCTGACATAACACAGCCTGCCCGGACTCCAGCGCCATCGACAGCACCCGTCCCGGCGCTTCTGGCGTGAAGGCGATCTTCCCGCCACCTCGCTTGGCTTTGTAGGTCGTCATGAACAGCGACTCGCCCGACACCATCCGACCCAACCCCTTCATCAGTCCGCCCTTGGCGCCCGTATCCATATCTACGTCAGACAGCCAGGCCATGCCCCCTCTCTCAGTGTACATAGCCTCTCCACCGTCCAGTTCCACCATCAGCGTCTGCATCGAGCTACCCACGATTTCAAATTCCATGCCATCTCCTCAGACTTATGCTATCGTTAACTTATCGAATGACTCATGAGTCATGAACCTTTGCCTGTCTCCGGCGACTGGATCCTCTCTTGATTCCAAGCCTCCGGCCGCGGATGACGCAACAGGAGTTCCAGGCCAACCCCGGTCACAGCCCCTGCCGCGGCGCCCGCCAGGGATGCCCCCAAGACCCCCATCAGCCCCACGCCCCAGCCCAGCGTGCTGAGCACGATCCACCACCAGGCCCGCTGGAGCTGCCATCTCAGGACCAGCCACTGGACCACCCCGATGCCAATGCCGATAATGGCGGGACCGACGAAGGGATTCCCGGGTCGCAGCAGGAAAGTGACCAGGGCGACGCTCCCCGCCCAGCCAGCGGCGCTCGCCGCGATCCACCAGCCGTCCTCTCGAATCAAGGGCCGCAGAACGACCCACTGCACAGTGCCGACGACAGCGCCAACAATGAACTGATTCGTCAGCGCCCACCCGATGACCCAGCCCAGCGTGCTCACCAGGATCCACTTCAGCCACAGCGTCCAGTTGAACGACGCGGTTTTCCGCTCCCTCTCCGACCTGAGTCTCATACCCCTGGCGAAAAGCAGGGCGGCTATGCTACAGCCGCCCCACTTTCCTATCGTTCTCTTGAAGTCGATGATTGACCAAGCGGTCTACCCCTTCACCGAGCCAGCCATCATGCCGCGCACGAAGAAGCGCTGGAGGGAGAAGAAGACGACGAGCGGTAGCAGCATCGTGACGAAAGCCCCCGCCGTGAGCAGGTGCCAGTCTGAGCCCCGCTCCCCGATCAGGCTCTGCAGGTACTGGGTCAGCACCGCCACCTCCTCGTTGGTGCCCAGAAAGGTCAAAGCCACCAGGAAATCGTTCCACACCCAGACGAACTGGAAGATGGTGAGCGATGCCAGGGCCGGGATCGACAGCGGCAGGATCAGTCGCGTGAACATGGTGAACTGAGACGCCCCGTCGATGAAGGCCGACTCCAGAATATCGCGCGGGATGGTGCTGATGTAGTTGTACAGCAGGTAGATCGAAAGCGGCAGGCCGAAGCCGGTGTGTGCTAGCCAGATTGCCAGCCAAGTCCCGTTCAAGTTGAGCGCCCGGTAGTCGCGGAAGATAGGGACGAGAGCGATCTGGAGGGGCACCACCAGCAGCGCAATGACGATAACGAAGAACATCCTTCGGGCCGGGAACTCCATCCAGGCGAACGCGTATGCAGCAGTGGCCGCCACCAGGAGAGGAATCGCTACCGCGGGAATCGTCACCGTCAGGCTGTTGAGAAACGCCTGGGTCATGCCCTGTCCGGACACCGTCTGCTCCTCGCCTTCCTCGGTGACGATGGTAGTCTCCTTCCCCGCCAGGACCTGCCTGTAAGCGTTAAAGGTGAAGTTCGGCTCGTTCACCACCGTCCACCACCCCGTGGTCTTGGCATCGTCGGCCGGGCGCAAAGACGTGATCAGAGTGCCGATAGTGGGAACCGACCACACGATGCAGATGATGATCAGAGCTCCGTAGACGAGGATATTACCGATGAGTGTCTGGCGTCTTGTGCTGCCCATTAGAAGGCCTCCTGTTCTAGCTGTTGCAGGTTGTACCACATGACGGGTATCACCAGAACCAGTAGCACCATAGCGATGGCCGAGGCTCGCCCGTTGTGCCGGAAGGTGAACATCTGCCGCCAGAACACCGTGCCGATCACGCTGGTGCTGAACTGACCACCCGTCATCGCCCAGACGATGTCGAATATCTTCAGCGTGAGGAGCAGGATCGACGTCGAGACGGTCACGATCGAGCCCTGGATGTAGGGGATCATAATACGGAAGAAGATCTGCACCTCGTTGGCGCCATCGATCCGCCCCGCCTCCAGGAGCTCTTGTGGTACTCCCTTGAGGGCCGCTGATAGAATCACCATCGCGAAGCCCGTCTGCATCCAGATCAGAACCACGATCATCAATAGCGTGTTTGTGGGGGCTATCGTCAGCCACCCCACCGGCTCACCACCGAGGGCAACCCGAATAGCATTAAGGACACCGACTTGTGCCGTACCGGCGGGCCTGAAGGCGTACATGAATCGCCAGATCACGCCGGCCCCGATGAACGAGATAGCCATCGGCAAGAAGATCAGCGACTTGACCGCCGTCTCGAAGGGCCCAACGGTCCGATCAGCTAGGACGGCAATCAACAAGCCGAGAGCCACGGTCACGCTGGTGCCCAGCACGAGCCACAATACGTTGTTGCGAAACGCCTCCAGCATGACACGCTCGGTGAAGGCGTACACGTAGTTATCCAGCCCCACGAAGGACTCGGCTGCCGCATCTTGGAAGCTGTTGACGAGGCTCCGCACCACGGGCATCACCAGGTACCAGCTCAGGATGGCCAACGCCGGCCCCACGAAGACGAAGGGAAGCAGCGCGCTCTTCCACTCATCCGGCAGCTGCTCCACGATCGAGTTAGCAATCACGTACAACATAGCGAATCCGCCGATACCCCACAGAATCGCCACCGCCGCGATGAGTACCTGATTCGCGTTCCCCCTCCGCAGCCAGATGAAGCCTGCCCGCATCACGATAAAGAACACGACCGGGACGACGACCGACAGGACGATGCGATAGAGCCACGTCAGAAGTTCACTTCCTACGCGACGCCCCAGTATTTCGGTCTGCTCTGACACTTTGTCTTCCTCCTTGACTGAAGGACTTACCCGTCACCTGGCGGGAGCGGAGCAGCCCGGCCGCATCGCTGGGCTGCTCCGCTTCCTGCCAGGCTACTTACTCCTACTGACAGGCCGGGTATACCAACCGTCCGGCTACTCCTCCGGCCAGCTGGCGTCGATCTCCTGCAGCACCGTGTCCAGGTCCGTGCCGCTCACCCAGTCGACCATCCCGGTCCAGAACGAGCCAGCACCCACGGCGGCCGGCATCGCGTCCGATCCGTCGAAGCGCGCAACCTCGGCCTCCAGGATCAGCTCGGCCAGGTTCGCCTCTAACTCGGTCTGGTACCAATCCAAGTTCTGATCCTGGTGCGGGAAGAGCGCGCCGCCAGACCTCGCCCACGGCTCGCCCGACTCACCCGTGGTCAGGTACTCCATGTAGGCGCGAACCTCGGGACGATCCCTGAAGGCCACGATCTGGTCGCCGCCGACGAGCTGAGGCGTGCCATACTCCTCGTTGATCTGCGGGAAGCCGAAGACGCCAACCTCCTCGTCCAGGTTGTTCTGGATCTCTTCCGGCCAGAAGCCGATCACGAAGTTCCCCTGGCGGATCATCCAGCAGCCCGGCTCATCCTCCCACATCGGTAGCGAGACCTCGGCGAAGTGGCTGGTCAGGATGCCCGTGGTCCCGCCCAGGACGTAATCCTCGTTGAACCAGATCTGCTCGATGTACCCTGCCGCGTTCCTCACCGGCTCCGAGTCGAAGGGCACCTCGTGGCTCACCCACTGGTCGTAGACCTCCGGACCGGCAGTACGGAGCATGATGTCCTCCATCCAGTCCGTGGCCGGCCAGCCGGTGGCCCCGCCGCTCTCGATGCCAATGCACCAGGGCACGCCGCCATCCGCCACCATCTGATCGCTCAGCGCGATCATCTCCTCCCACGTCTCGGGGGTCTCGTAGCCAGCCTCCTCAAACGCCTTCTTCGGGTACCAGACGAAGCTCTTGGCGTTGACCCGGTGGAAGACGCCGTAGGGCGTCCCGTCGTACGCCCCCAGATCCAGCCAGAAAGGTGAGTAGTTCTCCTCGATCCGCTCGACGATTGAGGGCCAGAGGGGGATCAACTCGCCCGCCTCAGCAAAGCGGTTCTTCAAGCCCGGCTGAGGCAGCAAGGCCACGTCCGGGGGGTCCCCACCCTCGACGCGGGTGTTGATCACCACCTCGAAGTCGCGGGTCCCCTCGTAGTTCACCTCGATGCCCGTCATCTCCGTAAACTGGTCGTTGACCGCATTGAAGCGGGCCTCCTCGTCGCCGCCGGCGAAAGCGCCCATAGCCAGCACGGACGTCCCTTCAAACTCCCCTGCTTCGGCACGTTCGAGGAAGGACTCCCCCTCAGCAGGGGGCTCAGTCGCTTCCTCCGCCGGAGGCTCGGTGGGCTCCGGTGTCGCACCAGGCCCGCAGGCCGCCAGCGCGAGAGAAAGTACAACCAGCAAGCCCAGAAGGCCTAACAGATTTCGTTTCGACAACATTCTCTTTTCCTCCTTGTAGTGTATACTTGCTCGATTTGCTTTCGCACGTTAAGTCTCCGTCGTACCCTTGTCTCGATTGACCACCTCCTTTCGCCCATAGCCGACGGCTCCACTAGTATTGCGGTGGAGCTGTCGTATCTCTCACCACTAACTCCGTCGGCAGAATCTCGTGAACTGGCTTGGTGTCCGGGTTTCTCAGCGTCTCCAGCAACAACTCGACCCCGCGTCGCCCGGACTCAAAAAGCAACTGGCGCCGGGTCGTCAGCCCCAGAATGTCCGCGATTTCCACGTCGTCGTACCCGATGACCGAGAGATCAGCAGGAACCCCCAAATCGACCTCTCGTGCCGCCTCGAGGACCCCCACCGCCTGTGTGTCGCTGGCGGCGAAGATCGCCGTCGGCCGATTGGAGAGGGTCAGCAACTTCCGCGCCGATTGACGGGCCTCCCGCCGCCCATGATGATCCTCCTCATAATACTCCGGGCGAATAGGGATATCCGCCTCTCTGAGGGCCTTCTGATACCCCCAATAGCGATCCCGACTCGACGTGAAGTTGAAGGGATTGTCAATCGGATCGCCGACGAACCCAATCTTGGTGTGCCCAAGCTCAATCAGATACCGGGTGGTAGCCTCTCCTCCCGCCACGTCGTCCACGGTCACCTGATGGTGAATACCATTCAAAACCGAATGCTCCGAATCGATCAGTACGATCGGCACGTCCGCCTCGGCGAGCCGCTCGGCCTCCGCGTCGGTGGGGGTCAGGGATATACTCAGGACCCCATCGGCGCGCTTGCTATGCGGGATATCCTCAAAGCAGGTCGCTCGCTGCTCCGGCGTCTCCACATCGTGAATAACCAGATCGTACTGCGTGCGAGACAGCAAGCTGATCACGCCATTCAGCCGCTCCGTCACCGACGGACGTGTGAAAAACGGCACAATCACCGCCACGGCCAACGTCTTGCCCAATGAAAGTCGACGGGCAACCACGTTCGGCGTGTAGTCGAGTTCCTCGACCACCGTCAGGATCCGTCTGCGCGTATCCTCGTTGACCAACGGGCTGTCATTGATAGCTCGGGACACAGTCCCCGGCGACACGCCCGCTGCACGGGCAACATCTCGGATTGTGACACGTTTCTCGGGAGTCATCTCACCCTCAAAGCGGGTTTAAACCGGTTTAATTAAACCGGTTTCATAATACTACATCCCCAATAGCTTGTCAATAGTTGTTAATAAATCGTTAACATATCTACGCCGGATGGTCCACACCAGGGGCACCACAAGACTCCCGAATGATTAGCTCCGTATCCAGCAGCACGTGCCTATCCTGGGGCTGCTCTCCATCAATGATTCGGACGAGCAGCTCTGCCGCACCCCACCCCAGCCCAAACGTCGGAACGTGAACGGTCGTCAGAGCCGGCGTGATGAAACGAGCCGCTGTGATATCATCGAACCCCACAATCGCCACGTCTTCCGGTACAGAGACCCTCCCTTCCTGCAGGGCCCGTAGCGCACCGATGGCCACCATGTCGCTGGCGATGAAAACGGCACTTGGCGGCTCGTCCAGCGCAAACAGGTCACAGATCGCGGCGTAGCCGCTCTCCTCATCGAAGTTCCCCTCGCGCACCAGTGCTTCATCGTAGGGGACGCCGGCTTGCTCCAGGGCCTTCCGATATCCCTCCAGCCGCTGACGACTGGCAGCGTATATCAGGGGGGCATTGGTGATCATCCCCACACGGCGGTGACCCAGCGTCAGCAGATGATTGACCGCCGTCAGGGCACCTTGGATGTTGTCGACGTCCACCGACGGGATGTCGACATCAGGGAGGCGCCCGTGCAAGACGATAGGAAATCCCTCAGCGTGAAGAGCCCGAAGTCGATTGTCGTCGGACCGAGGACCGGAGAAGATAAGACCATCCGTATGGCGTCCCCGAGCCAGCTCCATATAAGAGCCGTTCGGCTCATCAATACCAACTGGGCGAAAGAGAACCTGGTAACCGTACCGACGGGCAGCTCGGCTGATCCCGTCCAGGAGACCGGGGAGGAAAGCATCCCGGTACGTCCGGTCGGGAGCGCGGTGCCAGACCAGAGCAAGCGTACGCGTCCTCCCACTGGCCAGGCGGCGCGCTGCCGCATCCGGATAGTAGTCCAGGCGGTCAGCCACCTCGAGTACCCGCTGCCGCGTCTCGGGGCTGATGTGCGCATCCGGCACCTCATTCAATACGAGAGAGACCGTGGTCCGAGAGACCCCGGCCTCGTCAGCGACCTGGCGTTGCGTTACGTAAGAATGAGCAGACATTGTCCCCCCGCCTGGATGCCCGGATTGGTAACGCGTGTTACCAGTATATCCTAACCCGAGCCCTGTGTCAAGGGGGTTTTTGAAAATCGAATCGTGGATCGTTGAGATTGGCAGAATGGCTCCAGTTCCAAGTCTTAGGGTTCTGATCTCACGAATCAGACCGCCGGAGTCTGTCCGTCACGCCACGCTACCCCGTCGGTGAAAGCGTATAAGCTAGCCACCATCTTACCATAGCGGGGATACACCAACCGATGGAATCCGTTGGGCCTCCGTTTGACCTTGGTTGGGAAAAGTTGGAGTTTCGTTGGAGCCACGAGTCTGGGTCCCTATAGAGCTGTTTCCAGCCCGTGACCCAATCTCGCTATGGGGTCCGGCCCGAAGACAATCAGCGAGGCGAGAAGCTCACGCTACGAATGAGTGCAGCCAGAGAAATCGGCCACGTTGCAGATCCGTCCACGTGGCCCTCAGAAAGGGAATCACGCGACAAAAAGCCCGTGCCGGATGCGTGCACATCCAGCACGGGCAAAGGGCTCAAATTACGGGCGGGCTATGCCGCCGGCTCAGCCGTCCGAGGCTCCTCCTTACGAATCACGAGTTTCGTCACCTCAGCGACCACAGACGGCACTAGAAGGAATGGAAGGATCACGGTCCACTCCCGGGTGCCCAGGGGAACCGTCTTGAAAATCGGCTGGAGGAAGGGGACGTAGACCACGGCCAGCAGCAGCACGAGGGAGACAACCACCGCATACTGCATATACTTGTTGCTGAAGACGCCGAGACGGAACAACGAGGCCCGCTCCGATCGCGCCGTGTAAGCTCGCACCAACTCTGAGGCGGAAAGCGTGACGAAGGCCATCGTACCAGCTAACAGAGGGTTTCCGGGCTCCCACATCCTGCCGATGTAGAAAGCGCTCAACACCACCGCCGAGATAGCAATCGTCTGGACACTGATGCCGATGGTCATCAAGCGGTTGATGATCGGCTCGCGCACCGGCCGCGGCGGGCGCTCCATGATGTCGGGATCTCCCTTCTCCAAGCCCAGGGCCAGCGCCGGCGCACCATCTGTGAGCAGGTTGAGCCACAGCAGCTGAATCGCGTTCAGCGGCGCCCCGGATCCGAAGAGGGTCCCTAAAAAGATGACCATAATCTCCGCCACGTTACAGGAGAGAAGGAAGAAGACGAACTTCCGAATATTGGAGTAGATGATGCGCCCCTGTTCAACCGCCGAGACGATGGAGGCGTAGTTGTCGTCTGTCAGCACCATGTCCGCCGTCTCTTTCGTCACGTCGGTGCCGGTGATCCCCATCGCCACGCCGATGGAGGCCCGTTTGAGCGCCGGCGCGTCGTTGACGCCGTCACCCGTCATCGCCACGACCTGGTCCCGCCCCTTCAGCGCCTCGACGATCCGCACCTTATGCTGCGGAGAGACCCGTGCAAAGACGTCCACGTCGTCGATCTCCTGAAGCAAGTCCTGATCGGACAATCTCTCCAAATCGGCTCCCGTCAGCACCCGACCATCCTTGGACCGCACCAGGTTGATCTCTTCCGCAATGGCCCGCGCCGTATCTGGATAGTCGCCGGTAATCATCATAGTCCGAATCCCGGCTCGCCGTGCCGTCTCTACCGCCGGCTTCACTTCAGGCCGAGCCGGGTCGGTCATCGCCACCAGCCCGATCAGCGACAGATTCCGTTCGACCTCATCCGGATCCAGCTCATCAGGGACCTCGTCCAGGTGTCGATAGGCTACCGCCAGGACACGCAGCCCATCCCGGCCCAAATCCCGGATGACGTTCTCAATATGCTGGCGCCGGCCCTGCGTCAATGGCACCTCGACGCCGTTCTCCAGGATCGTGTCGCATAGAGAGAGCATGACGTCGGGAGCCCCCTTGACATAGGCCACGTATTCGGCTCCCCCTGGCTCCTCCAAACCCCGGGGCTGACCCCGATGAATCGTCGTCATCCGCTTCCGGTCGCTGTCGAAGGGAATCTCCGCCACCCGGGGCAGACGATCTTCCACCTCATCTCGCCACAGGCCGGCCTTCGCCCCCGCCACCACCAGGGCCCCCTCTGTGGGGTCCCCTACCATCCGGTACTCCCTATCGTTCTGTGGTCCCGTCTCTTCGGAGGAAACCGGCTCTAGCCGAGCGTCGGACGCCAGCAATCCGCCGGTGAGGAGCGCCAGAATCTCCGGATGGTCGTAAGGGTCGGCGGGGTCACCGTAGTTGGTGAATCTGCCCTCGGGCTGGTACCCCTCGCCGCCCACGTCAAGCCGCAGGTTCGCCACGTAGAGACGGCTCGCCGTCATCTCATTCTGAGTAAGCGTGCCTGTCTTATCCGAGCAGATCACCGTAGCGCTGCCCAGCGTCTCCACCGCTGGCAGGCGCCGAATCAGGGCATGGCGCCGCACCATCTCCTGCATACCCAGCGCCAGGACGATGGTCACCACAGCGGGCAACCCCTCAGGCACTGCAGCCACGGCCAGGCTGACCGCCACGATGAACAATTCCACAATCTGCTCCTGCGTCTGTACCACATAGGGGATCAGCCCCTCAGCGGTGATGGTGGAGAGGTTCGTGTCCTGGATAAGGGCTTCGATGAATACGATACCGGAGATAACTAGCGTCCCCCAACCGAGCCACCGGCCGAGCTGATCCAGTCGGCGCTGGAGCGGCGTGGCCTCGTCTTCATAAGACTGGATCATCTCCGCAATGAGACCGATCTCCGTCTGCATACCGGTGTCGACCACGACGCCGGTGCCCCGTCCGTAGGTGACCGTGGTACCCATAAAGGCCAGGTTTCGTCGGTCGCCCAGAGGGACCTCCTGAGCGAGGGTCGTGTCGGCTTGTTTATCCACCGGGACCGACTCACCGGTCAGCGAGGCCTCATCAATCTTCAGATTGGCCGTCTCGACCAGCCGGAGGTCCGCCGGAACGTAACTTCCCGCATCGAGAAAGACGATGTCCCCCGGAACCAACTCTCGGGCTGGGACAGAGATCCGATGACCATCGCGCATGATGCGAGCTTCCGGAGCCGCCATCTTCTTCAGGGCGGCCAGGGCCTCCTCTGCTTTGTTCTCCTGGATGACGCCGAGAACCGCGTTGAGGATCACGATCGCGAGGATCGCGGCGGCCTCGATCGTCTCCCCCAACAGGAAGGAAAGACCAGCAGCCGCGATAAGGATGAGGATCAGGAAGTCCTGGAACTGTCTTAACAACAGCTGCAAGAACCCGGGCCGTGGCGCCTCAGCCAGCTCGTTAGGCCCGTGCTGTTCGAGACGCGCCTTCGCTTCGGCCGGCGTAAGGCCTGCCTCTAGATCCGTCTCGGAAGTCTCGACCACGTCCTCAATAGGCCGGCTATGCCATGTCGTTGACTCTTTTTCCATGTCCTCCTCGCAGGATGATTATATAGAAGACCAACATGTGATTATAGCATATTCGCGTCGCGCGACAACGTTCTTTCGCAGGACACAGAGCCTTGACGATACTCAAGGTGACCGGCACTTGCCTGGCGCGCAAAGCTAGGCCAGCGTCGTCAAGCGTGCGAAGCTAAGCCAGCGTCGTCAAGCGTGCGAAGCTAAGCCAGCGTCGTCAAGCGTGCGAAGCTAAGCCAGCGTGCGGTCAGCTTGCGCAGGCAAGCCCTAAGCCAGTGCCGATCCCCTTCGTCCATCCGAGAATGAACCAAGTCTCAGTCAGAACATGGGAGTGATGGCTTGCTCGACACAGGCTCCAGGGTCGCAGCGACCCGGATTTCGGAGATCCATCTGTGACAGAGAGAAAATCACGGGCGCGGCAGGTCGAGCATCAGTACTTCGAGGGTAAGACGGATGTTCGCATTTCGGCGCAGCTTGTCCACAGCAGCCCTCAACGCCTTAACCAAGCCAGCACTCGCCTCCACGCCGAAGCGGCGAGCGTATTCTTCCAACTGCTCCCGGCGATCCACGTTGGTCACCGCTGCCTCGGCCCCCGCGGCCACGATTACCGCGTCCCGCCACCACCCAATCCACAGATCGAGGGTCTCCTGCGTGGCGATGGGATTGCGCGCGAGCTTCTCGGCATATTTGAAACGCCTCACGATAGACCCACCGATCAGCTTGTCCAGATCGTCCAGGCGATCGGCGCGGCGCTCTAGGGCATCCTCATCTTCGAGGGTGCGCACTGCCCAGCCCAATCGCCCGCTCGAGAGGTGGGCAAGCAACTCGGCCTTCTCCGGCGTGGCATCCCAGCGCCGGATCAAGGCTTCTTCCACCAACCCCACCGGGAGCGGTCTCAACGGAACGTGCTGGCACCTTGAAACAATCGTGGGGAGCAGAAGGTCGGCCTCCCGGGCCAGAACCACGAGCACGACCTGCGCCGATGGTTCCTCCAACGTCTTAAGGAGTGCATTTGCTGCCGAGATGGTCGCTTCCTCGAAACGCCGTAAGATTGCCACCTGATACCGTCCTTCGACCGGCGTCAGGTTGAGCGTATGCTCCAACTCGCGCACCTGATCGATCTTAAGGCTCGCCCCCACGTGCTCCGACGCTACGATATGAAGGTCGGGATGATTGCCGCTGGCGACCAGGTGACAACCACGACATTCGCCACACGGCCTCTCCTCCACGTGCTCGTCCTGACACAGAAGAGCCGCAGCTAGCCGTCGCGCCAGTGTCGTCTTGCCCACACCCGGCGGCCCGGTGAAAAGATAGGCATGGGAGACGCTGTCACTGAGCACAGCCTGCTGCAGCGATCTAACGGCCCACTCGTGTCCGACGATCTGCCAGTGATCATCCATGTCTGTTTGCACCTTGCAATCCAACGGCGAAGATGGTATAATCTTGAACGTCACGGGCGGTTAGCTCAGTTGGCGAGAGCGCCACGTTGACATCGTGGAGGTCGCAAGTTCAAGTCTTGCACCGCCCACCATCGGCCGACCGGCAGTGCCGGTCGGCCTTTTTTGTTGGGCCTTCAATTAGCCCTCAGTCGCTCTACCCCGCCGCCCATGCCCCTCCACACCATCGGCGTCAAAGGTCCTCTGCCCGCTTCCAGGCCTCCTGTGGTGATTCACGGCTCACAGGCCGCCCCTCGCCGTGCACCAGCCAGCGATAGCTCTTCTCGATCCGGTCCCAATTATACTCCCGGTCGAGGGACCAGAAGCGACCGATCAGCGAGACGAACTGTCCTACGCCCAGCCGCTCGCACTCGGCCTCGATGTCCCCTACGTAGATGGCGCCGCTTTCTGGCTTCTCCCCCCGACGCCCTAGCATGCCGTGGACGTATGCCTCCGGCGTGCCGATTTGCTCAGCCATGCGCAGAAGTGCCTTGAGATGCTCAACCGAGCCGTGCGAGCTGTAGAAAGAGATGATGCCCAGCAGATGCAGAGCCGTGCCATCGTCCCTGGCCCCTTCCATCGCCCAGCGCAAAGCGTCGTTCTCGAAGAAGCTACCATCCTCAATTGCCCGCTCGATGCACAGCCGATCGGACGTGATGACGCGCCCGGCCCCGATGTGGGTATGCCCTACCTCGGAGTTGCCCACCGTCTTCCCTTCCCGATTCGGGACCTCGTTCGGTAACCCAACGGCTTCGCCGGCGGCCTCGAGCCGGGTGGCAGGATACGTCGACTGGAGCTCATCCATCACCGGCGTATCAGCCTCCACGATCAGGTTCCCCCGTTCGTCGTCCCGCTCTCCCCATCCATCGAGGATGAACAGCGCCACACGCTGCGATTGATGCTCCCCGCCCTCGATCAATGACGCCCCCGTCATTGCCTCGGGCTTCTCTATTCCCATCAGATCCAGGACCGTCGGAGCCACGTCGATCAACGTGCCACCGTCACGGACGCTCGGATACCCCTCCTCACCCTGCCTGCTATCAGAAGGCGTAACCAGGACGAAAGGCACGTCACTGTCCGTATGCCCGGTGTCGATGGAGCCATCGGGATAGTACCATTTCTCCACCGTTCCGTGGTCGGCGGTTACCAGTGCTAACACACCCATCTCCCTTGCCGTCCCCAGCACCCGTCCTAACTGGGAGTCCACCGTCGAGACAGCGGACTTGATCGCCTCGCGCTCCTCGCTGTGACCGATCACGTCGACGTTCGCCCAGTTGACCACCAGGAGATCGACCGTGTCGTCCCGTAGCGCCTCGATAGCGGTGTCGGCGACCTCGTCAGCCTGCATCGCCGGCGGCGGAAGATACCCTTCAAATTCCATCGACTCGATAATCCGCCATTCCTCACCCGGAAAAGGCTCTTCCCGTCCCCCGTTGAGAAAGCTCGTCAGGTGAACCTGCTTCTCCGACTCGACGACCTTCACCTGCTTCTTCCCCGCTTCGCTGACTACCTGGCTCAACGTGTCCTCTATCGCCCCCCCCGGCGGGAATGCGACCCGGGTATTCAGGTCAGGGTGATACTCGATCATAGTAACCCAGTGCGTGGTGATGGGTTCGCGCTCGAAATGGGGGAATTCGTCGTCGACGAAAGCCTGGGTCAGCTCAATCTCACGCTCTCCACGGAGGTCGTAGAATACAACGTAGTCGCCGTCCTCAAAACGTCCAATCGGGTCGCCATCCTCGTCGACCCGGACTAACGGCTCCATCGTCTCGTCATCCTCGCCAGCCTGGTAAGCGGCACGCACAGCTTCGGCGAGGGGATAGGTCTGCTCTTCTGTCATTAGGTTACTCCTGCACGTGAAAGGTAGAACGCAACCAATTCCAGCTGGACCGCAGCTTGCATCCTACAGTCTATCAATGATGAACCTGTGAACAATGAAAAGGGATTGTATCACGGCGTTGGGCGGTGAGCAAACACCGCGCAGCCTCCTTCTCTTACCTCCACAAACAAATCCATTTGTCCTCTCCACGACTCAAAGGCTTCATCGCCCTCGCCCTCAGGGTGACCGGCACTTGCCGAGCGTGTGACCAGCTTGCCCAGGCGAGCCTCAAGCCCAGCGCACGGCCAGCTCGCGCAGGCAAGCCCTAAGCTGGCGTCGTACAGTGCCGGTCATCTTCGTCCATCCGAAACGAACACGACCGCGGTGAGACTCCACGTGCAGTTGACACCACCCGGGAAAAGACTATAATACCGCATACAGAATTGCAAAACGTGGATCGGGAAGAGTATCAGCCACGCAGGTCTTAGAGAGAGAGGGCCATCGGCTGGAAGCCCTTTCGGCCAGAATGCTGAGAAAACCCCCCGAGAGTGGGTCCCTGAAATCGCCACGCCACGTAGACGCGAGAGTATGGGGTCCCGGGCAGGCCCGTTATCGCCTCAAGAGTGTGCGGCAGAACCGGCAGCAAAACTTGCCGCGAACTTGGGTGGAACCACGTGGGAGACTACCCGCGCCCCAAGCAAGGGCGCGGGTTTTTGCGTACTGATATCTTGCGTACTGATAGAGCAGGGGGTCGACATGACCAACGACGTGACGCTTCCGTTGGCAAACTGGAGCAAGGTGTATCGTCGATCACCTGTTAGGGAGGAACGAAATGCCTGACAAACACAAGTTTGAAGAGAATGGTCATCTCCATCGCATCCGACACTCGGCGTCGCACGTCATGGCCCAGGCCGTGTTGGAGAAATTCCCCGAGGGAGAAGTCGCCATCGGTCCGGCCATCGACACCGGATTCTACTACGACTTCGATCTCCCCCGTCCTCTGACGCCGGAGGATCTGGAAGAGATTGAGAAGCGCATGCGGGAGATCATCGAAGAGGAATACGAGTTCGTCCGCCAGGATGTCGATGAGGAGGAAGCCCGCGAAATGTTCGCGGATCAGCCCTACAAGCAGGAGCTGATCGACGACATCGTCTCTGGCGGCGTGGACGAGCATGGTGAGCCGGTCGAAGGCGAGGTCGAGCTATCTGTCTACCGTCACGGCTCCTTCGTCGATCTCTGCCGCGGCCCTCACGTGGAGAATACGAGCGAGATCAATCCGGATGCGCTGAAGCTCCTCAACGTTGCCGGGGCGTATTGGCGCGGCGACGAAAGTCGGCCGATGCTCCAGCGCATCTACGGCACGATCTGGAAGACCGAGGACCAGCTCAAGGAGTTCCTGGAATGGCGTGAGGAGGTCGAGGAGCGTGACCACCGAAGGCTCATCAAGGAGCTCGATCTCGTCAGCTTCCACGAAGAGGGCGGCTCCGGGTTGGCCTACTGGCACCCCAAGGGCGGACGTATCCGCCAGATCATTGAGGACTTCTGGCGGGCCCGCCACCGGGAAGACGGCTATGAGATCCTCTTCACGCCCCACATCGGCAAGGCAGAGCTATGGCAAGAGTCCGGGCACCTCGACTTCTACCAGGAAAGTATGTACTCGCCCATGGACGTCGACGGCGTGGACTACTACCTGAAACCGATGAACTGCCCCTTCCACATCCTAATCTACAAGTCCGATCTCCGTTCCTACCGCGATCTCCCGCTCCGTTGGGCCGAACTGGGGACCGTCTACCGCTACGAGCGCAGCGGCGTGCTCCACGGTCTTCTGCGCGTACGTGGCTTCACCCAGGATGACGCCCATATCTTCTGCACCCCGGACCAGGTCGAGGATGAGATCCTTCGTGTCCTCGACTTCAGCCTCAACATGCTGCGCAGCTTCGGCTTCGAGGAGTTCAAGGTCCAGCTCAGCGTGCGCGATCCCGATATGCCGGATAAATACGCCGGCCAGGACGCTATGTGGGACCAGGCAGAGGACTCGCTTCTCAAAGCCATCGAAACCCGTGACCTGCCCTATGAGCGTATCGAGGGCGAGGCCGTCTTCTACGGACCCAAGATCGACATTCACATCCGCGACGCCCTGGGCCGCACCTGGCAGTTGACGACCATTCAGTTCGACTTCAACGTCCCCGAGCGGTTCGACATGACCTTCATCGGCGAGGACGGCCAGGAACACCGCCCCTTCATGGTCCATCGGGCGCTGTTGGGCAGCATAGAGCGCTTCTTCGGTATCCTGGTGGAGCACTATGGCGGGGCCTTCCCGGTCTGGCTCAGCCCGGTTCAGGCCGTCATCATTCCCATCGTCGATCGCCACGTTGAATATGCCGAAGCAGTCGCGGAGCAACTCCGGGTGGCAGGCTTGAGAGTCGATGTCGACGACTCCAGCGACCGTATGGGCGCCAAGATCCGAAACGCCCAGATGCAGAAGGTGCCCTACATGCTTATCGTCGGCGACCGCGAAATCGAGGACGAGCAGGTCAACCTCCGTCTTCGCAACGAGGAGGTTCTGGGCGCCATGTCTGTGGACGCGTTCATCGAGCTCGCTCAGGAAGCCGTGGAGACGCGCCAGCAACTATAGAAACCAATGCGTTGGCGAGGGCTTCGATACCGACGCGAAGCCCTCGTCTTCGAACACTGTCGAGCGTCCGGAGGCCCCCCGCAGGGGCCTCGGACAGTAGCATCAATTTGACATCGCCTTCTAACTGTGCTATCATAATGTGCGATAGAATTTGTATGAACCCGAGATCTATCTTTAGGAGGTAAGACCTTATTAGCGAGAAGTCATATCGCGTCAACCGGCAGATCCGTGCTTCCAAAGTCCGGCTCATCGACGCAGATGGGGAGAACAGAGGCGTCGTGCCGATGGAACAAGCCAAGCAAGCGGCTATCTCCACCGGCCTAGACTTGGTGGAAGTCGCGCCTCACGCCGACCCTCCTGTCGTCAAAGTAATGGACTACGGGAAATTCAAATACGAACAGGAGAAGAAGGCTCAGGCAGCGCGCAAATCTCAGAAACAGATCGAGGTCAAGGAGATCCAGCTGCGGCCCAAAACAGCCGATCATCACCGCGATTTCAAAGTGCGTCGAGCCAGGGGATGGCTTGAGGATGGTAAGAAGGTCAAGGTACGCATGCGTTTCCGAGGGCGCGAGATCACTTACCCCGAGATCGGGCGTGAGCGACTGCGGGAAATTGCGGAAGAGCTATCGGACGTCGCCGAGGTCGAGCAGAGACCCAATCTGGACCGCTATTCAATGCTGATGCTTCTGACCCCAAAGACCGAATAGTCGTCGCAGTGAGGACAATACATTCGAACACCGTAGAAGCCGCTATGAGAGCGGATTTGTTTTTGAACGGCTAGTTTTAAAGGAGTAGCGTAGCAGTGCGAGTCAAAGGCGGAGGAAATAGGCGTCAACGCCATAAGAAAATTCTTCGAGATACGAAGGGCTATTGGGGAACGCGGCATCATCTTTTCCGTCGTGCCAACGAAGCCTGGATGAAGTCCCAGTGGTATGCCTACCGGGACCGTCGACAACGCCGGCGTGACCTGCGACGATTATGGATCACCCGCATCAATGCCGCAGCCCGGCAGAACGGGATGCCTTACAGCCGCTTCATCCACGGCCTTAAGGAAGCGAACGTAGCGCTCGATCGAAAGATATTGGCTGATCTCGCCGTGCGCGACCAGGATACGTTCGCGGAGATCGTCCAGGTAGCGAAGGACGCTGTCTCTTAGGATCGAAAGCTGAACTGAGGATAGGACAATAGGGGGCCATCCATCTGGCTCCCTTTTCTGTTGTTGGGGACTGTCGCTTGCGCGCTGGCCCATTCCGCGCTAAACTCTCCGAGCACCATGAGGAATCGAGGTCACGCCCTTCCATTCTCCATCCTGTTGATGATCAGCCTGCTCGTTGTGGCAGCCTGTGCCTCAGATCGGCAGCCGGCGCCAACGAAGCCGACAGAACAGCCTGCCTCGGTTCCGGCGACCAGGTCCGTGCTTCCTTCCCCCACCTCGACCGAAACACTGGCCCCAACCCCGTCCCCTTCCCCCGAACCCAGCCCCACGTCCACGGCCACCCGACTACCCACACCAACCCCCATGCCTACCCCAACGTCTACCCCTTTAGCACCGACGGCCACGCCAACGCCCATCACCCCCTCGCCCTCCAGCTCCCCTCTACCGCCGACGCCTACCCCGACGCCCACCGCCCAGGCCTTTGTCCCCGCTCCTCCCGCCGGACGGAGCTTCGCCACGCTGGACGAGTTTTGGGCAGGAAGTGCCGAGTGGATCCTGGAGTTGCACGATGTCGGTCTGCCCGTTGGCGAATCCGACACGATCCATCGAGGCGGCGGTGAGTTCTGGTCCTACCTCCACGCCAGCCATAAATCGGCAGGGGTGGTCGACTCATGCGGGAGCCCCGCTCCCTTCCCGGGTTGCGTCACCCTCTGGAAAAGCTACGACGGGGGCGTTACCTTCTCGCTGGATAATCCCGTCTGCCTGTTCCCTTGCACCGCCTGCCCCTGCGATCCTGCCCGCGACCATCCAGGACAGCAGCAGTATCCCCGCGTCTTCTTCGACACGGATCGCGCCTACATCGTCTACGAGTGGGGCGCCGGGTCGTACCTCCGTACCTCTCAGGACGGCCTCCACTGGTCCGGAGAGGCGCACGTGCCGGGCACCGGACAGTGGCATAGCCAGTCCAGACCGTGCACAGAGGCCGAATCGATCGGCGAACATCCGAACATCTACGCCGAGACCGAGTTCGGCGACTGCCTGGTCGGTGCACCACCGGGAGTATTCGTGGAAGGGGATCGCATCTACATCTTCGTAGGCCTGGGCCGAGATCCAGGACACATGGGCTGCTACGTCGGTAATGCCCGCGCTGGCTCCGGAAGCACAGCGGTGGCAGCCTCCCTACGCAAGTGCGCCTCGAATCCCCTGTTCGGCGCGCAGAACGGCTATGGCCCTTTAGAAGCCCGGGGCGCCGAGGCAAACCCTTACTTCGAGTTCCGCACCATCTCCTCGGCCGATGTCGTGCCCGTCGGGGCCCGCTATTATATGGCCTACGAAGGCGTGCGCGGCCCCAGCGACCCCGCCGTCGTGGACGATCAGTTCGCTCTCGGCTTCGCCCGCACCGCCGGCCCAGCCATCGACGGCCCCTGGGAGAAGTACCCCGGCAACCCGGTAATCATGGACGTCGCCAACAACTGGGGTATCGGCCACGCCGACCTCGTCATAGTCGGCCCGGCGACCTACCTCTACACCGCCACCTCACAGTCCACCCGCGGACGGTACCTGCTCGTAAGACGATAGATATCGCCTGCAGAGAGGACCACCCCTCGGACCTTGAGAGCGGAAACGACGGGTTCAGCACCGACTCTGGCCCCACCCGCTGGAGTGTCATTCACCCTTAGGAAGAGAACAACGCGACGCTCGTCACAAGTCCTGGCTTGACATGACGAACATTTGTTCGTATAATGGCTCTTGGAGGGAGCGATGGATGCTGTCGAGAAACTAAGGCTACTGGGACCGGCCACCTGCTTCGAGCCCGCCGAAGAGGTCGCTCCCACCCGCCCCTCGGCAACTCGGCAGCGCGTCGAGGACGTCACCAAGTGTATCCACAATGCCGTGATGCCCGGCGGCAAGCGCATCGCCCTCCTTAAGACCCTCCTCACCTCCGCCTGCGAGCGCGACTGCCACTACTGCGCCTTTCGACAGGGACGCGACTTCCACCGGGCTACCTTCGCTCCCGATGAGTTGGCCCGCCTCTTCATGCAGATGCATCAAAGTGGCATCGCTGAGGGCATATTCCTTAGCTCCGCCATCGCCGGCGGCGGCCCCAACACCGAGGAGCGGCTCATCGGCGCCGCCGAGATTCTCCGCCGCCGCTACGAGTTCCGGGGCTATATCCACCTCAAAATCATGCCGGGCGCCGAGCGCGAGCAGATCGAGACCGCGATGCGCCTGGCCGATCGGGTCTCCGTCAACCTGGAGGCCCCCAACACGAAGCATCTCAGCTCGCTGGCGCCGCATAAGACGTTCAACGCCGAGCTCCTGCAGCGGCTCCGCTGGATCGAGGAGATCCGGCGCGAGAGGGCCAGGCGCTGGCCCAGCTCCACCACCCAGTTCGTCGTCGGCGCTAGCGACGAGAGCGACGTCGAACTCCTGACGACGACTGAGTTCCTCCACCGGGAGACCGGCTTGACCCGCACCTACTTCATGGCCTTCACCCCGATTCCGGATACGCCGTTGGAGAACCATCCGCCGACGCCGCCAGAGCGGGAGCACCGGCTCTATCAGGCCTCCTTCCTCCTCCGTGACTACGGCTTCAGCGCCGAAGAGCTTCCTTTCGACCGCAGCGGGAACCTGCCCCTGGAGACCGATCCCAAGCTGGCGTGGGCGCGCCGCACCCTGAGGGAGGCCCCCATCGAAATCAACACGGCCAGCCGCCAGGAGCTATTGCGCATCCCCGGGATCGGGCCGAAGAGTGCGGACAAGATCATAAAGGCTCGTCGTCGCGCCAAACTGCGCGATCTGAGCGACCTGGGCAGGATGGGAATCGTCACCAAGCGCACCAGCCCCTTCATCCTCCTCGACGGATGTCGCCCCCCGCACCAGATGCGCCTCTGGCCTGACTGAGCCCACGATGCTTCAGGCAGCGGCCCGCGGCCCTATTACCCGCTTCCACCTGGCAAAGGCAATCCTCAAGCGGCCACTTCGAACCGTCAAGGCCTACCTCGTTGACGGCCTGCTTATCGAGAGCGGCCCGCCGTCGACGGCAGGAACAGGATTAAGGGCAATCCAAGCAGCGTGACGACCCCACTGGCGGCGAAGGCGATGCGCAGACTGAAGAGATCCCCCATCGCTCCTACCAGCACGATCACTCCCGAACGGATGACAAAACTCAGCGCCATGTAGACGCCATTGGCCAGAGCGCGACTCTCCGGAGAGGTCTCCTGCACCAGGGCCATGATCACCGGACCAATCGACAGCGCAGCAAACCCCGTCAACAGCAGCAGCGGCACCCGAGGCCAACCCTCTACCAACAGAAACGCGAACATCAACAGCGGCGTGGTCAAGATCGAGGCGAAAAGGACAGCCCGACGGCCCACCCGGTCGCTCAAGGAACCACCCACCAGCGCCCCCACCACCCCAGCGCCCTCCAGGATCGACAGGGAGGCTCCTGCGACGAAGAGCCCCACCCCCTCCTGGCTGAGGAAAGTCGGAAGATAGGTGGTCAGTGCCGACACCATAAAGGATCGAACGACAATCAGCCCGATTAACGGCGGAAGGAGCGCACCCATGCCCTGCAGCGCCTGCCGCCAGGGCAGAGCCTCATACGCCGTTTCCGGACGGCCGGCCACGTCCTTCAGCAGGATGAATAGAAGCCCTGACATCAGCACCCCCACCACCATCAGAGCGGGAGTCCTCTGCAGCGTCAGAAACTGAAGGGCGCTGACGATGACCATCGGCCCAAACGTGCGCCCTAGCTCCCCACCGACCATCCAGAATCCCATCCCCCGGCCCAGGCTCTCTCCGGATAGGCGCCCGGCCATCACCGGCCCCACCGAATGAAGGCTGGCAGAGCTGACCCCGGCCACCATCAGGAGCAGCGCCAGCATCCCGTACCCTGGCGCGACGCCAAGCAGGCTCATCGCAGCCGCGGTCACCGCAGGAGCCAGGATGACCAGATAGCGCAGGCTAAGCCGGTCGGCCAGGTGACCGATAAAGGGTTGAAACAGCGAAGGAGTCTGCATGAAGATGCTTAGCAGCCCTGCCTCCGTGTTGGATAACGCAAAACTGGCGATGAAGACGGGGAGCAACGAGGGGAGGAAAGCCGCATACGTGTCGTGGACGCCGTGCGCGGCGCTGACCGTGACGACACGACCAGTTTCGAAGTCAGCGGCTTCTTCGGGCGCGATACCCGCCCGGCTCTCGGCTTTGCTATTGCTTGCCAACGTCGGTCTCCTGGAAAACGAGGGCAGGGATCAGCTGCTAAGCGTTGATGTGCTTCATCAGCAGAAGCATAAGTTTCAGGATGTTTATCAGCCGGATCCTCTTGCGGATCTTCTCGTTTTCCGGATCCATACCGACGATGGTTTGCAGGTCCCTTATCTTCACGTAGATATTCGAAAACAGCCTTTCGGTCGACCAGCCGACGTACTGCTGGTATTGAGGCTGGTCCCCCGCGACGTCTTCCGTGATCTTCCCCTTCTTCAACGAATTGAAGTTGAACCCCGATTCCAACGCTGATCTCGTATTCCCGATCTGCAGATTGGCGATCACGTCATCGATAGGTAAGTCGTACTTCAAATACGAGAAGATCAGCTCGATGTTACTCAAAAGCTCAAGCTGCAGCTTCCGCTTCCATCCTCTGGTTCCCCGGACCCACCCGTTTATCGTTTCCAGAACCGAGTCGACGCTCGAAATGAGATCCTTCAGCGTTCCCAGACTAAACACAGGTCAGGTTTCCTTCCGCCCTCGTTGGTCCTACCAACCATTGGCCTGGCCAACCATTGGCCTTGCTAACGTCAGACGCATCTTCTTCCACCTATCGGATCGCGGCAAACAGATCTGTCTCTACACCCTCCGGCCAACCCACAGATGAGTGTGCCAGCAGAAAGTACTCTTTCTGGAAGGCCGGGTCGCGCAGAACCTCTTCCCGCATAGCGGCGTACCGGCTCTCCCGACCGACCTGGGTCGCGTGACACTGAATGCCCCGCAGCTTCTGCTCCGCGAAAGCCCTGATGTCGATGGTCGTCGTGATCTCGTCCATCGAACGCCCCACGAACGGGAAGGGCACACCGTCCATCATCATCGCCGTCGGCTCGCCTCGCTTCCTCCACGCCTCGAGCTGTTCCTCGGGCATCACCCGGAAATAAAGCTTGCGCACTTGATGGGGTTCACAGCTATTGCTCACGTGATGGGGGAAACAGTCGGAATCGGCCGCCATATCTACGGCGATGGTCACCCAGCGGTGGACAGCGATATGGTCGTAGTGTCCGTAGATCCCTTCGGGGCCGAACGTGATCATAACTTGCGGCCTCAGTTCCCGGATGAGACGCACCACCTTCCCCACCGCCTGACCCTGATGGATAAGAGGAAGTAATCCGTCGGCGTAGTCCAGGAAGCGAGGGGGATGGATCCCATAGATCTCACAGGCACAGCGCAACTCTTGTTCTCGCACGTAGGGGAGATCGGCGCTGGTCGCCATGTCTTGTTCCGCAATCTCGCCGGCCTCGCCTCGGGTAGCTGTGACCAGGTGTACGTCACACCCCTCGGCGGCATATTTGCTCAACGTGCCTCCGGTTCCGAAAGCTTCGTCGTCCGGATGGGCGAAGACGGCCATCAGGGTCGGATTGCTCAAAATCGGCCTCCCTTTCTACCTAAACAAAGCGCCCACCACCTATCAGAGACTCAGGGTGACCGGCACGTACCGCAGGCGTCTTGGAAGTGCCGGTCACCTTCGCCTATCCGAGACAGGAGCCGGCCCTTCCTGCCTGAACGACGCTCCCGCTATGATAGCACACCACAGATTGCTGGTCAAAACGCCTCCCCGGGCGCAACGCGACAGGTCCGCTTTCCACTTCACCGGTAAAACAGAAAGCCCCAGAGGTTTCCCCCTGGAGCTTTGGCTGTCTTCGCTCATCGACGCGACACGCTACGACATCGCCCCTGCAGGCTCCCTCTCGCGACCGTTCCCTCCGATCAGGACAGGGTTGATCTCGAGCTCCGATTCGTAAGCCAGCTGGAGCACCTCGTCAACGTGGTCTACCAGCTCGAAGTTGAGCTCTTCGCGTATCTCCTCCGGAACCTCGTCCAGGTCCACGTCGTTCGCCTTGGGCAGAATCACCGTCTTCAGACCTTGGCGATGCGCTGCCAGAACCTTCTGCTTGACGCCGCCGATAGGCAGCACGCGCCCTTGAAGCGTCACTTCGCCGGTCATCCCGATGTCCTCGCGGACAGTGCGACCAGTCAGTACCGACACCAGGGCAGTCACCAGCGTCACGCCAGCCGACGGTCCGTCCTTCGGGATCGCCCCAGCCGGCACGTGCAGGTGAATCGTCTTGTCCTCCAGCGCGTCCTTCGGAAGCCCAAGACGCTCTAACTCACCTTGGACGAAGCTCAGCGCGATGCGCGCCGACTCCTTCATTACGTCGCCGAGCTGGCCCGTGAGGAGCAGTTTGTCCTTCCCCTCCATCGAACGGGCCTCGACGTACAGCACCTTACCTCCCGTTGGCGTCCAGGCCAGGCCAGTGGCCACGCCCGGCAACTCCGTGCGCAGTTGAGCCTCATCCCGATAACGTGGCTTACCCAGGAACTCGCGCACCTTATCCTCGTCCAATTCTAAGGCGTCGCTGGAATCGTCTTCCGAGCGCTTGGCCACGTCGATCGCTACCTTGCGCAGCGCCCGGCCAATCTCCCGCTCCAGGTTGCGAACACCGGCCTCGCGCGTGTAATCGCGGATGATCGCCCGCAAAGCATCCTCGGCAATCGCCACCTCATCAGACTCCAGACCGTTGACCTTCACCTGACGCGGAACCAGATACCCTTCGGCGATCTGGACCTTATCGTACTCGGTGTAGCCATCGATCTCGATGACCTCCATACGGTCCTGCAAGGCTGGAGGAATCGTGCTCAGCGTGTTCGCTGTCGTGATGAAGAACACGTCGCTCAGGTCGAAATCCAGGTCCAGGTAGTGATCGCGGAACGCGTGGTTCTGCTGTGGATCGAGGACCTCGAGCAAAGCACTGGCAGGATCACCGCGCCAACTGGAGCTGACCTTATCGATCTCGTCCAGCATAAACACCGGGTTGCGTGTCCCGACGCGCTTCAGCGCCTGAATGATCCGCCCGGGCATCGCACCGATGTATGTCCGGCGGTGACCTCGGATCTCGGCCTCGTCCCGCAGTCCTCCCAGGCTCATCCGGGTGAACTTCCGTTCCAACGCCCGAGCAATCGAGCGCCCCAGACTCGTCTTGCCCACACCCGGGGGGCCGACGAAGCATAGGATCGTCGACGCATACTCCTCCGGCTTCTCCACGTTTCGCTCCCGGTGGAGCTTTCGTACGGCCAGGAACTCGACGATGCGCTCCTTCACCTTCTCCAGGCCATAGTGATCCTCATCCAGCACTATCTCCGCGTGGCTCAGATCGAGGTTATCCTCCGATAGCTCATTCCACGGCAGGTCGAGCAACCAGTCGAGGTAAGTCTTGATCACGCCTACCTCGGCCGACTGAGGATGGAGTTGCGCCAGACGGGCCAGCTCGCGCTCAGCCTCCTCCTGCGCCTCCTCCGGTAGATCGGCCTCTTCGAGCTTCTGACGGTACGCCTCCGCCTCCGAGCCCTCCTCGTCATCGCCCAGCTCCTTCTGGATAGCCTTGAGCTGCTGACGCAGATAATACTCACGCTGCGTCTTTTCCATCTCGCTCTGAGCCTCCTCCCGAATCTCCTCGCCGACCTCCAGGACCTCCAGCTCGTGCTGCATAATCCGCAGCAGAGACCGCATCTGGGTCGTCAGATTCTCGCCCGCCAGGACCTCCTGGGCTTGCGCCACGTCCAACTGGAGATTCGACGCCAGCGCGTAGAGAAGGACGTCCGGCTCACCGACCTGATTGATCAGCTCAATGGCCTCCTCCGGCACCTGCGGGAAATACGAGACCATTTGCTGCGCCAGCTTCAGCAGCTCACGCCGCAGCGCCTCGATCTCCGTCTCGTTTCGGATCTCCTCGCGAATGGGCTCGACGTGAGCCTTAAGGTACGGCTCCTCTGATGTCCACTCGACCATCTCCACCCGGAGCAAACCCCGTACAATAATCTGATACTTGACGTCCTCGTTGTCCTCCAGATCGACCACGCGCTCAACGCGAGCCAGGGTCCCGATCTGGTAGACGCCGTCCGGGCCGGGTTCCTCGACCGAAGGATCGGTCATCGCCGTCAGCACCAGCAGGCGCTCACCGTCAAGTGTATCCTCTAACAATTCGACAGAACGCGGAATGCCGATCGCCAGTGGCAGCACAGTGTGTGGGAAAGCCACCACGTTACGCAACGGCAACACAGGCAGTTCGTGCGGTAGGTCGCCTTTCAGCACTCGTTCGTCGTCTTTTCTCTGAATCAAAGACTGCAACATAATAGGCACCTCAAATCTGAGACAGGAAGCGTCGCGGTTTCGCATAGCGCTTCATGCGTACGTGATGCATATTATTCCCAGTCGCCGTAAGAAACCCGTTAACGTGACATAAGAACCCCATAAGAGTCCCACCAGGGACTCGCTCAGGTAGATCGTGTCGTCTGAGCCCGATCATAATCCGGCTCAGGCTAGACCACCAGATCCAGACATCCAGGCCCACATTCAGCTCGGGCTGGATCACCAGACCCAGCCCTATGTCACGAATCGCCATCCAGACAGTACGACCTAAGAAGCTCCAGCCGCCCCTCGCTTCGGCTCCATCAACCGGCGCAACCGATCGATATACGCCTTCGAGCTGGCCTGGCTGATCCAGTCCCGGACGTGCTTGTAACCGTAGAGACGCAGCATCGGCACGATCAAGATATCCTGCAACTGGTTCCAGGATTCGCGAGATAATGCGTCCTTGACGTCACCCAGCACGTCGGGCCAGCGCGACGGCATCAGCGAGAGAAATGCCAGTCTCGGCAACTGCAGTCGTAGCCGCTTCTCCCGCCATAGAAGGCTAACTAAGAAGGGTAGATTCTGGGTCACGTTGCCGAGGAAAAGACTGAGCACGTGCCGCACCGAGTAGAAGCGCGCCATAGCGCGAACGACCCCCATCTGCAGCTCGTACGCGCTCATCTGCTTCGGCTCCACGACACAGTGATGACCGTCGTATAAGCTCACGTCGTCGGTCAGCAACCGATCTTCCTCCACCATCCGCTCATAGAAGGGTGTGCCCGGACAAGGAGTGAGCATCAAGAATTGGACCGTGTCGATCTCGTTCTCCAGCGCGAAATCAACCGTCTCATCGAAGATACTCTTGTCATCCGTGTCCGCGCCCAGGACGAACATCCCGTGCACGTGGATCCCGTAGTCGTGGAAAGCCGCCACGCTCTCCCGCACGTCTTGCACGTCCTGGTGCTTGTTGTAAGCTTCCAGCGTCTCCTGGCTCACAGACTCTAAACCACAGTAAACCATTGCGCAGCCCGAATCACGCATCAAGCTCAGCAGCTCGTGATCCAGCTCCCGGCTACGCCTATCTTTGAAGACCGCCTCAGCGCGCATCTGCGCCGACCACTGGGGCGTTAGGTCTCGATCGATCATGCCCCGCAACAATGCCTTCGTCCGCCGCTTATCGACCACAAAGTTGTCATCGTAGAAGAAGACCGCGCCGCGGTCACGATACCTCTCCAGCTCGTCCAACACGTGGTCCACAGCGCGTGCCCGGACCCGCCGTCCAAACATGTGGATCACTGAGCAGAAATCGCAGTTGAAGGGACAGCCCCACTGAGTCATGATCGGGATATTCGTCATCCGCTCGTGCCCTACGATCAGATCCAGCGCCGGAGCGGGAAGGGTCTCAAACTGATCCGGGGGGCAAGGGAGTCGGTCAGGATTGTGGACGGACCGACCAGCCGAGTCGCGATACGAAAGGCCGGCAATATCGGCCAGACTGCCATCCCTCTCCAGCGCGTCAACCAGCTCCACCATCGTCTCGTGCCCTTCTCGACGCGCAACGAAGTCACAGTGTTCCAGTCCTTCATCGGCCATGAAGGTCACGTGGGGACCGCCAATGACAGTTGGGATGCCTAGACCCCGTACCCGCTCCGCCATCTTGTACGCGGTCGGCGTTGTCGCCGTCGTGGTAGAAAAACCGACCAGGTCGGCCCCCGCGATATCGTCCCAGTCGACCGGGGACAGCGTCTCGACGTAGATGCGCACGTCGTGACCGGCATCGACCAGCGTGCGTCCTATCAGCGGCAGCCCCAGTCGGGGTAGAAGTGCCCGGTCAAAGACATTCAGCCCAGGGGATTTGGGCTCGATCAATCGAATCTTCACAGTGTCCTCCTCTGCTTCTCTGTCAAAACGGAAAGTCACGTTTCTTCTTCCCGGATAGGCCCCATCGATAGCCGGGACCTACGGGGAAGATGTTGAGCCCTGGAGAGGTAGGGTCCAACTACCCGTCCCGTGTACGACCACAGTGCGCCGGCGCGGCCTTACTTATGAGTCAAGCACGCAGGCCGACGAGTCGGGAGCGTTCAAGGGTGCATTCTCGCTTTGGAGACAGCCTCGCCTCCGCATGAGAGAAAGACGAGCTTGAACGTTCCCTAAGACTGTAGAATTGGACAGGCTCGTGCTCTAAGTGGAAGGATCAAGGGGAATGCAACAAAGGGAAAGCGGACATTAAAGCAGAAGAGACGGATGGATCGATTGGCACACAGCGCCGGACACGACCAACGATGTCTCTCCGACAACAGCTGTAGCATCAATCCCAGACACATCTCGAGCAACGCCTGGACCGCGCTCTCTTCAGCAGAGAGATCTTCCTCGTCACGCGTGTCAGCGCGGGCCACCTTCAGTAATTGCTCCAAAGACAGAGTCACGTGCGGAGCTGCATTCCGCAGCTCAGTCAACCGCCGCTGCCCATCGAGCACCAGCGCACGTGCCAGGGTCTCTACCTGAGCAGCGCCACCGTTCAAAGCCTGTGAAACGCCGACCAGGATCTGCAGCAAGAAAACCGGCTGCAGATGAGGCAGCCCCTTGAGGGAGACCTTACGTCCCAGTGTCCGGAGGAAAAACCCATTCACTTTCTGGTGCGCTGAAGACATCGTGGAAACATTATAGACCCTCGCGACGGGAAGTCAAGCAGGTATGGGCGGGATGTCTTTCAGACCGGGGGCAGCCTATTCCCCGACACTCCCGGTACCCGTCTCGAGCACGTCGAAAGCTGTAGCGCATCCGACAAAGAGTGAATAATCCTGGGGCTTTCTCTTGTTTGACATTCGACATCGTGATATAATCGCTGTTCCTCAAAGTCATGGCCGCTAGAGTCATAGTCGCTAGAAACATAGTCGCTAGAAACATAGTCGCTATCTAAGGAGGCTGATAATGGAAATCGCTACGCGGGAGTTCAAACGCTGTGCCGTAATCGAGGTATCGGGCCGGATCGACAGCGCCACGGCACCTCAGCTGGCAGCAGTTATGGATGACCTCACCGACGAGGGACAGTGCAATCTCGTGCTCGACATGAGCGATGTCGATTTCATCTCCAGCGCGGGACTGCGCGTCCTGATCAACATCCAGAAGACGTGTCAACGCCTGAATCGCGGAGAATTGGTCCTGGCCGACGTACCCGAGCCGATCTACGAAGCGCTCGATCTGGCCGGGTTCGTGCCTTTGTTCGACTTCTACGACGAAGCCGTCGAGGCCGTTGGCAGCTTCTGACCCGGACCATCCCTCCTATGTGTGAAGCATAGACCGCTCCCCTGCGAAGCGCGCCGGCTTCGCAGTTCTTGTGGGCCTCATGCACGAGACGCAGACACACATCTTCCCTGCTCAGTACGAGAGCCTGGCGGCGATCGGCCAGTTCATCGCTGCTGCCACTGAGCAGGCAGGGTTCGACGCTTGCACCGCCTATCAAATACAGCTGGCAGTGGATGAAGCCTGCTCCAACATTATCGAACACGCCTACGGGGGCACAGGGGCTGGTGTCATTGAATGCACGTACCACATCCGACATGCGGAGTTCATCGTGGTTCTCCGCGATTACGGCCAGCCCTTCGAGCCTGAGACCGTGCCAGAGCCGAACTTGAGTGCCAATATCGAGGAGCGGCCTGGAGGCGGTCTGGGACTCTATCTTATCCGTCAGATCATGGATGAGGTCGATTTCAACTTTGAATCGGAGGCTGGCAACGTATTGACTCTGGTGAAGCGTAGGAATGGCAAGTAACGCCTCTGCGCTTCCTAAGTGGCGTCAGCTGCTGGAGCTGGGCAAAGAACTCATGTCCCAGCCCACGATCGCCGCCCAACAGATCCTCATCCTCCAGGCAGCCGAGAACCTGACCGGAGGAGAAGCCACGCTCTGGTTCGACGAAGCGCTTCGCGAGCTACCGCAGGCGGACGCCCCTGAGCACCCATCTCGGCCGCCGTCCGCCACAATGCGCCGAGCCCTTCAAACCACCAGCCCGGTCATTGAGGACGAAACGGTGGCTTTGCCTCTCCGCACACCGGAGGGTATCTTGGGCATTCTCGAGGTCGAGCGTCCGCCAGACTCCAGCTTCGATGATGAAGAGCTGGCCCTTCTGCGGGGCCTGGCAACGCAAGCCACTACGGCCCTCCAGGCAGGCCGTCAGGTTGCCGTCGAGCGCTGGCGCCTCGACCAACTCTCTCTGGTACGCTCGGTCAGCGCCGAGGTCGCGAACGTTCTCGATCTGGATGAGCTGGCGCGCCGGGTGGTGACCCTCGTCCTGCGCACCTTCGGCTATTACTACGCCGCCCTTTTTACCTTGGAGCCGGACGAAGAGACGCTCCTCTGCAGGGCCAGTGCCGGAGCCACTCAGACTGGAGAGGAGGAAGATCAGCGGTCCCCTACACCGTCCGTCCGCATCGGTCAGGGCATTGTCGGACACGTCGCCCAGACAGGTGAAGAAATCCTGGCGGGAGACGTAAGCCGCGATCCCCATTACCGTTACGTCGACGTCCTGCCGGAGACGCGGTCCGAGGCAGCCCTCCCGCTCAAGATCGAGGACCGGATACTGGGCGTGCTCGACGTCCAGAGCGATGAACCCGACCGCTTTGACGAGACCGACGTCTTGGTACTTCGTGCCCTGGCGGACCAGATCGCCATTGCGGTGGAGGACGCGCGCCTCTACAGCGCGTTGCGTCGCCACGCCGATCAGCTTTCCGCCGTGACCGAGGTCAGCCGGGCCGTCGCCTCCGTCCTCAATCTCGACGAGCTCCTCTATAAGGTCGTCGCCCTGATCCACAAACAATTCGGCTACCCCTTTGTTCACCTCTTCACCGTGGATCCGGCTCAGCAGCAGATCATCTACCGCGCGGGGTGGCCTCCCCGTGACCCCGACACCCTCAACCACGGCAGGCCGGTCTGCAGCCTGGCTGAGACCGAGGGAATCGTAGCCTGGGTCGCTTGCCATGGTGAGACGGTCCTCTCCAATGACGTGCGCACCGATCCCCGCTATCAGCCCCTGCCAATCCCTGCCGTCGACACGCGCTCCGAGCTAGCCGTGCCCCTGGTCTTTGGCGAAGAGGTGCTGGGCATCCTCGACGTGCAGAGTGACCGCCAGGACGCCTTCAGCGAGGACGATCGCTTCGTATTCGAGGCCCTCGCAGACAGCGTGGCGATTGCCATACGCAATGCGAATCTTTACCAGTCAGAGCGCTGGCGCCGGCAGGTCGCCGATAGCATGCGGGATGTCGCGGGTCTCCTCTCGTCCGGCATCGAGCTCGCGGAGGTACTGGACGCAATTCTGACCCGGCTGGAAGAGCTCCTGCCCTGCGACGCGTCGGCCATCTGGTTGCTGCAGGATGACACCCTCTGTGTCTCTGCCGCCCACGGCACCACAGAGCGAACGTGCATCAACCATACGCTGCCCGACGCCGACGCGTGGCTTCGGCAGGCCTTGCTCGCCGACGAGCCCTTGGTTCGCTCACCGGAAACCCCGCCCGAGCCGTTAGGCGCGAGCCTCGGTTTCCCGTCGGACTACTCCGCTATCGCGGCCCCCCTCCGTGCCGGCGATCAAAGACTCGGCCTCTTGACCCTGGCCCACCGGACGCCGGAGCGGTACGGCCCCGAGTCACGCACCATGACCGCGGCCTTCGCCAGCTACGCCGCCGTCGCCATCGAGAACACGCGCCTCTATCAGAGAGCCCAGGAGCAGGCCTACATTTCCACCGTGCTCCTCCAGGTCGCGGAGGCGACCCAGTCTCTGGTCACGTTGGAAGACGTACTCGATACCGTCGTCCGGCTGATGCCCATGCTCGTCGGCATAGAGCGCTGTGCCCTCTTCCTTTGGGACGAGTCCGACGAGTTGTTCGCCTCGGCCGCTGTCTGCGGCGTGCGCGAGGAGCAGCAGCCCGCCTTCGACCGCGTGCAAATCGCTCCCGGGGACGTGCCCGCCTTCAATCGATTGCGCATCGTCAAGGAACCGATATTCGTTGAAGGCGCCGGCGACGAGACGTCCAGCCCACTCCCCTCACCACTAGAATCATTCGAATCGCCATTATTGCTGCCGCTTCTTGCTCACGGTGAGGTCTTGGGAGCGATGCTCGTCGACTACCGGACCGATCAGGATGTTCGCGAGCCGCAGACCCTCCGCGAGGAGCGCATGGCCATCATGCGCGGTATCGCCTATCAGGCAGCTGCCGCGGCCGAGAACGCCCGCCTCCTGGAGGCACGTCAGGAGGAAGCCTACGTCTCGGCCGCACTACTTCAGGTCGCCCGGGCCGTGGTTAGTCTGAACGATCTCGAGGATATCCTCCAGGCCATCGTCCGCATCACCCCGATGCTCGTCGGCGTGGAGCAGTGCGCGGTCTTCCTGTGGAACGACGACGCGGAGGTCTTCCGGGCTGTGCAGGCATATGCCCTTCCTGTCCCGGACCACCCCTTCGCGCGCGGCGAGTTCCCGCTGCTGGACGTCGTCCGAAGGCAGAATGAGCTGATCAGCCTGAGTAACCGCGACGAGATCAGAGAGCTCGCTCCCGGCAAGCCGCTGGATAAACGGATGACGCAGGCGCTCGGGAAGATCAACACCCTGCTAGCCGCCCCCCTATCCGTGAAGGGCAACGTGCTCGGCGTCATGCTGATCGGTCAGAGTGGTCGATCTCCTGACTTCAGCGAGCGCAGGCTGGAGATCATCACCGGCATTGCCCAGCAGACCGCGATGGCCGTGCAGAACGACCTCCTCCAGCAGGAGATGGCCGAGCGAGAGCGATTGGAGCGGGAGCTCCAGTTGGCTCACGAGATCCAGGAGACCTTCCTGCCCGAGCACCTGCCGGACCTTCCCGGCTGGGAGCTGGCGGTCACCTGGCGCGCCGCTCGACAGGTGGCGGGGGACTTCTACGACGTCTTCGAGCTCCCTGGAAGGCGGCTCGGGCTCGTCATCGCGGACGTGGCCGACAAGGGCATGCCCGCCGCCCTCTTCATGGCCCTCACCCGAACCCTGATGCGCGCAGCGTCCGCCGAGGAGTACTCGCCGGCCGACGCCTTGAAACGCGTCAACAACCTCCTCGTGCCCGACGCCCAACACGGCATGTTCGTCACCGGGCTCTACGCCATCGTCTCCCTGGAGACAGGGAAGGTCGTCTACGCCAACGCCGGGCACCATCCGCCGCTTGTACTACGATCCGATGCGCGGGACCTGCAACAACTCGAGAGAGGAGAGACAGCTCTAGGGGTGTTGAAGGACGTTGAGTTCCGGGAGCACGTCCACACGCTGGCGGCTGAGGAGTCCATGATTCTATATACCGATGGCGTGGTCGAGGCGCTTTCTCCTGGCGGAATGTTTTACGGAGAGGAACGGCTGTTGGACGTTATCCGCGCGCACCGCGGCAGCTCAGCCCGGGAGATTCTGAGCACTGTCCTCGACAGCGTCGCGGCCTTCGTCGGAGACAATCCCCCCTCCGACGATCTAACCCTGATGGTCGTCCGCCGTCAGAAAGCATAGGGATCCAGCCCGCCTCACTACTCGCAGCGCCTCATCATTCTCATCCCCAGGGTGACCGGCACTTGCCGCAGGCGTCGTTAAAGTGCCGGTCACCTTCGGCGATCCGAGAACTATCAGACCGTGCACTACTCGACGAAAATCTCCACCCGCTCGTTATCTTCCACATCCTCCACGTCCACGATCTTCCCCTCGGTCCCGGCCTGCATAGCCTCCATCACCTCTTCCAGATCGATCCCCTCCGGCGTAAAGCGCGCCCCCATGTGCATACCCACGTTGATCAGATTCCAGGGCAAGTCGATGTTCACCTTATTCCGGCCCGTCTCCAGATCCGAGATCCGGATGCGGAGTCGGCGTGGCTGCTGCGTCCGAGACACCGGCTCGGGGCCCGGTCGCGGCTCCGCCTCTTCCTTCAGCGCGTTCAGAAGCGTCGCGCCCTCTTCAGCGCTGATCTGACCGCTCTGAACCATCTTCAGGATTTCCATTCTCTCTTCTGCCGTAGCCATGTCGCACCTCCTTGTCCGGATTGTAGCACATCCTCGTCCATCGACAATCGAGCCAGCCGCCACTATCGCGCCCGCGGCCCGCCGCACCGAGCCCAGCCGAAGTGTAGGCCGGTCCCAAGATGTTATTGTAGTTCCCGCCTGCCATCTCGTGGTTCTCCAGCACCGCACCGTAGGTTGTATCGGGATGCCAGGAGTCTACTTGGGCGTAGACCGGCGTGCCCTCAGTCAGCGAACCAGGAAAGTGGCTCAGCTCGGGACGGCAGTAGAGGTTGGGAGCGGCGGGATCGGTGGAATAGGTCAACGAGATCACCTCACCTGGATCTAGAGGCAGCGCTTCGGCCGGGACACCCCAGATGAGCCCTTCATCACCGAGGGAATCCCAGAGCTGATTGACGCGGGTCGGTGCCGGATCAGGGGTCACGTACAGATCGACCCAAAACGGGTTTTCGGGCCGGACAGGAGCATCGCCTTGGTTCTTGATGACAACCTGCGCGTCGTCGGCGGTGACATCCATCGTATCTACCACCAGATCGGGCGCCTCCGCCATTTGAGGATAACCTCTCAGTATGAGCGGCAGGTGGATGCGCGCCCCCCCGACTTGGACGCGCGTCGTGGCGGTGATCTCGCCGGTGGTGGCCTGGATGATCGCCTCTCCACGTTCGGCGCCCGCGTCAAAGGTTGCAAGCGCCGTCCCCTCCACCACATCGACGCTCCTCGGCGACATCGTCCCCATATCGCTGGTGAACGTTATCGTGGTGCCCTCGGTCTGGGTGAGAGGGTGCATTAGATTGTCCATCAGAGTCGCTGTGACGATCGTGCTGCCGCCGAGGGAAACCGACCTGTCCGCGCTTTCCAGAAGCAATCCATCACCGGCCGGTGCGCCTGGACGAGATCCAACAAACTTCCCTTCCACGATGATTGGTTCGGGCAGCAGGTTGGTGATCAGACCGCTGTAGCGCGCCCTCAGGATTTCCGCCTCATCCTCGGCGTGACCGACCAACTGGAACGACTGTGTCACCGGACGGCCGGCCACCAGAGTCACGTATGTATCGGAGGTGAGGGTGAACGCACTGCCGCTTGCGATGCCGCTCAGCCCGATGGCGTCGGAGTAGAGCGCCGTCTCGGTGACGTTCACCGTGCCGGAGAGCGCGCCATCGAGGTTGACCAGGTCGAAATTTAGCAACTGCACGCCCAACGTGATCGGGCTGGTGATGACGATGTTGCCGTAGTACGAGCCGCTGATTTCACCGGAAGTGGCCGGAGTCAGGGGTCGCGATTCAGCCTCCAGGATGGACGTGTCAGCGGGCGTTTCGGTTCGCTGCGTGGCAGTGGATTCCAGGCCTGGCTCGTCCGTCACCGGCTCCAGCGCCAGCCCCGCTTGCAGGCGGGCCGCGTCCTGCTCGGCTGCCATCTGCTGGCTTGGCAGCGCGCGTCCGGTGGTGTCCAGGTGAATCTCGATATCCTCGATCTGCTCATAGTCCAGATTACCCCACGACCCTTCGGGGATGCGCAGCTTCCAGTGCGAGGCGGCCACGCTGAGATTAGCCAGCCCGCCGTTGGACAGCCCGCCCTGGCCGTTGATGGCTGGCCGCAGCACGACGGTCGTGTCAGCCGGGCTGAGCTCATCGGGCACCAGATAGCCGACCGGTGCAGCCGTCGCGGGATCATAGATCACCTCTTCGCCTTTGGCATTCCGGTAGGACGCCTGTCCATCGTGGATCAAGATGACCTCCACGTTGCCGGCCTCAACGGTATCGCTGAGCACGAGGTTAACCCTGATGCCCACGTTGTCGGCCAGTGGCGTGCCGATGCCCGCGATGCGGTTGTTCCAGATGTGGGGGCTGAACACGTACTCCCCGCCGGGACGCTGCTGGTCTAGCGAGGTCGAGAAGACAATCTCCAGATCGCCGTCGACGATCCAGCTTTCCAGTTCCTCCTGGAACGCCGCCCGACGCTTCTGATCGAGCGCTGCCTCGCTCAAGTCGCCATCTGGATCGAGCTGCTGATCGGTCAGAGAGAAAACGTCCTCGGCAACCGAGAGGGTGTACGGATAGCGGTTGAGTTGGCCGGGAAGGTCGAGTGCCTGGTGCCAGACCTTCAAGTCGTCCAGGAAGAGACGAATGTCGTTTGCCGTGCGTGCTTTGAAGATATCGTCGATCTCGGGATAGGGGGTCAGCAGCTCATACTCACTCGCCCGGGCCGTGAGGTAAGCGAACTGGGCCGCCAGGCCATGGGCCGCCGCCGATTGCGTGGTCAGCGAATCGCGCCAGATGCGGTAGGCCGGGCTGAGGAGGTGGCTGTTGTGGCTGACCACCCGGTTGATGGCCTGAGCGCGCTTGTTGAGGAGGCGGCTGTGCCGTTCAATCAGATGATTGTGCTCGGCGGCCACCTCGTTCAGCTCCTTGGTGGCGATTTCGTACTCCCGCAGCGCCTCCGATTGACGCAACAGCAGGTTCTTCACCGTCGCCTCACTATTGGCCCCCTCGATCTCCGCCTGCGCCTCGGCCTGCCGGAGGGCTTTGATGCTCTCCCACTCCCCGATCTTCTGCGCGTTAGGATCCCACGTCGTCTCGGTCGAGTCAACCCACGTCTCCTCCCAGCCACCGCCGAAGAACCCTTCTGCTGTGAGCTTCGCGGCCTGGACAGCGTAGGCCTCATTGTTGTCTGGGGTGGTCGATGCCTTGGCGCCCACCTCGTACCATGCCTCGAGGGAGACTTCTCCGCCCGCGTATATGTTGGTCTCCGAGGAGTTCGCCTGGGTCCGCGTCTGCTTGAAGGCCTGCAATTTGCCGATGGCCAGGTCTGCTGCAGCGATCTCCCGTCCCACGCCGAGATTAACCGCGATCACTTTGTCGGCCCGCTCCTGCTCAATCTCGATCTCGCGGGCGACGTTCTGAGCGCGCATCCACGCCAGGGCCTGCCGGACATAGGCCGCCTCGAACGCAGCCTTGTTCTGGGCCATCAGGCCGCCCTCACAAACGTCGTAGTCGCCAAACCCGTCGCCATCCTTGTCCTCGCTTTCCCCACACAGCTCAAACAACTGATCGCTCAACTCGACGGTCAGGTTGTCCAGCTCCGTGCTCATATCGGAGGCATTGGCGTCGAAGGTGCGCTGCGCAGCGCGGGCCTGTTCCTCCAGGTCGCGAGCGGTGCCCAGCAGGCCGGTACTGCCTGCCACCCCCTCGACCAGCTCCAGCAACTGATCGTAGGACTGCAGCGGCGCGTACTCCGGCGCAAAGCCGAAGAAGTCCAGGCCGTCCTGGATTGCCGTAGCGCGGTCGCGCATGCGGCTCAGGTTATTGAGCATCTCGTAGCTGCCGTTGATCAGATAATCGTCACCCAATGTCTGAGCCAGGTCTGCCAGGGCCATCAGATGCATAGATTGGTTTTGTTCAGCCTGCTCGTAGACCGCCAGCGCATCGTTGCTCCGCCCCAGCATGTAGTACCGGGTGGCCGTCTCGTCTAGCGTCGTCATCATCAGGTTGCTGGCCATACCGAAGGTCTCAAACTCATCGCCCCCGCAGTAATCGCCGACTCCCCAATCGTTGAGGGCGCGGAAGACCAGATCTAGGATCAGCTCGAACTGCCGCCGGGCCTGAGCCAGCTCGTCCAGCTCCCGGCCTATGATCTCGTCGGCGTAGGGGATGCCAGCGGTGCTGAAGCGATAATCGGTAGCGTCCACCAGGAACTCGTTGCCGAAGATCAGATGGTCGTTGGCGATTTCCTTCGTCGCCGACACGACGCCGCCGCCGCCCCACACCCGCACGGGGAGCGCCAGGCCATCGTGGGTCGTGAAGACGGCGGTCGGCCACCCCACGGCCACCCGGTACAGATCGACAGCGTCGAGCAGATCGTTGCGCACGTGTTGGGACCCTGTCTCCGGGCAATAGCCATGCTCGTCGACGCTGTTGTAGTCGGCGCAAAAGGCATAGTACCACTCGCCCTCGTTGAAGGTCTGGTAATTCTTCAACGCCTGGGCCTGGGTATCGGCCGACAGGAGTTGGAGATTCTCCAGCCGGAAAGCCGTGCCACCTTCCAGCAGCGTGTCGCCCTCGCTTAAGACGTCCAGTATGTTCGCCTCGTAGGCGCCCATGTCCACAGTAGGCGTGACCACCGTGAACCCGATCAGGCGCGAGCGCCCGCTCAGGTCGATCGGCAGCATCTCGCCGACGTCTCCGTCCCCGTCCAGGTCGTCGCCATCGGCCGGCAGCGCGCCGTTGTCCCCCCGGTCGATGACGGGGGAAGGATAGCGGAAAGTGGTGTGCAAGCGCAGGTCATCATCGAGGGTGCCCGGGATGTCGTCAGACCCGTCGGCGTCCACAAACTGCGGGTCGGCGTCGATATTACCCGTGCCTGAGTAGCCACCCTCCACGTCGCTGTGGCGGACGGTGGGAGCGCTCCCGTTGTGGGCGATCTGGTCGGGCGTGCTGCCCCACAGGATGCTGTTGGTCAGCTCGGGGCTGCCGCCGGCGCTGTAGAGTCCACCGCCGGTGTCGGCTGTGTTGCCGCTGAAGGTCACGTTGACTAATTGAGGGCTGCCGCTGGCGTTGTACGCCCCACCGCCGCTGTCGGCCGTGTTGCCGCTGAAGGCGACGTTGACCAGCATCGGGCTGCCGCTGTTATTGTACAGCCCGCCGCCTTGATCGGCCGCGTTCCCGATCAAGGTAAGGTTTCGCAGGGTGGCGTCGCTTCCGCTGGCGTAGATCCCACCGCCGCGGCCATCGTCCCCTGTTCCATCCGCCTGCCCGTCGGCGATGGTGAAGCCATCCAGCACGGCACTGGCGTCGGTGCCGCTGGCGGTGACGACGTGATAGACGTTATCGGCGCTGCTGCCGCCCGTGCCCACGTCGCCGCTGAGCACCGTGGGATAGACTCGCCAGTCTCGCGCCTGCCGGTAGACCTCGTCCCCGGCGAAGCCGCCGTAGAGCCCCACACCGCTGCGCAACTCGAAGCTGACGGCACGGCTGATGGTTGTGGTCGGTTCGTACGTCCCCTCCGCCACCCAGATCTCGTCGCCGGGCTGTGCCTCCTCGAGGGCATCCTGAAGATCGAGGTAGGCGTTGACCCACGACGAACCATCGTTCGCGCCGACGGCCGTATCGTCCACGAAGAGGACGCCCTCTACGTGGGTCTGGACGGAAGCGACGTTGTTTGCCGGGTTCAAATCGCGCGACGTGCCGGTGATGACGGCGGTGTTGAGGAACCGCGTGGCGCTGGCCACCCCGGTGATGGTGATCACCCCGGTCTGCCCCGCCGCTATCTGCCCTACCTGCCAGACATAGCCGGGGCGGACGCCGGTATCGCGGAGCGCTATTCCCTCGGTGACAACCTTGACGTTAGTCAGGCTGCTGGGCAGGGTGTCGGTGATGACCACGCCAACCGCCGGGCCGCCGGCTGCGGCGAAGGTCAGGGTATAGCTGATCGGCGTCCCGGGCGTAGCCTCGGTGGTGGGCTTCATCGTCTTGTTGATCCGCAGATCGGTGGCAAGCAGCCCGGCGCGCACGTCGGACTCTTGTGCCTGGCCCAGGAACCGACGCCAGGGACCGCGGGGGTACAGCGGCGAGTCGTATAGCAGACGCGCCCGCCAGCGATAGAGCGCTCCCTCCTCTAATTGAGAAACCATCTCGGTCAGCTCGACGCCGTCGGCGTCTGGAATCTCGGCCCATGCGTCGGCGACATGCTCCAGACACCCGGGGCCGCCGAACGGCACGCCGGCCGGGCAGGCCTGGGCCTGCAGTCGGGCTTGGCCGCGGCCCAGCGGGTTGACAGCCTGCAGCGAGACGCCAAAGCGGTCCCGCGCGTAGGCGGCCCCCCAGGGTTGCACCGGGCTGCCGCTACCATCGCCCCACAGCTGACGGGCGCGGGCCGGCCGGCCGCCGTCACCGTTGCCCCGGTATAGGGTCGCTTCGTATTGGCCTCTGATGAGAACATCGGCGTAGCCGTCGCCGTTCGCGTCCCCCGCCGTGCCCACTGACCATCCCAACAGTTCACTGTTGGCTTCACCGCTAAACGAGGAAGAGAGAGCATCCAGGCCCTGGCCCGAACCGTAGTAGACGTAGGTCTTGCCAGCATCAGCACCGCTGTCGTCGTTGAGAGGCACACCAACGATCACGTCACCATAGCCGTCGCCATTCACGTCTCCCGCCGCCCCCACCGACCACCCCAGGAGATCATTGCCGGCTTCACCGCTAAACGAGCAAAAGGGAACCTCCCCCGGACCTCGCGCCGAGCCATGGTAGACGTAGGCCTTGCCGGCATCGGCGCCGCCGTCGTCGTTGAGAGGCGCGCCGACGATGAGATCGCTGTAGCCGTCACCGTTGACGTCCCCGGCCGTGCCCACCGATCGACCGAATCCATCCTCTGTAGCCTCGCCGGTGACGGCCCAATCAGCCGAACCGCTCAGGCCCAAATTCGAGCCGTAGTAGGCGTAGGCCTTGCCAGCATCGGTGCCGCTTTCATCGTTGGCAGGCGCGCCGACGATGAGATCGGCGTAGCCATCCCCGTTAACGTCCCCCGCCGCCCCCACCGACCGACCGAATTCATCCTCTGCAGCCTCGCCGCCGACAGCCCAGTCGGCCGCCGTGCTCAGGCCTGCGGCCGAGCCGTGGTAAACGTAGACCTTACCGGCATTCGGGCCATTATCATCGTTTGAATGGTCACCGATGACGACGTCGGCGTAGCCATCCCCGTTCACGTCCCCGGCCGTGCCCACCGAGACGCCAAACATCGTGCTGCCCCCCGTGACGTGCCAGTCGGCCGTGGCGCTCAGGCCACCTGGCGAGCCGTGATAGACGGTCGCCGAGCTCGAGCCGCCGACGATGACGTCGGCGTAGCCATCCCCGTTCACGTCCCCTGCCGCCCCTACTCCTATGCCGAAGCTTCCGGAACCCTCCTGAGTCCAGTCGGGGGTAAGGCTCAAGCCCTTCGCCGAACCGTAAGTGACGTAGACTCTGCCCCCGGTTCCCGAGGTCGGATCGCCGACGATGACGTCGGCGTAGCCATCGCCGTTGACGTCCCCCGCCGTCGCCACGGCGGCGCCCAGGCGGTCGCCGCTGCTGGCGCCAGGCAGGCTCCGGCTGATGGCCCCCTGCAGCCCATCGGCGGAGCCGCGATAGACGTAGGCCTGCCCGGCACTCGTGGCGGCATCGTCGTTGAAGGGAGCGCCGACGATCAGGTCACTGTATCCATCACCGTTGACGTCCCCGGCGGTGGACACTGCAAAGCCGAATTGGTCGCCGTCGGCACCACCCCCCGCAGACCAGTCCGCCGCGCCGGGCGCAAGCCCCGGCTCGGCGCCGTGATAGACGTAGACCTTGCCGCTATCGCCCGCGCCGTGATACGGCGCGCCGATCGCGAGATCGGCGTAGCCGTCGCCGTTCGCGTCCCCCGCCGTCCCTACCGACCAGCCGAAGCGGTCGTCCGACCGCTCGCCGCTGGCGAACCAGGCGGTGGCTTCCAGACCATCCTCCGCTCCATAGTAGACGTAGACCCGGCCATAGCGGTTGCCGTTGGGGTATCCGACAGCACCCACGGCCAGGTCATCGTAGTCATCGCCGTCCACGTCTCCCGCCGTACCCACAGCACGCCCCAACTCGTCGTAGGCATTCTCTCCCACGACGGTCCAATCCGCCGTCGAGCTGAGGCCCGAGGCGCTGCCGTAATAGACGTAGACCTTGCCCGCATCGATCCTGTCACCGTCGTCGTAGCCGTAGGCGCCCACGACCAAATCATCATAGCCATCACCGTTGATATCCCCCGCCGTGCTCACGGCGCTGCCGAAGGCGTCATAGACCGCTTCACCGCTGGCAGTCCATGTCGCCGTTGGGTTGAGGCCCACCGGGCCGCCGTGGTAAACGTAGACCCTGCCGGTGGGCGGGCTACCCTCGCTGTAGTCAGGAGCACCAACGACGACGTCGGAATAGCCGTCCCCGTTCACGTCTCCCGCCGTGCTGACCGACCAGCCAAACTGGCCGCTGGGAGCCTCGCCGGTGGCGGTCCAGTCGTACTCGATCTGCGTACCCAGCGCCGGACCGTGGTAGACGTAGACCTTGGTTCTGTGCGGGCTACTGACGATGACGTCGTCATAGCCATCGCCGTTCACGTCCCCTACTGTGCTGGCCGAATGACCGAAGTCGCCTCCTTTTGGGACCCTCCAGTTGGCCATGGTGCTCAGCCCCTCCGACGATCCACGATAGACAGAGGCTATCCCTTCGCTGCCGACGACCAGATCGTCATAGCCATCACCGTTCACGTCTCCAGCCGTGCCTACTGACTGGCCGAAGTTTGCATCGTCACCCTCGCCAGTGGCAGTCCAGGCCGTCATCTGGCCGAGGCCAGACTCCTTCCCGTGATAGACGTAGACCTTACCGGCATCTGAGCCGTTCTTGTCATTCTTCTTGGCGCCAACGACGATATCGGCGTACCCATCGCCGTTCACGTCCCCCGCCGCCCCTACCGTCCCGCCAAATTCGTCCGCCGCAGCCTCACCGGTGACGGTCCAGTCAGCCGCGGTGCTGGGACCCGATGCGGAACCGTGATAGACATAGGCCTTACCTGTATCGAACCCTTCCTCGTTGTAGCCCAGCGCACCGACGATGATGTCATCGTAGCCATCGCCGTTCACGTCCCCCGCCGTGCCCACTGAGCTGCCGAACTTGTCTCCCTGGTTCTCTCCGATGTCCGACCAGCTCAAGCTCAAGCCGGAGCCACTCCCAGTATAGACATAGACCTTGCCAGCTCCGGGAAAGTCGACGGCGAGAATGGTGCCGACGATGATGTCGTCGTAGCCATCGCCGTTCACGTCCCCCGCCGTGCCTACCGCCGACCCGAATTCGTCATAGTTCTCCTCTCCTTCGGTACTCCAGGCCGCCGTCGGGCCGAGGCCCGACGGGCCGCCGTGGTAGACGTAGACCTGGCCGGTGTCTAGAGAGCCATAACCTGGATCGCCAACGACGACGTCGTCATAGCCATCGCCGTTCACGTCTCCCGCGGTACCCAATGACTCGCCAAAGCGCCCATCACTGCTGCCATCCCGGACTTGGTCGGCCGTGAGGCTGAGGCCTAAGCCCGAGCCATAGTAAACGTAGACCCTTCCCCCGGTGCCGTATTCCGGCGCACCGACGATGATGTCGGCGTAGCCATCGCCGTTCACGTCCCCCGCCGTCGCCACGGCGTCGCCGAAATAGTCACCGGCGTTCTCGCCGGTAGCCTCCCAGTCCGGCGAGGTGACGAGAGGGTCCACCAAGAGCGGATAGGTGGCGCCGGCGTCGTCAATCCAGATGCGGATATGAGATTGAGACCAGGAAAGATGGGCCGGAAGCTGGCGACCGGCTCCATCGACCACGTGAAGCTCGCCATACCGCAGGACGGTCACGTTCCCCTCGTCCAGCCGGAAGTCGATCTCCTGAAGCCCCTTCTCCTCGGCCCGCATATCGTCCACGACGGCCACCAGATCCGTATCAAGGGCCAGCTCCAGGACCAAGCGCTCCCCGGTCGATCCGGAGGCGGGCGGTGCCTCCAGGGTGAAGCCCTGCTCCAAGCCGCGCTCATCGTTGACGTACCACTCGGTGACGCCTTCACGGTGGTACTCGACTCGGTTACCCTCAGCTGTCAGCCGTGCGGGGGTGGACATGGCCTTCAAGTCTGCCTCGCTCCCTCCAGTGGAGGACGAAGCGTAGCCATAGCCGGTAAGACGCAAGCGCCAGTTCCACTGCGGTCCTCTATCGGCGGCCGCCGGATCGCCAGCCGCCTCTACTTTCA